>Ga0208085_1000455_pt1 | contig 14303 bp, 10 predicted proteins | sample LakMenEpi21Jun10_FD_150721 | JGI IMG/M metagenome (GOLD analysis project Ga0208085, IMG submission 150721) | Freshwater microbial communities from Lake Mendota, WI - 21JUN2010 deep hole epilimnion (SPAdes) | ecosystem: Environmental > Aquatic > Freshwater > Lentic | place: Lake Mendota, Madison...
GGAAGGATTGTCAAAACTTCGTCCGGCATTCAGAAAAGACGGATCCGTAACCGCCGGAAATGCATCAGGATTAAACGATGGAGCAGCTGCAACAATTATCGCATCAGAAGAAGCAGTAAAAAAATACAACCTCAAACCACTAGCTCGAATTGTAAGTTCAGCTGTAGTAGGAGTAGAACCAAGAATCATGGGAATTGGACCGGTAGAAGCCACCAATAAAGCCTTAGCAAAAGCAGGTTTGACATTGGATCAAATTGATATAATAGAACTAAATGAAGCATTCGCTGCACAAGCATTAGCATGTACCAGAGCATGGGGAATTGCAGATAACGACCCACGATTAAATCCAAATGGAGGTTCAATTGCGATTGGCCATCCTCTTGGCGTAACAGGTACGAGAATTGCTTATTCGGCTGCTTTAGAATTGCAACTAACCGGAAAAAGATATGCATTAATTACTATGTGTATTGGCGTTGGTCAAGGCTACGCAGCCATTATAGAACGATCTTAAAAAATAAACTTAGCGAACTTAGCGATATTTCTTTGCGAGCTTTGCGGTTAAACAAAAGAATATGAACAAAACACAACATTACGTCCTCGGAAAATGGATCACCGGAACCGGCGAAGGAATTCCTTCATTCGATGCCGTTACAGGAGAATTCATCGCTTCCACAACAGTAGAAGGACTAGATATTCCTGCTATTTTGCATTACGGAAGAACCAAAGGTGGCGAAAAACTTCGTAAAATGACCTTTCAGGAGCGTGGAAATATGATCAAAAGTTTGGCAATGTATTTAACCAAACGCAAAGAACAATTCTATGAAATAAGTTACCGCACCGGGGCAACACGTGTGGATTCATGGATTGACATTGAAGGTGGTTTCGGAAATTTATTTGCCAACGCATCCTTACGAAAATTATTTCCTAACCAACCCTATCATGTAGAAGGTGATCCAATAGACTTGTCCAAAGGTGGTCGATTCATGGCTCATCACATTTTAGTTCCAAAAAAAGGAGTTGCTATTCACATCAATGCGTTCAATTTCCCGATTTGGGGAATGTTAGAAAAATGTGCTGTTAACTGGATGGCCGGAATGCCTGCAGTAGTTTTGCCAGCTCCGGTAACCGCGTATTTAACTGAAGCAGTCGTACAGGAAATCATCGCTTCAAACATACTTCCCGAAGGAGCATTACAACTCATCAGCGGAACAACCAAAAATATATTCGATACTGTTGAAAGTCAGGATGTAATCACTTTCACCGGTTCGGCAACAACAGGACGATTATTAAAAGCTCATCCGAGAATTATTCAAGAATCCGTTCCATTTACAATGGAAGCTGATTCTTTAAATGCCTCTATCTTAGGTGAAGATGCAGTTCCCGGAACACCCGAATTTGATTTGTTTATTAACCAAGCGAGAAGCGAAATTACTGTGAAATGCGGACAAAAATGTACCGCAATCCGCCGTATAATTGTGCCCGAAAAATTAATGGATGACGTCCAAATTGCTCTTGGAAAATCTTTAGACAAAGTTACCATCGGCGACCCAAGATTGAAAGAAGTTCGAATGGGAGCGTTAGTCAGTAAAGCCCAAGCGGATATGCTGAAAAATCGAGTAAACGAATTATCCAAAACTGCTTCGATAGTGTATGGTGATTTTGATACATTAAACATTATCGGTGCCAATGAAAAAGGTGCTTTTGTGAGTCCGATTGTATTGAGAGAAGACAAACCCTTTCAAAATTTATCGGTTCACGAAACAGAAGCATTCGGTCCCGTTTCAACGATAATGCCGTATAAAAATTTAGACGAAGCAATCGAATTAGCCCAAATGGGTAAGGGTTCATTGGTTTCATCCATCGTAACCAACTCCGACGAGATTGCCAAAGACTATGTGGTAAATGCCGCTTCTCACCACGGTAGAATTTTAGTCCTAAATCGAGAGAATGCCAAACAAAGCACCGGTCATGGTTCGCCATTGCCCTTGCTAGTTCACGGCGGTCCCGGGCGTGCAGGTGGAGGAGAAGAAATGGGTGGCGTTCGCGGCATCAAACATTACATGCAACGCTGTGCTATTCAAGGTTCGCCAACGACATTGACCGAAATTACCGGAATTTATCAACCGAATTCGGCTTACAAAGAAATTACACGACACCCGTTTCAGTACCATTGGGAAGATATTCAACCCGGAATGTCGCTCAAAACACACAAGCGAACGGTTACCGATACCGATATTATCAATTTTGCCAATCTAACGTGGGATCATTTTTATGCTCACACCGATATCACTTCCTTAGACGGAAGTATTTTTGAAAAACGAACTGCTCATGGTTATTTTATTTTAGCCGCTGCCGCCGGTTTATTTGTGTATCCAAATAAAGGACCGGTTGCCGCGAATTACGGACTGGAAGAGTGCCGCTTTTTAAGACCTATTTATCACAATGACACCATTTATGTTCGCTTAACTTGCAAACAGAAAATTGAACGCGATGTCGCTTCTGCCGAACATCCAAGCGGAATTGTAAAATGGTTTGTAGAGGTTTTTGATGCTGAGAATGAATTGGTTGCTGTAGCCACTATTTTAACTATGGTGCAGAAAAAACAAGAAGTTTTTGCAGAAATGACCGATGAAAAAATTGTAGAATGCCTCAATAAATTATCCGAAAATACCAAACCGCAATGGGGAATTTTAACACCGCAACACCTTTTAGAACATTTGGAACACGGTTACAGAATTATGTCGGGTGAAATTCAAGATTTTGAAATTGTAACCCCCGAAAAGATTCTGGATAAAGTGCACAATTCATTATACAATTACGATAAATTCCCAAAAGGAACCGCTTTTCCAACCATGAAAAAAGACGAATTAGAAGACCTGATTCATCCCAATTTTGAAACGGCAAAAGCTAAATTTTTCGAAGCGAGAGAAGCGTACAAAACTTTTTTTAAAGAAAATCCCGATGCCGTTCTAAAGAATATGGTTTTCGGAAATTTAAATAAATACGATTCCTATTTACTGGAACGAAAACATTTAAATCACCATTTCGAACAATTTAATATTTTATAATTGAGAATGAACTTTGCGGTCTTTGCGTAAATCTTCGCGGACTTTGCGGTTAAAAATATAGATAATGACAGAACCTTACGTAAAATACAACATACAAAATAACATCGCCACCATCGAGTTTTTTCATCCCGAACAAAATTCGTTACCAAGTGATGTCTTAAAAAAATTAGCAAACACCATCACCGAAGCAGGAAACAATCATGACATAAAAGTTATCATCCTCAAAAGTGGCGGCGACCGAACTTTTTGTGCAGGAGCCAGTTTTAAAGAACTAATTGCCATCAACGACGCCGAAACCGGAAAAGTATTCTTCTCCGGATTTGCTAATGTCATCAACGCCATGCGTAAATGTCCAAAATTCATCATCGGCCGTATTCAAGGGAAAACTGTTGGAGGCGGTGTTGGAATCGCTTCCGCAACCGATTATTGTATGGCGACCAAATTCGCTGCAATCAAACTAAGTGAACTCAATGTCGGAATCGGACCTTTTGTGGTTTCACCTGCAATTGAACGCAAAATGGGCGTCTCAGCCATGTCACAAATTGCCATTGATGCCAATACATTTTACGAAGCCAATTGGGCTAGGGAAAAAGGATTGTATGCATCTGTTTTTGAAACCATTGAAGAATTAGACGAAGCCGTGCAAAAATTTGCAGAACACCTTTGCACCTATAATCCGGAAGCAATGTTAGAAATGAAAAAGATTTTCTGGAGAGGAACAGAGGATTGGGATAATCTGTTAGCCCAAAGAGCCGCAATCAGCGGACGATTGGTTTTGTCAGATTTCACAAAAGAAAAATTAAAAAATTATCTGTAGAGAGGTTGCACTGCAACGTCTGTACGGAATTAATAAAAAAATATGATCTACGAATTCAAAGGGTTCATCCCCGTCATACACGAAAGTAGTTTTATTCATCCGCAAGCAGCGGTTACCGGTAATGTGATTATCGGTAAAAATGTGTATGTGGGTCCCGGAGCAGCAATTCGTGGCGATTGGGGCGAAATCATCATTGAAGACGGTTGTAATGTCCAGGAAAATTGTACCATTCACATGTTTCCGGGCAAATCAATGGTTTTAAAAGAAGGAGCACACATTGGTCACGGAGCAATTATTCACGGAGCCAATATTGGCAGAAATTGTTTAGTTGGTATGAACGCAGTAATAATGGATGATGTGAATGTAGGCGAGGAATGTATTATTGGAGCATTAAGTTTTATCAAAGCAGGAATGCAAATTCCTAACCGTAAATTGGTAGTGGGAAATCCAGCAATAATTATTAAAGATGTTTCCGACGAAATGATTGATTGGAAAACCAAAGGAACAGCCTTATATCAGCAATTACCGTCAGAATGTTATGAATCATTGAAAGAAGTTGAGCCATTGCGAGAAATACCTGAAAATCGTCCTATGCAAGAAGCGTTTTATAAAACATTAGAAGAATTTAAGAAAAAATAAATTTTGTTTCAAGTTTAAAGTTTCAAGTTACCGTAACCTGAAACTTTAAACTTGAAACCTGAAACAAATAAATATGTTTGAATTCAAAATGCCCAAAATGGGCGAAAGTATTTCAGAAGCCACTATCATCAATTGGACAAAAAACGTTGGTGATTATATCGAAGCGGAAGAAACTTTGCTGGAAGTTGCCACCGATAAAGTGGATAGTGAAGTGCCAGCACCGGTTTCGGGTACCATCACTGAAATACGTTTTAAAAAAGATGATGTTGTTGAAGTGGGAACTGTTTTGGCTTTGATAAGCCCCCTGGCCCCCGGTGGGGGAACTCCTGCGATTTTGGATAAAAAGGATGATAAAATAACTCAAAATAAATTTGTAGAAAACAGGGCTATATCTAGTTCTGTCTCCTCCCCTTTGGAGAGGTCGGGAGGGGCTTTTCTTTCACCCTTAATCATTTCCATCGCCCAAAAAGAAAATCTTTCCTTAGAAGAAGTACAAAGTATTCCTGGCTCTGGTTTGGATGGAAGAATACAAAAAAGTGATGTTTTCAATTATCTAAAAAGCAGAAAATATCACCTACAAAGCAAACCCACAACCGACAACCGACAACCGACAACTTTTCCAAAACCTAAAATCAATTATGTAGAAGGAAAAGACCGAATTGTAGAAATGGATCGCATGCGAAAAATGATTGCCGATCATATGGTGTATTCCAAACAAACTTCGCCACATGTAACATCCTATATTGAAGTAGATGTAACGAATTTGGTGCATTGGCGAAATAATATAAAAGATAAATTTTTCGAGAAGCACAACGAAAAACTTACGTTTACGCCCGTTTTTATTGAAGCAGTGGCAAAAGCAATTGCCGATTTTCCTATGATAAATGTTTCTGTTGACGAAAAGAATATTATCGTTCACAAAGACATAAACATTGGAATGGCAACGGCTTTACCCACTGGGAATTTAATTGTTACAGTGGTGAAAAATGCAAATGAAAAGGATGTCATTTCAATTACGAAAGAAGTAAATCTGTTAGCTGAAAATGCTCGAAGTAATAAATTAAAACCAGAAGATACGCAAGGAAGTACTTTCACCATTTCTAATGTAGGCACATTCGGAAGTTTAATGGGAACACCAATTATCAATCAACCGGAAGTGGCCATTTTGGCCTTAGGAATCATCAAAAAAAGACCGGAAGTCATCACTACTGCAAGTGGTGATGAAATAGCTATTCGCAGCATGATGTACCTTTCGTTGTCCTTTGACCACCGTGTGGTTGACGGCTATTTAGGAGGATCATTTTTAAGAAGAGTAGGGGATTATTTAGAACAATTTGATACTAATACAACATTATAAGAAAATGCGAGAAGTAATGGCAGCGATTAAAGTAACCAAAGTAGCACATTCGAAAGTTAGTGAAGTAGATTTTCATAACATAGTCATGGGAACGCGATTTACCGATCACATGTTTGTTTGCGACTATAAGAATGGTGAATGGATCAATCCTAGAGTTGAGCCTTTGCAATTAATTCCAACACATCCTGCAGCAATGGCTTTACATTACGGACAGGCTATTTTTGAAGGAATGAAAGCAACTTTAGGTAAGGAAGGCACACCTTTGTTGTTTCGTCCAAATGAAAATGCGAAGCGGTTGAATTTTAGTGCAGATCGTATGGGTATGCCTTTGTTTCCGGAAGATTTATTCGTTCAGGCTTTGCAACAATATGTAGCAATTGAAAAGAATTGGATTCCAACAGAAGAAGGGAGTGCTTTATATTTAAGACCATTTATGTATGCCGACGAACCTTTTATAGGAATGCGTGCGGCAACGAGTTTTAAATTCATAGTGATTGCATCACCTGCGGGACCTTTTTTTATGAGACCTATCAAACTTTACGCCGAAACAAAATATGTTCGTGCCGTAAATGGAGGAACTGGCGAAGCGAAAGCGGCTGGGAATTATGCTGCAGCCATTCGACCTACCGAAATAGCTAAATCAAAAGGATATGACCAAGTATTGTGGTTAGATGCTGAAAACTTTGAACAGATTCAGGAAGTCGGCACCATGAATATTTTCTTTAAAATAGGAGGAAAGTTTATCACACCCGATTTATCTGGTTGTATTTTGGCTGGAATCACACGGATGTCTGTCATTGATTTATTGAAAGACAAAGGATTTGAAGTAATTGAACGACCTATTTCATTAACTGAAGTAAAAAAAGCGTCAGCTGATGGAATTTTAGAAGAAGCATTTGGTGTTGGAACTGCTGTTGCAATTGCCATGATAGCTGAAATTGGCAACGATGATTTTGCGATTAAATTTGAACAAGGTAATCCTATAGGAGAGCTTATACAAAACACTTTAAACGGAATTAAATTGCAAAAGATTGAAGACAAATTCGGTTGGATTGTAGAAGCGAAATAATAATTTTTTTGAACACAAATTTTAAAAATTAGTAAAATTTCAAAAATCTGTGTTCTCCTCATATAGATTCTCCAAAATGTTAGAAAAAAATATCCTGAAAAAAGCCTTTTCAACCATGGCAACAGCCAAATCAATGGCTGAATTGTATGAAGATAACTTCAAAATCGTTTCCAAATATGTTCACGCCACGTCACGTGGACACGAAGCCATTCAAGTAGCTATGGCGATGCATTTATTGCCACAAGATTATGCTTTTCCTTATTACCGTGACGACGCCATGATGCTTGGAATAGGTATGCGTCCATACGATATGATGCTCCAATTAATGGCAAAGAAAGACGATCCTTTTTCAGGAGGACGAACGTATTATTGTCATCCAAGTTTAAAAGATCCCGACAAACCAAAAATTCCACATCAATCTTCTGCAACCGGAATGCAAGCAATACCAGCAACTGGAGCCGCAATGGGCTTTTGGTACAAAGAAAAAGGCCCCCTAGCCCCCGAAGGGGGGACTATTGAGGAAGAGTTTCCCCCTTCTGGGGCTAGGGGGCTTGTTGTTTGTTCGCTAGGCGATGCTTCAGTAACCGAAGGTGAAATTGCCGAAGCTTTTCAAATGGCAGCTTTAAAGCAATTACCTATTTTATACTTGGTTCAAGATAACGGCTGGGATATTTCGGCAAATGCGGCTGAAACGCGTGCTCAAAATGCTTTTGAATATGCTAAAGGATTTCATGGAATAGAAGCCCTTTCGATCGATGGAGCCAATTTTACCGAAAGTTATTTAGCTTTAGAAAAAGTAGTAAAAACCATTCGTGAAGAAAGAAGGCCGTTTTTGGTGCATGCCAAAGTTCCCTTGTTAAATCACCATACATCCGGTGTTCGGATGGAGTGGTACCGGGATGATTTAGAAGAAGCAAAATCTCGTGATCCTTATCCGATTTTGATACAACAAATGCTGGAAGCAGGAATCACACAACGGGAAATAGACGATCAATTGGCGGTGGCTTTAACCACTGTCCAAAATGATTTTGAAAAAGCCCAACTAGCTGAAGATCCTAAGCCCGAAGATTTATTAACACACGATTTTGCACCAACACCCATCACTGAAGAAATAGGCGAACGAAATCCATCCCGTGAAGAAAAAGTTGTGATGGTCGATTGTGCCTTATTTGCAGTAGAAGAACTAATGAAGAAGCACCCAGAATGTTTGTTATATGGACAAGATGTCGGCGGACGTTTAGGTGGCGTTTTCCGGGAAGCGGCGACATTAGCCCAGAAATTTGGCGACGAACGTGTTTTTAACACACCCATTCAAGAAGCTTTTATCGTAGGTTCAACGGTTGGCATGTCGGCCGTTGGTTTGAAACCCATTGTTGAGGTGCAATTTGCCGATTACATTTGGCCGGGACTCAATCAATTATTCACTGAAGTTAGCCGTTCGTGTTATTTATCTAACGGTAAATGGCCGGTGAGTATGATTTTGCGTGTACCCATTGGAGCATATGGTAGTGGCGGTCCGTATCACTCTTCATCGGTAGAAAGTGTGCTAACAAATATTCGTGGAATCAAAATCGCGTATCCCAGTAATGGTGCCGATTTAAAAGGTTTGATGAAAGCGGCTTATTACGACCCCAATCCAGTGGTGATTTTGGAACATAAAGGATTGTATTGGAGTAAAGTGAAAGGGACAGATGCTGCACGTGTAAACGAACCAAGCGAAGATTATATGTTGCCTTTTGGGAAAGCGAATGTGCTGCAAGAAATTTGGGAACAGGAAACGGCTGAAACCATTACTGTTATTACTTACGGAATGGGAGTGCATTGGGCTTTAAATGCTTCATTAGATATCAAAAACCAAGTAGAAATCATCGATTTAAGAACTTTATTTCCTTTGGATGAGGAAACAATACTTATATCTGTAAAAAAGGCTAAAAAGTGCTTAATTGTGACCGAGGAACCCACCAATAATTCGTTCGCCAGAAGTTTAGCGGGACTTATTCAGGAAAAGTGTTTTAAATACTTGGACGCTCCGGTTATGGTCATTGGTTCAGAGAATATGCCTGCCATACCCTTGAACAGCACGTTAGAATTCACTATGATTCCGAATGTGGATAAGGTTCGTGCTAAGATGGATGAGTTGCTTGGGTATTAGTTTACAGTCACGGTCGCAGTTAGCAGTAACTGACGACTGCGACTGCAAACTGTGGCTATAAACCGCTTACTTCTTCACCGGTGGATATTGAGCTAAAATCTTAGTCACAAACTCTTTAATAAGCTCTTCTTTTTTATCCATGTTTTGAGTTAAAACACCAACGCCTTGACCTTGCCAAATTAATTCTTTTTTCTTGGCATCAATTAAATCAATGAATAGGGTGCCTTCGACATAAGACGATACGGATGTATTTCCTCCCCATAAATAAGGATTCCAGCCATAACCCCAGCCATAACCCCAACCGGCATTGAATTGGTTTACGTCTACTTGTTCGCGTTCTTTGGTGAAAATGTTTACTAATAAATCTGGGTTTTCACTTTTAGTAAATCCTTTGGCAGCCATTTGCTCATCAATGGCTCTAAGAATTCTTTTTTTGTCTAAATCTGAAATTTCAACTTTGTCAATACCACTTTTTTGAAAAGCATACGTTTTAAACTGATTGAAATCAACATTTTTGTCATAATCATAATTTACTTTAACTGAACTACAGGAAGTAAACAGAAAGAGTAGAAGCAGGGGTAGGAATTTGAGTGTTTTCATAGTATTATTTTTTTTGTTTCAGGTTTCAAGTTTCAGGTTCTGTGGGTTAACTTGAAACCTGAAACTTGAAACAATTTATAATAAATCATCATCTACTAAATTAGGGATGGTAATTTTTAATAAAGGTTGCGTCTTCATGGCTTTTTTTATTGCAAAAATAGCTCCTTCATTTCGTGCCCAATTTCTGCGGGCGATTCCGTTGTTGACATCCCAAAACAACATCGATTTTAGTCGTCTGTCGCTATCCTCTGTACCATCAAGAACCATACCAAATCCACCGTTAATTACTTCTCCCCAGCCAACTCCACCACCATTATGTATTGATACCCATGTTGCTCCACGGAAACTGTCGCCAATCACGTTGTGAATTGCCATATCTGCCGTAAAACTCGAACCATCATAAATATTGGACGTTTCGCGATAAGGAGAATCGGTTCCGGATACATCATGGTGATCACGGCCTAAAATAACATAACCAATTTCTTTTTTTGCTATCGCATTATTGAAAGCCTCAGCAATTTTCATTCTTCCTTCTGCATCGGCATATAGTATTCTGGCTTGTGAACCTACCACTAATTTATTTTTTTGAGCTTCTTTAATCCATTTGATATTGTCTTGCATTTGTTGATGAATTTCAATTGGAGCTGTTTTCGCTATTTCTTCTAAAACGGCACAAGCAATTTGATCTGTTTTGGCTAAATCTTCCGGTTTTCCACTAGCACAAACCCAGCGGAACGGACCAAATCCGTAATCAAAACACATTGGCCCCATGATATCTTGTACATAACTGGGGTATTTAAAATGAATACCATCAATGGCCATTACATCCGCTCCGGCACGTGAGGCTTCGAGCAAAAAGGCATTTCCGTAATCAAAAAAGTAAGTGCCTTTTGCGCTATGTTTATTGATGGCTGCTGCATGTCGAACTAACGTTTCTTTCACTTTAGTTTTGAACAATTCCGGATTGATTGCCATTAATTCATTTGATTCTTCAAAAGAAAGGCCTACAGGATAGTAACCTCCAGCCCATGGATTATGCAGGGAAGTTTGGTCTGAACCTAAATCGATGTGAATATTTTCTGAATCAAAACGTTCCCAAACATCAACAATATTTCCAAGGTAAGCGATGGAAACAACTTCTTTTTGAGTTTGTGCGTTTCGAACACGAATCACTAAATCTTCCACCTTTACAATCACTTCATTTATCCAACCTTGTTCGTGACGAATTTTAGTAATTTTTGGATTTACTTCTGCACAAATGGTGATACAACCTGCAATATTGCCTGCTTTGGGTTGAGCTCCACTCATTCCTCCAAGTCCAGATGTAACAAAAATTGAGCCTTCGGGATTTTTTTTGATTTTTCGAAATCCGTTTAAAACGGTAATTGTTGTTCCATGCACAATTCCTTGCGGACCAATGTACATATAACTTCCGGCTGTCATTTGGCCATATTGAGAAACGCCTAACGCATTCATTTTTTCCCAATCATCGGGTTTGGAATAATTTGGAATTACCATTCCATTCGTTATTACAACTCTAGGAGCCTCTTTATGCGACGGAAACAATCCCATAGGATGGCCTGAATACATCACTAAGGTTTGTTCTTCAGTCATTTCAGAAAGATATTTCATTGTCAATCGATACTGAGCCCAATTTTGAAAAACAGCACCATTTCCACCATAGGTGATCAACTCATGTGGATGTTGAGCTACTGCATAATCCAAGTTGTTTTGTATCATCAACATGATTGCTTTTGCTTGTTCACATTTTCCCGGATAATCAGAAATTGGGCGTGCATACATTCGGTAATCAGGGCGAAAGCGATACATGTAAATCCGACCATATTTTTCTAATTCATCTTTAAATTCAGGGAGTAATTCCGCATGATGTTTCGCCTCGAAATAGCGTAAGGCATTTCTAAGAGCTAACTTTTTTTCTTCTGCTGACAGAATCTCTTTTCGTTTGGGAGCGTGATTTATTTCAGATTCAAAAGGTTTTTGTTCAGGTAGTATTATTGGAATTCCTTCTGATATAGCTTCTTTAAATGTCATTTTAGTTGTATGTTATATGTTGCTTGTATTGCTAGTCACTAATCATCAGTAACTAATTACTTTTTAATAGTTCCTGTTTTTTTATCAAAGCCATAGGGACAATGTCGACAGCCACTTTTACAACAGTAGCCTCTTTTTAAATGGTATTTTTCCGTAAAACACTTATATCCTTCGGCCGTAAAATAAAAATCTTCGCCTTCAATTAATTTATTTTCAGAATTTGGTGTATTCATAGCTACAAAATTAGCAACTTTGTCACAAATGATAGTGATTGTTTTTAAATATTTAACGCCAAAAGGTTTTCGAGGTCTTACGTTGTTTCCATTTGTTTTTTTAAAGCACCATGGAGATAAGCACAATGCAGTTTTGTTAAATCACGAAAGAATTCATATTCGGCAACAAATTGAATTATTAATTATTCCTTTTTTTATTTGGTATGGCCTTGAATTTCTATACAAATGGATAAAATATAAAGACAGAAACTTAGCCTATCGAAGTATCTGCTTTGAAAGAGAAGCTTATCAAAATGAAAAAAACCTTTACTTTTTAAAGCAAAGGTCTTTTTGGAATTTCTTTAATTATTTTTAATAAATTACTTTTTCAATTTAAATTAATTCATTTTGTAACTTGATTTTCAACAGCAATGTAGTATTTTTTTTTTTTGAAGGGACGTTAGTTTGAATGAATTAGCATTCACATTGTTGTATTCTTTTAATTTTTGTCCTAAAACGTTCTAAACCATTATTGATTCAATTGGTTCAACAGTTGAATATACTTTTACAAATTCATTAGTCACTACTCTAATCTCGTTTTCAAGGGAAAATCAGGATTGCTAAGTGTTTCGTTCAAATATACAATTTCAAAACGATTGTCAAATGAACCTTGTTCAGATGAAAAAGTATAAGGATTTGTTTTTTATATTGTGTGTTATGTTTAAAAACTTATTTTTTAATGTAAAAAAACCTCATTTTATTAAAAATGAGGTTGTAAATGAGTTGATAGAAAAAGTATTAAAAAACTTTCTTATTTATGATTCTGTTTTCATTGGTTAGTATTGAAACTAAAAGTACTTGATCAGCAATTCCTTTAATGTCATTAATAGTTAAAAGGTTACTGTCGATGTTAGTTTTCTCAACCAATAGTCGACCACTGATGTCATAAATTTTAACCTTATTCATGGTTTGATTTCCCGTAGAAATTTGAATTGATTTAGCTTTATTACGATATACAATGACCTGATTATCGCTATTATCAGGAATGCCAAAAGTTTGATTTTGGTATACAATTTTAAAACGATTTGTAAAAACCCCGGCGTCAGTTGTAAATTGATAAGGTGCAGTTTTTAAATCATGATAACTATTCAAAAGTTCATCTTTCAAATAAATATTTTGCGTTTCGAATAGACCATCTACTTTACGAATTGCAATATGAAAAGTTCCGGGTGTGTTTACATTATAACTAAGAGGAACTTCATCTGAAATATCAAATGGAAGAGAACGACCTTGAATAGCAAACGTTTCAGTGTCAATAAGTGAGTATAAACCCATGCTGCCTGAAGTTTTTTCCATAGCATCAAAAAAGGAATCTTTTCCTAGGGTAGCTCCTTCAGCATAACCAAGAAGTGTAACAACAGAATTGTTGTTAGAATTAACAATGTCTAACCAAATTCGATGTCTTTCAGGAACGATAATTCCATTTTCGGCATTTTCGTTTTCGGCTGAATTTCGGTAAAAGTTATCATTAGCATACGTATTTTTTCGTTGCAGATTATTGAAATTAACTATTCCGGAAGAATTACCAGGTCCATCCACCATTTGTACAAAAAAAGCTTGACCGGTTTTAATTAAATCAGAAGCAGTCGGAATTGTTGTACCCAGATAATTGATAAACAAATAATCAGAGGAATTATAATTATAAGCAAAACTACCATAATAAGGATTTGTAACTGTGGTGCCGTTTGTTAAAGCAATATCACTTCCATGTGTCCAAAGTCTGACATTACCTAAAATACTGCTACTATTGTCAAATAAAAATTGTAAAGCATTTATGGCAGAAGGATAGGGGTTTCCTAAAAGATTCCAATTGTCATCTAAATTTGTAATTTGAGTGCCGTTTACACCTGCGTACGGAATACCGGTATATACTCCTCTTTCTATTGTTACGGGTATAGTACCATTGTTTGGCACTCCGTAAAAAGTACTGTTTATAGAGGTAGCAGCCATGCTTGATGAGCTAGAGCCTCTGACAATATATCCTTTCCCTGTTTCCATGGTGTTTCCATTGGCATTTACCCAAGTTCCTTGACTAATATTTGGAAGAACACCATTTCCATTATTTAAGGTTGTATTCCATTTGTGTTTTGGACCTTGAGTAGGAGTAGTGTATATTGTGTTTAACGGTTGGTTTAATACAGGCGAAGACCAATAGACATAATCACCACCTTTAATTGCTAAAGCGGTTCTTTTATAAGTAATTACTCCTTCATTTACTACATCGTTGATTTGCACTAAACTTGAGCTATCTTCAAAAGTTAAAGAGCCACCGGCTAC
>Ga0208085_1000463_pt1 | contig 14190 bp, 12 predicted proteins | sample LakMenEpi21Jun10_FD_150721 | JGI IMG/M metagenome (GOLD analysis project Ga0208085, IMG submission 150721) | Freshwater microbial communities from Lake Mendota, WI - 21JUN2010 deep hole epilimnion (SPAdes) | ecosystem: Environmental > Aquatic > Freshwater > Lentic | place: Lake Mendota, Madison...
TCAAGAACCACAGTTTGGGGCCTGAACTAGTGCTTCAGCAAGCCCGAGAGTTTGGCGAGATGTATCGATATCGGGCTGGTTGCAAGCCTGATCCGGATGTGCAGCGGGACTCTTCGGATGACAAAGCATCCGAATCAGGCAGATCATCAGGCCCAGAGGGCACCCAGGCCCAATAGGGTATCCTGCGAAAGCTCTTCCCCGGCTTTCTCCCACGGAGTTCTCCCGAGCAAGCTCAAAGCTCTTTGAAGGCTTACCAAGCAAAGGCCTCAAGCGGGAGATAAACGGGAGGCAAGGGGAGGGGAAGATAATCTGCTGAGCCGATGGGATTCGTCCTGAGACGGACTAGATGGTAGGTCCAGTTTGGGGGCGAGAAGGGGGCTTGAGGGAGCGCTGATGGATTTCTTTTGAAGGGCCGAAGTGGCTCAGCGCACGCGGTGCGCGCCAAGGCGGGAGAAAAGTCGCCTGAATTGGTCTCTAAACCTATCTTTTGGGTGGAATCACCGCTCGATTCCACCATCGACCGCCCAACTCATCCTGTTCGTTTCCCTAACTAACTCGGGGACAGTCCCCGAGTTTTCGTTTTTCCCTGGGAACTAACTTGGGGACAGTCCCTGGGAACTAACTTGGGGACAGTCCCTGAACTAACTTGGGGACAGTCCCTGGGAACTAACTTGGGGACAGTCCCTGAACTAACTTGGGGACAGTCCCTGAACTAACTTGGGGAACTAACTTGGGGACAGTCCCTGAGTTTTCAACGCAGTGAATTGAGTCTAAGAACGTGCGATTCGCATGAACGAATTTCCCAAGGCTCTCAGGGAGCATTGACCATACGACCCTATGTTTGTCTTGAGGACTCACGACCTGCGAATCAGGACTGAATTCAGGCTCTTGGAAGAATAGATCGATCTGGTTTTTGAAGCAGGGATGCTGGACCTGCGAGAGTATTTCCTCCCATTGGGACTTGAGTGCAGGATCGGTAGGTTGGATTTTTGGAGTTATTTCAGCTAGCGGTTCTGCAGGGGTCTAGAAAATGGCCTCGGAGGCCGATCGAAGCGGTTCTTCGTTCTCGGCGATCGTTCGTTCCCAAACAATCCATTGCCAAACGAGGATAGCGACGGCTAGTAAAGCGATAGCAGAGGCGATGAGCCAGACCAAGGCCAGCGTCCCGATCGCGACGACAAGCTTATTCCAAGCGATCTACTTCGAAGAGGTAGGCAATGATCGCATCCACTGCAAGGATCGGGATTCTTTTTCAATTCCGAACAACAAGACTCCTACGCTGGTCGCATACTTCATCGGCATCGATAGAAACAGGTACCAAAACCCTCGATCGAATTGGAGCGACCTTTTACTCGTCAGGGCGAGCGAAAGAGCTACTTTGGAGCGCTGCACACTAGTGCAGTCGAGAGTCAGAAACCGATGAGGGTTTTTCTCAACGGAAGGGGTGTTTTTTTAAAACCAGAGACACAGAACGGGTGTATTCTGTGTTTGAGAAGATCGGAACACTGGAGTTTTTACACCGTATGTGCCTCGCATTACATAAACTTAGGGTCTATCCCCTGGTATTTGTCACGCCATAAGGTTAAAGCTTTCACTTTCACCAAGGAGCACCGTCGTGGGATTGTCCCGAAAGATTCTCTGGTTCGTCTTTGTCGCCTTGCTGACTACGACTGCGGCTCGGGGGCAGGGGGACGGCTTGGCCGCTATGTACCCTAACGATGCCGGGATCGGCCTCGACAAGGCCGTGCTGCTCCACGACGATTTCGAGGACAGCAAGATCGGCGAGCTATGGGATGAAATCAGTCGCCGAAAAGGGCGCGAAGCGACCAAGGATGTGGATCCGGTGAGGGCGGAGAAGGATCCGGCCATCGCTCGAGGAAACTGCTCGGCCAAAATCCAATTGAGCAAAGATGGTCACGAGGATGTGACGTTCGTGAAGTGGCTCCGGCCCGGTCACGACGAACTGTACATGCGGCATTACGTTCGGTACGGCAAGGATTATGGCTATCATGGGCACGGCGGCAGCGGGTTCATGGCCGATGCGGGCAAGGGACAGTTCAAAGGGGCTGGAAAAGCCCCCGACGGCGAAAAGTTCTTCTGGGCGACCTTCGAACCAATCGGCCCGCGTGATTGGAACCCGCCCGGCGCAATGATCTTCTATGCCTACTGGTGGAAGATGAAACCCGATGGAAAAGGAAACCACTGGGGCAATTGGTTCCAACCTAAACCCGATCAGGTGCCCGAGCTGGAGAAATGGACGTGCATCGAATGGCGAGTCAAGACGAACACGCCGGATCGAGAGGACGGCGAACTCGATTGCTGGATCGACGGCAAGAAGCACGGCGAATTCCGTAAGATCAACTGGCGATCCGTCGACACGCTAAAAGTCAACAAAGTGCAACTCTCGCTCTGGCTCGAAGCACTGAGTTACTCCCGTGCGGGCGGAGGAACCACCCGCACGGTGTGGTACGACGACATCGTGGTAGCCACGACATACATCGGACCCAAGGCCCAATGACGCCCAATGTGCGATCGCCCTGGGGTACAATGCCCCCTTTTCCGCAAATTCTTCGCGCGAGCCCGAAATGAAACTAACAAAATGCTTACTCCTCTCCGTACTGGGCATTGTGGGTTGCACCAGTAGCACCACGCCACCACCAGCAGGTACCCATGCTTCAACTGTTGAAACTTCCACCGAATCCAATAGGACCGATGCATCTCAGTTGTTCGGTGATTTTTCATTCTCGATCCCTAACGGCTGGACCGTCGTTAATCCAGATCGCAAGAAAACAAAGGCAATGCTCTTGCTAGATGGTACGACTTGGCAGAATGCCAAGGCAATGATCAAAGTTGACGTTGGAATGCCGGCTGCCCCTACCGCAAAGCAAACTGCTGAGAGTTTCGCCAAGAGCGCTAAAGGCAGTGTTTCGCCCGAAATTATGGATTTCGATGGCGAGCCCGGTTTCATTGCCTTAACGTCAAGCGATAAGCTGACTACGCCGCGAATGGTAATCGTACTTTATCATGACGGAAAGGCTTATTTGCTTATGATCGGCGCGACTCAAGGAATCGATGTCGACGATTCTGTGTCGCACATTCGCAAATCTTGGAAGTGGAATTAACCAGCCAAGCTAGTTCGGCGGATCAAAAGCACCTTCGCTCGTGAGCATCCGTATGGTTGGCGACTCGGTCTCTTCGAGTTCGCTCAGAGCGTCTTGGGGATCGGCCGTTTGGAACAGCGGACTACGCTTCTGGACCAGCTTGCGAGTCGATGTGGCGATCCCTTGCGTGACGGCCTGCTGCGCATTGATCGGTTGCGTTGTCCTCATCGAGACCAGAGCACTGGTTTTCATGAACTCCGATCGAACCTCCGGCGAGATCTTGCTCAGACGCGAGCCGACCTGCTGTAGACCTTGAGGGTTGACGCGTGCGGTTTGGGAGATCTGCGACAGAAAACTGGCGCACTCCACAAAGTTCTGATCGGCGGTCTTTCCAACCAAAGGACCTAGCGTCCTGACGACCAAATCCGCTCCAGCATTGTCGAGCCGCATGAAGGCGTCCATCCAGGCGACCATTCCCGGTCGACCGTCGGGCAGTTTTACCGGACGGTTGTGCAGCGCCACGACGCATTGGCCACGAAGTTCCCTCGGCCAGAGTCCACCTTCATAGGATCCGTCAGAATGATAAATGTGCAGCGTGTCGCTTCCGTAGATAAGATCCATTTTGCACGTCGTACCGGCTCCATCGTTCCCGATGAGCTTGTAGTCTCCGACCCGGTTCAAGCTGACTTTGGTGATCCCCATCAAATCCCAAATGTTGACGACCACCTCGGGATGCCGGACCAGGAACCGGAACATGTCTGGATCGCTCTCGAGGGTCTGCGAGGGCATGCGTCGGAAATAGCTGACATCATCGACCACGGTACGAATGCGTTCGGAGGCGTCCGGAGTCAATTGCTGAAAAGGGAGGCTTTTGATCGCTGTGGTCCGAGTCTCTCGGGTGCTCGATCCTTCCTCAAACTCCTTGGCCCCGAAGATCTGCTGCTGGCCGAAACCTTGCTGGCCAAAGGAGGGCACTGGCATCATGAAATTGCAACAGAAAACACCCAACGCGATGGCCAGAGCCCTAAGGCGGTGCCTAAGCGTCGAACGTATCGCGACGTAGAGAATCGGTTGCATCGATAGTCCTAGTCCCGAGTCAACCCGGAACGCTTGGAGGATGGTTTATTGGGTGATGCCCCCGCCCCATCCTTGAGAATCCCCCCCAAGGACATGAAAAGTCCACGCGCAGGCCATCACCTATGGGTGTCCATCGGCATCTGTGCCTGCAAACCCTAGAAGATCTAGGGATTTTCCAAGCCAACTGCACCAAGTACGTCGGGTCGAACCCGATCTGCACGCACCGAAATCCCCTTGTTTTCGTATAATCCGGAAAACCTTGACCAAATACCCCACTTTTCCAGAGCTACTTATGACGGGTTTCTTCCGGCTTGTTCATGACCATCGCAAAGGGATCCTTTACCCACAGGGTATCCTCCTAGCGTTGGGTATCCTCCTGATGCTGGGGCTCCTTGGATGCGAACCGAACAAAAACACCGCAAACCCCGACGCATCGAAAGCCGTCGCGTCGGCTAGCAAAACACCTTCGTCGGCCGCTGAGGATCCAGCGAGCCTGACCCTAGCACCCACCGCCGCGGCTCGAAGCCTCCTGGCCGAGTGCCTCAAGACCTACCGCTCGGCGGAGCGTTACCAAGACGATGCTCGTTTGGTCATCCAAGGAGCCTCGAACCTAACGCTCCCAATGAAAGTAGCTTGGGAAAAACCCAACCGCTTGGGCCTCCAGACCGGATCGCTCCAGGGGCTTTGGACCAGCACGACATGGGAAGCTCAAAGCCGCGGAGCGGTCAACCCATTTCCTAACCAACGCCTCGTAAGACCTTTGCCAGCACGCATCGACCTGGATTGGATCGGCGACGATACGATGGGTGGCCTGCTGGTCGACGCCATGACCAAACCCATCCAACTCGAACTGTTGCTATCGAATGACTTGACCGAAAGTCTCGCCAGCAACGATTCGATCCTTAAGGTCCTCGACCCCATGGGGTTCGAGGAGTTCCGCTGCGAGCGTATCGCCGTCGAAAAGCAGATCGACTCGCAGTCCCTGCAATGGGTTTTGTGGATCGATCCGGAATCCAAGCTGCTGCGGAAAATCGAACTTCCCCCACAGTTCTATTACCCCGGCGCAACGGCCGATCAGCTCTCGGGAATCACCTGTTCGATGGAACTCTCGGGCGCCCGTGCAAACGAACCGATCGATTGGAGCCAATGGCAGATGGCAAGCTCCCCGCAGGAGGTGCAAGTCGCACGGTGGGTCGCTCCACCTCCGATCGCATCGACACCCATTCTCGGAAAGGTGATCGATCCGATCGATTTCAAGGACTCAAACGGGGCGATCTTACTCGATACTGCCGAGCCTAAGAAACCTTTCCAAGTGCTTCTTTGGATCGACGACCAGGCCGAAGCGCGAGCTCTTCTGGACGATCTTTTGAACGTCCGCCGGATCCTTTTGGAAAAAGAACTCGCGCCCTCGGGCAATATCCTCTTGGTGACCTCTGCCAAAGACGCACCCGGATTGCGAGAAAAACTCGCCGCATGGAATTGCGATTTGCCCCTGGCCGTCGATAGCGACGACGCTTTGCACAAGGCCTTTGAGGTCCGTCGCTCTCCAGCGATGATTATCCTCGATCGCGCTCGACGCGTCCAAGTCGCCGAGTATGTCGTCACCCCGCAAGCCATCGCGTCGATCCCTGAGCTGCTGAGCAAGCTCCGCAGCCAACAGGACCTTGCAAGCCGACAGCTCCAGCAAGACCTCGACAACCAATCCCGTTTCGTCGCAGCCCTACATCGCGTAGCTCTAGATAAAGAGCAGACCGCCAAGCTCCCAGAAATCACTGAATTCCCGTTCGCGATGTTCGGCATGCGCAGGGACTGGAAAATCCAACTCGATGCACCCTTGGTCAGTGCCTCGGGGGTCTGGTATCCCCAAGCGAGCTTGAACGCTCAAAGCGTACTATCGCCAAACGCGATTTCGATCGCAACGCTCGATGAAGACGGATTGCTCCAGACCTTTGCCGTCGATGGGACCAAAAGGCTCTGTGCGAAAATCGACCCCGATCTGGCCGATGGAGCGAAAAGACTCGTCACCTCGGTCGATCCCTGGACCCATCAGTGGATCGCCGTTGTCCCCGAAGGCTTACCTCGGTTCTGGATCGCGCCGAGCCAATCGGCGAACAATACGCCTGTACTAGCGACAGCTTACAACACCCAAGCGGCCGAGACTCCCGTGTGCCACGCTTGGTTCCCCCAGCAGCTCTCCACGCCGCAGTCCCAGGGAACTTCTTCCATAGAGTCGAAACTTGCGATCGCAACGAGCGAATCGAGGCTGATGATCATCAACCCGGTCAATGAGCAACGACTCGATGGAACGTTTCGAGAACCCCCAATGGCTTTCGTTCCAGGGCTGACCACTGAGGGCTCGATCGGCGAGTGGGATGTCCTCTACAACGACGGTAGCCTTCACAAAATCTCCAACCTTAACATCGCAAGCCAAGATGCCTCCCGAGCAGGGACCCTTGAAGCCCGCCTCGATCGGCTCGAGGTTCGCATCGCAAGCGGTAGTTGGCTCTGGGGCAACCATGGAAGCGCCCCGAGCCGAACCGTCGAGATGTTTTTGGGGAAACTACCAAGCGGCGAGACAGGAATCCTCGTGGCCAACCCCTCGCATCAAACCCTTGCCCGGCGCGCCCTGTGCGCCAGACTCGAGCAGGCTCGCTTGCTCGGAGCCACCCGTTTGAAGGACGGAACGTTGATGGGCGTTGCCACTGGCCCTAGCCGGGTTTTGCACCTGTTCTCCGCTGATTTGAGACTTATCGACCAAGCCTCCTTGAACGCGCGCATCCTGGGTGCTTCACTGGTCACTTGGCAAGACGACTTGAAGCTTCTCGTGGCCTTGGAACGGGAGATCAGTTGCTGGAGTATCGACGTGCCGAACGCTCCGGAGCCCAAGACCAACTCTACACCCTAAAACCGCACAAAACCCAAGATCCGAAGTCCCAATCGCCTTGATTCGGGTCGCACTCCTAAACGATTGGTGTAACGATGGGTATTCAGAATAGATTCAGAGCTTGTTCCTTGCACATCCTGGGTCGGGTGAATACGATAAACCCCCGCCTAATAAGAGATATCCCCCGAGATTTTGCACCACTGAACCCTGCACCACTGCATCCTGCACCGGAGAACCGATGTCGATTAGATTTCCCATCCTAGCCATGAACTGGATTTTGGCTGTTGCTTTTTTTGCCAGTTCCCTTCAGGCCGAGATCATCCTCGTCGGAGGTTTTTTCTCGGGCAATGTCGACCGAGTCAACGCCACAACCGGCGCGATCACTTTGTTCTCTCAAATCGGAGGCAGTGCCGACCCGTTTCCAGGAATTTCAGGGCTAGCCTACAACCCGATCAGCAACACCGTCTATGCCACGGCTCGGGTTTCAAAGCGAGTCTATCTGATCAACCCAGATAGCGGAAATGTCACCGGATTTCGCCAGCTCGGGTCCGAAGTCACCCCTGCGAGCATCACGGTCGACTCGAGCGGATTTGTCTACGTGGCAAACAACGGTGGAAACTCGGTGATCAAGTACGACTCGGGGTTGAACAAACTCGCGGAATTCAACATTCCGGATTTCGGGTTCGGGGCCAACCAGCCCAGCGGCTTGGCGTTTGACCCCCAAGGCAATTTGATCATCTCGACCTTCGCCGGCGCAGGAGTCATCAAATACAATCCTTCAACGGACAGCTTCTCGAGCTTCAGCAGCGCCAATCCGGTGGCCAATGGCCAAGTGGCGATCGACAACGCGGGCAACGCGTATGTCGGTGGCGCAGCTTTCGCGAACAATGTCACCAAATTCAACTCCACCGGGGCGATCGTCGGCTCGATTGCGATCGACGAGTCGGTCTTGCCCAAGCCTCCGCAAGGTTTCGCAAGCCCCGACTTTACCAGCCCGGCTGGAGTTACCTTGGATTCTTCAGGGAATATCATCGTCGCGGCGCTCGGAAGGACCAATCCGACCTCCTTAGCCGACAATTTTCAAAACAACGGTGGTGTATTTATTTTTTCCTCGTCGGGTAGTCTAATAGCCTCGAACGCTCAAACCACCCCCTACAGCTCTGCTTTGGGATTTACTGCTGTACCAGAGCCTGCCTCGTTGCTTGCCACAGCAGCAGGCTTAGTGACTCTCGGCTGGCTTCGTCGACGGAAAACACCCAACCCGCTAGCCTAAGAAACGCGCCGATCCGCACATCTTGAGGAACCATTGATCCAAGCAGCCCGACCCGCCGATCGAAATGAACTGCTCGGAGTCAAGGTTCGGCATCCGGGGGGCTTTACGCTTGTCGAGTTGCTCGTGGTCATCGCGATCATTGGAGTTCTAGTTGGACTGCTCTTGCCGGCGGTCCAAGCGGCCCGAGAGGCCGCCCGCCGGATGTCCTGTTCGAACAACATCCGTCAAATTGGATTGGCGCTTCAGAACCATGAATCGGCCTTGAAGGCTTTTCCGCCAGGTTCCGTCGCCAAAGCGTACCGCGACGTACCGAGCACTCCATGGACCTTTTACCGATGGTCCGCCTTGGCGATGCTCTCGCCCTATCTTGAAAACACCGCCGCCTACAACATCCTGGACTTGGACAAACCTCTGTACACAGTCACGTTTTCGGTCACTCCCGAGAACATCGCCGGTTCCCAAACCATCGTGCCGACCTTTCTTTGTCCGAGCGATGAGTTTCGACGATTGCATCCGAGCTTTGGTCCCACCAATTACGCGATGTGCTCTGGGAGCGGAACCAATGGCGGTTCTCCAAGCCTCGGCGATGGGCTCTTCTTCGTCAACTCCAGGGTCCGAGCCGCCGATGTCAGCGACGGACTGTCCAACACAATCGCGGCCTCAGAAAGCATCCTAGGTGCGACCGGAAACACCCGAACCGATCCTCAAAACGCTTACCGATTCACCTTCGCCACCCCGCTGACGGCCCAAGCTTGCCGACTTTCGGTGGCTTGGAACTTTGCAGATCCGAGAGGCTTTTCTTGGGTCAACGGCGAGTACCGCTCAGCGCTCTACAATCATTTTCTGCTCCCGAACGATCCGACCCACGATTGCCTTGGTGTTCGGATGACCGGCGGACCTGATACCATCTACACCCCGTTCGGATGGCGGACCGCACGCAGTCGTCATGCCGGTGGGGTGATGGTCCTTAAAGCCGACGGTTCGACGACATTTACCAGCGACCGCCTCGAGGCGGTCCTTTGGCGTGGGCTCTCGACGCGTCAAGGCGCTGAGATCCTGACTGAGACAAACGATTGAGACGATCGACTCCCTCTGCGTCCATGAACCGCTGATTTTCAACCCGAACATTCCCACCAAAAATCTCGATGAAACCTTGGGCCATCTACCACGAACACCAGCATTGGTTTCGTCCACTTTTTGCCGAGCTCGATCGACGAGGGATCCAGACCGTCGCGCTCGATCCGCGTGCCCACTGGTACGATCCGAGCCAACGCGAATCTCCCTACTCCCTGGTCTTCAATCGCATGAGTCCCTCGGCCTACTTGCGAGGGGGACTTCAGGGCACCTTTTACACCCTGCAGTGGCTAAACCATCTTGAGAGCCTCGGCGTGCCGGTCATCAACGGCTTGGAAGCCTTCACCATCGAAACGAGCAAGGCTCGCCAACTGACCCTTCTTGAAAAGCTTGGGCTAGGTTACCCAAGGTCCCGAACGCTCAATCACCCGAGTCAGATACCCCAAGCCATCGAGGGGCTTCGCTTTCCGCTCGTCTTGAAAGCCAACATCGGAGGGTCCGGAGCCGGAATCGTCCGCTTCGATACCCCGCAAGCGATCCTCGACGCAGCCAACGACAACCAACTCGATTTCGGGATCGACCATACGGCACTGGTCCAGGAGTTCATTCCAGCGCGCCAAGGACACATCGTTCGCGTGGAATTGCTCGGGGGTAAATTCCTCTATGCGATCGAGGTATACACCACCGGCGATTCGTTCAACCTCTGTCCGGCAGATATCTGCCAACGTTCCGACGGGGTCGAACTGGTCCGATCGGCCTGCCCGATCGATGCGCCCAAGTCAGGGTTAAAAGTCCAAGCATGCACCCCATCGGACGAAATCATCGCCGCTTGCGAAGCGATCATGTCCGAGTCGCACATCGATGTCGGCGGGATCGAACTGATGATCGATGACCGAGACTCAAGCGTCGTCTATTACGACATCAATGCGCTCTCGAATTTCGTCGCTGACCCAGTCAACGTCATCGGCTTTGACCCATTTTCGCGTCTAGCGGATTATCTCGTCGAGCGATACGAGCAGTCCCAAGCTCAGGCCAAAGGAGCATGATGCGATTCGGATACTGGTTACCCGTCTTCGGTGGTTGGCTCAGGAACGTTCCCGACGAAGCCATGGAGGGGACCTGGGACTACTGCAAGCGGCTTGCGCAGCGGAGCGAACAACTCGGTTTCGACTTGAGCTTGATCGCCGAATTGAACCTCAACGACATCAAGGGACCCGATGCACCCTCGCTCGACGCTTGGTCGACGGCCGCTGCGCTGATGGCCGTGACCGAGCGAATCGAGTGGATGGTCGCAGTACGCCCCACCTTTCACGCACCCGCACTGCTGGCCAAACAAGCTGCCAACATCGACCACATCGGAGGAGCGGGCCGATTGAGCCTCAACGTCGTATCGAGTTGGTGGCAAGACGAAGCCGAAAAATACGGCGTCGAATTCGAGCAACACGATCGCCGCTACCAAAGGACCAGCGAATGGCTCGATATCGTCGATGCTCTTTGGAGCAAAGACGGAGTGGATTACCAAGGAGAGTTCTATCGGATCAAGCAATCGATACTCCAACCCAAGCCCCTGACCAAGCCAAGACCGACAATCTACGCTGGAGGCGAATCCGAATCGGCCAAGGAGTTGATCGCCTCGAAATGCGATGGGTACCTCATGCACGGCGATCCGCCCGAGCGCGTCGCTCTGAAGATCCAAGATATGCGAGCCCGACGGGATCGGCTGGGACTTCCTCCCATGAAATTCGGTGTGGCAGCCTACGCGATCTGCCGAGATACCGAGCAACAAGCCGCCCAGGAAGTTCGCCGCATCACCGATGTGAAACAATCCGCTTCAGGATACCAAAACTACCAGCAATGGATCGCTGGGACTCAGTTGGAGCGCCAAGTGAGCCTCGAAGACTACTCGGTCAGCAATCGCGGACTCAGGGCCGGATTGATCGGTTCGCATCGACAAGTCCAAGACCGAATCGGCCAGTTCCAAGCCGTCGGGGTCGATCTAGTCCTGCTCCAATGCAGCCCTCAAATCGAGGAAATGGAGCGATTCTCCGAAAGCGTCATTCGGCACTTTGGACAAAGTGCCAAGGCAAGCTAGAATAGATAGTCCCCCACCCAACACGCCGCTGTTGCGTCCTCCATCCTGCCGCTGTAACGAAAATGTCCTCGATCCCCTGGTCGATCTCCGAAGATTCCTTGGACGTCAACTTCTCCGTCCCACAGCTCCTGAGGCTCCGTTTTACCCGGGACTGTTTCGGAGCCGACTGGGAAAACCTCTTGCCCCTGTTCCACAGCGACACAGGGCGGGCCCGCATGCAGTGGTGGGTCGACCAATCGGTCGCTGATGCCCAACCCGAACTTATGCCGAGCATCCATCGCAGGCTCCAAGAACATCGCTCCGACTTGGAATTGGTTTCGGATATCCAACTTATTGCCGGCGGCGAGCAAGTCAAAAACGACACCAAGTGCGTCGATCACATCTTCTCGACCATCGAACGAGACGGGCTCGATCGTCGATCGTACATCATGGTTGTCGGAGGCGGGGCGGTACTCGATGCGGTCGGCTATGCGGCCGGGATCGCCCACCGCGGAATCCGATTGGTCCGATTCCCCACCACGACGTTGGCCCAAGCCGACTCGGGAGTCGGGGTCAAAAACGCGATCAACGCCTTTGGGAAGAAGAACTGGAAAGGGACATTTGCCGTTCCTTGGGGTGTGGTCAACGATCAAGGATTGCTTGCCAAACTGCCAGATCGAGACTTCCGAGCCGGCTTTTCCGAGTCGGTGAAAGTCTCGCTCCTGAAGAGTCCTTCGGCGTTCCGCTTTCTATGCCAGCATGCCAAAGATATCGCCGCGAGGGATTGGAGTGCTGTGATGCCTGCGATCCGCTCGAGCGTGCTGATGCACTTGCACCACATCACCCACGGAGGGGATCCCTTCGAGATGCAAGAAGCCAGACCGTTGGACTTTGGCCACTGGTCGGCGCACAAGCTAGAGCAGATCACCCAGTACCGGCTCCGGCACGGCGAGGCCGTCTCGATCGGTGTGGCGCTCGATACGCTCTATTCCCACCTCCAGTTCGGACTAGACCGTCACGACGCCCTGAGCGCCGTGCAAGCGTTGCTCGATCTGCACCTGCCCGTTTACGATTCGGCCCTGGAATCCAACACGGTTTTCGAAGGACTCGAAGAATTTCGACAGCACCTAGGAGGCCGACTGACGCTGACCATGCTCAAGAGTCTCGGACACGTCCAGACCGTCCATGAGGTCAACCAACCAGTCATGGAGCAAGCGATCCATTGGCTAAGCGACATCCACGCCAAGCAGTACGCCTTGCAACCTTCGTGACACCCCGCATTCCGTGGATCCCAAGGCGAAAGTGCGTACCCAGGGCGGCGTCGTTTAAACCCGTGAGCCAACCAGCGCCAGCGGTTGGGCAATTTAACCAAGCCGCCAGGATTCTGCGTTTGGGCTTTGATCTGACCGAGCAATGCCTCCTTGGCCCGTAAAATGGGGCTTCGACCCGTTTGCCGATGGACGCAACCCTATCGCGCGGGGACTGTCCCCGGTTTCTTGCCAGCGGACCCAAAGAAGCCACCTATCAAAGTGACTCTTCCAGCCGGGACTGTATTCCCCGCTACAATCCCAAATCCTCACAGTACAACCACCCCCAAAGAGACAATCACAATAATTGTGGTCAATGGCGAAAAGTATCCAGAAGCAGCCGAGCATGCACAGGAGGCAATCGATGAGGGGATTGGTCCTGGGGGGGGTTATTGACTGTCCAGGAGCATAACGACGAAGAAGAAGACGGATTGCAAATGTGCAGACGGAGCCAAACAAGGACCGAGACGAATACCCACCCGCTGTCATTGATAACACGGTATATCCTGGAAACGATGAACACGATATAGAGCTGATCGACTCATCGGATAATCGGGGGGCAGGAGTGTCGATCAAGAACCAAATTACGGATCTAGATGGTAAGCCTATTGTGACAAATGGTACACCAGTGATAGTTATCCCGGTCTTACCTCCGCCAAAAAGGTACTGGGGGGGGTAGAAGAATGTTAACCTTACTTGCATTTTTGGTGTTAATGATGGCATTGAATACGGAACGATTATACGAAGGATCTGTTTCCTACCTTGAGTTTGAACTAATGTATGGGGAAAACTACAGTGGGGACTATGATGCGGGGCGTCGAACGCCGCAATACAACGAGCTAGGTTTCGTCAAAACAAACGCTAGCTGCGCGTTTCGCACCCACAGCAACTTCGAAAAGTCTGTTTTGGTCAGAGTACATGAGAAGGCCCCTCAAATCGATGAGAGTGCGGATACTGTTTCTGATTGCGGAATAATCGAAGTTTCAAAGCCCGTGTTCGTCCTTTTCCCAAATGCCGACGGACCGCCCGAAAAGTTGCAACTCCCGCATGGCAAGTATGCATTGCGGTACAGTCAATTTAAGATCGATACGGCTGATCCACAGACGGAAGAGGGAAAAGATCACTACACCATTGATCTTTGGCCTGCAAACTAATCGAGACTCTCATCAGGAATAGCATCCAATGAAAGCCAAGCAGAGGAACCCCCTCGTTGTTATTAGCGAGGGGTTTTTCTTTGGGATCGTTGGCGCCTTATTGTAAGCGTACAGCGGCCTATTCCGTTTTTTGGGGCCGTGGGGCTTGCAAATTGGGCTAAGAAGGGTCACCCGCTATGGCCGTCCGGGGCACCTGATCCCGGAGGGATCGAGGCAATTAGCCGGTGGTAAGCGCAGCGCCACCACCGG
>Ga0208085_1000464_pt1 | contig 14158 bp, 8 predicted proteins | sample LakMenEpi21Jun10_FD_150721 | JGI IMG/M metagenome (GOLD analysis project Ga0208085, IMG submission 150721) | Freshwater microbial communities from Lake Mendota, WI - 21JUN2010 deep hole epilimnion (SPAdes) | ecosystem: Environmental > Aquatic > Freshwater > Lentic | place: Lake Mendota, Madison...
ACGCCGCCGCAGGCGGCCTCCCCCCTAAAACGCCGCCGCAGGCGGCGGGGGTTGGTGTTTTGACGTCATTGACGCGGTTGACGTCATTGACGTGATTGACAGCGGACGAAGTTGACGCAGTTGACATCGTTGACGGCGGACATTGTTGACAGCGTTGACGTCCCGAAAACACGCCGCCTTCGGCGGCGTGTTTGCCAAAATCCACAGGCAAAGTGCCCTGCTGCACAAGGTGCCGATGTAGAACCGACGTGCGTTTTGGCTAAACTTTACGGTCATGAAAGACCCACACGAACGCCGTACACGCCATAACGATAGCGAATCGTTCACCCATGATGTGTTCCTGAGCCATAGCTCGACGGACAAGGCAGTTGTCCGCGAACTTGCAGAGCGTCTTCGCGAAGATGGGATTCGCGTTTGGTTTGACGAGTGGGACATCAAACTCGGCGACAGCATTTCATCGAAGATTGAATCCGCGTTGGATTCGACAAGAGTACTTGTTCTATGCATGTCTGAGCACGCGTTCGGTTCAGACTGGGCGATGTTGGAAAGTCAAACCTTCCGCTTTCGCGATCCGCTCAACAAACAACGGCGGTTCATCCCAATTCGATTGGACGATACGCAGCCTCCAGGATCGCTGGCACAGTTTGAATATGCCGACTGGCGCGGTGAAGCCCAAGAGGCATCTTACCGGAGGTTATTGGACGCGTGTCGACCAGAAACGCCAGCCGTAAGCGACGACAAGACCGAAGCACAGCAAGCCATTGAGGCGCGAATCATCTCGCTTGGCCACACCGCTGCTGTACGAAGCGTGGTCTACAGCCCCGATAGCCAGCATGCGCTTTCGGGCTCGGACGACAAGACGGTCCGTTTATGGGACGTCGAGAGTGGACGCTGCCTGGGCGTGCTCGAAGACCACACAAGTGGCGTTTGTAGCGTCGCGTGGAGTCCCGATGGGCAGCGTGCGCTTTCCTGTTCGGATGACAAGACTATCCGATTGTGGGACGTCCAGAGCGGTCGCTGCCTGCGAGTGCTCGAAGGCCATATGGCTAGTGTTTATGGTGTCGTTTGGAGTGCCGATGGCGAGCGTGCGCTTTCGTGCTCAGAGGACACGACGGTCCGATTGTGGGACGTCCAGAGCGGCCGCTGCCTGAACGTGTTCGATGACCACGCAGACAGCGTGTATAGCGTCGCGTGGAGTCCGGATGGCCAGAGAGCGATTTCGGGCTCAGAGGACACTACGGTCCGACTTTGGGACGTCGCGAGCGGCCTTTGCCTGCGCGTGCTCAAAGGCAATACAGGTAGAGTTTATAGCGTCGCGTGGAGTGCTGATGGTCAGTTTGCGATTACAGGTTCGTCAGACACTGCGGTCCGATTGTGGGACGTCGCGAACGGGCGTTGCCTGTGCGTGCTAAAAGGCCACGAGAGTAGTGTGTATAGCGTCGTTTGGAGTTCCGATGGCCAGCGAGCGATTTCGGGCTCAGAGGACACGACGATCCGATTGTGGGACGTCCGGAGCGGTCGCTGCCTGCGCGTACTCGAAGGCCACTTGTTTTGCGTGAGTAGCGTAGCTTGGAGTTCCGATGGCCAGCGTGCGATTACAGCATCGCATGACAATACGGTGCGAGTGTGGGACGTCCAGAACGGTCGCTGCCTGCGGTTGCTCGAAGGCCACGCGGCTAGCGTCTGGAGTGTCGCCTGGAGTGCCGATGGCCAGCGTGCGCTTTCGGGCTCAGACGACAGCACGATCCTCTTGTGGGACCTCCAGAGCGGTCGCAGCCTGCGCGTGCTCGAAGGCCACACCGGTAGCGTGTATAGCGTCGCCTGGAGTGCCGATGGACAGCGTGCGCTTTCGGGCTCGCATGACCAGACGGTCCGTTTATGGGACATCCAGAACGGTAGCTGCCTAGGCGTGCTCGAGGGCCACACGGATTCCGTTGATTGCGTCGCGTGGAGTGCCGATGACCAGTTTGCGCTTTCGGGCTCATCTGACACTACGGTCCGTTTGTGGGACATCCAGAGCGGTCGCTGCCTGCACGTACTCGAGGGCCACACGGATCATGTTTTGAGCGTAGCTTGGCGTGCAGATGGCCAGCGTGCGCTTTCGGGTTCGGTGGACAACATGGTCCGTTTATGGGACGTCCAGAGCGGTCGCTGCCTGCGCGTGCTCGAAGGCCACACGGATCTCGTTTGGAGTGTCGCGTGGAGTGCCGATGGTGATCGTGCGCTTTCGGGCTCGTCTGACAAAACGGTCCGATTGTGGGACGTCCAGAGCGGTCGCTGCCTGCGCGTGCTCGAAGGCCACACGGGTGGCGTGCAGTGCGTCGCGTGGAGTGCCGATGGCCAGCGTGCTCTTTCGGGCTCGATGGACAATACGGTCCGTTTGTGGGACATACAGAGCGGTCGCTGCTTGCGCGTGCTCGAAGGCCACACGGAAGGCGTTAGGAGTGTTGCTTGGAGTGCCGATGGCCGATTCGTATTCTCCGCTGCAGCCAACGGAGTGATGCGAGTCTGGGACCTAAGCAGCACTACCGAAACCTCAAACGGTCCGCCCTCGGACGAGATCCAATATACGAACGCCAAGGTACTCCTTGTTGGCGAAAGTTCAGCCGGCAAAACGGGACTGTCGATGCGATTGGCAACGAACCGTTGGAAAGAGAGCGATTCGACCGTAGGAGCATGGGCAACGCAATGGCCGCTGAAGGTCGATCAAGGGGATGGCGTCGAACGCGAGATTTGGTTGTGGGATTTTGGAGGACAAGCCGACCAGCGTTTGATTCACCAACTTTACATGAACGAGACCTCGGTGGCCGTATTGGTATTCGATGGCCAGAAAGAGGGTTTATTCGATACGCTCGGACAATGGGATCGCGACATCGCACGAGCATCCCGGAAAACTTTCAACAAACTGCTTGTCGCCGGACGCACGGATGCAGGCGGATTGCGTGTCAGCCGAGATCAACTGAAATCGTTCGCCAAGGAACGCGGTTTTCAAGAAGTTTTGGAAACAAGCGCCAAGCTAAACGAGGGTTGCAGGGAGCTCAAAGAGGCGATCCTCAAAGCAATCGACTGGTCCACAATTGCTTGTCGCACGACCAAGCGTATTTTCAAGCTGTTGAAGGACGAGATCGTCCGCCTGAAAGACTCCGGTCGGGTTCTGATGCGTTTCAACGAATTGCGAGACGCTTTGTGCTTGCGGATGGAGGGGCAGCGTTTCACCGACGAGGAACTGCGCACGGTCTTGACCCTGCTGGCCGGTCCGGGCGTTGTCTGGGAACTGGATTTCGGTAGCTGGGTACTGATTCAGCCCGAACGCATCAATGCCTATGCTCAGGCTGTGATTCAAACACTGCGCGACGATCCGCACGAACGCGGTTGTATCCCAGAAGAGAGAGTGCTGGCGGGCAATTTGAAGTACGCATCGACCCTGGAGCGACTGCCCGCCGACGAAGAACGCATCGTCCTGCTTGCTATGCACCAAACGCTCGTCAAGCAGGGGCTCTGTTTGCGAATGCACGACGACAGCGATACACCCACGATTCCGACGTTGCTGATATTCCCGAGTTTCTATCGCCGCGAGCGTCCCGAACTCGACGGACATCCGGCGGTATTTGTGAGTTATCGATTCAGTGGCTTCCTCGATGAGATTTACGCAACGCTGGTTGTTCGATTGCACCATACCGATCCGTTCGACAGCGACCAGTTATGGCGCTACGCAGCGGATTTCAAGACCTCGAAGGGACGTCGGCTGGGCGTCAAACTGAACCGACTTGGCGAGGGAGCAGGCGAACTCAGTGTCTACTTCGATCCGGTGATTTCGGTCGAAGAGAAAATGCTCTTTAGCCGCTATGTGGACGAACACTTGAGGACATATGCACAAGACGTTGTTCGGCGTCGCCACTACGTTTGTCCGCATTGCTTGACCCCCGTGGGTAGCTTGGACATTGCCATGAAGCGATTGCAGGAGGGGAAAACGGACATCGGTTGCCTCAACTGCGACGATCCTGACAAACGCGTACCGCTTTGGGATGAGCTTGAGCAGCGATTTGCATCGTCTGAATTGAAGCTGCGGGTCCAAGAACTGCAGGAGCAGTCGCAATTGAAGCTCGACAACGAAAGCAAAGAACGTGCCTTGGTCGGTGAAGTGATTTCAACCGTCGCATTGGCAGGTCAACTTTGCAGAGAGCTAACCGTAAGCGATCATGGGATCGATATGGAGATTGAGTTCAAGCATGATGACGGTACCGCTTCAGGTAAGAAGGTTTACTTGCAACTCAAGTCGGGAGACTCGTACTTGAGCCAGCGAAAACGCGACGGAGTCGAGATCTTCAAGATCGACAAAGAGCGGCATGTAAAGTACTGGATGGAGCAAGTTTTTCCTGTGATGCTAGTGATTCGAGACTCCGAGGGAGAAGTCCGCTGGATGGAAATTCGTGATTGGCTTCGAAAGGCGACCGACAATGGCACAAAAAAGGTGAGCCAAATTGAGTTCGAAGCCGAGCGCTTTGACGTCATGAGCATCCTTCGCTTACGAAAGCGGGTGTTGTCGTCTGGTTGATTTTCGTCTGCCGAGAAATCAGCGATTAGCGTACCTACCACGGACTACGCGATTGCCTGCTAGGGATCGGAGCTGCTGTCGCCGTTCCCGACGCGAAGCTCAATCGTCGGCTTGCGAAGCAACAGATCGCCTGAGCTTTTTTCGGGGATAGCGCCGTCGAATTGCGTGGCTCCATTCGGGTTCATAAAAAAGCCCGGGGGACAGTCCCCAGATTTTTTCCATGGCGTTGAAGTCGAGGGGTCATCAATCCGGAACTGACTACCCTCCATTACACCGCATCCTCGGTTGGCTTTGTAGATTCCAGACAGCTCTCACGCCCGCTTATAGGAGCGTAATCATCACAAAAATCGCTGACACCATGTCAGCTCCGCACCTAGCAGGCGGATCCATGGATGCCAGTCGGCCCACCAAACGTCCCTGGAGTGCGTTTGCTTGTTGACAATTGACTGAATGCATCGAGCCATCGGGGCTGGAGAGTCCGACGGCTTGGTGGAAACTAGTACTCCCAGTCCTCGTGCCGCACGGGCAGGCGATTGAGTAGTTGGCGTCGCTCTTGCCACTGAGGCATGAAGCGATCCATCAACGCGACGAAGCGAGCATTGTGGGTCGGTTCGAGCAAATGCATCATCTCGTGCACCACGATGTACTCAAGGCATTGAGCGGGCTTTTTGGCCAAGTCGGTGTTCAAGCGAATGCTGGCGGTCGCTGGATTGCAACTCCCCCATCGCGTTTTCATCCGTTGAACGAAAAAGTGATCCACCTTCACTCCCAAGTGCTTTTCCCATCGCTCGATCATTTTTGGAACCTCGGATCGAATTTGCTCGCGATACCAACGCTCCAGGATGTCTTGCCTTTGGCTACGATCCGCTCCTGGACGGACGCTCAATACCATTTTATTGACTCGCACCGTCACGGATGGCGGTTGCTCTTTCTCGACGACCGTGAGCAACACCCGCTTCCCCCAAACGTAATGACTCTCGCGATTGACGTAGTCGCGCGAGGTTTCGCGTTCCTGGGCTGCAAGCTTCCGTTGCTGCTGCTTGATCCACCCAAGCTTAGAGATCGCAAACACGCGTACAGTATCGAGCTTCATGCGAGTCGGGGCGGAAATTCGCACTCGGCCAAGCGGTGGGTGGACGCTCAAATGCACGTTCTTGATCGCTTTGAACGTGACTTCCGCTTCGATTTCCCCAATCTTGATCTTGGTCACAACAAAACTTCCTTTTGTTTCATCGATCTCTCCTCGGCAATTTTGGTTCGAACGGCCGAGACGACCGTTCTACGATGGCTCAGTACTCGCTCTGCGTTTTAATGATCAAGAACAATCGCTCGACCTCACCAATGTCCTCGACGACACTGTAAATCGCTTGCTTGACGATTTGTTCCCTGGCTTGGAAGCCTCGCCAACCGTCCGGCCTAGCAGCTTTGACGGATTCATCGATGCGCAATGCCAGTATCAAATAAGGATCGGGATTGGCGGCATACTCCGGTGGCAGCTCTTGGAGTGAGAAATTAGCAACAATGGTCTCCATCGCATCGCTCTTGAGGTTGCTGTACAGAGCACGCCTTCCAGGTGTGTTGAGCGCCGGGGGTAATGTGGTGGCATGTCCCGTTTCCACTTGCTTGACCAACTCGGCGATCCTTTTGAGGTATTCCTCGTACTCGATGGCTTGCTCTTTCCTGGCCACAATGATCTGGTCGAGCAAGACCGACATCTTCTCGTAAAACGCAGGGTCGTTGAGGTGCTCTTTGATGATTTTCCGACGGACATTGTTTTCGATCGTCTCGGCAATCGCTCGCTTGTTGTTCCTCATCGACGAAAGCCTCTGCGCGATCGCATCGGCGATCCCCGTCTTGACGATCAGATCCAATAACCCCATGTTGTCGAACGGGGAGATTTTCCTAGGCTCGTCGGCTTGCACGTAGGTGTCGATCAGATGGCGCATGTCGGCTTCATAAGCCTTCACATCGAGCGATTCGCCGCTGGCTTGTTTGATCGTTTCCCGCAGGTTCAAGTAGTGGGTTTGAAGCTTCTGGATCCTCGCGATGTCTTTGGAGGTGTAACCGGCTGCTTCCAGTTCATCGGCAATGCTGGCATAAGCCCGAACGAGCGAAGCGGTCCCTTGGTAGAGTGCCGATCGTTGTGGCTCGCGATCTTTAAAGTCGGTGGGTATCTCGACGTTGCCACAGAAGTAATGGATGTGTTCCAGTTCCCCTTTAGGTGGAGCCACTGGCTCGCAGAGTAACGCCAATTGCTCGATGACTTGGTCGAGCCGCTCTTTGCCTTTGGTCAATCGGTCTTGGACGAGCACCTCGGGATCGGCCCCGTGTTCGCTGTGGTCAAGTTCGGAGGTGTAGACCGCGATCGTCTTTTCCACCTTCTTGAACAAATCTTTGTAGTCGACGATGTGGCCAAAGTTCTTGTCGTCCCCATCGAGTCGATTGGTTCGGCAAATGGCTTGGAATAATCCGTGGTCCTGCATCGACTTGTCGATGTACAGGTAAGTGCACGAGGGGGCATCGAAACCGGTTAGCAACTTATCGACGACCACCAAGAGCTTCATCTTGGCAGGCTCCTTCACAAATTGCCGTTTGGCTTCGTCTTCGTAGGTCTCGGTCTTGGTCTTTCCCGGTTTGGCCTCAACCCCTTTGAGGAGCTCGATGTAGGTGTTGTAGACGAACTGCTTGTCGGTTTCCGTGTTGGCCCCAGTCTCTTCCTTGGTGATGTCTTGGGCCTGCGGATTGTACGAGGTGACGACAGCGCATTTGCCCTTGAGGGGTGTCGACTGGAACAAGGTAAAGTACTTGGCGGCCTCGTAGATGCTCGACGCGACCAAGATGGCGTTACCCCGCTGGGATGACAAACGAGGTTTGACGCTGAAATCGAAAACGATGTCCGAGACGATCCGATCCATCCGCGATCGTGAACTCAAGACCGCTTGCATTGTCCCCCATTGCTTCTTGAGTTCATCCTTTTGCCACTCGTTGAGCCCCTTGGTTTTGGCTTCGAACCATTGATCGATCTTTTCGGGCGAACTGAGCCGTTGGTCGATATCCCTGGCCTCGTAGACCAAGTCTAACACGATGTCGTCCTCGACCGCTTCGCTGAACTTGTAGGTGTGGATGTAGCCACCAAACACCTCAAGGCTCGTCGCCTTGTCTCGTTTCAGCAGAGGCGTCCCGGTAAAGCCGATGAATACGGCATTAGGTAGCATCGCTTTCATCACCCGGTGCAGCTTGCCACCTTGGGTGCGATGGCACTCGTCCACAAACACAAAAATGTCGCCAACGGTCTTGGTTGGCTGGGATTCCAAATCTCTGATGAACGCATCGAAGTCGTCGACATCGCGTCGACCGAATTTGTGAATAAGCGAGCAGAGAAGTCGCGGCTTGGCCTGCCCCAGTTGGTTCACCAGATCGCGACCGCTGCTGCACCTAGCCATCGTTTCGCCGGCGTCTTGGAAAACGTCCTTGATTTGCTTGTCGAGTTCGTCTCGGTCAGTGATGATCGCTACCCGAGCGTTTGGGTTGTTTTCAAGGATCCATTTGGCCAACAGCACCATGACGATGCTTTTACCGCTCCCTTGGGTGTGCCAAATGATCCCCCCTTTTCGCTGCTGCACGTGCTGTTGGGCTTTCTTGATGCCGACGTATTGGTGCACGCGGGGTAGCTTTTTCACTCCGCCATCGAAAAGGACGAAATCGTAGATCAGCTCTAGCAGGCGTTCCTTGCAGCACATCTTGCGCAAGTACTTATCGAGTTTGAAGCTACTGTTGTCGTGCTCATCCTCTTTCCATTGGAGGAAGTACTTCTCTTCGGTCTCGATCGATCCGTACTTGAGCCCCTCGGAATCGTTGCCAGCGAAGATCCACTGGATGGTGCTAAAGAATCGCTGATTGAACTCGGGCTGTTGGTTCGAGAGGCTTTGCCGGATCCCTTCGCCGATCGAAACGCGACTGTTCTTCAGTTCGATCACGCCGACAGCGATACCGTTAACGTATAGCACCAAGTCGGGTCGGCGTTCGTGGCCACCTTTGAGGGTGACTTCTTCGGCGATGGCAAAGTCGTTTTTCGAGGGATCGTTCCAGTGGATCAGATGAACGGTTTCGGTGACTTTGCCGGCTTCGGTTTTGACGGGGACACCGTAGCGGAGCAGTTTGTAGACCGCTTTGTTGTTGTCGTAGAGGCTGCGATGGTGGTTGTCGGCTTCTTGGCGTAGCAGGTAGATTGCGCGGCTGATTTGCAGGTCGTCGTAACCGGCGCTGCGGAGATGGTCCGTTAGGAGCGGCTCCTCGATGTTGGAGTTGTTTGGGCGGTCGGTCCAATCGCCGAGGTAACGGTAGTTGAGTTCATCGCGGAACAGGGCGATGACTCGGTCTTGGGTAACGCGTTCGGGTTTGCCTATGTGGTTCATCGCGAACCCTTTTTTGAAACACAGAGGCTCAGAGGGCACGGAGGTTGGAGGGGGTGGGTTGTTCGTTCGGGCTTTGCGATGGTCATGGATAGGCGTGGGTTGAGAGGTTATTGGCAAAATTCGAATTGGAAGTGGATTCCTTGGCTTGATTCTAGTTCCGCTTGGACGTAGACTTCGAAGACCGGTGGACAAAATTCGGCTTCATGCCGTGTGTCGCGGGCGTAAATGCCAGCGCGACCTATATCCACCGGTTTTTTATTGCCTCCGGGTCGGGGGGCAAGTTCTTTCTAGTCCAATACCGACCATATTCTGCGGAGGTTTTATCGTCCACATCGTGGATGAGAGAAACTTTCGGCCAAATAGCATGTAGAAATCTTGCTTCGTGGTTCTCGTAACACCGTTGCAATGCCCACAGGCAATAGTCCGCTACTTGCAAGCCAACCGCGTCCCATGGATGTGCGGGCAGAATCGTTATTGTTGTTTCGCGCTGAATTCCTCGTTCATCCACCAACTTTTTACGCGCCAGTTCGAGTTGAGTTCTCAAGGATGCCGTTCGATCTGACTTGCCTCGGCGGGCAAAAGTGATGTGAACCTGCTCATGTTGGTGAAGTCGATGTTTAAATAGCATTCGCACCGTCAAGTCGTAGAGTTCGTTGGGATGGTACCTATAAGTCGAGTTCATTTGATTTCGGCTTCGAACGTAATCCAGTACCGCTCGCATATCTTTGATGACGGCATAGAACTTGAAGTCTTGAGTTAGGAGCGTTTCGAAGACCTTGGCGCGAACCTCAGCGTGATCATCTTTTGCATGAAAGAAGCGAGCTGTTTTGCCCACCTCCGGGCGAAGCGTATGGATGCTGGCATACAGCGGATGGCTCAACACTTGAGCGCGAAGCTCTTGAAGAACAGACTCAACTTTTTTCGGATCACTCAAGCGAACCATACCAAGGATAAAAAACCTACGAGCATCCTTGTCCTCCAGGCGATTTCGACCCTTGGGACCGAACAATACACCATCTCCCGCTTCATCAACAAAATAGCCGATCGGCTCTGGCATTTTGGCCTCTCGATCCGAACTCTCGTTGGTCATACCAATCGAATCTTTCCGGTAAGCAACTCCTGCATCATCCCTTGCTTGATCTCGCGGGCTTTGGCAAGCTTCGATTCGAGGGATCCGATCTCGTTGTCCATGTCCAAGAGGACCGTGGCGATGGCGGTTTGTTCGTTAGGTGTTGGGAGACGGATTGCGAACGCTTTCAAGAGCTTTGTGTCAAGAACTCCTGCCGTATTTCCCGCAGAGGACACGAGCTTCAACATCGCATCAGCCATCCCTCTGATCAACATAGTCAAGAATCTTGGAACGACCTGCGAGTACGGGACCAGTGCCTTAACGTCTTGATTGAAGCAGACTGGTTTGATTACCAGCCCACACAGAATTTCCTTGTGCAGTGCACTGCCACGCACAAGTAATAGACTGGAACCAACGGGCGCGATTTTGCTTCCCGACACCACTGCTTCTTTTGTAACATTGCTATCAGATCGCCAAATCTCAAAGCAGCGGAGACTACTTGCGCTGATCCAAGGAATATCGCCCGTCCAAAACCCGTCATTATTTCGCGAAGGGGTTCCACCGGATAGGAACGTCGCTAACTCGCCCAATGTTGTTTCCTCCCACTCGCCACTAAACCCAGGTAGTCGGCGTTTTCCGGTGAGCAATTCCTGCATGGCACCTTGTTTGATCTGACGCTTCTTGGCAATCAATTGCTCGAGCGATTCGATCCATGCATCCGCATCCGATAACGCCCCGGCAATCGCTTGCTGCTCGGCAAGTGTGGGGGGAAGGGGAAATTGAAAACCCTCCATTTCCCATTTCTGAGTATGTACTAACGCCGACGCACCATGAGCGTTATCCTCTATAAAGGATGTCAGCTGCCGTAAAGCGTATAAAAAGAATCCTTTGTCCACCTTGCCTTCGCTTATTTCAACCTTCCATGTGTGGTAGTTGAGAAGTCCCTTTGGACCTTTCCATAAATGCGGCCCAAAGGAAGTGCCTCTACTGCCGGACCATGCAAATAACAATTGTCCATTTGCGATTTCGAGTTTCTTGGCGTATTGCCCTTGAAAATAATTGAACTCTTCACCGCCATTCAGGTTTTGAATCCTGATAATTGGAAGTCCAGACGTTTTCCATTCATACGGTTTGAAACCTCGCCCATTAATAAGGTTGCACACGGAATCGATTCTACGAACCTCCCAATCCTCTGGTATCACCCCTACTTCCGATTGCTTGTATCCCTTCTTCACTTCCATGCGAATCCCATCCTCTCTAGGTGCGCTCGCACCTTGGACTCCATCGCGTCGGCTTGTTCGGCTAGCACCGACAGCGGTTTGTCGTATCGCTCCGCAAGCTCCTTCACCCGCTGCGTGAGCGTCTGACTGATCCGATCCATCTCGCCGTGGATGTCGGTGTCGATCGTCGCCAACCACTTGTCATCGACCACCAATGACTTGACGTCCGCTTCGGATAACTTGGAATACTGGGCTAGCGCCTTGGCATCCAGTGCCGACTCAAGATCTTTAATTTGCTTCTTGAGCTCAGCCTCTTTGGTATTGAGATCTAGCCACTCGGTAAGGATCGCTAATTCCTCTTTGGCTTCCTTGTCCCCTTTGATCTCTTTCATTCGAGCTGCCACGTTGGCTTTGTTGACCTTCTCAAGCTCCGACAACAAGCCTTCTTCGCCACCGTGTTCCTCCTCGATCTCGGCCATCTTGCTCGACAGCGACTCTAGCTCCGCGTTCTTGGCGTCGATCGCTTCTTGTTCCTTGGTAAAGTACCGCGCCACGATCAGCGACTTGGGGATCAAATCACAAGCCCAACCTTTGTCCTTTTGCTTTCCTTTCTTGTCCGTCTCTACGATGCGCGACGGTTCGGCTTTCCAGCCATCGGCAGAGATCGCGTAGCAATCGTCTTGCATCGCTGCCGACCAGTAGTCCATCAAGTGCTGGTAGATGTCGTAGGCGTCAAGGATCGAAAGATGGGAATGCAAAATCGATACATCACCGTGGGGTCTATAGTGATCGAGCAGGCTGTCGGACAACTTGGCGATCATCTGCTTGGGATGAAAGCTGGGCTTGAGTCCCTTGAGCGTCTTGGACGTTTTCTCACGCCAAGCAGCAAAGTGGTTGTTCATTCCATCGATGAAGGCTGTGAACTCGGGATGCTCGTAGATAGTTTTTTTGATGTCGGCCTTGTCGACCTTGAGGTCGAGGTAGCCTTTGCGGTTCTTCTTGAACAACGATTGCTGAAGCTTGGGGCACACCACCCAGTAGCGATCGAGGGCTTGGAAGTCTGCTTCGGGGATACCACCCTGAAGGTGGCCTGCGATGTCCTGCAAGTCTTCGGCTTGCTGGCTATCGATGTAGCGAGGCAAGTTCAGGTTGAAATCGTTCTTTTCGATTTCCTCGAGCGGTACAATCCGCGAGTAGCGAGGTAGCTCGGTCTGCTTGTTGAACACATCGACGATCTTGTGGATGTCCTGATCCCGCAAACGGTTCTTCGGTCCATCCTTCATGTAGCCCGCGCTCGCGTCGATCATAAAGATCCCTTTGCGAGCCTGTGCGTACTCCTTGTCGATCACTACGATGCAAGCGGGGATGCCGGTGCCGTAGAACAAGTTGGCTGGCAGGCCGATGATCCCTTTGATGTAGCCTTTGCGAATCAGATTACGACGAATGTCGGCTTCGGCATTTCCTCGGAACAATACACCATGGGGGAGAATACAAGCACCCTTGCCGGTGGACTTCAGCGACCGCACGATGTGGAGCAAGTAGGCATAATCCCCTTGTTTGCCAGGGGGAACGCCGAACGCAGAGAAACGATCGAAGAGATCGTTGTTGGGATCAAGGCCCGTGCTCCAGCGTTTGTCCGAGAACGGAGGGTTAGCGACCACAAAGTCGAATTGCTTGAGCGAGTCTCCGTCTTTGAATTTCGGATCAGTGAGGGTGTTGCCTTGGACGATCGATGCCGTCGGGGTGTTGTGCAGGATCATGTTCATTCGAGCCAGGACTGCGGTGGCCGAGTCCTTTTCCTGCCCGTAGAGTGTCACCGGTGTCGGTGCCTCGTGCGCGACCTTGAGCAGCAACGAACCTGAACCACAGGTGGGATCGCTCACGGTCGTGGCAGCACTGGTTTTGGTCGTCGAAATACCGATGATCCGAGCCATGATAAGGCTGACTTCGGCGGGGGTGAGGAACTGCCCCTTGCTCTTACCGCTTTCAACGGCGAAGTGCCGCATGAGGTACTCGTAGGCATCACCGAGGATATCGTCCCCATCGGCTCGGTTTTTGGAGAAGTCGAGTGCAGGGTTTTCGAAGATTGCAATGAGGTTGGTCAGGCGATCGACCATTTCCTTGCCGCTACCGAGCTTCGAGGGATCGTTGAAGTCAGGCATGTCCGACAACTGGTTTGCGCTGGCAAGCGGAGCAACGATCTTCTTGTTGATCTGGTCACCAATGTCGGTCTTGCCTTTGAGGGCAACCATATCCTTGAAGCTCGCACCGTTGGGGATTTTGATCGGAGCGAACGGTTGGCCGGCGTACTTGTCGCTGACGTACTTGATGAACAGCAGCACCAGCACGTAGTCTTTGTATTGGCTGGCATCCATGCCACCACGGAGTTCATCGCAGCTAGACCAAAGGGATGAGTAAAGCTCGGATTTCTTTAAAGCCATGCGGACTTGTTCCTTGCTATGTGCGTTACTTGGCAACCTTGATCGGGCGAGCGGTCTTCTTCAAAAAGACGTCCAAGTCGCGTCGTTTGAAGAGTCGGTAGCCATTGGCTGGATTTCGGTGCACTGGGATCTCGCCAAGCGCAGCCCATTTGCGGAGGGTGTTTTGGGCGACGCCCAAGTACTCCGCTGCTGCGGCGGTGTGCAGGTATTCGGTCAATTTGTTCATTGGATACGTCCCCCTCGCTCCTTTCGCCCCAGTGTTGCGTGAACGAGCGAAACGGCTAGTTTAGCAAACCCTGCAAGCCAGCGTAACCTAAGAACATAATTGGCGAATCCGTCCCGCAAGGCAGAAAGATGGAGATTCCAGCCGAATTGTAGCCAAACCGAACTTGCGCTCCTCGGCACGTCCTAGCTCGATGCAAGATACCGTAGGGACGAATTTGGATCCGAACACGGGG
>Ga0208085_1000467_pt1 | contig 14125 bp, 5 predicted proteins | sample LakMenEpi21Jun10_FD_150721 | JGI IMG/M metagenome (GOLD analysis project Ga0208085, IMG submission 150721) | Freshwater microbial communities from Lake Mendota, WI - 21JUN2010 deep hole epilimnion (SPAdes) | ecosystem: Environmental > Aquatic > Freshwater > Lentic | place: Lake Mendota, Madison...
GTCCCTGTTCTCTCTGTCCCACTCTATCAGCCAATCTTCGGATTCGTCCTCAGGCTGCTTCGTGACCTCGGAGGTCGGAGGCTCCGGGCGGGAGGGGAAGAGGTCTTCCATCGTGAGCTTGCATGGGTCTCCACGGGCATGAGTGTATGGGTTTGGGCATAGTTGGTCATTACAGATCCAGTTACTTTTGATAGCCCAGTCGTCGTCATTTTCTTTCTTGCTAAAAAGTCTCCATTTAGCTGGTTTGGTCAGAAAATTTCCCATTATTTCAGTTGTTGTCGGGAGGAGATCTGAGGATCTAATGATATTGTTACTGAATTTAGTTTGAAAAGTTAACTTTCCCTAGTGCGGCGGAATTTGTTTTCTTTAAGCGGCGGCTTCACATTCCTCTCATTCCTTCTGACACTTAGATCGATATATGTATAGGCGTGGCAATAAAGTGGTAAAGTGATAAGAGGTTGGAGCGGAATAGGCATGTTGTATTTTTCATAGTTTCTTAAGACTAAAAATGTACATATAATAGGCGATACAGACTAGTGTTTACTCACATTTATCTTCTTCACTCCATTTTGTTGCGGGTGGAGCTGGATGTGTAGAGGTTGGCTCTTCTTCTTGCTGATGGGGAGCTATCTGGTGTCTGATACTCCGGGGATGGTCTGTAGCTGTAGTGGTAGTCTTCTCGGCTGTCAGTAGTTCTAGTCCGGCGGGGGGAAGGGTTCCTGTATTCCGCGCGGGACGGGCTTCTTCTGCTCGCCTTTCGCGATAAGCTTCTTGCTGTGGTTGGTTTCGTGGCTGTGGGCCTATCCGGAGTGCGGCTTGCTCTCCTTCTGCTGGATGGGCTCCTCCTCGGTGTTCTCCTCGGTGGTGATCGCCTGGGTGAGGGGGAGACAGACATAGGTCTCTCCGGTGAGTTGACCTCTGCTCTGCGTTTCCTCTGCGGTGTTTGTGGTTCTGTTGGTTTGAACTTGTTTTGTTGGCGCGGTTGGCGGTCAGTGCGGGTGTCTTTTTCTGTTTCTTTCTCCTCAAATGTCGTCCTCTGCTTCGTTTTTTCTGAATAACTTTCATTGTTCTTTATCTGCTTGAGAAGCTTGAGAAAAATAGGTGAGGATGGTCGTTGGATGTTGAATATTTCCTCTGTTGTTGTGAAGTCTGCGCTCAGTGTTTCTTCCATTTGGTGCATTAAGTCCAGTGGGTTGCGTTTGATCTGCTCATTTTGGACTTCTCGGAAGAGTGCCTTTTTGTTCGATGAGTATCCTCCCAGGTAGCTGACATAATGTGGTTCTTTGTTCTGTTTTTCTGCTGGGTAAAATGACTCCAGCCTCAGTGTTACTTCAATAAATAGGGAGAGCTGCAAAGCTTGTTGTGTGCGAATGTGGGTGGCTGTCTCTGTAAACATTATAATTAATGCGGATGCTTGGCTGTGGACTTCTGTATAATGTGCTGGGTATGTTTCTTTGTTGAATATGCAGATGGCTATGCAGCCAGGGCATGTGAAGTAGGCTTCCGTGAGAATTGCGTGGTGGTCGAACAGGTGGAGCAGATAGTCTTTTGGTTCTGTTATTTGAAGGATGGTTGGGCAATAGGGGCATGCCTGCGGCCCCATAAAGGGTTCAACCAGTGGCTCATTTGCTAGAGCCTGGTCCAGTGAATTGTAGCTCGGGTTCAGCGATAAGATATCTGTGTTTTGTCTGTTCCTGTTCATCTTTGGGAATCTGTATAGGTTTCCTGTTTCTTCTGTGGTCTCGTCCATTTTGCAACTTTCCGTGAAGTTTTTCGTGTACTGGTGGATTTCTTGCCTGGACAGGCAGGCGCCAATGGCTCTTATCAGGTGAAGGTCGTTTGACATATCTACGTGGCTGTACTGTGGTGTTCTGAAAATTGGCGATTTCCTTGTAAGTTCCGTGATCGGTTGCCTACAGATCATCTGCGGCGTGACTGTTCCGAAAACTGACACTGAACTGTAGTAGACGGTATGGCTGTTACCGTACTTCTTTCCGATACTGACGGCGTTCCTTGCGTCAGGCAGATGGTCTGCCTCTGCGTATTGTTGTCTAAGTGACCTTGGTGCGCAGATGCGCAAGAAGTGGAGGCTTTCTTGGTTATTAGCGATACAATCGCTGGCACACATGCAGTTGTTGTAGTGGTATAGTTCTGGAATTATCATATGTCCTGTTTTTCCTGAAGCATCCTTGATTGTGTCTCTGTGTTTCATGCTTTTGATTATAAATTTGGTAGAATTGTCAACAGCTAAGTGGGACTGCTCTCCATGTGGCATGTCTGGGTTCTCAAAGTTCATGGGGCAGACTAGTGCCCAGCTCTTGTACTGAAGAGGTGGTTGATTGCCCAGAGCGATGTATCTGCCAATACATAGTGCCTTGCAGAGTCTTGCAAGAGATGCTGTTCTTGGCTTGTCTGTTCTGAGGTCATCGTACTGAAGGTCCAGGCGTGCCATTTCCGTGTATACGTCGATTTCAGACAGTTCTGTGTAGATAGGTGGCAGGGTGATTGGTCTCTTTGGGATGTCTTCTGTCCTGAGGGTGATATTAGCTGTCAGTTGTTCCAGTATCTGCTCTATTTCGTGGATTGATGGCAGGTCTTGGTACGCGATCCGTTCGCGCCCCCTAAAGCTGCCTTGGTATGCTCCCACTTGGTGGGTGCGGCCCTGGTTTCCGACGATGAGCTGCCTGGACATGTTGATGGGTTTCTTCCTGTGTTCCTTTAAAGGGAGTTGAGGATGTACTGATTTTGTGTTTGAACTCGGCTCCTTTAAATACCCAAGGATGTGCCTGCTAAGTATCCTTCACTGTGTGCTATTTAGGCTGGCTGCTTAGTGACCGGCCTGTTTAATAGCTGGCAGTTTTTTATCCTGTCGCATGCTTTGTTTTTTGTAATGTCCATTAGGATTCTTGGAGGGAGGAGAGTTATTTCCTAAATTCTCGGGCTGAGCCTGGATTTTAAAATTCTTGCCGTCTTCTTCAATTAAATTGCTTTAATGGCTTGTTTTAGGAGCGTGTATATGTGATAATGTTCTATAAGGCTGCATTAAAGTGTTAAGTTGTTGATAATTTTCTCGGATTTATTGCCGTGTTTTGGCGATTTATTGATCATGTTCTGGCTTCTGTTTATCTGTTTTTATATTTTTGTTGGGTATAAATGCCATGTTGCCTTTGGTGGAGATTAGTTGATCTGCAGATTTTGAGCTGTAAATATGGGTCGATTTGTTGACGCCATTCGCTGCCATATTTTGGAGAAATATATGTCTTCATATATGCGAGAGCGAAACGTGGATGCTTTGCTTGTTCTGCGTAATGAAAACAAGTGGGCGATGACTGGTAAATATTTAACATTTTTGTTTCACAATTTTATCTCTTGATATTTTCCTTTTTGATTTTTGTTCTGTTAAGCGTGATTTTTTGTGGTGTTTCCTGTTTTAGTCGCTGATGTGGACGTAAGAGAAGACAGCATTTTCATTCGCTTGCGGAAGGAGGAGGTTGTCTGTGAGGACCAGGACACGTCCAAGCGAGTGTCCTCTATTGACGTCCTTGAACCTGTGGTGGAAAAGGTTCCTGAAATTGGTTCTGAGGTGACTGTCCCTTTAGAGACCATTCCTGAGGACTTGATTTTCGAGTCTGGAGAGGCCTTCTCTTTGGAGGGGGTGGATAATATTCCAATGGAGGAACTATTTTGCGGTAGCCATAGTGATGGGTCGTTGGCTGGTTCTAGCGATATTACTGGCATATCTGTTGACACTGTGTTGGATTTGAATTTGGCTTCTTAATGTGCTGTAATCGTGGTTTAGATGTGCTTAAAATACAATATTTAATTTTTTCTTCTGAGTGCCAGATGTATCCGCATCTGGTCGGCTCAACGTTTTTATTTGTGTTCGTTGTCACAATATATATTTGTTTTTCTTCATGTGCATAAGTTTTTTCGTGTCAGTGGGCTAGGTATCTCGGCGAGAGCTAGGGGGAATTTTATGCACAATAATATCCTTAGACATACTTCTGAACAGTTTGCCTTAAGGTGGGCAGGTACGTGAATTTTGTCACGTCGAGGCACGTGTAATAGACGTGCCGCGTGGCAAAAAACACTATATATATCTGCTGACTATTCTTGTGTATAATATTCTTGTGTTTTCCTCTTTCTCTCTCAGCTGGGGCTGCTCGCTAGGCAGTCTGTACGCTGTTGGCCGGACACCACGTGGCCTCTTACCTTATGTACTTATTAATAATGGTTTCTTAGTAGAATTTGATTTCTAGCCGGGAGAACCGGACTTTTTTGTTTGAATCTTCTTCGGGTGGCAAATTAATATACAGGATGCCTTTCCTGTCAGATTGGAATGATGATTTATAACGGGTTTTGTAGTTCTTTTCTGGTTTTATTTTGTTCACGCTTAGTTCTATAGATGTTGAGAATAAGAATGAATCTTGTTCCAATAACTGTTCTTCCACGTAATATGGTGTGTTTGGCGTTTTGATTGTAGCGATTCTCTTTGTGCTAGGTTTTTTTGTTATTGTTGTTGGTTGGCATGGTACTGGAAGTGTTTTCCACTGAGCTTTTGTTGCTCCTGAATATTTCGATGGTAATGTATTTACTGATATATTTATTTTTCTTCCTGATCTTAATATTCTTGCTGTTTGGGGAGAAAATTCTTCTGTGTCATTTGTACTTGAACAGTTGTCTGGTTCTCGGCGTTCATCTTGTTCTCCCTCTGAGAGTGTATTTTGTTTTATTATCTCAGCTTCCTCAGCTTTCTTTATTGACTCTGGGTTTCCTTTTCTGTTATAACGGAAAAGTCCTAATGTTTTTAATATATCAGCGTCAAAATGTGTTGGTAAAAGTGTTATAAATTCATCCATTGATAATTTTCGCATATTTGCAAAATGTACTGACATTTGTTCTCCTGTGCGGGGGTCTTTTAATAACGATCCCTGTGGGAATAATTCCATTATTCTGTATGGACCGATATACGTGGGTTTTAAAGGTGTTGATGGCGTATATTCTTTTCTCATTACAAGCTCATGTAGAGCAAAATCGTATGATTTTTTGTCTGGGTAGCTGAGTTTCGCTTTTTTCTTATTTTTTAAGAACTTTTGAATTGCACCTCTGAATTTATGAGATGTCTGTGTAAGATCGTCTTCGATATCTTGATCTAATTTGATATCTATGATTAGTGGCAGGTGTGTTTCTAGTATTTGTTGAAAATGGACATATTCTCTTGAGAGGCCGTATTTTGAAACAAGTGTGTTGAGGCGTACTATAATAAGTGGGTATAGTACGTGCCATTCCGTGTGCTTTGCAATAGGGCTATCTGCGATAGCTGCTCTTGCTGCGTTGAGGAATTTTCGCACCTGGCTTTCGACTGTATTTCCTCTTTGCATATATGGAAAGCTGGTTTGATGTTGAATATTAAAGGATGCTAACAATGTGGTCACTTCTGAGCGAAACGTGGGGTCGTTATCTGTAAGTAGAACTTTTGGTACTCCCATAAATGATATGTAATTTCGCAATGCGGAAGCTGTAGCTTCTGCTGATTTTGACTTCATTGGTATGAATGAGATATAGAGGGAGTATAAATCCGCTATTATTAAAGCGTGTGTATGACCTTTTGAGCTTCTTGGCAAGTACATTATGTCTGCACTTATGGCTTCTCTTGGCTGTGTGGGCGTGAATGTTCTTTCTCTTCCTACTGGTATATTTTTATATTCCACGTTTTTTGTAGCTGAGCATACTATACATGCTTTACATATTCTTTGTATTGCTCTTCGTGCTTGAGGGTGGTAATAAGTTTCTATAAATTGTTTATATGTTTGGGATCTTGCTGGATGGAGGAAGTGCTTATGAATATAGATAATTGTTGGTATTAATAACGATGTGGGAATATATATTACTTGGCGCGGCTCTTGTGACTCTGTCTCTTTAAATATTTTACACACTATTCCTTTTTTCATGGTGTAGGCTGGTAGGGTATTTTTTCCTACTAGGTTTTCCTTGATAGCGCTTATCACTGGGTCCATATTTTGAAAATATTGAAAGCTTTCCACTGTTAGTTTTCTGTTCATAGATAGGTCGGCTGCTAGCAGTGCTGATACTTCTTGTTCTGTAATATATGGTTCTGTTAATTTTGTTTCTCTTGACTGGATTCTTTCTTCTTTATCTTGGTTTTTAAGATTTGATTGCGATAGTTGAATAGTTGGTAATTTTGACTGTAGTGTGGGACTGATTTTTTCTAACAGTGCGTTTTCAAATTCCTGTAGCTCGAACGTCTGGTGCGCTCTGTCTATCGGAGTGGAGATTAGATTTATGGCTAGGCTATTAATGCCTATTTTCCTGGGTCCTAAATAATCTTCAATTTTAAGGAAGTCGTTTTCATCTTTCATAATTTCTTCTGACAAAAATTGGACTGAATCTTGTACTATATTATTGGTGATTGTTCTCTCGAATATTTGTCCTGTTGATCCGAATCCACCGCGTGTAGAGTTTGTTTCCGGCCATTCGTTGGTGAATTTTGGTATTTTTGCTTTGATTAGCAAGAGTTGGGCGACTGCTGTACCTTTTTTCAATATTATTTCTTTTTCTGTCATATTTTGGATCACTGCTGCTACATAATTATGGTATCCGATATCAATAAGTCCGAGCTGCACGTTTACTTCGTATCTCAGTCTTGCTGAGCTTTTGTTAATAAGTAGGGCGCAATGATTTTTTGGAAATTGAAATCTGATTTTCAAGTCCACTTTTTTAAGTTCGTAGGGTGCGAAGATTTCATCCTCTTGAAGGGGAATATCGAGTCCATTTGACTGTAGGCAAATTTTTGGAGATAATTCTGCTGTTGGATGAAGGTTGTATCTGACTTTTGGATTGACTTCTATAGTGTTATAGTTTTGCACACTGGGTAGGTTGGTAATAAAATTTATTTTGATTTCGTTTTCTGTTTGGTATTGTAGCTGTTCTTGCTGGATGGGGCTGATAAGCTTGAATAATTTTTCCAAGGACGTGTGGAAATTTTGTAACGATTTTCCTGTCAAAGGTTGTTTTGTACATGATAAATAATGTTTGCTTGCTTCCATGAGGTTTCGCTGGATATCTCTGTAAATTTGCTTTCCTTTTAAGTCTGCGTAAACTGTTTCCATTATTTCGTGTATTTTCTGAAGTACTAGTTCATGTTTTTTTATATCGATTGCTAATTTTGTGGCAAAAACTTTTGCAGTATGCAATTTTGGTTCTCGATTTTTTGCATATTTTGCTAACCATTGATGTAACATTATCTGTGCGCTGTGAAATCTTTCTTCTGGCGTTTGCTTCTGGGACATTTCGTACATTTCTTGAACTGTTTTTGGCTCATTTAGTTTTTTGTGTGTTCTGTCGTGAATGTCTTGGGGTTCCGGTCTTAATGGCCTAGTGAGAAATTCGAAAATTGTGTCCTGAGACACTCCAAAATTCTGGGGCAGAGGGGGGAGGACTGCTGCCCATTTTCTTGAGATTGGGTGCTCGCGTGGAATGTTACAATTTAAATTGTCACTAATGGCTCTACTTAAAACGTCTGCTAACACATTTATGCTGCCGGGGATGTGGTATATGCTTATGTTAAGCATGGATACAAAGTTTGTTAAATAATTTAGCGTTGAATTAAGGAGGACGCTGTGGGTTGACATTCTTTTTGCGTATATTAATGACCTTGCGTCTGTGTAAATTTTGATGGAGGCTTGACAATTCAATAAATATGCTGAGAATACTTTGAGGGCGTAAGCTAAGCTGATGCTTTCCAGCACATATGAACATTTTCCCAGGTCTGCAGTGCTAAAATATTTCGATGTGACTGATACTAATTCCATTTTTCCGTTTTTGACTCTAAATAAACATCCTGCTGCTGCGACTTTTGAAGCGTCTGTTGTTAGTATAAGGTCGTCTTCTGGATTTGGAACTGTAAGTTTCAGTCCCAGTACGCTGAGTGCTTTTGCGGAATTCCATGCTCTTTCTTCAATAGGTCCCCATGTGAATTCTTTTTTCTTTAGCAAAAAATTAAGCGGGTATAATATGTGTTTGAGATATGGTAAAAACATTGATTGGTACTGGAAGCTTGCTAAACGTGAATGAAGTTCATAGAGAGATGAAGGTTTCTTTGTATTCATTATTCCACTTGCTTTCAATTTGTCCATTGTTAATTGAACGTTGGATGTGTCAAAAGAATAGCCTAAAACTTTGACGTTGGTGGTGAAAAATTTTGATTTTTCGCTGCTAAATTTAATTTTCGCTTCTGTTGCTGCTATTAATAGTACTTTTAGTGCTACATAAAGTTCTTGGTATGTATCTCTGAATACGAATATATCGTCAAAATATGCTGACATCATTTGTTCGAATGAGGCTGGAAGTAGTGTCTGTTCTTCTGGAGTGAGTGTCGCTTTAATTCTGTCAAATACTTGTTGCGAGAATGCTATGGCCATAAATTTCACTAAGTGGTATGGACTGCTTTTAAGTCCCATTACGAGGCTACAAAATTCATAGGCGTCTTGATTCACCCAGAACGCTGTTTTATATCTGTCCTTTTCCTGTATGGGAATAATAAAAAATGCGCTAGAGATATCTAGAGATATGACCTTTTTTCCTTTCAACTTCATGAGAATTTCGTCTATTGTGGTAAAGGAGGTTTGTTGTGGGAATTCTAAAACTTCGTTGAGTTCTCTGAAATCGAGGCATATTCTATATAATTTTGACATATTTTGTTCTCCAGTTTGATATGAGGCTTTGGTGTTGTCTCGGGATTCATTTGCTGATGTCGGTTTTTTTACTAAAACAACGTTACTTCTCCATGGGCTGTCAGATGGGCGTACTACCCCTGCTTGCATTAGTTGTTTAATGGCTTGAGTTGTGAATTCATATTTGTGAAATGGGAGTCTCCTGACTTTTTGCTGAACTATTTTTCCTTTTTTTGTTGGTAAGTCAGCTGTGTATAAATTTGTTATTTCTAGATCTAGCTTGCTCTTGCTGAAGCGGTGAGAGAATTTGTTAAGGAGGTCTTTTAATGGGTGTAGATATTCTGCTGGGCAGTCTGAGTAGTCGGCTGCTTCTAAAGTAATTGTCTTTTCTAATAGTTCAAATTTTAATTCTTGCATATCATCAAAAAGAATATCTGAAGGGGGCAGCGTTTCTTCATCCATGTTGTCTCTGATATTATGGTTCATATTCAGTTCGATTGATGACGACTGTTGTTGGGGTTCTTGGGTGTCAGTTAATAGTTCTTCTGTGGGAGCTTCTGTTGCGGGGGTGGGGGTCTGCTTATCTTCTTGTAGTAGGGATGTCATCGCGGAAGATGCACATGCGTTCACTTTTTCGAGAGGAATTTTGATTCTTTTGTCATTGTATATGACGTTTATACTTGCTGGCGAGATACTATGCACTTTTGTTATATCTAATAAAAATTCAGCTCCTAAAATCGCTTGAAGATTATTGAGCTTAGTTGTTACTATAAAGTGAGTGCAAAATGTTGTTGGTATTATATTGTCAGGTGATAAATTAAAATTTAAATGTGTTGTTCCTGTGATAGCGTTTGTGCTGCTTCCCGTAGCTGTAGATAGTCTCATTGTTGTTGGCGTAATATTTATGTTGAGTTTCTCTGCTACTGATTCGTGAATAAGTGAATTACTTGCTCCAGTATCCACTAATGCTTTAAATTTTTCTGTAGACGGGGGGAATGTTATGTCTACAAAATAGAGATTGCTTCCGAAGGCTGCATTGTTCAGCCTGACCTCGTTTGCTTTTTTCCTCTGCTTTTCTTTCACAAATTTTATTGTTGAATTTAAGTACATGTCTATATGTGACCCTTCACTGGGTCTGGCTAGCTGCATAAGATTTCTTAATAATGTTGGTTCATCTTCTTGGAGGTCTGGATATTCATTGTTTTTCAGTTCTCTCGGTTTTGGAAATTTCATAGAGTGGAGTTTTATGTGGTCTAAAATAATTTCTGGGCATGCGCAGCATGCTTGTGGATTTTGGACAGGAGGGTTGATTTCCTCTGTCCTAACATTGTGGGCTTCGATACTTTGTTCGAAACGTTGAAGCCCTCTCGCTTCGAACTCTAATAGTTTTTTGGTCTTCCTGGACTATCAGAGCGTTTGGTATTATTTAATTTGCATTGATCTCTGAAGTGGAATCCGCCATTACATATTGTGCATTTTTCGGGTGCCCAGTGGTAGTATTGTCTGCAGTCTGGTTCTTCATGACCGTCATTGGTACATTTTTTACAAAATTTAGTACCCGGTCTATAGCTTGGTGAACAGTTTAACCCTGGTATAACGGTTTTATTTTGATAGGGTGATTGTGACCTTCTTGAACTTTGGCGGTCTGGTGTTCTGTTGCGTTGTCTTCTGTTGCTGTCCCTATCTCTGGAGTATGATCTACGTGATCTGTCTGAGTATCTGTCTCTTGACAATGATCTGTCTCTGGTGCTCCTTGAATAGTTGCTTGACCTTGACTCTGGTCTATAGTTGTACGAGTCTCTGGATGATCTGTAGTTGGTGGGTGTTCTGTCTCTTGAGTATCTGTCTCTGCTGCTTGATCGGTATCTACTTCGGTTGCTTGTGGTTGAATATCTGTCGCTGTAGGGTGATCTGGTTCTGCTTGTTGACCTTTCTCTGTTATCTCTGGAGCTTCTGGAACTTCTGTAAGATTCGCGGCTCCTGCTTCTTGAGTTTCTGTCTCGTGATGATCTGTAGTTATTTCTGTCTCTGGATGAGGATCTGTCTCTTGGTCGTGGTCTGTCTCTGGAATCTGCTCGGCTTTGTCTGTCGGAGCTGGTTTTTCTGTCTCTGTCTTGATTTTTTCGCCTGTCTGAGTTGTCTCTGGAGTAGCTGCTGTCTCTTGAGTTATTCCTGGAATTTGTTGGTGTTTTTTCTGCTTTTATTTCATTTACTAGTGTTGTTATTTGGTATAGTTTGTTGTTTATTCTTTCTGATTTTCGTGCTGGGTTTTCTGTTTGTAGCCATTTCTTTATTCCTTGCTTCTTTTTTGGTGCTGTAGATAGTTCAACCTCTAATTGTCTGGATGGTGATCTGGAGCTCTGTGATGTGGATCTATGTCGTCGTTGTTTGGGTCCGCTTCTTTGTTTTGAGCGGGATCTTCTTGATGATGAAGGAGTTTCTTCGGCTGGTGGTGGTGGTGGTGTTTTCGGTCTCTCTGCTGATGACTGTCTAGATCTGTCTGGTGAGCTTTCATGGCGGGAGGATTCTCGGGAGGGACGCCTTGATGAATGTCTAGATGTTGATGCTTCAGACTCTGTGTCCTCATTTTCTCTTGGTTGAGGAATGGTTGCGATTCGAGTTTTGACTGCGTGTATGTGCGGTTGTCTTTCGTCGGGTTTTTTGGTTTTGGGTGTGTCCCCGTACTTTTTGTCTTTTTTGTTAGGGTTTGCGAGGGTAAATTCTATCGGGGTTATATCATTGTCTAAAAGCGAGTCTACAGGTGCAATGTTTGCTTGGAATACTAGTATTGTTTCTTTTGATTGGCCGAATTGTAGATCTTCTGCTGGTTCGCCGTTGGTTTTTTCTGATAATATGCATGTTTCAAGAGTATCGTGGTAATCTAATTTGATTTTTTGGAGTTGGCTGTACTTAATGAGTCTTGTCAATTTTTCCTTTGTGACTCCTGTGGTGAAGTGTTGTAGTCCGTTAAACAAAAGCTTGTTTCTTTGAGATTCCGCGTCCGGGTCGTCGTTGTAATATGTTGTTGCTAGGGAGTAAAGGTTTGACATTGGGACGCGGAGGCTTTCTGTTTGTCTTCTTGTTAGTTTTTTAATTTCGTGAATAACCATTTCTCTGTCGTTTACTGGCATAGTTGATGTCATTAGGAGGCGTGCTAGTTCATGTAATCCCATTTTTTGTCCGAGTTGGTTCATTTCTGGTTTGAAGTAGCTGATGAATCTGTGTAAAACTCTTTGGTAGTGGTCTAATGTGTAGCCTATCTTGCTGCCTGTTTTATGTATAGTGGTGATGGTACTGTACCAGTCGACTTGTGTGTGTTTTTTGTCGATATATTGAAGGAGGCTGTCTTCCATTCGTGTGTCATTGAGTGCTTTTCTCTTGATTAGTACCCATCGGGGAGGTTGCGCGAAGATTCTAGTGTTGATTCCTTGCTGCGCTCTTAGTGCATTGTCGTATGCTGTTTGTATGGCGGCTGGAGTATTTCCTGCTGCTTGTGCTGCGTCGCGTGCTGTTGTTGCTACTACATTTTCATCTTCCCATGCCGAGGCTTCTATTGCTGAGTTGTAGTAGAGGGTGCTGTCCTCGTCCAGGTAGTGGATTCCATGTTTCATTGGGCGGTACTTCTGTCTTTCTGCTATATCGTGGTACGAGAATTCTGGTTCCGTGAATTCGAATTCGGTGATTTTTTTCTGTGTTTCGGGTATCTTATGTGCTGCGGGTGTGAGAATTTTTTCAAGTGATGCATTTATTTGGGTTTTTACGTCATTGTCGGCGATTGGGATGAGACGTAGTGCTTCGACGATTTCCTTGACTTTGTCGTTGTTCTCGATTCTTTGTACTTGTTGAGCGAATGGATCCATCTTGTTTGGCTGTGGTTTAGTTCTTCAGGTGGTGGAGAGTTTTGGCTTTTGGTGCAATCCGGATTGCTTTTTTGTTGCGGGCCTGTTATCCGTGCCAGGTTTTCGCCATGTGGGGGCTCAGAACTTATGATTGAATTGGGCTTACATGACGTATAGTTACGGGGTCGAATAGTCTATGACTGAGCATGTAGACAACCTTCCTTTCGGCTCGTGCCTACATTCCACTGAGTATTCTCCAGTTACCTTGTACTAACTATCCATCTACATATTCCTCTTTATCCATGCGGGCGGAATAAAAGACAAGGGTTGGATCCGTTCATATTTAGTATAAAAGATTCTCTACATATTCATAAGTGGCATGGAACGTTCTACTATAGTGATACAATAGTTTATACTATAACTATCCCTTCGGGTCCGTGTAATAAGGTGGTAAGGTGTTAAGGTGGTTAAATCTTGACTATGTTCTCATATGATGTACTCACAGCTTCACTAAGCTTCGCTTGGACAGCGCTCCGCGCTGTCCGGATTCTCCTAGCACTTGGTTTAAGTACTAAGGGTGCGGTCCAGATCTCGTTCCACTAGCCCTTTAGAGGTGGGCAAATAGACCTATCCTTCTTGATCCAGGGGTCTTACTAGACTGACTACTCACTTCTCCTCAGGCCTAGTTGTAGGCCTTGCATTCCGGCCTTGCCGAATACTTTGCCGGATGACCGGGCTCTAATCCATAGAGCTATAGGCTATAGCCGAGAGTGGGCTGTTCTATCGTCTTAGTTTTGAGATAGATACATATATGAATTTTTAGTATAAATAATTACGTATAGGTATCCACATGCCGGAGCTGGGGTGAGGAGTAGAGTTGCTGGTTTTCATGGTTGCGGACTGAAGGTGATGGTTACGGACTGAAGGGTGATGGTTACGGACTGAAGGGTGATGATTACGGACTGAAGGGTGAATTCTTCTTGCTTCTTTTCTTTATGGATTTTAAATGATCACATATTTGATGACGTTCCGATATTATAGAATAGGTTCTTTTTAGGTTACTAAAACATGATTAAATTACTGAGACATAATTAAGTATTACGGGTGCATGGTTAAGTATTACGAGGCATAATTAAAGTTTAACAATGGTATTACTATGGGGCTTCTTGAAGTTTCTTTAGTGGGGGTGTCTTATGCAACTTCTCGGTGGACATTAACCACTACGCTTTTTAGGGCGATTAAAAGGATAAACCTTTCACGTGGTAGCAAAACTTGCTTTTACACCTCAAACGAAGATTCGGTTATTTTACGCATTAAAAGACGCTGGATGCATAGCACGGGTTTCGTGTGCTATATTCCTTCTCTGTTTGTTCTATTACTGTTGTTATCTCCTTTTCTATGAAGATCTAACAGTTGTAAGAAAGTATTCGTGCTATACGATAAAGATATATTGTTGATGCTATTTTCCTTGCGGTTTTTCTTTATAAATGTATGACTTGGCGGTTTCATTTGCTGCATTTTCCTATGTGGTTTCTGTTAATTTTCTCGTTCTGGTTCTTGCGGTTGTCTTCTTTATTGCTCCTTTCTCTGTGG
>Ga0208085_1000475_pt1 | contig 13998 bp, 8 predicted proteins | sample LakMenEpi21Jun10_FD_150721 | JGI IMG/M metagenome (GOLD analysis project Ga0208085, IMG submission 150721) | Freshwater microbial communities from Lake Mendota, WI - 21JUN2010 deep hole epilimnion (SPAdes) | ecosystem: Environmental > Aquatic > Freshwater > Lentic | place: Lake Mendota, Madison...
GACACGCGCTTGGCTTTTTGTCCTGCTTCTGATGCCCGTGGCATTGCTGAACTACCTCGATCGCCAAATGATGGCGACGATGCGAGATTCGGTCATCGAGTCGATCCCCGAGTTTAGCAATTCAAAGAATCCCCAGGAGATGTGGGGAATCATGCTCGGCCAGTTCAAGTGGGTCTATGCGTTTTTCAGTTTGGTCGGTGGTGCGATCGCCGATCGTTTTTCGCGTCGATGGACGATTTGCGGAAGCTTGTTCGCTTGGTCTGCCATCACTTGGTGGACAGGCCACGTCCAGTCGTATCAAGAATTGCTTTGGGCAAGATCGCTCATGGGGGTAAGCGAGGCGTTTTATATCCCTGCCGCCTTGGCCTTAATTGCCGACTACCACCCCGAGGCGACGCGCTCGCGTGCCGTCGGGCTTCATCAGATGGCGATCTACCTAGGTGTCATCTGCGGAGGTTTTGGGGGGTATGCTGCAAGCCACTACGGTTGGCGCTGGGCTTTCATTGCCTGTGGCATCATCGGGATGCTCTATGCCCTCCCCTTGGCAATGCTTCTCCGCGATTCGCCAAGGCACTCAGGACTCGGCTCGGATAGCTTGCACTCGGATTCGAAGTCCTCTTGGAGATCGAGTTTCCTGACGCTCCTTGGGAATCCCTCCTTTCTCCTGCTCGTCGCTTATTTCACCCTGCCGGCGATGGCAGCCTGGGTGGTTCGCGATTGGATGCCCTCGATCTTAAAGGAACGCTTCGGGCTAGGCCAAGGAGCCTCCGGGGTCACCGCGACGTTGTATTGGCAACTCGCAGCGATCGTTGGGGCGAGCCTCGGCGGGTTGCTTGCAGATCGCTGGATGAAACGCAATGGGCGTGGTCGGATCTACGTCAGCGCGTTGGGTGTCGTGATGATTGTTCCTGCGATCTTCGGTGTGGGCAATGCCGTCGATGTCACGATGGCCGTGGGTTTTCTGATCTTGTTTGGCCTAGGATGGGGCTTTTTCGATTGCAACAGCATGCCGATCCTCTCGCAAATCGTAGGTGCAAATCACCGCGCGACCGGATACGGGATCATGAATTTCGTGAGCATCAGCTTTGGTGGATTGGCCGACTGGGGATTCGGTCGTCTGCAGGACGCTCAGGTTCCGCTGAACGTGAGTTTCGGCTTGTTCGCCTTGCTTGCGGTCTTTTCCATAGGCTTGGTATTGAGCATCAAGGTCCGCTCGTGCGACGAACAAACTAGCTGATTGCAAAAAATCCTCCCGACTGATACAGGATAGCTAGGAGGTCCAGGGGAGCCGTATCGGTTCGCTTAACTGCCGTGTACGTATCCGCGGGGTTGCAACTGCATGACACCCCGTTTGTTGCGGGACCATAGCCCGGTTCGACTGACGAAAGTTCCGATGACCGTCAGTGGGACTCCGTCGACCTCGGAAGGCAACTCGGAAATCTTCGCCGGATCGACGGCCATGAGCAGTTCAAAATCCTCACCATCGCCGATCGCGTGCTCCAATGGGCTCTGTCCACTGGTCTGGGCCGCTTCGATCGCCGCATTGCTGATCGGGATTCGGTCTAGGTCGACTTCGGCCCCGCAGCGGCTAGCGACGGTGATGTTCAGCAGATCGACTCCGAGACCATCGCTGATGTCGGTGGCCGCTTGGACGATCCCCAACGGATAGAGTGATTGTGCGAGCTTCAGGCGAGGTTCAAAGTCCAGGTGCTTGCCAAGAAGGCTTCCTCCTAGATGTCCGCTGACGACGATTTTGTCCCCAGGCCGTGCTCCGCTCCGGAGCCAACTCCCCTGGGCTCTGGCTGTTCCGATGGCGGTCAAATGGACCACCAAAGGTCCATCCCACACGTTGGTGTCCCCTCCTCCGATCGCGACGTTGTGCTCCTGGCAGGCTTGGCAGACTCCTTCGTAGATTTCCGCTCCTAGACGGTCGGCATGGGTGCGAGGTAGGCACAAGGACAGAAAGACCGCCGCGGGTTCTGCGGCCATGCTGGCAAGGTCGCTGAGGTTCACGCCGACGAGTTTTCTCCCGACGGCCAGCGGACCGCATTCCTGGAGAATAAAGTGGGTACCCTCGCAGAGCGAATCGGTCGTCACGACCCAATCGGACCCGTCGGAGGCCATCAGGGCGCAGTCGTCGCCGATTCCAAGTTTGACTTTGGGCAAGCGCATCGCGCGCTGCTTGGCCCAAGCGATAAAGCCGTGTTCCATGGGAGCTAAACCCCAGCAGTTTGGGAGTCGGCGAAGCGTTCGTTTAGGAGTCGGCAAGTGCTGGCAATCCCTGCCGGATCGATGCCGATTTCGGCGAGCAGTTCGTTGCGGTCCCCGTGCTCGATGAAGCGATCTGGGATTCCGAGGATCCGCAGGATTCGGGTGTCCCAACCGTTTTGGCACGCCGCTTCGAGGACTGCCGAACCGAAACCTCCAGCTAATGCTCCTTCTTCGACCGTCACAACGAATCGGGATTCTTCGAAGACTTTCGCGAGCATCCCCAGATCCAAAGGTCGAATGAAACGCGCATTGACCACGGTCACATCCAAGCCTTCGGCGCTGAGCAAGTCGGCCGCCGTGAGGGCTTGTTGAAGCATCGCTCCGATGGCGATGATGGTTCCATCGCGTCCTTTGCGGAGTGTCTCGGACTTGCCCAACTCGATCGGTTGTTTGGGGCGTTCGAAGGCCAGAGCGCTGGTCTTGGGATATCGGATCGACGTTGGGCCGGGTTGCTTGAGTGCAAACTCGAGCATGGGCTCGACCTCGGTCGAGTCCCCGGGAGCCATCATCACGATGTTCGGGAAAACACGTGTATAGCCGATATCGAATAGGCCGTGGTGGGTCGGACCATCTGGACCGGTCAGGCCGGCTCGGTCCATCATCAAGACGACGGGCAAGTTTTGCAACGCGACTTCTTGGAAGATCTGATCGTAGGACCGCTGCATGAAGGTGCTGTAGATAGCGACGATCGGACGCAGACCGACCTTGGCTTGTCCGGCCGCAAATGCCACCGCGTGAGATTCGCAGATACCGACATCGAAGAAGCGTTTGGGGAACTCGTCGCGCACCGGTTCGAGTTTGTTGCCCTGGCACATCGCAGCGGTCATGATCGTCACGCGGGGGTCGACTCGCATCTGGCTTGCGATGGCGTCCCGAGCGTAATTGGTAAAGGCGGGTTTCTCGCCGATCGATAAGACGCGAGGAGATCCGTCCTCGTCTTCAAAGGCCGGAGGTGTGTGGAAATAGACCGGATCGTCCTCGGCGGGCTTGTACCCCCTGCCCTTCTCCGTGACGACGTGCAAGAGCGTCGGTCCCGGTTGGTCCTTGACCATCTCAAGGTATTTTCGCAGAAGACGAATATCGTGTCCATCGATAGGCCCGATGTACTTGAATCCGAATTCCTCGAAAAGCATGCCCCCGACCATACCCGCCTTGACCCCCTCTTTGACTTGGGCCAAGAGTTTCTCGGTCGGATCGCCAAGCACTGGGACCCTGTTGAGGATCTTGGCGACTTCTTGTTTGAGACCGGTGTAGAAGGGGTTGGTTCGCAAGCGATCGAGGTAGTTTGCCAAGGCACCGACGCGAGGACAAATCGACATTTTGTTGTCGTTGAGCACGACGATCAAATCTTTGTTCAACTCCCCTGCATTGTTCATGGCTTCAAAGACGATTCCCGAGGGAAGCGCTCCGTCGCCGATGACCGCGATGCTTTTGCGGCGTTTTTGATCCATCAGATCGTCGCCAGACTTAAGCCCCAGGGCCGTCGAGACGCTGCAGCCTGCGTGTCCGGTCATGAACAAATCGTAGGGGCTCTCCTGGGGGTTGGGGTAACCCATGAGTCCACCGCGTTCGCGGATCGAGCGAAACTGCTTGTAGCGGCCCGTGATCAATTTGTGAGGATAGATCTGATGGCCTGTATCCCAGATCAACCGATCGAACTTGAAGTCAAAGACGCTGTGAAGGGCCAGGCAAAGCTCCACGACTCCGAGGTTGGAGGCAAAGTGGGCCGTTCGGGTGGCGAGCAAATTGCACAGCACATCCCGAATTTCCAGAGCCATCTGGTCGAGTTGCTCGACGCTCATGGTTCGGAGCGGATCGGCCGAATCCAGTTGTGAGAGTAGAGGGTGGGACGCCATCAACTATGCCTTTCGAGTATATACTTCGCAATTTGTCGGAGACCCTCGGCGCGTTCCTCAAGGGGTGCCAAGGCCGCCAAAGATTCAGCCACCCAACGTTCGGCCATGTCTCGGCTCTTTGCCGTACCATAGACACTTGGAAAGGTCAGTTTGCCCCTGGCGGCGTCTTTGCCGGTCGCTTTTCCAGTTTTCTCGAAAGTCGACTCAACGTCCAGGAGATCATCGACGATTTGGAATGCAATTCCGATCCCACGCCCATATATGGCCAAGGCCGAGCGGGTGGTTGATGGAGCTTGCGCGGCGATCGCACCTAGAAGCACCGAGGCTTCGATCATCGCGCCGGTTTTGCGACGGTGGATCGAACTGAGGCGTACCTCAGGCGATTGGGCCTCGGGACTCGCCAGGGTCCCTCGGGGCCGCATCTCCGATCGATTTTCTTCGAGGAGATCGTCCATCTGACCGCCGACCATGCCTCGGATCCCAGAGGCCCAAGCCAGTGTTCGGCAACTTTCGACCATCGCCTGGGCCGATTGATCGGCTTGGACGATCGACTCGAAGGCCATGGGCTGGAGGGCATCTCCGGCGAGTATCGCTGTGGCCTCATCGAACTGCTTGTGGCAAGTCGGTCGCCCTCGGCGCAGCTCGTCGTCATCCATCGCCGGCAGATCGTCGTGGATGAGCGAATAGCAGTGAATCATCTCCAAAGCGCAGGCATTGCCAAAGGCTTGCTCGATCGGAGCTCCGGAAGTCTCGCAGGCCAGAAGGCACAGCACCGGCCGGAGACGCTTGCCGGGGGCAAGGAGCGAATACTCGACGGCTTGTACCAGACGTTGTGGGGAGTCCTTGGCAAACCGGTCCAAGCGATCGCGCAACTGCGAGTCGATGCGGGAGCTGAGCTCACCCCATCGGGCTTGGAGGGATTTGGGCTCCATGACGCTTTCGGGCTCGCAGTCGCTTTTGGGCTCACAGCGTCGAGTGGAAGTGGGGGAATCGGAAATAATTACGTTCCTGCAAGGATAAGTCGAGCCGTTCTTGTGTCTCGTCGGCTAGGAAAGATTACCAAGTTGTCCGATTGTAGCTTAACCAAACGTAGGGAAAAGAACGCTGAGCGCAAGGAACGGAAAATCGATCCGACCTCGCCGATCCGCATTACCGTCAGGATCGATTCTTTCGGGCTTTTAGGTCCCAACATCCCCCAAGCCGACGGCAGAACGTTCAAGTCGCTTGGATTTGGCGTAAATAATGCGTTCCGAGGGTGCTCTGAGTCCGAAACCCTAATACAATCCAGGGGTTGTATCGCTAGGCTCATGCACTCGGCGGGTCGCGAAAAAGGAAAGATGCCATGAAAAGAAATATTTGCCGTTGGTTTGGATGGATGATGCTCGTCGGAGGAACCATCGCGGGCTCGAACGGTCTAGCCCTAGGTCAATTTGGCGGTGGCGGAGGTGGAGGCTTGGGTAGCCTTGCAGGGCTCCTCGGTGGGCTAGGTGGTGGCGGCGGCTTCGGGCAAACCGGTGGCTTCGGGCAGCAAACGGGCGGATTTGGACAGCAAACCGGCGGCTTCGGACAGCAAACCGGCGGATTCGGACAGCAACAAGGTGGATTCGGCCAGCAAGGTGGCTTCGGCCAGCAAGGCGGCTTCGGGCAGCAGGGCTTCGGGCAGCAGGGCTTCGGGCAAACCGGCGGATTCGGCGGAGCTTCGGGCGGTCGAACTCTCCCAGGCCGATTCGGTGGAGCGGGGATTTCCGGAGGAACTGGAATTCTTCCCGATTACCTGAGCCAACCATTGCCAGGAGGAGTCGGCGGCGCTGCGGTCTTCGGAATCGGGCCTTCGAGCAACGCCGGTGGCGGTGGGTTCGGCGGCGGGATCGGAGGCCTAGGCGGGGGACTCGGTGGACTCGGCGGCGGGGGACTCGGTGGTATCGGTGGACTTGGCGGACTCGGAGGCGGTTTAGGCCGCAATCAAGCCGGTCGCGGGAATCAAGGCCAAGGAGCCAAAGGTAGTTTTCGAGCGACCGTTCGTCCCGACATCCCTGTTGATAGCCAACGCGTCGGGAATCTTTCCGGACAACTCCAAAACCGCATGTCTCGCGTTCCGCTCCCCGAACGATTGCGGGGAGCGAAAGTTTCCATTGAGGACGGCCAAGTCGTCCTGCGCGGCAACGTCTCTAACGAGGCGGATAAGCGGATGATGGAGCGACTGATTCAGCTTGAGCCTGGGGTGAACTCGGTTCGGAATGAACTGGACGTGGCACCACCGAGAGCTGAGCAAACCCCGGTAGGGACTGCCCGTTAGTCATCTGAGCTCCGATTCCAACGCCCGTAATCGTACTTCCCTGCATCGGCGAGATCGGCAGGTGGAAGCCCGGGGCTGACGTTGCGACTTGTCCCACCGGGACTCTCGTCTCGGTGATGGTCATCTGGCCATTCTCAAAGTTCTCAGCAGTAGGAATCGGAAGCGGAGTGGCTTGCGATTGCTGAATCTGCTGGAGCAACTCGTTGGCTTGCTCGGCCGACAGGACCGGTTTGGTCGGATAATTCCTAGCCGGATACTGGATCGTCGTGGTTCGTTGGGCAGGATCTCGCGGTGCTTGCCCCGGAATCGCCTGCCCGGGAATCGCTTGCCCGGGCGTGGTCCCAGCAGGGACGCTGCTGGTGTGCGAGGCTCGCTGCACTCCGTTTTGCGTGGAGGCTTGAATGACCCGTTGCTCCCCCTCAGGAGAAACAACCCCAGGCAGCAAAACGGTCGCCGCGTTGCCCCGAAGCACTGGACCATCCTTGGTCTTGAAGGTCGGGATCAGCATGATCTTCTTTTGTGTACCGGGAGCCGCGTCCCATGGAATCCAAATGCTGTAGGACGCTCCCAGCTCGCTTTCGGAAAAGTGGGTGGTGAACTGCTCGGCAGTAAAGCGGAACCGCTTGTCGGCCGATTCGATCGAGGAACCATCGTGGCTGCGGTTGGTATCGTCGAACCCGTAAACGGTCAACTCACCCTCGACCGGAATGGCTTGGCTCTTCTCGTTGTAGAAGTACAACCGTCCGCCAAATCCTCTCGTCGGTGGCTTGCCCTCTTTGGTGAAGATATCGTAGGTCCAAGTGACATTGATGCTCTGGGGAACTTGGTAGTCTTTCTTTTTAAAGAGAGACCAACTCGATTCCTTTTTGCTGTTCTTGGTGTTTTTTGAGCCCGTCAGCGTGGAGCATCCGGCCGTTGCAATCATGAGCAACCAACAGGTAGCCACACAACATCGATAAGTTGCTTTGTTCATTATCATCGCTTTCATCTTTGGGTTGGTGGATTGGTCGAGCCGTTGCCTTGGATCAGACTCCTGCGAGGATTCCGAGTCGAGGAAGCTTCGTTGGGATAGGTCGGATTCGATGGGATGCTCGCGTTCGGATCGCCCAAGTACAACTGCGATTCGATCGACTCGGGTTGCATGGGCTGGAGCATCGGCTGTTGCATCGGCTGTTGCATCGGCTGGAGCATTTGCTGTTGCATCGGCTGCTGTTGCATCGGGTCCGAGAGCATCTGCATTTCCGAAGGCATATTCGGGTGGATGATCTTGGTTTCATTCGACTCATAATCGACCGTCGGCGTTTCGTCCGGGAAGATCGTCGGTGAGGTCGCAGGACCCCAGAGTCCATTGCCCGCCGAGAGACCCTTGTCGCCATGGATGTTCAGAACATCGGCAAGGCACCAGCTCATGCGAGACGATTCGGCCATCTTGATCATGTCCATCTTATTTGCGTCATTGAAATTGATGACGCGAGGGGTCATGACCACCAGAAGCTCGGTTCGGTTTTCTGTCTCTTTGTCGAATCGAAACAAGGCACCGGCGATCGGGATGTCTGCAAGCCAAGGAATACGCTTGGACTGGGACGCTCGGGATTTGGTGATCAGTCCGCCGATGACAACCGTCTGGCCATCGTAGGCGGTCACTCGCGTCTGAGCGATGGTTTGATTGAACGCAGGGGTCAATGTCGTTCCTCCGGCCACTCCACCACTTGCAATCTCCAGACCATTGGCCCGATCGATCGTCGCGCGGCTGATGGCGACGATCATGTTGATCAAACCATCTTCGTTGGTTCGCGGTTGAATCTGTAGCGTCAAGCCTGCATTGACATAGTTGACATTCTGCTGCACGATGCCAACACTCGCAGCGGTTCCCCCGAGGACAGGGATCGACTGTCCGACATTGATGACCGAAACATTGTTGTCGATCGTCGTGAGGGTCGGCCTTGCTAAAATCTGTGCGCGGTTGGCATCCTGGAGCATTCGGAACAGCAAGCCTACCGACTCGCTGCTGGCTGCTAACACCAATCCGCCGTAACCCAGGTCGCTGGTCCTGCCGAGGGCAAACCCCGAGGAGCCTTGGCCCGCGACGTTCTGAGGGCGGCGTTGCGGACTGCCGGTGTTAAAGGCAGGACTAAGCACGTTGAAGACCGGACTTCCCAATGTACCACCCGAAGCGCTGTTGCGATCAAAGAGCAACGAGTCTTGCAATCCGAGTTCCGTTCCGAACTCGAATTGGTCATCGAGTGCGACCTCGGCGATGAGCATTTCGACGAACACCATCGGCTGCTGGCGGTCGAGCCGTTCGATCACCTGGCGAATCTGCTGCATGTATCGCGGTGTGGCACTCACGACGATGCTGTTGGTCGATGGCTCGGCAATCAAGAACACCTCGCGGTCGACTCGCTCGAAAAGACTGATCGCCTGACCGGAAATCAATTGCTGAGTGATGACGTTACGTTGCGTGTTTAGCAAATTATTCAGTGCGGTGAATATATCGGAAGCGTTCGCATTGCGCAACCAAATCACCTCGTTGTTGCGTTGCTGTCCGCCGGTTTCGTCCAAACGGTACAGGAGTACCTCGATGACCTCCAAATCCGAGGCCGCTCCCGATACGATGATCGTGTTGGTTCGCGTGTCGGCCGAGATCCGAAGCGGTACTAAGGTGCTCTCGCCACCCCCGGTCAAGGCCGCCAGGTTCTGCAAGCCGATCGCTGCAGCACTGGTCGTCGATGCTCCCGCTGTGGCAGGCAACCCAAAGACCTGCTGGAGCGTCAAAGCCAAACTCGTCGCGTCCCCATTGACCACCGGGAAAACCTTGATCCGCGCATCGGCCGAAGGCAATTGGTCCAATTGATCGATCAAGGCCTGGATCAGAGGCATGCTCTTCGATGGGGCTCGGACCACCAAAGCGTTGATGCTCGGGTTGCTCGTGATCGTCACTCCAGCGAGGATCCCGGAATTGACCGGATCCCCCTCGCGAGGAACGACCATCAGTCGGCTCGACGGAGCCCTCGAACTTCCCGCTGCGGGTTGGGCCTGGCCCTGCTGGGGCTGGCCACCTGCCGCTGTGCCCGAACTGGCCGTACCGGTGATCGCCGACTGAAGGATCGGCTGAAGCTCCGAGGCGATCGCGTTTTTGATCGGGAAGACCCGAATCTCATTTTCCGCCGATGTCGACTCGACATCGACCTCCAAAATCAACTTGGCTACCTCGGCAATGTCTCGCGGGGAAGCCTGCACAATCAAGGAATTGGTCCGATAGTCAGCTATCACCTTGACCCGTGTGCCGATGGTCAATGCCGATGTGTTGGCAGGTGCCGTGGTGCCTGGGGTCGTTTCACTGAAGAAATTCCTGACCAAGGTCTCTGCGTCGACGGCCGAGGAATTGACCAACCGGAAAACCCGCAACTGATTGTTAGGGTCCAAGGGCTGATCGAGCTTGATGATCAACTCCTTGATCGCCGAGAGTGCCTCGGGCCGACCGATCAGGAGCAAGGAGTTGGGTTGTCCCAAAGCATAAAGGCTGATCTGCCCCTGACGCGGTGTGAAGACCTTGTCGTTCAAATCCCGTAGGATCGGCTCAAGGGCCACGCCATTGACGTGCTTGAGTGGATAGATCTCAATCTCCGGAGTCGTCTCGGCACTCTGCTTCTTGATCTGCTCGATGACCTCCAAGACGCGCTGCACGTCCCGCCGTCCACCTTTGACGATCACAATTCCCATCTCAGGAACAAACGATATGTCGACGTCCCCGATCAGACCCGTGCCACTACCCATCGATTCAGGGGAACCGACAGCCATCCCCGGAGCATTTTCATCATCGGGAGTGACCGGAACCTGACCGGTGAACTGATCGTTCTGCGGCGGTTGTTGATACGATGCGAGCTTGACGAGCCGAAGCGCCGTTTCGATCCGCTCGGGACTGGCCGGATTGATCGGAACGATCTGCGTCGGTCGCTGCGGGTCGGCTTGGGCAAAATCCACCGCCGAGACGATTTGAGTCCAAGCAAAAACGTCCTTCGGACTGCCTTGCATCCGAACCGTGTCGGTCCGCCGGTCGACGGTCATGACCTCGCGAGGACCAGCTTCGGTGACCATCTGCAATTGAGCCATCTCGCCATTGTTGGTCGTCGATACGGTCAATCGAGGACCGGCGATCCGCGTGACGGCATCCTCGAGCTCCCGCCAACTGACACGCTGCAATTTGTACTCGCGAGTCTGAACCGCGTTGGATAACACACGACCTGTGATATCCGACGAAGCCGGATTGACTTGCTTGCTGATCGCTCCGAGCGACAACGCGATCTGTTGCTGCGTCGCCTCAGGCGCCAAGACCATCAATCGACCTGTCTCAGGTTCGGTGGTGATCCGGACCCGCTTGTCAGCACCGAATTGCGTCTGCAGTTGTGCGACGACATATGCGACCACCTCGGTCGGCAACGCGTAGATTTGAAGCTTGGCATCCCCCGCATTTACCGGGGCATTCAATGGGGCATTCAATGGGGCACTGGCCGGGGTATTCACCGGGCTGGCCGAGAAGCCAACTCCGGGATTGCTGGCAGGGATCGCCGGCATTTGGGCCTGGGCCGGATTCCCACGCTGGGTGCTAGGTGGGAGCATCAATGGCCGCTGGTTGGCCGATCCGACTCCCGATTGGGGGGCTTGGCCCACCGCATCGTCGATCGCAAACAAACCGGTTGACCCGAACGCAGTCAAAAGCAAAACGCGGCGGAACCACGCACTCGACCCGGCACGCTTGGAGCGTGAATGCCTCTTGAAAGCAGGCTCAGAGAAGGAACTCGGCTGAATTTTGTCTTGGTTTCGATTGCTCACGCTTACCGTTCCTTTTGGATTCGGATGGGGTTGGGCCGTTTGTCGGGGCCTTTGTCTCATCGGAACAATCGGAACATTCGGTAATCTTTCTTCAGCTAAAAGAGTCAACCTGAACGGTAAAGTTTAACATTTTGCTTTCGTAATCCTGGGCTTTGGACTCCAAGGAGCGGGTTGCACAAGCTAGCAAATTCGCGATACTACGACGGTTTCCAGGATTTCTAGTATTTCTCCCAGGAAACGCATCTATGGACGACAAGATCGCCTGTGAGGGGATCACGTTTGACGACGTGCTCATCCAACCCCGGTACAGTGACATTCTCCCGTCGCAAGTCGACGTCTCTACCCAACTTACGGCCAAAATCCGCTTGGAAATCCCCCTGATCTCCTCGCCCATGGATACCGTCACCGAGAGCGAGATGGCCATCGCTCTGGCCAAAGTCGGGGGGTTGGGGATCATCCATAAAAATATGGACATCGCTTCCCAGGCCGCCGAGGTGACCAAGGTCAAGCGTTCGGCCAATGGCATCATTCCCGATCCGGTAACGCTCCGTCCGACCGACAGCATTTCGACAGCCCAAGACGTGATGCGCAAGCAAAACGTCTCAGGGATCCCGATCATCGAGAGCAGCGGCAAGCTCGTCGGGATCTTGACCCGACGCGACATGCGGTTCCTCGAATCGAGCGACAAGCCGATTCTCTCGGTCATGACCCGAGAGAATTTGGTCACCGCGCAGGGAAATGTATCGCTTAGCGAAGCTGAGCGGATTTTGACGGATAAAAAGGTGGAGAAACTTTTACTGGTTGACGATCAATACCATCTGACTGGACTCATTACGATCAAAGACATCGACCAGATGAAAAGTTACCCCTCGGCCTGCAAGGACGAACTGGGTCGCTTGAGGGTCGGAGCGGCGATCGGAGTTCACGATTACGATCGAGCCGGAGAGTTGATTCGACGCGGGGTAGACATCCTGGTCGTCGACAGCGCTCACGGACATTCCTCGAACGTAATTGCGACGGTCCGAGAATTGAAGCGTCAGTGGAGCATCGACGTGATTGCCGGGAACGTTGCGACGTTCGAAGCGGGCAAGGCGTTGGCCGAAGCGGGCGCAGATGCGGTCAAGGTGGGGATTGGGCCAGGCTCGATCTGCACCACACGCGTGATCTCCGGCGTAGGAGTTCCGCAAATCACCGCGATTTACGAAACGACCAAGGCTTGCATGCAAGCCAACATTCCGACGATCGCCGATGGTGGAATCCGTTATTCGGGGGACATCGTCAAAGCCCTGGTCGCAGGTGCCCAAACGGTGATGATCGGGAGTTTGTTCGCAGGACTGGCCGAGAGCCCAGGTCGAACCATCCTCTACCAAGGCCGTACTTTTAAGGCCTATCGGGGGATGGGATCGCTCGGGGCAATGGTCAAAGGATCCAGCGAGCGCTATCGCCAAAGCGGCCAGGACCAACTCGCAAAGTTGGTCCCCGAAGGGGTCGAGGGGCGAGTGCCGTTCAAAGGTCCATTGGCCGACTATGTCTACCAATTGGTAGGCGGACTACGCGCCGGAATGGGGTACTGCGGTACCAAATCCATCTCGGAGCTAAGGTCCTTAGCTCGATTTATCAAAGTATCGGCGGCGACGGTTAGGGAGAACCATCCACATGACATTGCCATCACGCAAGAAGCACCCAACTACAGTCCGGAGGTCCATCAAGCCGGCGAGAACTGATCGCCCGCACCGAGCGCGCAACTCGTTCGAGTCGCTGCTGCGCTGGGGCCTTTGTATTCCGGTAAGCCTCACATCGCTGGGGTTGGTCTTGTGGAGCGAACCGGACCGAGCATCTGCGCAAAGCCCTTCGAGCTTTCCGGTAGCCAACCAAGCTCCCGTTTGGGCTCCAACGCCCTTCCAAGCCAACCCGCTTCGGGAAAATCTCACGCCTGCAAAATCCTTCGAAGCTCCCATCGAAAGTACCAGTCGCACGCAGAGCAGCCCAATCGCCGCGACCAAACAATCCGAGGTCCTGCGTTGGCGGAAAGTCGAGCAACCAGCAAACCGACTCCAGCCGTCGATCCGAAGAGGCATCGCCTCGAAGTCCGAACCAACCGTTGCACCGGAGGTGACTTCGGCAGCGTATCAAGATCCCAGCCCTAGTCGTCCGCAGCCTCCTCGCTCGAGTCTGCTGATCCAGCAACCCGCTGAACCTGCGGTCAAGGCCTTGCCGGAACTTCCGGTCGAGCCGGTTTTGATCCCGTCAGTTGCCGGACCGCAGTCGATCCCTCAGGAACCCCCGGCGCTTGCGATCCCAGCAGCACCTCCGGAGCTTTCGATCCCGCCGGTGCCCAGGAAACTTCCCGAGCCACCTGAGAGTGTGCTGCCGGACCCATCGAGCGCCTTGCCCAACCCGTTTCCCAAGTCATCCGGGACTCAAGAGTCGGTAGGCTCTCCGTCGGATCGGACGTTGCGTGAGCCAGCCAAACTCGATGAGGATTCGCCACCCGAGCCGCCCAAGAGGGCGAACCAATCGGTGGCCAATTGCGACTTGGTACGAGACTTTGCAGCCGGGGCCGATATCCGAAATTTCCGACTCGACTCTTCCCCGGATTTTGTCCAAGTCTACCAAAACACCGATCGGACTGGAGCTTTGACCAAAGAGAACTTCGTGAACAAGTCACCGATGCGGACTTGGCGAGGCGAGCAAGGGGAGTACATCGCCGAGGGTAAGCTCGTCGACTACGTTTACGGGACG
>Ga0208085_1000476_pt1 | contig 13996 bp, 10 predicted proteins | sample LakMenEpi21Jun10_FD_150721 | JGI IMG/M metagenome (GOLD analysis project Ga0208085, IMG submission 150721) | Freshwater microbial communities from Lake Mendota, WI - 21JUN2010 deep hole epilimnion (SPAdes) | ecosystem: Environmental > Aquatic > Freshwater > Lentic | place: Lake Mendota, Madison...
GTAGCGGTTGCCAAGCACTACTGAAAGTCTCTTCAGAGGCCTTAGGAAAAATCATCGCATGTCCGAAATGTGGCAAGAAAATGCAGCTTGCCAAGCCTAGTCCTGCCTCATCTCTGAACGAACCCGAACCAGCCAATCATGTTACGACTCAGGATGATCTTTTCGATCTTCCGTCTGCGAGTTACAGCATGCCAATGCCGACGAGCCCCAGCAAGAAGGTTACCGAAGCGAAGGCCTCTTCGACGCCTTGGGGCTGGATCATTGCGATCGCAGCCGCAGGTGCCGTAGCTTTGGTCCTTATTCCTGTCGGTGTCTTTTTCCTGTCACCGATGTCTCAGGGACCGAACGTGATCGATTTAACTCCCGAGAGATCGCCAAATATTTCAGCCGCCAGTAAGCCTCCGGTGGTACCACCGAATGCCAACCTTCCAACGTCAACGGCACGCGATCTCCCTCAACTCGGTGAACCCAAGCCCTTCGGCGATACCGGCATCGTTTGGCACCGTTTCGAGCTACCACGGCGAGGCAATAAACCACTAAAGTTGAACGTGTTTATCCCCAAGGGAACCCATGCTGATAAATCCTTGCCGGTCGTGTTTGAAGCTCCTGCGGGTACACCATTGCTTCACGGTGCGAGTATCGAAATCCCTCAACCCGACTCCGAGTTTTTGCCATTCACGGAGGCTGGGATGATCACCATCAGCTTTGATATTGATGGTCCAATGCCCCCCAACGTGAGCCCAACCAATGGCCCGACCTACATGCCTTTGCTGAGACAAGCCTACTCCAATTTCGTGGCCGCCGATGCCGGTGTGGAAAATGGAAAACTTGCTATCGATTTTGCTTTAGCTCGATTGCCAATGGCCGATCCTAATCGTCTGATCATCTGGGGACACAGTTCGGCGGCCACGCTATCGCTGTTGCTAGCGTCCAAGGATCCTCGGATCAGTAGGTGCATTGCACTAGCTCCCATTACTGACTTGAAGCCTAGATTCGGAGATATCCTGGTCCAAGAGCCTGCGATGGCCAAGTTTCTGCCAAACCTCAATAACTACATCGTCAGCGGTTCTCCCATCACTTACATCTCCAAGTTGCGATGCCCTGTCTTTATCGCTCATGCGAAAAACGATGACAATGAACCCTTCAAGGGCACGAAAGACTACGTCGATGCCCTTCGCAAAGCGGGGGGCAAAGTCGATTTCCTAGAGTTGGAGCGCGAGGGGCACTATGAACCATTACTCAAAGCCGCGGTCCCCAAGGCGTTGGAGTGGTTGAACTAAATAGGATTTCAGAAGGGGAACATCTGCGGTATAAGCCGGTTTGGTAGTGGATCTCCCGTAGAGATCCAAGCTGTTTCGGAGAAATAAACGCAAAGACGCAAAGGCGCAAAGTCGCAAAGGGAGAGCCTGGCTGTTTCGTAGAAATAAACGCAAAGGCGCAAAGACGCAAAGGAAGAGTCTGGCTGTTTACACCAGGGTCGGTGGCTTACGCACACCGGCAGAGAAGTGCCGCCCTCCGGGCTAAAACCAAGCAGCCTGATCTCTGCGCGAGATCCCCTACCTTTGCGTCTTTGCGCCTTCGCGCCTTTGCGTTCATTTCTTCCAAGAGCCGGTGGCGGAGGGGATGTCAGGAGGATTCGAATGGGGCTCAAAACGCGGCAGCCGCGAGCCTCGCGCCTCGGATGCACTGCGGGATGCCTACCCCGTCATACGCATTGCCCACCAATCCGAAACCAGGGAGCTTGGCACTCAATTCCCGGATCCTCTTGACCCGCTCAACATGCCCCACATGGTACTGAGGCATCGCCCGCTCCCAACGAATCAGACGCTCGTAAGTCGGTCGACTACGGACCCCAAACAATTCCGCTACCTCGCGAAACGCTAACTCCAAAAGCCGATCGTCTCCCAACTCCATCAACTCGGGCCTGACAGCGCCTCCCATGAACGCACGCATCACCACCGTGTCGCTCGGACTGCGTCCCGGATACTTCTCGCTCGTCAAACTGATCGCTAAACAATTCCGCTTCTCGCTCGAGGGAGCAATCGCTCCAAAACACAACGCATCGGGTCGTATCTCATCCCGACGTACCGCCATCACCGCAATCGCTGACGATGCATACTCGATCGATCCCAATCCGTCGGCCAACTCCCGATCGACTCCCCTGAGCAATCCACTAGCGATATAGCTCGGGACCGCTAAACAGATCCCATCGAAATGCTCCTGCCTTGTCGTTGCATCCTTCGTCTGAGTCACCCTGACTGACCAGCCTCCCGTCTCGACCCTCTCGATCCGATCGACCCTGTGATTCAAATGCAGTCGATCCCCAAGCGGCTTGGCTATCTGACCTAACCACCACTTCATCCCTAACTTTGGGGCAGTGAACTGATCGTACCGCGCACCGGATGCTTCCCTCGCCGAACGGTTTTCTGCACTAGCCTCTCGCCGCTTGGCAAACGCCGCTCGGATCAAACTCCCATGCTCGCGCTCCATCCGCACAAATTGAGGCATCGCCGCTTGCATGCTCAACTTGTCGGCCTGGGCAGTGAAGATCCCTCCGACAATGGGCTCGATGAGCCGCTCGAAGCATTCACGTCCAAGCCGCCTTACGGCAAACGACTCGACGCTCTCGTCCTGCGAACTTTCACGCTTGGGAACGTAATACTCGCGCAGCACTCTTAGCTTTCCTGAGAGGCTCAGGATGGGTGTCGATAGGATCGGCCCGATGCGCGTCGGTTGCATCAGCGAGAAGCCGTTGGGGATCGGAACTAACCGACCGCGATGGACGACCTGCGCAATACGATAATCTTTGTTCGGATGGATGAACTCCGACTCAAGCCCCATCTGCTTGACCAGCTCCCAAGCGTCCGGAAGCAGGGTTGCAAAGTTGTCTGCGCCGCACTCGACCAAATACGGTGTCTCCCGCGGATCGAGCGTGTCGATCACACCACCGAACCGATCCTGGCTCTCATAGATCTCAACCCGATGGCCTTGCTCCTGTAGGTACCAAGCAGTCGCAAGCCCGCTGATGCCTGACCCGACGACCGCGATTCGCTTCATTGCCCTTGCCGCCTAGAGTGACTTGCCTAACCCTACATTCGAGGTGCTTGCCCAGAGTGTCGCTGGTGGGAGTCGAACCCACACGACCCGATCAAAGGTCCTTGGATTTTAAGTCCAATGCGTCTGCCATTTCGCCACAGCGACAAGCCTCGCTTCGTCCGAGGGAGCTTAGTTTAGCCAATAATCCCTAGCCTTGGAAACGCAAAACGGGCTAACCTCAAGCTTGCTATGCCGTAGGGAATGGGTCTTCGATTGGTCTCTCTTTGGCTTGGTTTTCCTTGGATTTAGAGCTACAATAGAACAGGTTGCGATCCGGTTTTTCCGCTTGCGCGGCTCGGGAAAAAAAGAACTTTCTGAGCCTTCGTCGCGGAGATCCCGAGCAACTGGCCGATATGCAATGTACTTAGCTGCAATTTGGCTACCCTCCCCCTCCAGAAGAAAAACTTTCATGAGCCTTGCTACTTCGACTGCACGGGCATTGCGATGCATGATTTGCTGCTGTCTGGCTAGCCCGGTGTTGGCTCAGGATCCCAAACTGGATTTCTTCGAGTCCAAGATCCGTCCGATCCTCGTCGAGCACTGCTATGAATGCCACAGTGGGACGACTAAGCCTGGAGAGCTCGGTGGACGGCTTCGGCTCGATTCGTCCGCCGCGATCCGACGGGGTGGAACACTTGGCCCTGCGATTCTGGAGGGCAAGCCTGCCGAAAGCCTGCTGGTCAAAGCGATCGAGTACACCGACTCGGCTTTCCAAATGCCGCCGGATGGGAAGCTTTCGGATCTTCAGATTGCCGATTTGAAGCAATGGATCGCCGACGGGGCGATCGATCCACGCCAAGAGGACCCGAGCATGGTTCCAGAGCCGGCTCTGGACAAGGCGCAGCAGGCCGCTTCGCATTGGGCTTATCAACCCCTGGTCGCTCCCGCGGAAATTCCGGTTGTCGGGGATCTTGGGCCCACGAGCGACCCCATCGATCGTTCGATCGGATTGAAGCTTGTTCAGCGAGGGCTCGGTTTTTCTGCGGAAGCCGATCGCAGGACGCTGACGCGCCGAGTCTATAATGATCTGCTTGGCTTGCCACCGACATATTCGGAAATCGAGCAAGTCGCAACGAACGCTTCGGAAGATTGGTACGTTCAACTGGTCGATCAGCTTCTGCAATCCCCGCATTTTGGGGAGCGTATGGCGCGGCGTTGGATGGATGTGGCCCGATACGCCGACAACAAAGGGTATGTGTTCCAAGAAGACCGCGAATACCCTCACGCTTATAAATATCGCGATTGGTTGATCCGGTCCTTCAATGCGGACATGCCTTACAACCAATTTTTGCGTTATCAGTTGATCGCCGATCGACTCGACCCTGAGAATCAAAATGCGCAGCTCGACGCGATGGGAATGCTGACCCTTGGTCGTCGCTTTCTGAACAATCCCCACGATATCGCCGACGACCGCATCGACTTGATCACACGCGGTTTGATGGGGGTCACGGCCAGTTGTGCTCGCTGCCACGATCACAAATTCGATCCGGTCAGTATGGCCGACTACTACTCGCTCCATGGCGCGATGCTCGGGAGCAGCGAGCCGGGTGGCGAGCCATCGGCGATGCGGATGGTCGATAAGCCTGACCAGGGTCCGACGAAGATTTTTTTGAGAGGCAACCCGGGGAACCCCGGGCCCGATGTTCCTCGTCGGTTCTTTGGGTTCCTGGCCAGTCATGTGCCGATCGAGATGGGCACCGGCAGCGGGCGGCTCGAGATGGCCGAAGCGATTGTCGATCCGAAGAATCCGTTGACGGCCCGCGTGTATGTCAATCGGCTTTGGGGTTGGCTCTTTGGAGTTCCGCTCGTCGACACACCGAGCGACTTTGGGGTCCGGTGCGAGGTACCGGTGCAACAGGTTGTTCTGGACTCGTTGGCTTGGGATTTTATCCAGCAAGGCTGGTCGACCAAGCAGCTTATGAGGCGGATGGTTCTGAGCCGCGCGTATCGCCAACAGAGCTACCATCGCGAGGATGCTTTTGCGATCGATCCTGAAAATCGGCTATGGTGGCGTGCGCAGCGCAAACGGATGGACTTTGAATCGCTGCGCGATGCGCTGCTGCTAGCGACCGGTCAACTCGATCCGGCCGTCGGGGGTCCGAGCGTCAAGATCACCGAGGCACCGTTTCCCAAGCGACGAACGGTTTACGCTTACATCGACCGACAGAATTTACCGCAACTGTTCCGGACGTTTGATTTCGCAAGTCCCGATGCGCATGTACCGACCCGTCCACAGACGACCGTCCCGCAGCAGGGCTTGGTGCTGATGAACAGCGATCTGGTCCTTTCGATGCTCGGAGCGGTCGGTCAGCAGGCCGAGGGGCTCGGGTCCGATGCGGGAATCGAGGCGTTGTTTCAACGCGTTTTGGCTCGATCTCCAAGTCCGCAGGAAAAAGCATGGATGCTTGAAGTTTTGCAAGCTACCGGAGATCAGGCGCCCGATCTACCCGAGAGCCGCTGGACGTATGGGACCGCGACTTGGGACCCCGAAACCGGTTCGGTGGTCGGTTTCAAGCCCCTGCCGCGGTTTCACCAAAAGCGATGGCAGGGGATGCAAGACGAGCTGCCCGATCCGGCCCTGGACTGGGCTTTCCTGAGCTCCACGGGAGGCCATCCGGGGCGGCAACTCGATCAGACGGTGGTCCGTCGCTGGACGGCTAAAGAGTCGCTCGATCTTCGCATACGCGGATTGGTACGGCATCCGGCTGAAAAGGGCAACGGAGTGCGAGCGACGATCGTCTTGCGGGAAAAAGAGAAAATCGGACAGTGGACCGTTTTGAATACCAGCAGCCCGACCCATGCCGACGATATCCATCTTGAGCCTGGCGAGACGATCGATTTCGTGACCGATAGCAACTCCGATGCGGATTCCGATTCGTTTGAATGGAAGGTTCGCATCGTTTCGACCGATGAGACCCGATCGCGAGGCAACAGCGAAAGGGACTTTCGGGGCGATCGATCCGTACCGCTTGGCGTATGGGAACAAGCGGCCCAGTTGCTTTTGCTGACGAACGAATTTTGTTTCATCGACTAAACACACCTTAGTTTCATCGACTCGACCGAGAACCAACTCCGATGCGCGACCTTCCATTCGATCCGAACGACCTGATGCTCTCTCGTCGTGAGCTGCTTCAACGCGGCGGTTTTGGGCTCGGCGCCGTGGCTTTAAGCGGCTTGATGCAATCGTTGGCCGCGAGCGAAAATTCGCCCAATCCGCTTTTGCCCAAAGCTCCTCATTTTCCGGCCAAAGCCAAGCATCTGATCCATATCTTCGCCAACGGTGGGCCTTCCCATATCGACACCTGGGATCCCAAGCCGCAGATCGCCAAGTTTGAGGGGAAGGAGCTCCCTGGGGAGACCCCTCGGACCGAACGCAAGACCGGGAATCTGTATCCGTCGATCTTCGAGTTCAAGCAGCATGGTCAGTCGGGACTTTGGGCCAGCGAGCTCTTTGAGAAGACCGCAAGCGCCCATGCCGATAAGCTCTGTGTGGTCCGCTCGATGCACGCCGATGTTCCGAACCACGAGCCGTCGCTTTTGCTGATGAACTGCGGAGAGCCACGGCAGGTCCGTCCGAGCTTTGGCTCCTGGCTGACTTATGGGCTCGGGACCGACAACCAGAATTTGCCAGCCTTCATCGCCATGTGTCCTGGGGGGTATCCCATCCAGGAATCGCAGAATTGGCAAGCTGGATTTTTGCCGGGGATCTACCAAGGAACCTACATCGATACTAAGCATGAGAGCGTCGAGAAGCTCATCGAGAACGTCGTGAATCGGAAGCTATCTCGGCCGGCGCAGCGTCGCGAGCTCGACATCATCCAACGGATGAACGCCGAGCATAGCCGGACCCGGACCAACGATCCGATGCTCGAGGCTAGAATTCAATCGATGGAACTGGCTTATCGCATGCAAGAAGAGGCGATGGATGTTTTCGACGTATCGAAGGAGCCCAAGCATATCCTCGATATGTATGGGCCCGGTGTTCAGGGCCGGCAGATGCTCATCGCTCGGAAGCTCATCGAGCGCGGCGTTCGGGTCGTGCAACTTTGGCATGGTCAAGGCCAACCCTGGGACAACCACGACAAGATCTTCGAGGGGCACAAGAAGCTTGCAGGAGAGTCCGATCAAGCCATCGCGGCCCTCCTGAGCGATCTTGAGCAGCGCGGGCTACTCGACGAGACGCTGGTCCTTTGGGGTGGCGAGTTCGGACGAACACCGACGGTCGAGTTGCCTCAGAAGGGGGCCAACGAAGGGACCATCAGCGGCCGGGACCACAATCATTATGGCTTTAGCGTTTGGCTCGCAGGGGGTGGGGTCCGGGGTGGCCAAGCTTACGGTGCGACCGACGATTTCGGTTTCAAGTCGGTTGAGAATCGGGTCCATGTCCACGATCTGCATGCGACGATGCTCCGGTTGATGGGATTCGACCACACCCAATTGACCTACCGTTATGCGGGGCGCGACTTCCGATTGACCGACGTCCATGGGCGAGTCATCCCCGATTGGATCGCCTGATCTGCAAATTTTTCCTGGAAGTGCTCTTCCGCTCCAGGACGGGGACTTGGTAAGACCAATCGCAAGATAGCTGTCCAAATTGTTTGTCCTCAGGAACCCCTCGATGCTTGCAGGAACTCAAAAAACCGTTCCCCCGCAGCGATTCGCTCGGCGATCCACTTGGCGATTTCCGCTGTGTGGATCGCATTGGGTTCGGATGGGCATTCGGATAGGCGGTTCGTTGGGCTATGGAGCCGTGGTTTGCTTGATCCTAAGCACCAGTGGTTGCCAGCAATGGCCGGGTAATCATGCGATGCGGCAGTACCAGATCGAGAGCGAACGCTTGCTCTCGGAGTTCCGAAGTCAAAAGAAGCGAGCCGAGGATCTCGAGCAGCGCAATGTGCAGTTAGAGCGTCGACTCGGCGAGAGCGAGCGGGAGATTGCCAAATTGCAGGGGCGCAACCCCAGTTCGCGGATGGCCAACAACCCGGGGGCCGGCGGAACTCTGTCCGGGCTTTCCTCGGGATCGATGTCGGGTGGCGGTGGCTTGCCCGACGCCCGGCCGGGTACATCCGGACGGTTCTCCTCGGGAAGTCTATCACCGGGAAGTCTATCACCGGGAAGTCTCGCTCCGGGAAATCTCGCTCCGGGAAGTTCGGCGTTGGGGCCAGGCGATCCGAGAAATTCCAATCAGTGGCGTCCGATTCCTGGGCGATGATTGGCCCTGGGCGATGATTGGTCTTGAGAGTTTGCTATGTTGATTCGAATCGATGAGTCGCGGGGGCTCGAGCGCATCGGACCGGTGCGTCAGGTCCGCTTTGAAGTATTGCGCAGGCCACTTGGGATGGGTTTTGACGCGACGTTGTTCGCTGGCGACGAGGACCTTCAGACGCGGCACGTAGTGGCTTTTCGTGACACCGAGCCGATCGGTTGTTTGACTTTGATGCCGCCGGAGTTGCGAAGCGGCATTGCCGCACGAGTTCAGTTGCGAGGCATGGCGGTTTTGCAGGCGTGGCAGGGGCGTGGCATCGGGCATCAATTGCTCGATTACGTCGCCCAACTGGCTGAATCCCAGGGCTGGGAGCTCTGGTGCAACGCAAGGCTTTCGGCCGTCCCCTTCTACCAAGCTAGCCGATGGTGTATCGTCGGCGATGAGTTCGACATTTCTGGAATTGGTCCTCATTATCGCATGGAGTGGAGGTCGCCTTGATAAAGCTGACTTGCCGTGGCTTTGAAGTCCAAAAACGCGTCGCGTTGGCGATTAGCCGGGGGACACAGGCCGGTTCTCGAAACTGGGAAATATCGATTGCGAGCGATGGGATCGAGGGGTTTGGTGAATCGGCTGAATTTTCGATTCCGCATACGACGCAGACTTTCGATCATTTGGGGATCGAGCTATCGCGTGCTGCGTCGATTGTCGCTTCGTATGAGCCTTGGCAGCGGGAATCGATCCACGGGGCGTTGGTAGCCCAGGGCATCGCCTCGTCGGCGATTGCGGGGATCGATATGGCGATCTGGGATTGGTGCGGCAAGGCCATTGGTTTGCCCGTTTGGAAGTTGCTGGGGGTTTCGCAAAGCCCATCGGTACCAACATCGGTGACGATCGGCATTCAATCGCCCGAGTCGGCCCAACGCAGGTGGAAGCTGTGGCTAGAGCTTGGGGTCGTCCGAGCGGTGAAGGTCAAGATGGGTTCGCCCGAAGGGATTCGAGCCGACCAGGCGATGTTTGAGGCTCTCGAAGCTGTGCTGCCATCGTCGATCCATCGGAGCGTCGACGCCAATGGGGGTTGGAGTGTACCGGATGCGATTGCGATGTCGCGATGGCTTGCCGAGCGAGGAGTCGATCACATTGAGCAGCCGACAGAGCCGAGCGACTTGGAGGCGTTGGCACAGGTCCATCGCGGATCGAGTTTGCCGATCATGGCTGACGAGAGTTGTCGGACATCTCGGGACATACCGGGATTGGTCGGTCGATGCAGCGGGATCAACATCAAGATTCTCAAGTGTGGCGGATTGACCGAAGGGTTGCGAATGATCCATACGGCCCGTGCCCATGGACTCAAGCTGATGTTAGGATGTTACTCCCAAACGAGTATGGGGAATACCGCCGCGAATAGCTTGGGGTCTCTGGTCGATTACATCGACTTGGATAGCCATTTGAATTTAAAGGACGATCCGTTTGTCGGATGCCGATTCGACGACGGGTACTTGATCAACCGCGACCTGCCTGGACTTGGAGTGACACATGCCTAGACATCCGCAATACGATGCGACCGACCGATTAGCGATCCTTTTGCATGGTGGCATCACCGGCATCCATGGCAAGACTGGGCTGGCGTTGCTGCGATTTGCTCCTGAGCGATGCGTCGTGGTGATCGATCGTCAGACCGCAGGTGGGGATCTCAGGGAGTTGACGGGCATCCCGATGGATCGTCCGATACCGATCGTAGCGACGGCCAGCGAAGCGATGGCCTATGGGCCGCAGACCCTGGCGCTTGGACTTGCGGCCCTTGGGGGCAAGCTTCCTGAGGACTGGATTCCAGACTTGCAAGCCTCTTTGCAAGGTGGGCTCAATATTCTCAATGGATTGCATACATCGCTCGGGACTGATTCTCGGTTGGCGCCTCATGTGCAAGAGGGCCATTGGATTTGGGACATACGCAAGGAGCCCGCTGGATTGAGTTCCGGGATGGGCTTAGCTCGGCTTCTGGGAGCCAAGCGGGTGCTGTTTGTCGGGACGGACATGTCGATCGGAAAGATGTCGGCGGCCATCGCGTTCCATCGAGCGGCCTTGGCCCGGGGCGTGCGATCGAAGTTCATGGCCACGGGGCAGACGGGAGTGATGCTCGAGGGGGATGGAATTCCGCTCGATGCGATCCGTGTGGATTTCGCATCTGGGGCTGTGCAGCAGGAGCTCATCGCCTGTGCGCAGGACCGCGATGTGGTGTTTATCGAGGGGCAGGGATCGCTTTTGAATCCGGCTTCGACGGCGACGTTACCGCTTTTGCGGGGTTCGCAGCCGAGTCATTTGGTTTTGGTGCATCGAGCGCAGATGCATCATTTGCGGGATTTCAAGTGGGTGAAGATTCCGCCGTTGCGGGATGTGGTCGCGATGTATGAGAGCATCGCCAGTGCCGGTGGGGCATTGGCTCCGGTTAGGGTCGTGTGCATCGCGATCAACACGCATGGTTTGAGCGATGCGGAAGCTCGATACGAGGTCGAGAGGATCGAGGCCGAGACAGGATTGCCGACTCAGGATGTCGTCCGGTCGGGCGCAGACCGGTTGCTTTCAAGCTGCGGTTTGTAGGGCGGGGAGCTTTTTGGCCTCCGTCGGCTTTTTGCGGAATGGCGTTGAATTAAAAGCGGAACGGCGCAAGCCGTCCGGTGAAAAACACTGCGATATCGAGGACATTCCATCACTCACCGGAGTGCTTGCGCACTTCCGCTTACACTAATTCAATGCCATTCAGCTTTATGCCGGCGGCGCCGAGACTTGCAGCTATCTGTAGCTGTTAGTTACGCCTAACCAGCGAATTGATAGGCGCGGTTTCGGAAGAGGAACTCGGTGAGATTTCCTTCGTGAGGCTGGAGCCAATTCAAGCGGTTCGTGGCGATGGCGCCGATGTTGAGGCGATCGATGTTCACCGCGTTGGTCAGATCATCGATCCAGGAGGGATCGGCGGTCAGGGCCGTTCCGATGAGAGTTTGCCCGATGGATTTGATCATGTCCTTTTGAGGGCACTCGACGACCGAGACGAACGGGAACATGTACTCTTTGGACGCGACGCCGCGACTTGGCGAGTCGGCGTGCAGGACCATCGGTCGCAGGTAGGCACAGCGTTCTTTTTCGACAAGTCGCGGACCGTACGAGGCGGTCATGTCGGTGACTCCCGACTCGGCGAGATCTTGTTGGATCATCGACCAAGTTCCCGTGGCCATCTGTTTGTTGGTGAAGGCTGCGAGTTGGGCGTTGGGGTCCTGGGGTGGCAGGGCTTCCATGGGTCCAATTTTGGCGGCAATCGCTTCGGCGATCTTCTTGGTGTGCCGCGATGCCCAGATGCCTGAGCAGTTGATGCAACCGCGACCTGAGTTGCTCGCAACGCTCTCGACCATCATATCGAGGTAGTCTTCCCAGCGATCGACAATATCATCTCCGATGAGGATTTTCGAGAAGCCCGGCCCGTGGGCTTGGACGCGTGGGTTGCCTGAGTATTGCTGAACGGTCTGGGCGCTACCGAAGATCATGCTTCGCTCGCATTTGGACATGATTGTCGAGCCGACATCGTGGCCACCTGGGTAGAGGCAGAAGGCTTCGGCGGGGATTCCAGCGGCGATAAAGGCGCTGATCATGCGGTAGGGAGTCCAGGGTTCTTGGGAACCTGGTTTGAGGACCAATCCGACTTGGAGTGGGACGGCCGGAAGCCACAGGGTATGGACGCCTGGGGAGTTGTTCGGCAGGACCGCACCGAGGACGGGGGCTTGGCATTGGTAGCTAACAGTCACTCCGCGGTTTTCTTCTCCGTAGCCTCGGGTGTAGACATCCAGGGGCAGTCCACGGGTCAAGCAATCGAGGATTTTGGCCATGTTGCTCAGCACGAAGCAATTTTTCTTCATGTTGCTCTGGCACATGTGCTCGGGGAGTCCCGTGCTAGCCGATTGCTGGTGGATAAAATCGCTAACGGTTTGGATTCCATCTCCGACGCTCAGCGGTTCGTGTTCGAAAAGCTGGGCAGCTTTCTGGCACATTTGGATCAAGTCCTCGCAGGAGAATTTGCGCAGGGCTTTGCGAGCTTGGTCGGCTTTCCTCATATCGAGTTGAACCATTCCGCCGGTGACTTGTCCGATCTTGGCGATCGCTTCACCGGTATCGAAGTGGATTACATCGAAGGTATCGAGGGAGTTGTAGGGTTTCCCCCAGCGTAGCGGTTGGATGGTAAGCATTGTTTAGCGAATTTTCAGAAGCGGATAGTTTAGTAGACGCCGACGGTGGTCGAAGAGGCAAATCCGTGGTAGGGACGCACTCCGGAGACACCGTCCCAGGGGTATTTCGAATAGGGCAGTTCGCGTTCGCCTTCGTCTCGCTCGAGGAAGCCTGGGACGAAGAACTCTTTGGTCATGGTGTAGAGTTTGACCCGACCGGTCTGTCCGTAGGGGACGATTTTATTGGAGTCCTCAAAGTCGACGATTTCGACGACCGCGCGAGGTTCGGGGGCGTAGTAGGCGATCGTGTAGTTGTCTTCGTCGGTGATCGGGCGAGAGCAAGCTAACCCCATGAGGGTATTGCCGTAGGTTGGGGTCATGTAAACACCGCTTTGCTCCGGAAGTCCTTCGAGGAGTTCTTCGACGCAGAATCGGGTCCATTGCGGGGTGAATTCGGTTCCGCCGGAGAAGATCCCCGTGATGCCGCATTCGCGAAGCGTCGTCCCTTTTTCGGCCAAGCCCATGGCGAGGGATTCCAGGAGCTTGGGGGTGGCGAACATGCACTTGATGTTGTGGTTGGCCGTAAGGATCGTGATGGCTTGGTCGATGCAGTGCTTCTTGTACTCTTCGAGATGTTCCATCCACCCCTTCTTGATGAGCTTGATCACCCATCGAGGATCCAGGTCGATGCAAAAGCAGATTCCGCCTCGGTATTGGCACAAGTGCTCGACGGCTAGCCGCAGACGGCGGGGGCCGGATGGTCCGAGCATCAGCCAATTGGCACCTTTGGGAAAGTACTGATCCGGAAGGGTGTGGCTAAAGAGTTCGTAATCGATTCGGAAGTCATCGATGACCACTCGGCTTTTGGGGATCCCGGTTGTCCCACCGGTTTCGAAGACATAGGTCGGTTTGCCGGCGAGGCCTTTGGGGATCCAGCGTTCGACCGGTCCGCCACGGAGCCACTCGTCTTCGAACATAGGAAATTTTTTCAGGTCATCAAATGTCTTGATTTCTTTGAGCGGATCGAACCCGAGTTCGGCTTTCTTGCCTAGCCAGAAGGGGGATCCGGTCGATTCGTGGAAGTGCCACTGGACGGTTTCGTAGGTGTGTTGATCAAGCTTTTTCTTGGCTTCGGAAATATCGGTAGGATTGGCGAGCCAAGCAGGTGAAGTGGCAGTCATGGAGATCGATCGGAGGTAGGAAGGTTTGGAATGAAGCACAAGAGGGCGACCGTAGGATTGTAGTCAGTTTTCAAGGGGGGGGCACTCAAAGGCCACTGATTCCCAGTTCGTAAGTCATGACCGGCTAGTATTAGCTTTTGGAATCGTTCGCGCTTGGGCTGATGACCAAGTCTGGGGTCAACCAAGCGCCGATCGCGTCTAAGAGTGCTTGGCGTTGTCCTCGGTAGGAATGATCCGCTTGGGCAACGACCGACAAAGCGTGGTTTGAGGCGAGATGATCGGCAAATTTGGCTTCGAGGGCTAGA
>Ga0208085_1000479_pt1 | contig 13929 bp, 13 predicted proteins | sample LakMenEpi21Jun10_FD_150721 | JGI IMG/M metagenome (GOLD analysis project Ga0208085, IMG submission 150721) | Freshwater microbial communities from Lake Mendota, WI - 21JUN2010 deep hole epilimnion (SPAdes) | ecosystem: Environmental > Aquatic > Freshwater > Lentic | place: Lake Mendota, Madison...
AAAGAGATCGGGACTGCCGAGCGCCTTTACAACGGCAACACGCTCGTGACGGAATTGGGGCCCAAGCCCCGACTCTTGGAGGTCGATCCTCAGGGTGCCATCGCGACGCAAATACCCTTGGAGCCAGAGACCGACAATGCCCACATGCAAACGCGTATGGCAAGGCAATTGCGCAGCGGAAATTACTTGGTCCCTCATCTCCTGGCCTTTGCGATCAAGGAATACACGCCCGAGGGGCGCGTCGTAGGGACATTGAGAACCGACTTGGAATCTTTGGGTGGGCGTCCGGCCGAGAACTGGCCATTTACGGCCATTCGACTCGACAATGGTCATACGGTCGTGTCGCTGACGCACGGCAACAAGGTCGTTGAAATGGACACCAACGGCCAAGTGGTTTGGAAGGTGACCAACGAGGACGTCGGCGGATTGTTCAAAGACCCTTGTGGTGCGCAAAGGCTAGCCAATGGGAATACCGTGGTCGGATCGCACGGAGCCAATACGGGGATCTCCATGGTGGAGCTTACCCGTGAGAACAAGATTGTGTGGACCAGCGATCATCCACTTGCAGCCGGGGTACACCATTTCCAGATCCTGACGACCAATGGAAAACGTGAACCTGGCAGACCTATGAGATAACTTCGAAGATGGCTTCGACCTCGACGGCCGAGCCGGTTGGGATTTGGGCGAAGCCCAGAGCGCTTCGGGCGTGGAAGCCGTCGGTATTTTTGCCGTAGATTTCGTGGAGCAGATCGCTGCAACCGTTGATCACGAGGTGTTGTTCGTGGAATTCGAGGGTCGAGTTGACGCAACCCAGGAGTTTCAGTACACGAAGGCCGTTGAGCGAGCCGTGAAAGTTCCAGACGGAGTTTAGGATTTTTTCCGCGCATTGCCGGGCGGCGATTTTCCCTTGATCGACACTGGTGCCGGCCCCGAGTTTGCCTTTGATATCGCTGACGTGTCCGGAAGTGATCAGGAGGTTTCCTGTGCGGACGACCATGGCCAGATAGCCTGGCTCTTGTTTGGAGAATTGGACTCCGAGGGATTCAGCTTTTTCTTGTGGGGTCATCGGGGATGTCCTGGCCGGGGAGGTACGACAAATAAGGGAATGATCGAATGCTCTTGAGTATATCATCCGTGGATGGACCCCGCAAAGTTGCGGTAGGCCATTGGCCTAGCTCTTGTGAGGACGTGGGAGGCCAGGAGGGAGTTTAAGGGGCGATTATTTTTTGCCTAATTTGCGTTTGCGGTCGAAGAATTCCGTCAGGATTCTGCCGCATTCGTCGGCCAGGACACCGCTGAGGGTTTCGCAGCGGTGGTTGAGCCGAGGGTCATTGAGAAGTTGAAACAGGGATACGACGGCACCGGCTTTGGGGTCGAGCGCGCCGTAGACGATGCGAGGAATTCGGCTTTGGAGGATTGCCCCCGCGCACATAGGGCAAGGTTCGAGGGTCACGAACATCGAGCACTCTAGCAATCGCCAGGAGTTCAGATGGGAGGCGGCTTGGGTAATGGCGATCATTTCGGCATGGGCCGTTGGATCTGCGAGTTGCTCGCGTTGGTTGAAGGCGCTTGCGATGATTTTGTTCTGGTGGACGATGATGGCACCGACAGGCACTTCGTCTTGCTCGGCAGCTTGTTGGGCCAGTTTAAGTGCCTGGCGCATCCAGTGTTCATCGCTAAGCGGTTCGAGTTCTTGGTCGAGAAGCCAGGAGTCGTCGTCGAATTCCATCGGATCGGGTTGGTTCATCGGGGTCGTTGTTTCCAAGCTTCCAGACGTGCAGCGCGGACGGCCTCGGAGTCGGTATTTAACGCGATTGAACTGGGGATAAAGCCCCAGAGGGCCGAATTGCGGACGGTCGGGAAATGCAATCGGTAGTCCATGCCCGCGATTTGCATGCAAGCAAGCAGGGCCGCATCGCGAAGTTCGACGGTAGCCATGGGGCGATCCGGTGCGCCGGGGATGGGTGGACGAGGGACCAGGCGAGGGACCATCATGCCCGGTGGATTGAGCGAGGAGATTTCTTCGCACACGTCGGTGTTATCGAGCCATTTTTCGAGCAGCGGAAGGTCTTCGGCTTTTCCGAATTTGAAGAAGACCTGGAAGGCTCTGGCGATGTCTCGTGGCTCGATGGGGTCGACTGGCTCGTTCGGATCGCGGGGGGCGTTAGGATCTTTGGTGGTTGGGTTTTTGTTCGAATCGTAGGACAGGAGCATGCGTTTGGCCAAGCTTCTGACGGGCGAGAGGTTGGCTTCGACCATGATTTGCAAGGCGGTGGTCTGTTCGTAGCTTCCGTCGATCGTTCCTGCCCATTGTTCCATCATCGTCTCGATGGGGCGTTTGGATTGGGGATCGCGGAGGCATTGGTTGTAGGGGGCTCGCAGGAGGATCCGCAGGGCCATGGCGGCGATTTTGGAATCCTCGTCCCCTTGGGAGGCACATGCGCAGTAGAGCAGGGCAAGTCCATCGGATTTGTCCCCTTCGGTCCGTCGGATCTCCGAGTCTTGGATGCGGCTGAGGACTTTACGGCCCCGTTCGGTAGCGAGCTTGGGGTCCTCGAGCGCCTCTTCGACGAGTTCTGCGTGGCGTTCGTAGAGTTGCAGGAACAAGCGTTTCGAGCTGCGGCTCGGGCCGGCGACGCGGGCGAAGCTCGACCAACCGTGGAGTCCGTGGTCGTTGAGAATATCCGGGTCGCGCAGAAAACCGCTGACGATTTGCTGTTGTCGTTCGGCTTTGAGCTTAGCGACGACGCTCGAGAGTCGGACGGTGATTTCCGGATCTGTCGATCCTTTGAGGAGCTCTTGGAGGGGGTCCAATTGGTCGGTCGAAAGCTTGCTGAGTTTCCCGGAGGCACGATCGCGGACTTCGAAGCGGCTGTCGCCGAGTTCTTGGACCCATTGCCTCAGGGTGTTTCCATCGGGGTTGAGCCCTGGCTCGGGGTCTTGGCCCTGCACCCAGAGTGAGCTAACCCAGAGTGAGCTAACCCACAGGCAGCCGATCCAGACCGCAGAGCCGATCCACGAGGGGAGTCGGCCAGCCAGGGGTGTTCTTGGCACGGATGTTCTTTGCAAGGGGGCCGGAAACATAGGGTTGGGTTGCTCGACAGGGGCAGACGATTTTGGGGTGGTGGGATTGATCATTTTATCCGAATTTTATCCTGCGGTCTTGCAAGAAGAAGAGACGGGAGGGGGGGTTCTTGGGTGTGGAGGGAAATCGAAAGGGGGGATTTCTGGAAAAAAGGGGCTCTGGGGCTGAACCTTTGTTTTTTTTCATTGTCTAAGAATGAGGTCGATGCAGAAACATCGACTGATTGAACTTTGGTTGTTTTTTTCGTTTTGATCAGCTACGATTCGATCGGCTCTACGATTTTTTGATCGTCCGAGAGCCGGTGGTGGCTCATCGGAGAGCAACCGACTTTTTTGTCCCATCTCATGCTGTGCCTAAAAGGTACAGGAGGATGTCATGCGTTTAAAAACCAGTGCCAAACGATGGAATCACGTTTTTGCCAACCAGCAAAATACGGCGATCGTCAAAGCATGGAACGTCATGAAAACCCTCTTGTCCTATCTTGAGTCGCAGGAGGGAAGGATGGCGTTGATGAACAGGCCCTTGGGGTGTATGCGCCCCGCGTTGGTCCGTTCATCGGGAGCAAGTTCCGTCACGCATAGGAGTCCGGTGGGTGAAGAACCAACCGGAACATGCAGACGGCAGGATCGCTTTGCGATCGGCTCTTGGTAATTGCGTCCCATCCTTTTGATTTCAAAAATTCGAATTTCCTGAGCATCCCAAACGGGGCTTGGATTCGAAAAAAATCCCTCAGTCACTTGGCACTCGATCTTTTCGCAGCCTTTTTCGCGCATCGGACGATCCGATCCGCATCATGGCGCTGTGAAATCCGATCGCTTCGGTTCGCAAAGAACACGAAGAATGTTTTGCATCATGGAACAAAAAACATGTCCGATTTCATTCGAATCGACTACAGCATCCTGAGCGTCACTGAATTGGTCACCGCTTCCTTGGCTGGCGATCGCGACGCGTTTGGCGAATTATTTCAAAGGCACGAACGGCAGGTCTTCGCGATCGCTTATCGGCGATTGAGCGATCGGGACGAAGCCGACGAGATGGTCCAGGACGTATTCATTCAAGCTTGGCGCAAGTTATCGCAACTGAGTCAAGCTGAAGCGTTTTCTGGATGGTTGCGGCAGATCACCGTCCGTATGTCGATCAATCGAGGGACGCGTCGCGCGAAGTTGGCTTTCATCGATCAGGAGATTTTGGAAGCCACGGCCGAGTCTGGGCAAGACGCTCAGGCCGAGTTGGTTCGCGAGGAGACTCGCAAGCGATTGCATGAGCAGTTGGCCCAGTTGAAGGAGCTCGACCGAGCCACGTTGGTCGCTTACTACATCGAGGAGCAGAGCATGCTCCAGATGGCAGAGCACTTCGGTGCACCGGTAGGGACGATCAAACGCCGCTTGCATACTGCAAGGCAGCGATTGGCCGTAGCCTGCCAGGACTTGGCAGCTTGTTAGTGGACTCGATGTCCTGGTTTGGCTCCGGAGTCGACCCCCAGCAGGAAGACTTCGGAGCCGCCGGCTCCGGCGGCCGTGACCATACCTTCGCTGAGTCCGAACTTCATTTGTCGGGGTTGTAGGTTCGCTACGATGACGACCAAGCGGTCTTGGAGTTGCTCGAGCGAATAGGCGGCTTTGATCCCTGCGAAAACCGTACGAGTCTCATCGCCACCTAGACTGACGGTCAACTTGACCAACTTCTTTGCCTCTGGAACTTCCTCGGCCTTGATCACTCGGGCGACCCGCAGATCGACCTTGGCGAAATCTTCGATGGTGCAAGTCGGAGCTAGCGGCTCGGCGACCAGAGGCTCGGCGACCAGGGGCTCGGCGACCAAGGGATCGGCTCCTGCGGCTTGGGCAGGGTTGCTTGTGCTGACTGCTGCGGTTGAGGCTGCTGGGGTTGCCGCTGGGGTTTCGGACTTGGATGCTTCTTTGCTTTCGTCGATCATTTGCTGAACTTTCTTGGGGTCTACGCGTTGCATGAGGTGTTCGAACTTCGAGATCTGCGTCCCGACGAGTGGCTGTTGGCTATCGTTCCAAGCGACAATTTCCCGTTGCATCAATTTACCGCACTGGGCCGATAGTTGCGGCAAGACCGGAGTGAGGTAGACGCACAATTGCCTGAATAGGTTCAGGACGATGGTGCAGACTTCTTGCAAGCGGACGTGTTGTCCGGGATCTTTTTTCAGGGTCCATGGAGCGGTATTTTCGACAAAGGCGTTGGCCGCGTCGGCCAGTTCCATGATCAATCGCATCGCTCGCGAGTAATCGCCTTGTTCGTAGGCTTCGGCGATTTTTTCACCGGCCAGGACCCCGGCTGCGAACAAGCCGCCATCGTGGGGGTACTCGACACTCAGGCCGGTGGCTTCGACAAACCTTGCGGTACGGCTGGCCAAATTGACGACTTTACCGACGAGGTCTGAATCGACTTTGGCGATGAATTCTTGGAGGTTCAAGTCGATGTCTTCGGGTCGCGATCCGAGTTTGCTGGCGTAGTAGTAGCGCAAGTAAGACGGATCGAGCAGTTCGAGGTACTTGCTGGCTCGGATCATGGTCCCTTTGGTCTTGGCCATCTTCTCTTTGTCGACGGTCAAGAATCCGTGGATATGGACAAACGAGGGTAAGGAGTAACCGGCGGACTTAAGGACCCCGGGCCAAAACAGCGTATGGAAGTAGGTGATGTCTTTGCCGATGAAATGATGGATTTCGGTCTGATCGCTTTTCCACCAATCCTCCAAGTTCTCTTGATGCAGTTTGCACCACTGCCAGGTCGAAGCGATGTATCCGATGGGTGCATCGAACCAGACGTACCAATAATTCCCTGGGCTATCGGGAATAGCGAATCCGAAATAGGGTTCGGGGCGTGAAACATCCCAATCTCGAAGGGGTTTGCCCAGGAAGTGACCCTTGAGGTAGTTCGCGATCTCGGGTTGGAGGTGTTGGCCCGATTGGATCCACTCGGTCAGAAAACCCCGTAGCTGTTCGATTTGCACAAACAGATGCTTGGCGGTTTTCTTGATCGGTGTTGCGCCCGAGAGGGTGCTGACCGGATCGATCAGATCGCTGGGCGAGTACGTTGCGCTGCACTTGCTGCAGTTGTCTCCATACTCGTCGGGGGACTTGCAGACCGGACAAGTACCTTTGACGAAACGGTCGGCCAGGAAGGTACCGGCTTGCGGATCGAACAACTGCTCGACATCGGCTTGGCGTATCAGGCCTTCGGATTGGAGTTTTGCCCATATCTGGCAGCACAACTGATAATTCTCATCGGAGTTCGTCGAGCCGTAGTGATCGAATTGGATACCGAAGCCGGCGAAGTCCTTTTCGTGGGCGGCTTGCATCTGGGCGATGAGTTCGAGTTCCGATCGACCTTCTTGCCTGGCCCGGATCATGATCGCCGTTCCATGGGTGTCGTCGGCGCAGATGAAGATGCAGCGTCGACCGGTTAGCTTTTGGAAACGGACCCAAATATCGGTTTGGATGTACTCGACCAGATGGCCGATATGGATATGGCCGTTGGCGTAGGGCAAGGCGGCGGTGACCAGGAGTTTCTTGCCGTTGTTTTTTGGATCGCTCATGAAGTTCTGCTGTGGAGTTGCCTGTGCCTCGGCCCGCTTAGGAGCACTCTGGGGCTGGGGAGGGCAGGGGGTAAGGGCAAGGATGGTATTGGGATAAGTTTATTCCCTTGGCGTTTTCCGGGTAGTCCAATGCTTGGCCGCATCGCCGGCGGGGAATCCTTTTGAGAAGGGACAATTCGTCGTGCCTCGGGTTCGCGATTTGAGTATGATAAACGCTGGTCTTAAGGATAGGTCAAACCTGAGAGTCCCCTCCGCCAACCCCCCTTGTTTCGATCATGAATCCCTGGCAAATCCATCAAGCTCGAGTCACGCGCAGGCAACTTTTTGGGAAAAGTGCAACGGGGCTCGGCGCGGCTGCATTGGCCTCGCTTTTGGGGCGTCAAACGCTCCTCGGGGCGCCGCCAAGCGGCTCGGGTCCAGCAGGCCAAGCCCCCTTGCCGGGGCTTCCGCATCATGCACCGACGGCAAAACGGGTGGTGGTGCTTTGGCAAGGTGGTGGGCCATCGCACGTCGATCTGTTCGATGAAAAACCCGCGATGATCGAGTATGCGGGCAAAGACATTCCTGAGAGCGTGCGAGGGACCACGCGGCTCTCGACGATGTCCAGCGGATATGCCAAGTGGCCTTGTTTGCCGGCCATTAAGCCCTTTGAGACCTACGGCAAGTGCGGCATGCGACTGAGCAGTATGCTGCCGAAGATCGGTGGAATCGCCGACGATATCACCTTGATTCGCTCGATGTACACCGAAGCGGTCAACCACGCTCCGGGGGTGACCTACTTTATGACCGGTGCCCAGGTGCCTGGAAGACCCAGCATGGGGGCCTGGCTCTCCTACGGACTCGGGAGCGAAACAGATAACCTGCCGACATTCGTCGTGATGACCTCGAGCGACCGGGGCAAGACCTGCGGTCAGTTGTTCTTCGACTACTATTGGGGAAGTGGATTCCTGCCGAGTCGCTACCAGGGGGTCCGGTTCCGAAACACCGGAGACCCGGTCCCTTACCTGACCAATCCATCGGGTCTTTCTCGGGAAGCTCGCCGCGCGATGCTCGATGATCTCTCGGAATTAAACGCGATGCATCTTGAGGATTACGCCGATCCGGAAATCGATACCCGGATCGCTCAGTACGAAATGGCCTACAGGATGCAATCGAGCGTGCCGGAACTCTTGGACTTTTCCAACGAATCGGCCGCAACGATCGAACGCTACGGATCCGATGCGTTGAACAAAGGGACTTTTGCGAACAACTGCTTGATCGCCCGCAGGCTCCTCGAGCGAGGGACCCGGTTTGTTCAACTCATGCATGCGGGTTGGGATCAGCACAACAATCTCTACACGCAATTGGCCGATCAGTGCAAGGACACCGAGGGACCCGCAGCGGCTCTGGTTCAAGACCTCAAGGAACGAGGTCTGCTCGACGATACGCTGGTGGTCTGGGCTGCGGAATTCGGAAGAACGCCGTTTGGTCAGGGAGATCCCAACAAGCCCAATGGCCGAGACCATTTCGGAAAAGCGTTCACTTGGTGGATGGCAGGCGGCGGAGTGCGCGGTGGCCATGTCGTCGGTTCGACCGACGATTTCGGTTGGAACATCACCGACAGGCCGGTGCATGTGCACGACATCCAAGCGACCATCATGCATCTTTGCGGGATCGATCACGAGCGGCTGACGTACCGTTATCAGGGTCGCCAGTTCCGTTTGACCGATGTGCATGGGAACGTGGTCGGTGAAGTCCTCAAGGGCGCTTGATCTTGCCTCGGGTCGGATTTCGTCGTACTCGTACTCAGCGAAGCGGTACTCAGCGAAGCGGTACTCAGTGAAACGGTACTCAGTGAAACGGTACTCGTACTCGATGGCTGTTTGAACCGTGGCAATCCCGATCGTTGATCGAGGCGTTCCGCGGTTCCCTATGTACCAATGGGCCGGATAGCTATCCTAGATCGCTTCGAGTACGAGTACCGCGGCGGACTGAGTACGCCATGAGTGCAAAATAGCGACTTCCTCGCCGTTGGCTGCGGGTTAAACGATTGTTCGTGCGTCGCGTTTCTCAGTAGCCCCGGCGTTCTAGAAGAGGTGGGGGTGCGAATCTGGGGGTGGTATTCCAGGCACCGCTGCTGGGGGGATTGCTGTAGGTTGGTGTGCTGTAGGTTGGTGTGGTGTAGGTTGGAGAGTTGTAGGGAACGTTGCGGCTCGAGGTGCTCGGGATATGTCCGCCGGAGCTTGTGGGTACTCGGTGGGTGGTCATTCGGGAGGAGGCTGGAATCGCCGATCGCGATGGGGTGCTGTTGTAGGGGCCTGTGATGGGCACGACATCGACGGATTGCATGGCGGTGATGACATACTCGCTGACCCCTTCTTGGCTCAATCGGATCACTTCGTTGACATCAGGTCGCGTGACGACTCCGTTGGTTTGGAGTTGGGCGACGATGACATTTTCGCTCACGCCGCTGCGGACCATGTGGACGACTTCGTCGATGCTAACGGGTCGACGCACCGGAGCGAGGCGTTGGGGGACACCGCGAGGTGCGACGGCCGGGGTTCCGACGATGACCGTCGGTTGTCCGACGTATCCATAGGGATGGGAGTAGGTCTGTTGCTGATAGAACTGTTGGCGTTGTCGTTCGTAAGCTTGACGTTGTCGCTCGTAGGCCTCCCGTTGTCGTTCGTAACGGTCGCGTTGGTTTCCGACCAATCCGCCGGCGACGGCACCGACGGCACCGCCGATCAAGGCTCCTTCGGCGGTTTGGTCTTTGTGGTTATGGCCGACGACTCCGCCGACGACGGCGCCGGCAAGTCCGCCTAGGACGGCCCCGTTTCGGGTGTTTTCCTGTGCTGAGGCGATCGAGCTGTGGATTGGAAATGCCAATGCTAGCCAAAGCGTCACTTTGGAGAAATTTTTGTATCGAGGTCCAAAGGTGGTTTGATCGGTACACATGAAGCTGGATCCTTGACTTTCGAACCGTCCTGTTTTCCTGAATCTTTGGACTTAGGTAGATTATCGACTTTTCTGGGGCAAGACTGAAACTTTGTACCCCCAGGCGTGTTGGTTCTTAGTACGGACATAAGAAACCTTAGGAAACCAAGCGGCATGATTCCCTCATCGACGATCGACTCCAAGAGCCTTGCCAATCCGATTCGGGAAGTTCGCCGACACAGGCGGCGATGGTGGCTTATCTTCTCGCTGGTTGTTTTTGGGGTGGGGCTTTTGGGGATGTTATTTCAAGCTTCGGGGGTACGTGCTCGGCGGGCACTTGGGTCCATTCGCCCCGAATTGACCACAGCATCCATGGAGGTTGCATCGGCTCCTGGGCCCGAGCAGCGCGATTCGGCGGCGATTCCCAGCGTGGATGCCGAGGTCGATTGGATCGAGCCCGACGCGTTGGCTTGGCCCCGTTTCCGAGGTCCTAATGGATCCGGGGTCAGCACCGAGAAGACCATTCCGACGGTTTGGTCCGAATCGGAGAACCTCCTATGGTCGACGGACCTGCCTGGACCTGGTTCGTCGAGTCCGGTCTTGACCGATGAATATGTTTTTGTGACGTGTTATACTGGCATCGAGCCCGAGTCGCGTCAGGTCGATGCGAGCAAGCTCAAGCGGCTTTTGGTGTGCATCCGTCGCCAGGATGGGAGCATCGTATGGAAGCACACCGAAGACGGGGTTCAACCCGAGGATCGCTATCAAGGGATGGGCGTACCCGAGCACGGGTATGCGACCAACACTCCGGTGACGGATGGAAAACGGGTCTTTGCCTTTCTGGGCAAATCGGGGGTCTTCGGATTCGACCTTGAGGGGAACAAGCTTTGGCAGACAGGTGTTGGAACCGAATCGGGGAATCGAGGTTGGGGCACTGCATCGAGTCTGATCCTGTATCGGGACCTTGTGATCGTCAACGCCTCGGAGGAGAGCCAGACCATCCGAGCGCTCAGAGCATCTGATGGTCAGGAGGTTTGGAGGGCCAGTGGATCGGCCCTTGAGCTGGCTTATGGGACCCCGATTTTGGCCAAGGTCGACGAGCAGCGAACCGATTTGGTCATCGCGGTACCCGGTGAGATTTGGGGTCTGAGCCCAACGACGGGAAAACTCTTGTGGTTTGCAGAGACATCCTTGACGGGGAATGTTTCTCCGAGCTTATTGCTTGATGGAGACACGATCATTGCCTTTGGTGGTTATCGATCCAGTGGTTCGATGGCCGTGCGGGTTGGGGGTACGGGAGATGTGACCAAAACGCATACGGTCTGGACGAGCCGAAATTCGTCCTATGTCTCCACGCCGGTATTGGTCGAGGGTAAACTCTACTGGATCGACGATAAGGGGACTTTTTATGCCAGTTCGGCCAAGAGTGGCGAGTTGATTCAGCGGACTCGGGTTTCGAACATCACCTCGAGGGACCGACCCGTGTACGCATCGGCCTTATCGATCGGTGATCATTTGTATATGCAAACGCGTTTTGACGGATTGATCGTCGCATCGCAAAGCGCCGAGTTGACGGTGGTCAGTCAGAATCGATTTGAGAATGACAAGAGCATGTTCAATGCGACCCCGGCGGTCGATCGGGGCGAGTTGTATCTTAGGTCCGACTCGAAACTCTATTGTGTACGTTCTGCAAAATAACGCCAGAAGATAACGTTCGAAGATAACGCTAAGGTTGATAGATTCTCTTTTCAAAGGAAAAACTGCATTATGAGAAAATTTTTGTTGGTAGCTGCCCTCTTCGGCGCAGCGACTAGTTCGGGGCTTGCACAGCCTCCCGACAGGCCGGGTCCTGGGTTTGGTGGTGGGAATCGTCCAAGTCCCGAGGACTTTGTGAACATGGTGATGCGGTTTGATAAGGACTCCGATGGCAAGCTTGATCGCGAGGAGTTGATGGCGTTTGCTCAAGAATCACCACGCTTTCGAGTCCAAGGTCCAGGAGGTCCAGGAGGCCCAGGCGAACCAGGTGGCCCGCGAGAGGCCAGACGGCCTGAGGATGGTCCTCCGGACGGCCCTCCAGGCGGCCCGCGCGCCGAAGGACCACGCGGCGAAGGACGCAGACCTGAAGGCGGTCCGCCGGGCGAAGGACCACGCGGCGAAGGGCGCAGGCCTGAAGGCGGTCCTCCGGGCGAAAGACCACGCGGCGAAGGGCGCAGACCTGAAGGCGGCCCTCCGGGCGAAGGACCACTCGGCGAAGGACGCAGACCTGAAGGCGGCCCTCCGGGCGAAGGACCACGCGGCGAAGGACGCAGACCTGAAGGCGGTCCTCCGGGCGAAGGACCACGCGGCGAGGGACGCAGACCTGAAGGCGGTCCTCCGGGCGAAGGACCACGCGGCGAAGGACGCAGACCTGAAGGCGGCCCTCCAGGCGAAGGACCACGGGGCGAAGGACGCAGACCTGAAGGTGGCCCTCCGGGCGAAGGACCACGCGGCGAGGGACGCAGGCCTGAAGGCGGTCCGCCGGACGGCCCTCCAGGAGGCCCTCGCGCTGAAGGACCAGGCAGAGGAGGACCAGGCAGAGGAGGCCCAGGCAGAGAAGGACCCGGCAGAGAAGGAATGCGGGGTCCGAATCCCGAACGACTCGTCGAGCGGGCCATGGAATTCGATCGTGATGGCGATGGCAAGCTCAATCGCGACGAGTTGATGGAATTTGCTCGAAGCATGCCAAGCCCGGGTGGCCCCGGCCCCGGTGGCCCCGGCTTCGGTGGTGGCATGCCCCCTGGTGGCTTCGGTGGTCCTGGCTTCGGTGGCGGGATGCCTCCCGGCGGTTTTGGTAGTCCTGGGCGAGCTCCAGGGAGACAACCCGAGCGTCAGGGGCCTGAAGGTCCCGCTCCTGAGCGTCCACGTCGTCCTGATTTCTAAGTCCGGATCGATCTACTAGGGTCGGAAGTTCTCCACGACGCCCACCGAGTGGATACCCAAGGCTCTGAGGGCAGAGCAAGCATTTTCCAGAAGGTCGTTGGCGCTGAGTTCGGCGTCGACGACAACGATCGCTGCGTGGAGCGATTCGGGGGTTTGGTAACCGACGAGCGATTGTGATTCTTTCGTCAGCACGCAGGAGTCGAGAATCACTAGGTCGAAGTCTTTGGCCAGGCGCTGAACGAACTTGGCCATCCGATCGCCCTCGGACTTCAGGAGGCTCAGCGGTTGCGGTTCGGTCAGAGGAAAGATCGTTATTTTCTCTTCGATCGAGCAGACCGCCGCTTCGTCCATCGAGAGCTTTTCGGTAACGCACAGGTGCCAGGAGTTGGGGGCATCGATTTGGAGTTGGTCGATCAAGCTTGGGTGTTGCAGATCGGCATCGACCAACGCGACCTTCAAACCGGCTTGGGAAGCGGCTCGTGCCAGATGCATCGAGACGGTCGATCGACCGACGCCTCGTTCGCCGCTGGTCACAGCGAGTGTTTTTAGACCTGCGCGATTGGAGGTTGCCAAGTGTTGGCTCACCCGTCGCATCGACTCGGAGTTGACTTCTTGGAGTTTCAAAACGACCTCGGGCCAGCAGAACGCGTCGACCTCCCAGCACGGGCAGATCGGATCGGGGGAATCCCAAGGTTCAATCGGCGCAGTGGATTGTTCAAGCCGCTTTCGGACGCTTTGGGTCGGCAATGCGGTTTCGCTGTCCCAGGTGCCAAGAAACGAGACCGGTGTTTGACTCATAGTGACTCTTCCTGTGGTAGTCCAAGGAACATGGATAGACGGGGGATCGATCAACGAGGGTTGTCATTGCGTCGGCTCAGTGCCGATGGGTTGGTAGGGTGTGGGTGGAGGGGGGATCTCCATCGAGGTCGGACTGCGCGGGAGAAACTCGCCGTTGTAGCTGTTGGTTGGAAGCGTTTGGGGCTGAGGCAAGCTCAGGGGTTGGTATTTTTGACGAACGGGAGGATAGGTCTCTCCGCTGAGTTGAACCGATGAGGGGGATCCTGGTTCTCGGTTGGTCATTTCGACCGGTTTGCCTTGTCGCAATCGGATCATGTCCCTGGTGTTGAGTGAAGCGGCCGGGATTGCGTTTTGGACGCTTGGGGTGAAGGCTGCCGGTGGGCCAGTCTGCGAGCTAGCCGTTTTGGGGGCCGCCCCCGGCCCGAGAGCCGATCCGAGAGCCGATCCGCTTGGCAGCGAGGCAACAGGCAGCGAGGCAATAGGCATCGAAGCAACAGGCAGCGGGTCTAGAGGCAATGCTTCGGACTGGAACTGGGCCTGTTGGATTGGGCCATGAGTTGCTTCCGCCTGGTAGTTTAGCGGGCTTAGCGGTTGGTAGCTTAGCGGTTCGGAGATCTCCAGTGTGGGCTTATCGCTGGGTTCGGCCTGG
>Ga0208085_1000486_pt1 | contig 13765 bp, 11 predicted proteins | sample LakMenEpi21Jun10_FD_150721 | JGI IMG/M metagenome (GOLD analysis project Ga0208085, IMG submission 150721) | Freshwater microbial communities from Lake Mendota, WI - 21JUN2010 deep hole epilimnion (SPAdes) | ecosystem: Environmental > Aquatic > Freshwater > Lentic | place: Lake Mendota, Madison...
CCAGAGCGGCGACTGAAGTCGCTCGCCGAGCAATCGAGCGGCATCACGGAAGACTCGGTAGCGAAGGAGTCGCGCACGCAGATCCACCGCCTCATCAACATCATCAAGGTCGTGTGTATCGAGCCCCTGATGAACGATCGGCCGGGGGAGAAGTGCGCGACTCTTGAGAACGATGAGTTGCGCAGCGACTGACACGAATGCGGAGAGCGTTTCCAGGCGGTCGTCAGGGATCTCTGCAAAGAAACGGAGGAACTCATCGGCAAACGGCGCGAGTGGGACGCGGCAGACGTCAAGCTCGTCACGCTCAATGAGTGCAAGAAGGAGGCCGTAGGGTCCACTGAACTCTCCGAGCGCCACATAGGAGCGGGAACGACCGAAGAGCCCCCCCTGCTCGCGCCGGAAGACGACACCTTCAATGTCAACGGCGGCAGGATCCGGAAGCTCAAACCCCTCTGCCAGCACCGATCGACTCATCTCACGCCCCTTCCTGACTTACGCGCAAGGATACGCTCCTCGCGCCACTCGCGGGGGCACCGTCCGGCGGTTCATCCCGACCCAAGCAACACCTGCGTTAACCCGAAGCTCAGATCTCCTAGTAGCGAGCCGAGCGGGGTGAAGAAGAGCAGGACGATCACCACGGGGAAGGCGAGCCGTGAGGAGGTTAGCCCTTCAACCGTGTCAGCAAGGCGGGGTGAGACGAGGGCGAGAACTCCAGTGAGGAGCGCCCGACCGTCAAAGGGCGGAATCGGAAGCAGGTTCAGAAAGAGAAGCGCAGCGTTGAAGTACGTGAAGTAGACGATCAGCACTCCAACTGGATCTGTCGCTGGGGGGCTTCCAATCAGCCGGTAAAGTAGCGCCGCGACGACCGCGAGGAAGAGATTACTCAGCGGGCCTGCAACGGCGACGATCGCCCAGCCAAGACTCCCCCCTCGCAGGCTCTGCGCCATGACTGGGGTTGGCTTCGCCCAGCCGATCGCTCCTCCGCCAGAGAGCGCCGACAATAGAAGAAGTCCGGCTCCTAGCGGGTCAATGTGGCGCCGCGGATCCAAGGAGACGCGTCCGAGTGCCCGCGCATGTCCGTCGCCGAGTTTCCACGCCGCAGTGGCGTGTGCCGCCTCATGCACTGGAAAGCTGATCAGGAGCAGAAGGAGCGCAGCAACGAGTGGGGCGAACGTCACTGCATCCATTGCTGAATGGTAGCCGCTTACGCTCGAGGATGCGCCCGTTTGTACGCATCGCGCACATGACTTCCGAGCAGGTGCGTGTACAGCTGCGTGGTGGAGATGTCAGCGTGGCCGAGCAGCTCCTGCACCACCCGTAGATCCGCACCACCATCAAGGAGGTGTGTCGCGAAGGAGTGGCGGAGCGTATGTGGGTGGATCTCCGTGCCGAGTCCCGCGCGGTTCGCCGCATCGCGAATAACGCTCCACGCCGACTCGCGTCGCAGGCGCACGCCACCCTGCGCAAGAAAGAGCGCGCTCGGCTCTACCGCGGCTCGACTACGTCGCGCGCTCGCCTCCGCGTGAACCGTGCGGCCGCCGTCTCGATAGGTCCTAATCGCATCAACTGCTGGCTCGCCGATCGGCACCACACGCTCACGCCGACCCTTCCCAAAGAGACGCACGCTCCCCTCCTCAAGATCCACTCCATCAAGATCCAGAGCGACAATCTCGCTCACGCGCCCCCCCGACCCGTAGAGCGCCTCGCCAAGTGCGTGGGCTCGCTGTGCATCAGCGCGCGCAAGATCGCCGTCACCCTGCTCGATCGCAAGCTCGCGGAGCAGCCGCTCCACGCCGTCCAGGCGAAGCACCGCAGGAAGGTTGCGACGCGTACGCGGCAGATCAATCTCCGCGCTGATTGAACGAGTCAACTCACCTTCGCCTTCCGCGAATCTGTAGAGCACGCGGAGCGCAGCGGCGCGGCGGCGCGTGGTTGAAACAGCGACGTTCGCCCCAGCGAGCCACGCCTGGGCCGCCTTCGCGTCGCTGCGCCAAGCATCACCCGGTCCAAGTGACGCGGCGAAGGATCGATAGTCACCGCGATACGCGTCAAGCGTGCGCGGAGAGAGGTTGCGCTCAACGCTCAGGTAGATGAGACACGATTCAATGATGCGATCGAGTGGGCTCACGGCGAGTCCACCGCTCATGATCCGCTCTGGCCCGCCTTTGCCAGGAGCTCCCGTGCCGCAGCCTCTGCGCCACTCCCTGCAGCGTCGCCGGCGAGCATTGACGCGAGTTCACGCATACGTTCGTCGCCGGTAAGGCGACGCACCTCCGTGATCGTGCGTCCCCCCTCCTCACGCTTGCGTACCTGCAGGTGCACGTCCGCCTGCGCCGCAACCTGTGGGAGATGCGTCACGCAGAGCACCTGATGCTGCGTGGCGATTCGCTTCAGACTCTTGCCGAGCGTCTCTCCAGCGCGCCCTCCAAGCCCTGCATCAATCTCATCGAAGACCAGCGTCCGACTTTCGCTCGCATCGCTGAGTGCCTCTTCGAGTGCGAGTGAGACTCGGCTCAGCTCACCGCCAGAGGCGATCTTTGCGATCGGTGCCGCGGGCTCTCCAGCATTCGGCGCGAAAAGGTACTCCACGTCGTCCCCACCACTGCGGTCCACGAGGCAGGAAGCCCCTTCAACCAGCGGGTCGTCTTCGCCACCGGCTCGGGGTGCGACAGAGATCTCGAACGTTGGCGGGAGTGCGAGCGACTCAAGGGCACGGTTCACCGCCTTACAGAGTCGTCCGGCTCCGGCCACTCGCGCGCCCCGCAACTGCGCCGCGAGCACACCAATCTGCTCCGCAAGCGCGGTTCGTTCCTTCAGGATCTGACCCTGCCGCTCCGTGGCTCCTTCTAGACGTGCAACCTCGCGCTCAGCGCGTTCGAGGGCGTCCGCGAGGCCCGCCTCGTCGGTGCGGAAGCGTCGCTCCAGCGAAAGGATCAACCCAAGCCGCTCCTCAATCTCAGCAACGGGACGACTCAGCGCCTCACCTACTTCGCCGCGCGCGGCATCACGAGCGAGATCGTCAATCTCTACCGCGAGCGCGCTAATGCGCTCCGCAAGTGATGCGCTCCCGGAATCAAGCTTGAGCAGCTCACGTGCGCTCCTATCAAGAAGTCGAGAACGCGCACGGAGGCTCTCATCATCCGCATCCAGGAGTGCCAGAATCTCTGCGCGGAGACCGTCGATCCGATCGCTACTCGTGGCGCGACGCAGCTCCTCACGGAGTCGCTCCCCCTCCCCTGGCTCGATCGCGGCACTCCGAAGGTCATCTCGCTCCGCACGTGCAATCAGCAACAGTGCCTCACGTCGGGCATCACCACCGCCGAGTTCATCAAACTCCACCTGCAAGCGTTCGCGCTGCTCAACCAACGTGCCAATCTTCTCTCTCATTTCGAGGGTCTCTGACCAGCGATCAAGAAGATCCCGCTGGCGACCCCGGTCCCCTAGGCGCTGTTGATCGTGCTGCCCATGGATCTCAATCCGCGGCGCTACCTCCGCAGTGAGCGCCGCGATTGTCACCAGCTCGTCGTTGATGCGCGCAATGGAGCGCCCCTCGCTGTGCACCTCTCGGACAATGATCTGTTCCGCTCCATCCGCGCTCAGCAAGAGGTCCACGCGGAGCTTCGGCTCGCCGCTTCGGATTGCATCAGTATCCGCACGCGCACCGCGGGCGAGCGCGAGCGCGTCAACGATGAGGCTCTTCCCCGCGCCAGTCTCACCGGTTAGGACCGTGAGCCCAGCACCGAGTTCAACGCGGACGGCGTCAATGATTGCGAGTCCAGAGACACCGAGCTCAATGATGCGCGACCCGTTCGCGGGGGTGCGCTTCGCGGCGCTCACCGTGGAAGGAGATCCACCTTCTGGCGCACAAGGTCCCAGAAGGGGGCGAGGCCATGAAGTTCAGCAAAGCGAATCGGGAGTGGCGCAGCCGAAACTCGCACTCGATCACCTGTGGCGAGCGGTTCGTCGATCCATCCGTCAATTGAGATAACCGCCTCTTCGCCGTCAACGACCGTGCAGATGACCACCTGTTCGGCGGAGACCACGACTGATCGAAGTGTGGCGAGATAGGCGGCGATTGGGGTCACGATGATGTTGCGGCTCACCGGGTCAAGGATCGGTCCGCCGGCCGAGAAGGAGTAACCCGTGGATCCGGTTGGCGATGAGACCACGACGCCGTCTGCAATGTAGGTGGCAAGGTGGCTCTCTCCGATCGCAACATCCAGGCGAACCACGCGCGGAAGACGCCCACGCGCGACCACCACATCATTGAGTGCGGTAAAGGTGCGCTCCCCACCGTCGGCGCGTTGCACGGTTGCACGAAGCGCCATTCGCTCCTGCGCACTCCACTTCCCCTCACTGAACGCCTCAAGGGCGCTCGCGAGCTGGAAGCTCTCTGAGCGGGCGAGGAAGCCGATCTTGCCGAGGTTGATACCGAGGAGTGGAACGCTCTGCTCGGCCACGGCGGCGGCGGCGCGGAGGAAGGTGCCATCCCCACCGAGCGAGAAGAGCACTTCGCTGCCTGGGAGAGCCGCCGCGATGCTTTCGCGCTCCTCGGCTGCGAACCCCCAGTGCTCGATGCCGCGCGCGGCGCACCAACCTGCCGCCTCGTCCCACGCTTCAAGGGCGAGGTCGTTCTTGGGGTTGTATACAAATCCGTAGCGGCGCATAGGCGCATCATCGCATACGGCCACACTCGGGTGGCGTACCGCACGAGGGCTAGCTGGGGCGGCGTGCCTCCCAGACGGCACGGATCTGGCGCTCAATCCCCGCCTCATCAAGCCCGATCAACGTGCGTAGATCGCTCACACTTCCGTGGTCAACGAATGCTCCCGCTGGGATGCCAATGCTTAGGATCGTCGCGCGGACGGGCTGGCCAGTTGCCGCCTGATCCGCCGCGAGCGATTCAACGACGGCTCCACCGAAGCCCCCAGCAGCGACGCTCTCCTCCAGGGTGACAATTAGCGTGGTAGAGCGCCCAAGGCGACGGTAAAGTTCATGATCGATCGGACTCGCCCAGATCGCATTGACCACGCCGACCGAGAGTCCGCTGCTGCGGAGTCGCTCTGCAACGCGCATGCCGCGCTGCACAATCGGGCCGAATCCGACGATAACGATATCTGTCCCCTCATCAAGCATCTCTGCCTTACCAACAGGGATCGGCTTCGGATCGCGAACTGGAACCCCTTCAATGCTGTCGCGAGGATAGTGGAGCGCAAACGGATGATCCTGTGCGAGCGCAGTGCGCACGAGCGCTCGGAGCTCCTGCTCATCTTTTGGTGACGCGATCACAAGGCGCGGGATCTGCCGCTGTGCGGTCAGCGTGAACATTCCCTGGTGGCTCGTCCCGTCCTCACCAACGAGGCCGGCACGGTCAACTCCCAGGAGAACTGGCTGATCGTTCTGGCAAGCGTCGTGCACGATCTGATCCCACGCTCGCTGCATGAAGGTGGAGTAGATCGCAACGACTGGTCGACCACCACCCATCGCAATTCCAGTTGCGGCGGCAACCGCATGCTGTTCCGCAATCCCTACATCGTAGAAGCGATCCGGGTACGCCTTTGCGAATGTGTCGAGGCCCGTCCCAGTTGGCATGCCAGCGGTAATCGCAACGATGCGGCGGTCATCGGCCGCGGCAGCAACGAGTTCCGCTGCGAAAGCGGAGGTGTAGTTCGGCTTCTTCGGTGCGGGGGCAACGGGGACCGCACCCGCCTTCCCGTACGAATCCGTGGCAACGCCGACCTCAATTTTTGGCAGTGCCGCTCCGTGGAAGGTGATCGGATCCGCTTCCGCCGGCCTGTAGCCGCGACCCTTCTGCGTGCGCACGTGCACGATCACCGGTCCTGGCATGTTGAACGCGCTCGTAAACGCCTCTTCCATCTGAACGCGGTTATGCCCGTCCAAGACGCCGACATAGGTGATCCCAAGGTCTTCAAAGAGTCGCCCAGGCTCCTGCGCAAAGGAGATGACAGAGCGACGGAGGCTCTTCGAGATCCGAACGAGGGTTGCTCCAATGAGTGGAATCGCCCCCACGATGCGATCGTACCGACCCTTGCTCTCGCGCCATGCTCCGGAGAGCTTCACCTTAGAGAGATAAGTAGAGATTGCTCCTACGGTTGGCGAGATTGACATCTCATTGTCATTCAGCACGATCAGCATCTTTGTTTGACGGTGTCCAATGTCATTGAGCGCCTCCAGGCTGAGTCCGCTCATGAGTGCCGCGTCGCCGACGATGACTGCGATCTTCTCGCTGCTGCCGCGAACATCGCGGGCAAGCGCGAGGCCTTGGCCAATTGAAATCCCTGTTCCAGCATGGCCACCATCGAACACGTCGTGCGGCGACTCGCTCCGGCGCGGGAAGCCGCCAATGCCGCCGAGTTGACGCAGGCTGCCGAACCGAGCAAGGCGACCCGTGAGAAGTTTGTGTGGGTATGCCTGATGGCCAGTATCAAACACGATCCGATCGACGGGTGAAGACATGATGTGATGCAGCGCAATCGTCAACTCCACCACCCCGAGGCTTGGGCCCAAGTGGCCTCCCGTCACCGCCGTGGTGGCGATGATCGCCGTGCGAACCTCTTCGGCCAGTTGCGTGAGTTCGGCTGAGGAGAGCCCCTTCAGGTCGCTTGGCCCGCTCAGGCGCGCGAGGAGCGAGTCTGGACCGACCGCACGCAACGCGATCCCTTCGTCCACAACCTTGCGCGGCTCAACGCTCACTGCTCCTCCTCGTCATCATCTGCGTCAAGCTCCGCCAGCCCACCCTCAGGGAGCAGCTCTTCAATCCGCAGTCGCGCAGCCTCAAGCTGCTTCTGTGCGTGCTGCTGTAGCTTCACGCCACGCTCAAAGTGGGTGACAGCGGCTTCAAGGCCGCCATCTTCTGATTCGAGTCGCTCTACGATACTGCGAAGCTCGCGCATCGTCGCTTCAAACTCTTCGGGGAGCGCGCCGCCGGTCGACTTAGGACGCTTTGCCGCCATCTCGACCCCCCTTTTCGCTGCGCTTCACGTTCGCCACAAGTGACCCCTCGGCGAGCCGCACTAGAATCTCACGCCCAACGGGAGCTTGTCGCCATGAGCGCACAATCGACCCGTCTCCCCCTTCAACCATGGCATATCCACGAGAGAGAATGGCGAGCGGCGAGAGGGCGGCAAGGAGGAGGTGCGCCTGCCGCACCTGGTGCGCCGCCCCGCGAAGGGAGAGTCGCGCCCCGCGCATAAGGTCGTCCCCCATCTGTGCGAGGCGTTCCTCCTCTCGTTCAATCTGATTCTCGGGTCCGATTGCAATCAAGGAACGCCCCTCTTCGCGAAGTTCAGCCGCACACTGAAGGACGATGCGTTGCATCTCCTGATATGCACGGCCGAGCAGTTGCAGCGGTCGGGCGCGAATCAGATCAAGGTTCGGTGAGAGTCGTGCCGCCGCAATGCTCGGCGTCCCTGCACGATCATCCGCGACGAGATCTGCCAGCGTCACATCCGATTCGTGTCCTACGGCGGAGAGCACCGGAAGTTGGGAGGCGGCGATCGCGCGCAAGAGCTCCTCGCTGTTAAAGGCAGACAGATCGTCACTTGATCCTCCGCCTCGCGCAAGGAGGATCACGCTCGGCGCGCTCCCAATCCCCGCGCGCGCCTCTCGAGCCGCATGCGCATTCGCACGCCGAATGGCTTCCGCGAGTTCCGCTGGGGCGGTCGCACCTTGGACTGGGGCATGGACGAGAAGGAGTCGCGTCTGTGGCGCAGATCCGCGCAGGACGCGAATCACATCGTGCAGCACCGCGCCCGAGCGAGAGGTGACGATTGCAATCCCTAGCGGTGCAAGGGGGATTGGGCGTTTACGGGCCGCATCAAAGAGACCTTCAGCCTGGAGCTTCCGTCTCAGCGCCTCAAGTTCCTGTGAGAGGAGTCCGATCCCGCCTGGGCGAATCAGCGTGCTCGCAATCAACTGATACCTGCTGCGCGGGGTGTAGAGATCAATCCTGCCGATCAAGATCACGACCTCACCGACCGCTGGAACATCCTCACCAGGGCGAATGCTTCCGCGGAACCGGACCGCATCGAGCGTAGACTCAGCGTCGCGTAGCGTGAGGTACTCGTGCCCCGCCGTGCTGCGCATGCTGCTCTGCACTTCGCCAATGACCGCGCACGATGCCAGGAGCGGATCTTCGCTGATTTGGGCACGGATGCGTGCCGCAACTTCAGAGACGCTGAGTGCCTCTTCTGGGGCGGGCAGCGTGATCAGACGCGCGTCTGGTATTCGCCGGTTCGCGTATCCACGCGGATGACATCGCCAACGCTCACAAAGAGCGGGACCTGCACCACGAGGCCAGTCTCAAGGGTGGCTGGCTTACGCGCGCCAGTCGCAGTATCGCCTGCGAAGCCAGGATCCGTCTCCTTGACGACCAGATCGATGTTGATTGGAAGTTCAACCCCAAGCGTCTCCTCCTCGTAGCTGATTCGCTCCAGCACGAGGTTGTCCTTGATGTAGTCCTTTGCTTCGCCGAGCTGGTCGCCCGTGATGACGAACTGATCGTAGTTTGAGGTGTCCATGAAGGTGTAATCGTTGCCATCTGAAAAGAGAAACTGCGCGGGGCGGCGCTCGAGTGTGGCGCGCGGGAACTTTTCACCCGCCTGGAAGGTCTTCTCGACGATTGACTGCTTCCGAACGTTGCGAAACTTGATTCGAACCTGCGCCGAGCCTCGACCAACTTTGATGTGGTGGTACTCAAGGATCTGCCAGAGGTCACCCTCCAACTCAATGACGATCCCCTTCTTAAGTTCGCCGGTTGAAATCATCTGGCTCCCCCTCTCATTCGGCCTCACGGCCGCTCGGCCAGGACCCTCTCTTGCCTGCCAGTCTAGCCGTCAGCCCACGATCAAGGGTGCGGAAGGGAATCGCGTGAGCGTGCTCACGCTGCGACCCGCAAGGTCAACCGCAACAAGATCTTCAATGCGAATCCCGATTCGCTCCTCAAGGTAGATCCCCGGTTCCACGCTAAACACGGTTGGCGAAGGGAGCGGGGCCTCGGATGCACCGCGCGAGAGCGAGGGTGACTCATGAGTCTGCAGTCCAATGCCGTGCCCGAGCCCGTGTTCATACACGCCGTCCACGTCACCCATTGCCGCGCGTGCGGCGTCGTCTGCTGCCCGTCCAGAGGGGAGCGCTGATGCCCCGTTCTCCACCGCGCGTTGCAGCGCAGCGATCGCCGCCCGCTGTCCATCAAGCACGCGCTGGTAGAGCGCGAGATCAAGATCTGACGCAGCGCCAACAAAGAGCGTGCGCGTCATGTCGCTGCGATAGCCCGCAACTTGTGCGCCGAAATCAAAGAGGGCAACCTCGCCGCGCTGAAACGGACGAGCCCCTGGATTTCCATGTGGGAGCGCGGCGTTTGCGCCAGCAAGTGCGGCCACATCAAAGGCGAGTGCCTCGGCACCACCCTCTCGCATTTCGCGCTCCAAGAGCCACGCCACCTCCGCCTCGGTTAAGCCAGGGAGGAGCTTCGGCAGGACGGCGGCAAGTGCGCGATCTGCTACCGCGCAGGCGGCGGCGATCCGCTCGATCTCCGCTGGCTCCTTTACGGCGCGGAGGGCAACCCCCCAACCTTTCGTCGGCGTCAGGGTGAGTCCGGGGGCAGCCTCTCGCATGCGCTCCCAGATCGCGTGACGGATTGCGCCTGGGTCAACCCCGAGGTTTCGTACTCCGTGGGTCTTCGCCCACGCCGCGATCGCCGCACCCGGATCACTCCCTGGGTCGAGCGGGGTGGCGAGCGCCGCTTCACGGCGCGCCTGCACCGTGTACCGCGAATCGGCGAAGATCGCGAACGCGTCCGCGGAGATGAGGATCCAGCCACTTACGCCAGCGGTCGGCTCCTCATTGGGACCGAAACAGATGCCAGAAAAGTAGCGCGCATCCGCGTGTGACGTAAGCAAGAGTGCATCAAGACCCTCCGCTCGGGCACGCGCGCGAAGCGCCGCAATTCGGGCAGGTCGTGCCGCCGCATCTGCATCACTCCATCGTTGAAGGTCTGCCTGACTCGGTGGCGCGGCGAAATCGCTTGGAACCGGGCGCCTCGCCTCCACTGCGCTCACCTGTAGCCGTACTTCTCGGCCTTCGCTTCGTGCTCAGCAAGCGTCTTACTGAAGTCGTGTCGGCCACCACTATCCGGGATCAGAACGAAGTACATCTCTTTGCGGCTCATATCTGGGTTGAGCGCCGCCTCAATTGACGCGCGCGATGGAGAAGCGACGGGAGTTGGCGGGAGCCCACCACGCACAAAGGTGTTCCAGGGGACAAGGTCTTGCGGCACTCGTGGCGGCACCAATCCAACATACGGCTGAGGTGGGAAGGTCCAGAACTCGTAGTTCTCCCACTGCGAGAGCTTCAAGGTTCGAAGTGCCGCTGAGTCGGCCACCCAGATGATGGTCGGGTCTGCGAAGAGGCCAATCCCCTCCTGAAGGCGATACGCGTAGACGCCCGCCATTCGCGGTCGCTCCTCGTCAAGGGCCGCCTCTCGCTCAACGATTGAGGCGAGGGTCAGTACCTCATGGAATGAACGTCCATCTGCCGCACTGCCGCGCAACTCAGCAGGAACCTGCTCGGCGAAGCGATCGAGCAGCATGCGGACAAAGCGCTCCGCAGTGGCGCTCACAGGCACATTGAATGTGCCAGATCCGAGTCTCCCCTCCAACGTTCCCCCGCGAGGCAGGTCAAGCCAGTCGTAGTCGGCGATCAATGCGGCAGGTGGCGTGCGTAAGAGGTCAAGGAGTTCGCGTTGCGTGAAGGGGAGATCGATCGTCCCCGCTTGCGCAACGATCTGTTCGAGGCGAAGGCCTGCACGCAACTGCACGGCGATCGCCGGCTCGCGATACGGCTGCGTCAGCGCCGCGGCAACCTCTGCTGGCGTCATGCTCCCCGCCACCTGAAAGACTCCCGCCTGCAGCTGCCCCTCGAATCCAGCACGGCCAACCGCCACGATGAATCCTGTTGGATCAGCAATCAGCCCTGCGGCATAGAGTTGTTCAGCAATCGCAGCGGTACTACTCCCTGCGGCGATCTCCACCCTCACAAGCGACGTGTCGTCAGACGCCGGTGCGGAAATTCGCGTCCCGAGTCGATCAACCGCAATGTCGCCAATCAGTGGGAGCGAAAGGATCCCAGGTGAACGCAGACCAGCGCTGATGAGCGCGTCGCCCACGAATGAGGGGGCCGCGGCACGACCCACGGCAAGTAGCAGAAGAAACGTGGCGAGGAGCGCAAGGCGACGCGTGGCGCTCACCCCTCGCCCCCCGCGCGAATCAGGCCTGGATCGACGTGAAGGCTCGGATCGGCTTCATCTTCGAGGATGAGTTCAGCCGCCGCTTGGTCAATGGATGCACGGTATGCCGCGCGTCGACGTGGGCCAGGTTCGCCGCCGCCTGCGCCACCCCCCTGCCGACCCACCCGCTCCTTGGCACGCTCTGACGAGTAGCGCTCGTCAATGAACATCACTGGCAGGCGAAGATGCCTCGCGATCTCATCTGCCCACCGGAGCGTCTTCTCACCCTGCGTGCTCGCTCGTCCATCACTGTGCAGCGGGAGTCCGATCACGAGTCGTTCAATGCGTTGTTCACCACAGATGACGGCAAGCCGTGCCGCATCCGCGCTGGCACGCTCCGCTCGCATCATCGTTGGGAGGCCACGTGGCGGGGCATCATCAACGGCGACGGCGAGACCGATGCGGCGATCACCCAGATCAATACCGAGTCGCCGACCAACTCCGCTCATTCGGCAGCGCCGGTCGCGGGGACGCCGAGAGCAGCCGCCATCGCTGTAATCGCGAGTGCCGCATCGCTCCCTTCCTCGCCACGCCCTTGGCCCATGTTCGCCTTTCCGCCGCCGCGCCCGCCGATTGCCACCGCGCCAACCGAGACAATGCTCCCTGCGTTGGCCACCGCTGCATCAACCCCCTCAACGACAACAAGGATGTCTGGCGCTCCCCCCGAACGTACGAGGGCAATGACACCAGGGCCCATGCGCTTACGAAGCTGATTCGAGAGTTCCTTGAGCTCCTCAACGTCCTCCACGTCAACACTGGCAATGAGGACTCGGTGGCCAGCAGGTGCGCTCGCCGCCCTTGCGACCAGCGCGGCAGGATCAACGCGCTGCGCGCCACCCTCACGTGCCCGGCGCTTCGCGCCCTTCAGCTCCGCCTGAAGTTGGGTGATCTTCTGAAGGAGCAGCTCTTGATCCTGAAGCCCAAGAAGGTCGGCCGCCGCCTCAACGCTCTTCACTCGTGCACGCAGATACTCGTCCGCCACTGGGCCGCTCAAGGCTTCAATGCGACGCAGGCCAGAACCGATGCTGCGATCAGAGGTGATGACGAAGCTCCCTACCTCGCCTGTTGCGCTGCAGTGGGTGCCACCGCAAAGCTCATGGGAGTAGTCCGCCATCCTGATCGTACGAACCCGTTCGCCATACTTCTCGTCAAAGAAGGCGTCCGCGCCAGCGTCTACCGCCTCCTTCATACTCATCTGCGCCGCCACAATTGGAATGTTGGACCGAATCGCGCGCTGCACCTCGGCCTCAACCGCGTCGCGCTCGTCGCGCGTCAAGGCACGGTCGAGCGGGTAGTCAAACCGAAGGTATTCGGGGTGGACGAGTGAACCGCGCTGTTTGGCGTCGGCGCCCGCAACGATGCGGATCGCACGATGAAGCAAGTGGGTCGCAGTGTGATTACGGACTGTTGCCTCCCGCCGCGGCGCGTCTACGCGCAGCGTGACCTTGTCACCTACGGCGATCGGCCCACGCAGCTCCGTCTCGTGCAGTGTCATTGCGCCAACCGGACGCTGCGTGTCCGTGATGCGGCCAAGCGCTGCCCCGTTCGTCCCGAGCAGTTCGCCTTGGTCGCCAACCTGACCGCCACGTTCGGCATAGAAGGGGGTTCGCTCAACCACAAGTCGCGCACTCCCCGCTTCGGCGCGCGCCGCGCTCCCCGACTCGGTCAAAATTCCCTTCACCGTGGCGCTCCCCTCAAGAAATTCGTACCCGATGAACTCCGTCTCGCCAACGGCTCGGAGCATCTCCTCCAGCTGAGCAACGGAGGCGGCGTGCTCGGCAAGCTCCGCCTTCTTCCCGCCACGAGAGCGCTCTCGCTGTTCCGCGAGCGCCGCGTCAAACCCGGCACGGTCTACCGCAACGCCCCGCTCAGCGGCGAGCTCAACGGTGAGATCAATAGGGAACCCGAACGTGTCATGAAGCTTGAAGGCGACGCCTCCGTCAAGTTGCGGCGCACCATCAGGGAGTTGATCGGCGCGCATCCCAACCGCGCTCGCCCCCTTTGCGAGTGGCGCCAACGCATCGGCAAGGAGGGCCGACCCGCCGTCGAGCGTCCGTGCAAACTGTGCCTCTTCACGCTCAAGTGACTCCACAACAACCGTTTCACTCTCACGGAGGTATGGGTATGCCTCGCTCATAATTTCAATGACCGCACGTGCAACCTCAGGGAGAAACGACCGCTCAATCCCAAGAAGTCGGCCGTGGCGAACCGCACGCCGAATGATGCGGCGCAAGACGTAGCCTCGCCCCTCATTCCCTGGCCGTACTCCATCCGCGAGCAAGAATGTCACCGCACGCGAGTGGTCCGCAATGACCTGATAGCTGAATCGCTGCTTCTCGAAGGCCTTCGCGTCATGGCCAGTGATCTTCTGGAGCAGCGCATGGATCGGGATGAAGAGGTCAGTGTCGTAATTGGAGAGCACCTGCTGGCTAACGCTGGCGAGTCGCTCCAGGCCCATCC
>Ga0208085_1000494_pt1 | contig 13526 bp, 20 predicted proteins | sample LakMenEpi21Jun10_FD_150721 | JGI IMG/M metagenome (GOLD analysis project Ga0208085, IMG submission 150721) | Freshwater microbial communities from Lake Mendota, WI - 21JUN2010 deep hole epilimnion (SPAdes) | ecosystem: Environmental > Aquatic > Freshwater > Lentic | place: Lake Mendota, Madison...
AATCTGACGAACTCTTCGCGGGTTAAACTGTAAGGCTCCCCCGCAACGTGGTCGGGGAATTGGACTTGCTGAATGCTTGCGGTTGTGCTGGTCATGGCTGGTGGTGGGTGGTGGGTGGCTCTCGCCCCCGATGCACATACTGTAACCCATCCGTGACGGTCTGCCCTGCCCATCGGTGGCCAGTTCACGAATCGTCGCAATCAGGCCAGCAGCTGCCGCACCCGCCAGCGCTTACAGCCCGATGCGGGAGGATCTCCCATAGGCGAGGCTGCTTCTCACGCACGGCGGGGCACTGGCGCAATAGCCGGGCGGCTACGGCGGCCCCCAGGTGAAACACCTGGCCATTGGCGTTGTGATAGCGCCCGTCAGGCCATAAGCGCTCGGCAAGCGTGTTGGCTCGCAGAGTCGTTACGCCTTCACAGTGCATCTTCGCAATTTCGCGCATCACCACATCAGCAGTTGCGCGGTTTTGATCCTTTTTCATGTCATGGGTTGCGCGAGCAGCCTGACCACCCGATGGCGAGAGCACCCCAGCCGGCGGGCAATTTCCCGCTGGCTGACCCCAGAGCGCCTCCAGCGGCGGGCCCGCTCGCGATCGGTTTCAAGAAACCAGGCGATCACCGCCAGGACAATCAACAAGGGCACGCCGGCCCAGAACAGAATGCAGGAGATGGAGGCCATGGTTTGGAATGCGGTGGGGCGGGGGGTGCTCCGGGGCCTCTCAGGGCCTCGCCGGAGCGGTTGCTGTGTGGCTGGCTCAAAAGGCCATCACCACCCCAGAACAATAGGGGCAGAATTGGGTAACTGGCAACAGGCGCGACCGCGCTTCCCTGAGATCGCCCTTCCTGCCCTGATTCTCGGGTATTGCGGTTTGTTAAGCAAGTAATCCAGGGCCATGTCGTAGCCCATTCGGGTCTGGACAGGCATAATTGGGGGGACCAGCACCGATCCCATGACCGAAGCCACTAGCCCTTTTGTTGAAGATCTGGACGACCAAGGGGACGAGGGCCAGCCCAGTGAAGCCGTAGCCAAGCTTCTAAACCTGGCCGCTGAGCGGCTTGACCTTGCCGGCTTCATTGAGCTGGCCCTGTTCTCGGTTGACATCGTCACCGTCGAGCTGAGCGAACAGCTGGAGGAGGGAGACGAAATCGGCGCCCCTGTGATGGCCGCCCCCGTGGCCACTCTGGAGCGCCTGAAGATCGCCTCCGATCTTCTGGCCGGCGTTGACTTCGGGGATAGCCCCGAGGAAGGCGAAGGCGAAGAGGGCGAGGACCTGGCGCAGGCCGTCTGATCACCTGTCTGAACGGCAGGTACGCCGCGGGGGCCCCACTGGGGCCCTTTTTGCTGTCAGATTGGCGCCTTTGGCTGCGGCGGATCTGCAACGACTGGCCTCTGGGCCGATTCTGTGCGGAGGGCCATTCACCCTCCCCCCAACGGAATCACCGTGATCAGCGCCCCCGGCCGTTCGTTGCCGACGCACCAGCGCTTGTCACAACTTCCGCCGACGATTCTGGCGTCATCTTCATAGGCCAAGCGGCTCAGTGCGTCTTCGGTAGATCGCTGGAGTTTGCTGTAGTCCGGCTTGACGCAGTGGAACAGCGGGGCTTCGCGGCTGGTGGCACTGACCAGGGATGGATTTAAGGGCTTCAGGGTGCCGTCCCTGCGGTAGTGGTTCGCGGGTCGCTGAAACAGGAACACCGCCGACATGCGCACCGGCCCCTGCATCAGGGGCACCTTCGCCGCAATGGCTTCAAGAGCCACCAGCTCACGCCAGGGCTTCACGTTGCGACAGGACTCCCGCATCCCCCCGTTCGGGAGCCAGTCCTTCGAGCCTTGCGGCGCCGGCGCCATCCCTTCCACCCGAAAGGTGACGCTCTGTGGCCCTGTAAGGCCGTCCTGACAGGCATTGGCGGTGGTCATGCTGCGCCTCCCTGCAGGGAGTAGCGCCGCAGGGTGCGCTCCATGTCCACGGCATCAACCCAGGCGCCGAGGGCCTCGTCCGCCGGCTTGGCCTCCAGTTTCACCGCACCATCGGCAGCGGCCCACACCACCACCGCCTTGGCTAGCGGGATTCCCGAGTCCGCCATGGCTGCCACCGCGGCGCCCAGCTCCGCCCATGGCGCCAGCGGGTGAATCCGATCGTCCGGGCCACTCCAGATCGCCAGCAGCCCCAGGCCGCCGTCATCAAACCGCACCGCCAGGTCCACGGTGGTGGCCGCCTCCTGCCTGAGCACCGCCACGTGCAGTAGGGAGCTCACCACCTCGATCCGCTGCCAGAAGGCGTGGCTCACCAGGGCCTCCACCGCCGGGCGGGCCGGATTGAAGCTCGTGGAGGTTGGCGCCCATGCCGTTCCGGCGGCGGCCGGGCCCCACAGGCTCCGGGCGCGGCTGGCTATCGCCGCCCGGCACAACCGGCAGCGCTCTGGGGCTCCAGGCTGCGAGGGAAAGGCCGCCGCCACGATCCCGCGGGCGGGCATCAGCACCTGCATCCCCCGGTCAGGGTGCCAGTACAGGCCATCGGCAGGCTCGGGCACTGCGTCGCCAACCAGCCAGCCGTCTTGCGTGGTCACCGCCATGGGTTCACCCCCTGCAGGCTCAGCCCGGCCACCACTGCCTCAGCCGGTGGCAGCAACCCCGGAGCGCTCTGGGCCTGCTGCAGCAGATCATCCGCCAGGCGGCCATTGGCCAGGATCCACGCCCCGGCAATACCCACGTCATCGGCGGCCTGCAGTGGCCAGAAGCCATCAAGGCAGCGCTGAAACCACCACCGGCCCTGAGCCAGCCGCGAATCATCGGCCTTCCAGCCCCGGCCAGTATCGCCGCGGTCCCGCAGGCGCTGCATCGCCGCCGCAACACCCCGCAGATGCGCCGCGTGCTGCTCTGCGGTCATCTGGCTCGGATGCCACTGCCGGCCACCACCGGGGAGCCTCAGCCGCTCTGGAGGCGGGGTCTGCTCGTGCCGCACCGGGGCTGGATCGTGGAAGTGGTCGGGGGCCGCCATGCGCTCGGCCAGATCGGACCGCAACCGGCGCTCAGTCGCCGGACGGTCGTTCTCCAGCGGGTAGGCGTACCGCAGCAGGGCCAGGTGAGGCGCCAGCTCCTTCGGCGGCGCTGGATCCATCAGCCGCTGACCCACGCAGAACCGCAACACCTCCCCGGTGAGATCCCGCTTCGCGCTGGCCGGGAACGTGTCCCAAGCCAGCACCAAGGCCGCCGGGGTCAGAGGTCGCTGCATCGGAAGGAGCTGCAGCAGGCTCGTGATGGCCGCCTGAAATTCTTCGAGGGTGATCACGCCAGCACCTCCACGAGCACCGCTTGCCGCGTGGTTGCCGCTGCCGCCGCGGCAGCCTTCGCGTCTCGATTGCGGATGAACGCGATGGCCTCCGCTGCCGATTGCTCAGGCGTCAGGCGACCCCTAACCGGCGTGCCGGCCTTGGTGCCGTATTGCTGCCAGCGGTTGAAGTTCAGCCCCAGCCACCCAGGGCCGGAGACCCTCGCCGCGGCGCCCTCCTGCAGCTGCTCCCGCAGGATCTCGGTGCCGCCCTGCTGATGATCCTGGATTTTCTGGGCCTCGGTGAGCATTCCCTCCCAGGCCCGCCGCGTCCGCTTGGCCTTAGGGTTTCGCGCCGGCCAGAACGCGAGCAGCTCGCGAACCACCGGCAGCAGCGCCGCCGGAACATCCTCATAGGCCGGCCTAAACCCAGCCTCGCGCTTCTGAGCCTGCGGCTTGACCGGGACGATCGCCTCAGGGTCTGGCGCCGGCTCGGGCGGTGGCTCGGGTTGCGGCCTGGGCAGAGGCCTTTGCTGCGGCCGTGGCTGCACGGCTGCCGGGGCCTCAGGGGGCGGTTCCGGGGCGGCCGGGGGTTGCGGCTCGGGGATTGAGACCAGGAACCCATCCCGATCACGACACGGGCCAGCAGCGACGGCCTCGGGCCGGCGCTCCCCCTGCGCAGCGGGGGGTAAGGGGGGTTCTAAAGCCTCTTGATCATTGGTTCTTGTTAGATGGTTCTTGTTAGGGGGGGCATATGCCCCAGGGGTGGGGTGGGGCTTTTGCCCCAGGGGTGCCCTAGGGCATCTCCCCCTTGGGGCTTTTGCCCCAGGGGTGGGGCGTTTGCGGGGGGGGTTGCGTGGATCCAGGAGGATCGTGAAATTCGGCGTGCTACCTGGCCTTTCCTCCCTCAGTAGCCACCCGTTCTCGATCAGCCAGTTCCTTGCCTCGCGCACGTCCTTGGGGTCCATCCGGCATTGGCTGGCCTGCGTCTCAACCGATGGGTAGGAGTTCTTGCGAATGCCCAGGCCGCCGTTGCCGTGCTTCCAGAGGTTGAGATAGACGAACAGAGTTCCCTTGCGGTCTGCGGTGGCATCCACCAAAAGCTCTGGAGCCATCGCAAATAATGGGCATGAAAGCGTCGCTGAATCTGCCGTTGCCATGTAGAATTACGGGGTTCATGGATGATCAAGGGTGGACTGATCACCGCCCCTTCTGCCGGTCAAAGCTCGGGGAAGGTGATCAAGGGAGGCTCGGCCGGAAGGTCGGGCCTTTCTGCTGCAGGGCCTCCGATACGGGCTACCCTACCGCCTCCGGCCCTTGTCTGGATCAGGGTGGCGCGATGGGGTCGCCCAAGCGGTTGCGGGATGGGTTGCGGCGCTTGGTTGCGGTGCAACCCTAAAATCCTTGTCAGGACCGGGATTATCCTTGGCATCAATCTGGGACCAAGGACAGGGCTGCAGAGGCCTTGAGGAGCCCGCCGAGGCCTATGACCGCTTCATGCAGTTCCTGGAGTTGGGCCCCGACCGGACCCTGACGGCCCTGGCCAAGATCCTGGGGATTTCACATCAGGCAATCAGCAAGGTAGCCGCCCGCTTCAACTGGAAAAAGCGATCCGAGGCCTACGACCGCAGCAGGGGCAAGAAAGGCAAGCCGAAGCGCACCGCGCCGCCCACTCCGCCAGCGCCGAAGCCACCGCCAGTCCCGAAGGCGCCCCAGTCACCATCCCTGGCCAGCACCACCAAGCTCGTCAACCCCGAGGTGCTGGGCCAAGTGGACAACTCCATCACCGCCCTGGCCGAATCCCATCTGGAGGTGCTCAGCCGCTACCGCAAGGCCTACGACGCCCTCGGCAGCGGCATGGCTGAGGAGGCCCAGGCCCTGTTCCCTTTGGTGCGGGCCTTTCGTGGTGACCTGGAACTCGCCCGCGAAATCTGGCGCCAGCTGCTGGAGCAGCAGGAGATCGAGCGGGCGAACGTGATGGCCCGGATGTTGTGGGATCTGATCCCGGCCTACTACCGCCTGTGCGAGGCCATGCACGGGCTTGCCAACGGCGGCCGGACCCACTGGGGCGATGCGATCGGCGTCCACAAGATCCTTGAGGAAGCCTTCAACCTCAAGAAGGGCCAGCCGTGAGCGCCCCCACCGCCGCCCCCGCCGAGATGGTGGCCACCATCGCCCGTGAGCACCCCGGCCGGCACCCGTACACACTGAGCCTGCTCCTGCAGGCCCGGTACGGCCGGGTTTTGGAGGGTCGCGAGGTGGCTCGGATATTGGCTGGGTTAATCCCTGTTCAGACAGGCAGTTAATGGGTATGCTTATCAGGTCATCAACTAGCGAACCCATGGCGCCCTGTGCTCCACCACCGCCAAGGCCCGATCCCAGGCCCGCACCACGCCGACGCCTCGCGCCTGATCTCGCATTGGCGGCGGCCACGCTTCAGCGCTCCGCCCTCCCCTGGGGTCACCCCAGCGCCGTGGAGCTGCGCCGCCTGTTCCGGGAGGAGCAATGAAGGAGCCTCCCTTCGTAATACTGGCTGACCCTCCGAAATCCTATGGAAAGGTTGTTGCCGCAGCGTGGTTTGCTGCTGGTTTTACCATAGGTTTACTTGCGGCGATTCTTTTGGCCCCGTTGCTTGTTCTGCCGTCGAGGCATGCGCCTTGCGGTTCAGCGTATTCGCTGAATGAATAAAAAATCTTTTGTGCTTTTGTGATGTCTGAGCCACTATCCCCCGAGACCCTGACCCGGTTGCGCCAAGCCGCCGCTGGCGGCGTCGTCGCGTCTCAAGTGCTGGTCAACCTGCTGGAGCGGGTGGAGGCGCTGGAGGCACGGCCGATCCCCGGTGCAGTTGAGCTGGTTCCCTCCACCCCCGAGGCCGCCCCGAAGGCCACACTGCGCAATGCGCTGCTCAGCGCGGAAGCCGCCCTATCGGACATTGCCGAAGGCGAAGAAACCAACGCAGCCCCGAACACATTTAAGTGGGCAGAGCAGCGATGCGCCGAGGCCCTGGCGATCATCCGCCCGGTGATGCAGCAACACGGGATCCGCACATCGGGATACCCCCCGGCAGACGCCCAGCCCGCCCCGCCGGCCGCGCCTGCCGGGGGGTTGGTAGAGCGGGTGGTAGCGGCGATATGGGAAGCGGAGGAGCCGGCCGGGGAAGAGTACGAACGGGCCGCTATAGCCCGCGTCGCGATCCGCCACGTAGCGGCGTGCCTCGATCTGCAGGGCCAACACGGTTGCTCGCTGCTGCTGCGTGAGGAGGCCGACCAATGATTGAAATCAGCTGCCACGGCGGCCGGATCGGCCGGTTCTGGTGGGAGAACTCCGATCGCGGTGGGTTGTTTTTGCGTTCCGGCGAGTGCTACACCAGCTTTCGCCCTGGCCGCTGCGGTTGGGATGAGACCTGGCCAGACAATCACGCCTGGCCTGTGAGGCCATGGGGCAAGGGTGATGCTGCTGATGATTACTGGCGAGACTTTGCGGCCTTTGAACTTTGGTATCAAGATCAACTAGCCAAGCGTAAGCTAGATGAAATCGACTTAACAATTACAGATAGGATAGAGCTTTATGCTATGCTGGTTGATATTTTTCATGCTGGCATTGATGCCGGCCGGGACCCGTGGAGCTGGGCTCTGCGGGTAGAACAGCAAGCCACTACCACCACGGAGGCAACATGAGCACCCCCGCAATCCGCGCCGCACTGGAGCGGTTGATTGAACTAGACAAAGGAATTCAAGGGATTTCCGGCATTCCCGTGGATGACTGGACCGACGCCACTGCCGCCGCCCGCGCCGCCCTGGCCCAGCCGGAGGGGGGGGGCGCGCCCGACTCACCCGCCGAGTTCCTTGCGGCTCGCCCCCTACTGGAGCAGTTGGCCCGACTTAATGATTCGGTAGGAATAACCGTTGCCGAGGTGCGCCAGCTAGCCGCTCAGGCCGCCGCGTGGCTGCGCAAAAATTCGCCAGGCCAGCCGGTAGCGATTGAGCCCCGAGGCTGCCCGACGCCAGGGGCCTGCTCCTGTGTTGTCCCTGCCACCTCGCCAGCGCCGGAGTATGCAGGCGGATCAATCAATGATGATCAGCGCGAGGCGGTGCGTGCAGCCGTGACTGAGGCGCTGGGCGGCGCATACGACTGCACCCGCGTATGGGAGGCCTGGTAAGTCGGAACAATGGGCCCCGATGATTTTGTGTTGGTAGCTGAGGATGATGATCGCGTGGCAGAGATTGCCGATGCTGCTATTGAAGCGATCTGCCCCACTGCCCCGCCAGCGCCGGAGGTGTTGGAGGCGTGAGCACCTACCAAATCTCTGACGCAGAGCTTGACGTGCTCAGCGAAAAAGTAGCGAATGACGACGCCTTGTTGCACGAATTGATCAGCCTGCGAGGCGGCTGCTCTTGTCATATCAGCCCACCGTGCCATGCCTGCTGCAGCGAATTGACAGCAGCGGAAGCTATTGAACTTGGAATCTTTGAGGACTTTGAACCATGACCGACTGCCTCCCCGGCCTCCCCCGCTACGTCCGCCAGCGCGACAACGAATGGCAGGGCGCCGACCACCAGAACGGCCCCTGGCGGCCGATCCCCGCGCCTCAGGCTAGGCTGCCGTGGAAAGTTGATGGACCGGCCCCGGCCACCATCACCCCTGCCGACCGCCTGGCCTTGGCGGTGTGCCGTGGCGCTTGCCCAACCGGTGGCCCATGCCCGGTCGAAGCGATCTGCAGCGACTGCCGCCGCGACTCCGCCGCCGTCGCCCACGAGATTGCCCGGCAACTGCGAGAGCGCTACTGCAGCAGCGCCACAGCCGACTGGCTCGACGGGGTGGGGTGCCACACGTCGGGGGCCGGGCGAGCGGTGCATCCATGACCAACCCTCCAACCGAATGCCCCAGGTGTCACGGCCACAGCTTCCGAACAGCTGATACTCGGCTAAATCGAGATGGTCGCCGTCGCCGCCGGTATCGGTGCCACAGCTGTGAGCATCGGTGGACTGTCTGGGAGGGCGAGCGCAGCCAGTCGCCACCCAAGAAGCGGCAGCGCCGCCCGCTGAGCCCTGATGAGGTGCTCCTGATCCTGCTGTCGGAGTTGAGCAGCTGCAGCCTGGCCAGGCAACTGGGCTGCTCTCATGAAGCGGTGTGCGCAGTTCGCCGCGGCGACACGCACGCCGGGCTGTGGCCGGAGATCCCGCGGCAGCGCGTCAGGACTGGTCCCTCGTGCTTCGACTGCAGCCGCTGGCGTGGGGGAGCAAATCCCTGTAAGGACGGGGTGCCGGAGGCGAAAGCCAGTAACCCCGGCTTTGCAGCCGAATGTGAGCTGTATGACCCGCGTGCGGGATGAGCCAATCCCTGTCAGGATAGCCACAGAACAACCACCCTTTGCCTTGGTCTCATGCACCAGCAATCTCCGCCGCCTCGCATCCCTATCGCGGTGATCCTGTTCCCTCGAATCAAGCCTGAGGAGGAGCCAGCGCGATCTGGCGTGGCGAAGACGCCTGACGGCCCGGAGCTCGCTGCCACGCCACGACAGATCCTTGCCCGTGCCCGGGCCATCATCAACCGCCGCAAGCCCGCACGCTTTCGCCGCCCATGACCCCACCAAACGATCAGCGCGAGGTATTCATCCCTGGTTCCAGGGGGATTCGCCACCTACAGCCCGCCGGCCCCATCCCCGACTGGCGCATCTGGCAGCTGGCTGAGGCTGGGATGATCAGCCCGTTTGAGCCGGGGAAGGTGCGGGAAGTGGAAAATGTACTGCGCCCAGGTCTTGCGCCTTGTGGTCATTTCCAGCGCCCGGTCATTAGCTACGGCACCAGCTCCTACGGCTACGACCTTACTCTTTCACCAAAAGATTTTCGCATCTTTCAGCACGTTCCCGGTTTAATCGTAGACCCCAAAAACTTTGACGACCGCTGCTTAGTTCAAGCAAAACTAAATCACGATGAACAAGGTTCATATTTTATTCTTCCTGGCCACACCTACGCTCTTGGTGTAGCTGGACCACGGCTCAAGCTCCCGCCCAATGTAACCGCAATTTTTATTGGCAAGAGCACCTACGCCCGCTGCGGCATCATCGTCAACCTCACCCCAGGCGAAGCCGGCTGGGAGGGCCACCTCACCCTTGAGATCAGCAACAGCAGCGGCTCCGACTGCCGCATCTACGTTAATGAAGGGATCTGCCAGGCCCTGTTTTTTGAGGGGGTGCCCTGCGATCTGCCTTATGGGAACGGGAAGTATCAGGGGCAGGCGAGCGGTGTCACGTTGGCGAGGGTTTGATCATGGGAAATGCAAAACTCAGTGTCAGCCGCCGCCCCCAGGGGGCGCTGATGGCGGTGGCCGGCGCACTTGCCTGCCTGCTGGGTTCACCAGCGCAGGCAAGGGATCAATACTGCTCAAATAGACCAGGCCTTTGCAGGTTAAATATCGAAGCAGGTTTCAATCGCAACACGGACACCTATTTTTGGTCCCCGAATGTTGCGCCAGGGGCAGCTCCAATCGACCTTAAGGGTGCTCCTTTTACCAACAAGGTAACCAGGCTCACGCTCAGGGGTTCCAGCAATGTGCCCATCAATGCAAATGGAAGCCCCACTCGGGCTGAGGTGCTGATCGGCAGCCTCGGGACCAATGTTTTACAAGGGGGCAACAGCTCCGGCATTGGCGCCGACACCTTTGTTGTCGGCAATTCACCCGCCGCCGTGAACTGCCAGGCTTCTGGTGTTGATTGCATAGTGTCTGGCAGTCAGGGTGCCGAAAACGATAAGGTCGTTTTGTCCGCAGTCAGTGGCAGCATTATCTATATCGATCGCTGCCTGCAGATGACCGCTCCCTACGCAGCCCATTGGCCGGGCAAGGGGGGAGAGAAGATCGCGGCTGCTGTCAAGGCCAGCCCGGCGGAGCCCAGCTTCGCGCCGATCACCGATGCAACCGGAACTTGTCCTGTCGCCTCCATCGCCACCAATTCCCTTCAGGCCACGGCTCTGCGCGGGCGGGATGCACTGCTCACCCCCTGGGAGCGCTTGCAGTCAATCACAGCCCCCTGGGGTCAGGGTCTGCGCTGGCTGCAGCAGGCGGTGGCAGACCTGCTCCAGGGGCCTCGTGCTACGGCTGCTCTGGCCCCTGTCCAGATCCCTACTTACGAAGGGGTGGCGAGGGTGATCCAAATGGACCCCAAAGGCAACTTTCTTCGCGTTGGGGGAGAGCGTGGCAGCACGATTGTGGTGAATGCCGGCAATCTGCGCTTCAACCAGCGGATCCTGCAGGCCAACCCCAGCAATGGCACGGTCTACAAGCAGATCGGCAGTAAACCAGTCCCCTTGAACCGGGGTATTGCCTTCATCTACCACGAACCGATCGGCGTTCTCGCCTCCTACCCCAACGACCGCCACCCTTACGGCTCCGAACGCAATCGCGGCAATGTGATCGCTCAGCTTGCCCTTGGTGACGGCACTGCGCTGCCGGCCCGATCCATCGACTACGTGCTCCTGAAGAATCTGTACTCGCCCGAAGGCTTGGCGTCGGTCAAACTGGCCACCACGGGCCACCCATTCAGCGCCAACTCCTGGGTGCTACTGCTCCTGCTCTCCCAGCTTGTCGCGCCGCCGCTGGCTGGGGGTCGGTCCGCCGCCGCCTGCCACACCAGGGCGATGCGGCTGCCTTTCACCGCCTACCCCACCACCCCCATCCCCAATGCCTGAACCCGACTTTCGCGCCGCCCTGAAGCAGCTTGCTGATGCCGTTGACGGGTGGGAGATGGAGCCAGCCGAGGGCGACCCGCTGGCCATCGCCATGGATCACGCCCGCAAGCTGCTGAAGGCCGCCGAGGAAGGCGAGCGGCTGTCATCCGGGAAGCTGGTCAGCGAACGGCTAGACGAGCTTTTGGCCGAGGTCGAGCAAAGGGGCCTTGAGCCTGCTGAGGTCGTCCTAGGTGGCCGCGCCTTTCAGCTTTATTGCAAAGAGAGGCACGTATACGCCCCAGGTGGAAGATTGCACGGTGGCTACCACGGACTTCCGGTAACAGAATGGGACTCAGAAGCCGCTGAATATGTTGCTATTGAATGCCATCAGTGACGCCACACGACCAACCCACTTGCCCCCACCACCGATGACCGACCCTCGCATCATTGCCCTGTCTTCCAATCCAGGACAGGTTGAACCGGGCCCGTTTTCAGAGCACGAACTGCGCCAGCAGTGGAACGCGCAGGCTGATGAGTTCAACCAATGGGAATCGCTGGATTCCTCCGAACAGTTGGCATGGGCCCAGGCCCGCGCTATCGCCGCTGATCGCAATGGCCGCCCCGCCGCTCAGCCCGCCGCTCAGCCGGTGGACGTGCCCAACCTGATGCGCTTGACCGAGGGGGTGGACCCCATTGCGCCTGGGGATCCCGACGTAGACCACATCCTGGCGTTGGCCCAGATCCTCGAAGAAGTGGATGGCAGGTACGACACCTATCCAGAAGACGCTAAAGCGATCCTGGCGCATCCTGGGTTCAGCGGCTGCCACGATGGCCCCGTGGCCCCGACGGTGAGCACGGCAGAGCCAAGCCCTGTGGCCATCAGTGAAGCTCAAAACATAGGGGTAGACGAACTGTATACCGACTGGTATCGCTGCCCCCAATGCAAAGACGACATGATCACCCGTGGTTCTAATTTTTGTCCTAAATGTGGGGTGAAACTTCAATGGGAGGGAGGTGTCACCCATGCTTGACGCCAACGACCCCGCCTTCCGCGAGCAGTACCCCAACGGCGCCACCGTCTACGACCGCACCGGGCGCAGGATCAGCGGCGTGGTGGCCTTCAACCCGGCAACGGGGGAGGTGATCCGCCATGGCACAAGCCGCATCGTTGGCGCGGTCTTGCGTCTGGTCAGGAGCCACCCGCAGATCTGGGATCTCCCGGCTGAGTTTCGCCGCCACGGCTTCTGGCCCGCTCCGCTGACGATCAGGGCGAACATGCCACCGCTACCTAGGCACCCGATGTGCCGGTGCATTCTTATGCTTCCAGTGCCACTCAAGCCGGCAACCGAAGCCGATCTAGCTTTTACGATTAACGAACCCTTGCCAGAAGTGGCATGGAGATCACTGGTTGCAGGTGAATCCGTCACGACAGAAGAATTCATTGACCCCTGTCGTCCGCCCCTCCCAGTGCTTGACGACCGCACCCCGGAGGAAATCTGCGGCTACGGGGATGACGGGCTTTGTAGTCACTGAACCCCGCCCCTGATGCCCCTAAACCTCCTCCACCACGCCGCCTACCACGACTGGGGCGGCTTCCCCGCGATGCGGGAGGTGGTGGAGGCCAGGGCTGCAGAGGCGGCGATCTCGGCGGCGGTGGAGCCGTACACCAAGAGCTTCCGCGAGTACATCGCTGATGCCTTCCCGCGATTCCCGTTCACGCCTCACACAGAACGGCTGATCGCCCTTGGCCAGCGCTTCGCCGATGGCGACCTGCCGCGGCTGATGGTGGAACTCCCCCCGAGGCACTGGAAGTCCACAATCTTCAGTCGGTTCCTGCCCGGCTACTGCCTGCGGCGGTTCCCCGATCGCTCCGGGGGCATCTGCTGCCAGACCCAGGATCTTGCGGTGGGGTTCTCCGAGAATGCCCGCGATTACTTCGCCGCCAGTGGTGGCCCGTTGAGCCCCACCCGCTCAGGGAAGGAGGAATGGGGCACGGCCGATGGGATCGGAACGATCTGGACTGCAGGCATCGGCAAGGGCACCGGCAAGCCAGGGCACTGGTTGTTCATTGATGACCCAATCAAGGGCAGGGAAGAGGCCGAGTCAGCGGCTTTCCGCCGGCAGGTCCACAACTGGTGGGATTCGGTGCTGAGCGCCCGTGAGGAGCCCGGCAACGGCGTGGTGGTGGTTCACACCCGCTGGCATGAGGCCGATCTGATCGGCTACCTGTTGAGCAAGAACCTGGAACTGGAGAAGGAGGACATGGAGGACGACTGCGAGCGCTGGCACGTCGTCTCCCTGCCGATCTCTGCGGTGCCCGCCAACGACATCAAGCCCCTACCGGCCACCGTCACCCGCGAGGCCGACAACCGCCAGCCCGGCGAGGCCCTGGACCCCGATCGTTTTGATGAGCGATGGATCAAGCGGAAGAGGGCCAACACGCCAGAGCGGGACTGGGAGTCGATTTTTCAGCAGCGGCCGAGCGCCGGGAAGGGGACCGTTTTCTTCCTGGATCGAATGAGGTTCTACGGCTGCCCGGCCTGGCCCGGCAAGCCCGACGACCCCGAGCTGCCGACGCACTTCATCCGCCG
>Ga0208085_1000503_pt1 | contig 13384 bp, 10 predicted proteins | sample LakMenEpi21Jun10_FD_150721 | JGI IMG/M metagenome (GOLD analysis project Ga0208085, IMG submission 150721) | Freshwater microbial communities from Lake Mendota, WI - 21JUN2010 deep hole epilimnion (SPAdes) | ecosystem: Environmental > Aquatic > Freshwater > Lentic | place: Lake Mendota, Madison...
CGCTGGGGAGCCGTGAGATGGTCGGCGTCGAGTTCCTGGTGGATGTTGACAAGATTCCAGTGAAGGGGAGCTATTTTATGTTTGCGGCCATCAAAGTACGCGACTGCCATGGCGGCCCAGGACGAGCGATTGTTTTGCATTAGGCATTGGTCATTCAGGAAGTGCGAAGATGAGTAAAGAGCAAAATCCGCCGCTAATGACTACTGCCGAATCCCTGTTGGCTTCCTCCACGCTTCGCACTGTTGCTTGGCGAATCGTGCCGTTCATTTGTTTGCTGTATGTGCTGAACATACTCGATCGGGCGAATGTTGGCTTCGCGCGCTTGGCGATGCAGGACGATCTGGGGCTGAGCAAAGCCGCGTTCGACCTCGGCTATGGGATGTTCTACCTCGGCTACCTTCTCTTCGAAGTGCCGAGCAATCTGCTGATGCAGAGATTTGGCGCAAGGCGGTGGATGGCGCGGATCATGATCACTTGGGGACTGGTCTCGGCTGCAACGATGTTCGCCAGTGATCTATGGACGTTCTACGCCCTTCGTATCCTGCTAGGTATTGCTGAAGCCGGCTTTTTTCCAGGGATCATTCTCTACCTCAGCTACTGGTTTCCCGATCGGCAGCGAGCCAAGATGACTGCATTCTTTATGCTTGCTATTGGCCTGTCGAATGTGTTGGGCAACCCGTTGTCGGGCTGGATCATGGACCACTTCAACGGCTGGCACGGCTTGCACGGATGGCAATGGCTATTTCTCCTAGAGGGATTGCCAACGTCCTTGGTGGGTGTCGCGGTCTTATTTTATTTGCAGGACTCTCCTCATGACGCTCGATGGCTTCGCGACGATCAGCGTCGCTGGTTGGTCGATCATCTTGCCGAAGAAGATCGTGTTCGGCGTGAGAAACATGGGCCCGATCGTTGGCAAGCGATGCTTCAGCCGCGCGTCTGGTTGCTGATTGCGATCTACTTTACCGTGGCGGTCGGCACCAACGCAGGAGGTGCTTACTTTCCGACATTGATCAAAGAGCAATACCAGGAGGCTACCAATGTGCAGATCGGACTGCTCACCGCGCTGCCGCATCTGTGTGCGATTGTCGCCATGGCATTGGTTGGAATTAACTCCGACCGAACTGGTGAACGGCGTTGGCACTTGGCCGGTTCGGCCTTGGCTGCGGCGATTGGATGGGGACTGGTCGCCTGGGGGCCAACTCCGCTGGTTGCCATGGCCGGGTTGTGTCTGGCCCAGTCGGGCATGATGAGCATGCTGCCCGTTTTCTGGACGCTACCGAGTGTATTCCTCTCCGGAGTTGCCGCCGCCGGGGGCATTGCGCTGATCAATTCCGTAGCCAACATCGGCGGTTTCTTTGGAGCTTCCATACTTGGATTTATGGGACTCTGGTCGATGGCGGCGATCCTGATGTTCGGCAGCCTGCTCACGGCAACTGCCTTAAGAAGCTGGAATTCTCATGATCAATAGCCGTCTATATCTGTGCTCCGGCCCTGCCATCTGTGCTACTCGCTTCGCGAATTCTATAGCGCAGATGGCAGGGCCGGAACACAGATGAAGAATGTAAAGTATGGGGAAAGTATGGGGGAAGTAAAAGAGAAGATGATGAAACTGTTTGATTTGACGAATCGAGTCGCCGTCGTATCCGGCGCGGCGCAAGGACTCGGGCGAGCGACCGCTCTGGCGCTTGCCCAGCACGGAGCTGATGTTGTTTTGGTGGATCGCAATCAATCTGGTGCAGAAGCGACCGCAACTCAAATACAGTCACTCGGACGCAAGACGCTGGTGGCAGGAACCGATGTCTCGTCGCCTGAAGCCATCGCTGAACTGTTTCAACAGGTCGACACTCAGTTTGGCCGTGTCGATTTTTTGGGAAATATCGCCGGTGACGGACACTTGGCCAAGCCAGAAGAGCTGACCATCGCTGATCTGAATCGTGTGTTGCAGAATTTGGTCGTAGGCCGATTTGCGATGTGCCAAGAGGCGGGCCGGCGCATGTTGACGCAGGGCCGCGGATCGATCATGAACATCGGTTCGCTGGCTAGTTCAACAGCCCTCGGTCGTGGACATATCGCCTACAGCATGGCGATGGGAGCCGTCCTACAAATGACTCGTGAGTTGAGCACCGAATGGAGCCATCGCGGAGTCCGCGTCAATTGTGTAACTCCAGCGCAAGTGGTGAATCCAAGTCTTGAAGCGCGTATGGCCGACGACGGTACGCTCGAAGGCCGCTTTCTACGAGGCATTCCTGCGGGCCGACTTGGTCAGCCCGGTGACATTATGGGGCTTGCTGTTTTACTCGCGTCCGACGCCTCATCCTGGATCACAGGCGCCATTATTCCGATGGATGGTGGCAATATGGCGATGAACGCTGGCGGAACGCCAGGGCATGAACCCGGAAATCTTCAATCGTTCCGTAAGGAGAACAAGTGATCTCAATGAACCAGCTTTGTGACTTGTCAGACGAAACCATTCTGAACCTCTATCGCACGATGCAGATCATTCGGCAGACGGAGGAGGAACTCGCGCGATGCCATCAGCGAGGACTCATTCATGGTGCATGCCATACGTATGTTGGCCAAGAGGCGATTGCGACAGGTGTCTGTGTGCACTTATCCCAAGAAGATCCGATTTTCTCAACGCATCGTGGACATGGTCATGCATTGGCTAAGGGCATGCCACCGAGAGAATTGATCGCGGAACTGTTCGGTCGCGAAACCGGGTGCTCTCGCGGACGCGGCGGCAGCATGCATCTTTTCTCACCAGAGATCGGCATGATGGGAACTAGCGGTATCGTTGGGCCATGCCTGCTCCAAGCGTGCGGAGGTGGGTACAGTTCGAAGATCCTCAAGAACGGCACCGTTGCGGCGGCGTTCTTTGGTGATGGAGCGGTCAACAACGGTGCGTTCCATGAAGGGCTCAACATGGCCAGCATTTGGAAGCTACCTGTGCTGTTCATTTGCGAGAACAATCAGTACGCTACCGAAGTCCCTTTCTCCTATTCAAGTGGCAATCCAAGTATCGGGTCGCGAGGCGCCGCCTACGGGATTCCAGGCATCACCATCGATGGAAATGATGTGTTGGAAATCTACCGAGTCGCAGCAGAGGCCGTTGCACGGGCGCGAAGTGGTGGCGGACCGACATTGATCGAATGCAAAACGTATCGCACTCGAGCCCACGCCGAGGGGATGGGTGATTTTACTTATCGAACCAAAGAAGAAGTGGCAGCGTGGAAGGAGCGTTGTCCCATCGCACGTTTGAGAGCTGAGAACGCCGCGATGATCGATAAATTTGACGCGGTAAATCATGAAGTGGCAGGCTTGGTCAAGGAAGCGAGGGATTTCGCGGAACGAAGCGAGGTACCCCCGTCCAGGACAGCAACTGCCCATGTTTATTCGGCAGGCGTTGTCGATGCTCCACTTCCAGAATCCGACTCGGAATCGCGAGAACTCTCGTTTGTCGCCGCGACTCTGGAAGCCCTCGATCAAGCCATGGCAACCGATCCAAAAATTTTTGTGATGGGTGAAGGGATCGGCGTTCGTGGTGGTAACTTCACAACGACGCTCGGTTTGTACGCCAAGTACGGAGCCGACCGACTTTGCGATACGCCTATCTGTGAACGCGGCTTCGTGGGGCTAGCCTGCGGAGCCGCGATGACCGGTACACGACCTATCATCGACTTTATGTTCATCGACTTTATCAATGACTCGTTTGGAGAGATCGTCAACCAGATCGCCAAGATGCAATACATGAGCAGCGGCCGACTGAAGATGCCTGTTTTATTGCGTGGTTGTGGAGGCGTCGGTCACTCGGCTGCCACGCATCATTCTGGAATGTATCATTCAATCTACTCGCACATTCCCGGTCTACGCGTTGTATTGCCGTCCAATCCTTACGATGCAAAAGGCCTTTTGGCACACGCGCTGCGGAGCAACGATCCAGTTTTATTCCTCGAACACCGCGAACTGATGCAGATCAAAGGTTCCGTTCCTATGGAGCACTATGAAATTCCGTTTGGAAAAGCGCGAGTCGCACGAGCAGGGACCGGTGTCACCGTGGTCGCACTCTCGGTAATGGTTCAGCATGCATTGCAAGCCGCCGAACAACTTGCTGGCGAGAATATCTCCGTCGAGATCATCGATCCACGCACCGTCTCACCCTTGGATGTCGACAGTGTCTTGCAATCGGTTGCCAAAACGGGGCGATTGCTGGTTGTCGATGAAGCCTTTGGGCCATGCGGTTTCGCATCGGAGATTGCCGCTCAAGTAGCGGACGCGGGATTCAACGATCTGGATGCACCCATCAAACGGTTACACGGTGCGTTCGCACCTACGCCCTACGCCCCGACACTGGAGCGAGCGGTCGTGCCCGGCGTGGAGCAGGTTGCGCAGGCCATTCGCGAATTGATGGGAGAATAGACCATGACTCATTCAATCACGATTCCACGCCTTGGTTGGTCGATGGAGGAAGGCGTCTTCGGCGAATGGTTAAAGTCCCCCGGCGAATATGTTCGCGCAGGTGAAATGATCTATTTGCTGGAGGGTGAAAAGGCCGCGCAGGAGATCGAGTCTTTTGAATCGGGTTACTTATGTATCCCACCGGATGCTCCTCAGCCGGGAGCAACCGTCCTAGTTGGCGAAGTGATTGGCTTTCTTCTTGCCGAAGGAGAACCATCTCCCGCGTCGGTTCATGCCAACCGTATCGACTCATCGCCCACTCCGTCGGTCGCCGCAGACAGCTTGCATACTAAATCAGCAGATCCGCTTGCCGCTGCTTTGCCATCAAGTCCGCGAGTTGCGGGTCCCGCAGCGCGTCGATTGGCACGCGAACTGGGCATAGACCTGGGCTCTGTCTTCACCCCTGATCCGACCGGTCGAGTCCTTACGGATGATATCCGACGAATTGCCACTCCTCATGATCGCAACCAGTCGATTGGAAAAAATGCAAAGGACCCGATCGCAACGCCACGCGCACGCCGACGCGCTCGCGAACTCGGAGTTGACTGGAATCTTTTGACGGGTACTGGACGTGGGGGCCGAATTCGAGAACGAGATGTCGTCACGGCACCGTTGACACCGCAGGTGGCGAACACGGTTGCAGATCCGACACCGTCGGTACCTGGTCATCATTTCCCTGCAAGCAAGTTGCGCCGAGTCATCGCGCAGCGAATGATGGCGGGAGTTCATCAAGCGGCCCCTGTTACCCTAACAACGAAAGTCGATGCGCAATCGCTTGTTTCCTTCCGCGAGAGACTTAAACTCGAAGCCAGCCATGGTATTGTCCCAAGCTACAACGATTTATTGATTGGTCTAGCAGCCCAATCGTTGCGAGAGTTCCCAGAATTAAATTCATGTTGGTATCGCGACGGCATCTACCAATTTGAGGAAATTCACGTTGCTACTGCGATCGATACACCAGAAGGTTTATTGGCTCCGGTCGTCCGTCATGCCGATCGCTTAACGGTCATCGCAATTGCCGAGCAAACCAAGCAACTCATCCAGCTAGCACGTACCGGACAGTTGAAGCAGGAGCATCTTACCGGGGGTACTTTTACCGTCACGAATCTAGGCATGTTTGGCGTCGACGCTTTCACACCGATACTCAACCTCCCGCAAGCGGCTATTCTGGGAATCGGTCGTATCATCGAAGAGCCAGTCGTTCGCGACAGACGTCTTGCAGTCGGCCTGACTCTGACCCTCAGTCTGACCTTCGACCATCGGGTGGTCGACGGAGCCCCAGCGGCGCGTTGGATGCAACGACTTTGTGAAAAAATTCTCTCAGCAGACGATGCCGTCCATCAATCTCTATCCGCAGGAATACCCGCAGGCCGACCTCAATGACGGCAATTGGTCGTTGACGGCAATTAGTCGTCGAAAGGCCATGAATTACGCGACAATTTTGGCAAATCGTGTTGATGTTCGCGATTCAGACGACATTAGCCAACTGGAGTCAAAAAGATGCAGAATTCCAAAACATCCGAAATCGTCGGCCTAATCGCACGCCACCAGACCCGCTTGAGGGGGTTGGTAAGGTGCTTGCTGGTGCGTTCGTCGGATGTCGAAGATGTACTGCAGGAAGTCAACTCGGTCTTGTGGGAGAAGGCTAGCGAGTTCCAAGCGGGTACCGACTTCTGGGCTTGGGCCAGCCAGATCGCTCGCTTCAAAGCTCTCAACCATATTCGAAAGTATAGCCGCGACCGACTGGTCTTCGACGATAAACTTCTCAACGAACTTGCGGATCTGGCACATGAGCGTCTGTCGCAACTCGATCATCGGCGAGAGGCACTTGAAGGTTGCCTCAACGAACTGCCCCCGCCACAGAGACAGTTGATCGACCTACGTTACGCCGGAGGACATGCGATCGAGGCGATCGCCGAAATCATCGGCAGACCCCAAGCTTCGATTCGCCAAACTCTCTATCGGATTCGACAAACCCTCTTGGCGTGCATCGAATCAAAACTGCAATCGGAAGGTGGCGCATCGTGAATTCACATGCTCGATTCGCGGAACGGATGTCGAAGTTGCTCGACGATGCGATATCGGATGAGGAAATCCTCGAGCTGCATGCCCTTGTTGATGCGGAGCCATCGCTTCGATCGCAACTTGTCGACCATCTATTGCTGGACACTCTGCTCCAAGAAAACCTAGGGCAAGAGCCGTTAACGGCGTTGGTTGACCTCGTCGGCGATTCAGCCGGCCCATTCACTTCACCAGCACCGGTTCTTGCGAAGAACCGAATACACGTCGAATCGTCAACGATATCCACGGGAAGACGTTGGCCTAGGTTGTCTGGCTGGCTCGTATTGGCTGCCAGTTTGTTGGTCGTCGTTTCCTTTTTCACGTTGCAGGGCAATCGAGAAGCTTTTGCAAACGCATCACAAATCGTTCAGGCGGCGATGCACACGCATGCGGCCCCCATCGAACGTATCTATGTGGTGGAGGTCAAGCGAGGAGAGTCGAACAAGGCAAAATTGGAACTCCCGCGTGATGTTCGTGTGGCCACTCAAGGTGATCGATTCTGGGTTCAAATGCGTGGATTCCGCGACTGGGCGTGGGGACGCAACGACCAAGGGGCGATTTGGATGACGCTAGGCCCGCGTCGTGCCGTCGTCGTGAATCCGGACGAAATCGGAGTGCCGCTTCGCTACATCGGTGACCTCTACACGCTGAATCTAGAAACACTGCTGCAAAACTTCTTGAAACACTGCCGATTGGAGATGTCCGAAGGTCCCGCTGACACAACAATCATTGTGGCGACGCCGCGACGCCAGTGGACCAATCGCCCTCTTCAACGGGCCACCATCGAAGTGGATCGAGAAACAAAAGCCATTCGAAAACTTGTGATCGAACGGGAATTCGAACGAGCAAGTTCGGTTACCACCTTCACTCTCGTAGATTCGCGATTGGCAGACGAATCGCTCTATGGCCCCGAAGGCCATCTGTCTGACCCTTTTCGAATCTTCTCGACCGAAACAAACGCAAGCCGTCGTCGCGAACTTATCACGAACTGGTTTGGTCCTACGTCGGAACAATGGATGCAGATTCAGGAAACTCAGCCGAATGAATGACATCCTGCATTCGAAGTGATTGAGTGAATTAGAAAAAGAGGTCATCGATGGACTCATTGGTTAACACGGGCAAACAGAATAGATCGAAGAGAATCTCAGAAGGACGAAGAGGATATATGTTCCGCAAAAGAAAAGTCGCTGTTAGCCTCAGTGTTTTGCTGACAGTATTTGTTGGGCTTGCTGTCGCTAAGCGCGTTTATGCCCAGCAGGAAATCGAAAAACGATTCGAGCAACTCGATGGAAACAGCGATGGAAAAGTCACGCCAGATGAGTTGCGCCAGCCAGCTATTTTCAAATCGCTCGATATGGATGTCAACGGCGAAATCACGAAAGAAGAAGCCACGCGAGCTGCCTTGCGCGGTCGATTGAAGAATGCGATTGGTGGCGCCATGGGAAGGAATAACTCGAATGACGAGGTTGTTCCAGCCGAGCCGTCTAAGTCACTTGAAGCTCCGGTTCGCCAAGGACCGAAGCTGCTCACTCCTGGGGAGCACGGCATCGGTCGTTTTTTTCCTGACTTCGAATATGCGGATCTTGAGGGGGTAACGCAGAAGCTACACGCCGACTCCAAAAGCGAACTGACCGTCATTGCGTTTACCAGTACGAGCTGCCCGCTGAGCAAAAAGTACTTGCCGACACTTGTCGAGATTCATCGAGACTTTGCGTCTCGGGGCGTCCGATTCATTTTGGTCAATTGCGTTGCAACCGATAAGCTTGACGAAATGAAGGCTGCGGCGTCACGCTTTGCATCGAGTGCGGAATACACCTTCGATAAAGATTCGCGGTTTGCATCGCATTTAACTGCAACCAGCACTACTGACGTCTTTGTACTGGATCGCTCGCACACGCTTGTTTATCACGGCGCGATCGATGACCAATACGGATTCGGTTATTCGATTGATGCTCCACGCTATACCTATCTCCGCGACGCATTAGACGCCGCTCTGGAGCAACGTGCGATTTTGGTCTCCGCGACTGCAGCACCAGGCTGCTTGCTCGAACAGAAGCCAGTATCGAAGTCATTGTCCGATGTGACCTATCACAACCAGATTGCTCGACTTCTGCAACGGCACTGTGTCGAGTGCCATCGTGAAGGTGGTGTGGGGCCATTTGCTCTCGATACTTACGAGGATGCCGTAGCTCACGCGCCGATGATTCGCGAGGTCGTCGATCGAGGAATCATGCCACCTTGGTTCGCTGTAGCCGACAAGAGTCATTCGACTTCGCCTTGGATCAATGATCGCTCCCTTTCAGCATCCGAGAAACAGCAACTATTCGCCTGGATAGGTAACAAAACTCCAGCAGGCGATCCCAAGCAGTCACCAGTACCGCGGAGCTTTGCCGATGGCTGGTTGATTGGAAAGCCGGATGCCGTGTTTGAATTCGCGAAGCCGGTAAAGGTCAAGGCGACAGGCACGATGCCTTATCAGAATGTTGTCGTGGATACCCATTTGGAAAAAGATCAATGGGTTCAAGCGATCGAGGTCCGACCTGGAAACCCTGGTGTCGTTCACCACGTCTTGGTCTTCATCCAATCCGCAGAAGAGGAGGATGGCCCCAGAGATGACGCAGCCGACGAACGATCGGGCTATTGGGGCATCTACGTCCCTGGTAACAGCACACTCGTTTACCCTGAAGGTTATGCGAAGCAGATTCCGAAAGGAGCTCGGTTGCGTTTTCAAATGCACTACACCCCGAATGGCACCGCCACCGAGGATAGTACTCGCATTGGATTGGTGTTTGCCAAAGAGGAACCAAAACACGAGGTACGTGTCGCGGGTGTCGTGAACGCTGGGTTCCGGATTCCACCTGGGGCTGACAATCACCAAGTCGTGGCCAGCATCCCGAGCGTCCCAACCGACATCCAAATTCTTGCATTCCTGCCTCACATGCACTTGCGTGGTAAAGCGGCTCGATACGATCTCATCTCGGGCGGCGAGACTCGCACGATGCTGGATATCCCACGGTACGACTTCAATTGGCAGTTGCTATATCGATACGCCGAACCTGTAAGCGTTAAAGCCGGCGACACATTGCGCTTCACTGCGTGGTACGACAACAGCAGTGGTAATCCGGCCAACCCTGATCCGAACAAAGAAGTGAAGTGGGGCCCGCAGACTCAAGATGAGATGCACTTGGGCTATGTGGAATACATCGTGCCTGGTTCCAAGCCTGGCGATCCGAATCCGCTATCGCCCAGAGGTCGCGCCCGCGGAGCGATTCGTAACTTCTTCGGAGGTTCAGGTTCGCCTGAACCGAACGTCGGCGACGCCTTGTTTCAGCAATTAGACGCCGATGGCGATGGGAATATCTCACGCGATGAAGTGAAGGCCAAGTACAACAATAATCCCGCCGCTTCGACCACGATCTTCGATCGACTCGACACCGACAAGAACGGTCAGTTGAACCGGAAAGAGCTTCGCAGGCTATCCGAGATCATAGGGCGATAAACCTATGTTCGTTTGCCGACGACTAAGGTTATTCCGACATCGGCGTAAATGTCCGAGGCTACATCCGAAATGGAAAGAACCACTAAGCTGTTCGATGAAAGGTTAGATACTTACTGATGGATGCCTATTTGTATCGGTCGATGATTTTCGCACTTGCGATTCTTGTTGGACAGGCTCACCTATTATCCCAAGAACTTTATTTCCCTTTGTCCGATAACAAGTGGGAAAGAGTGACACCTGAATCGCTCGGTTGGGACAATGCGAAACTCGAGGAGGTCTGTCAATTTGTAGCGGACACCCACGGAAAGTCCTTTCTGATCTTGCAAGATGGCAAGATCGCAGTCGAACGATACTGGACGCCCGCCGGTGCCGCTCATGCACAGTACGTGATGTCCTCCGGGAAAAGTATTACCGCCTTCGTTGTCGGAATTGCGAAAGAGCAAAACAAACTAGATATCGAACAACCTGTATCTGATTTTCTTGGGACGGGATGGTCGAAAGCGTCCGCAATTCAGGAAAAGGCAATTCGAATCGAACACTTGCTTCATATGACTAGCGGCTTAAACTCGAAGCTGGAGTTCGCAGCTCCTCCAGGCACGATCTGGAGATACAACACCGAAGCCTATCAGCAACTCCATCCACTATTGGAAAAGGCTGTCGGAAAGACTATGCAGGAGTTCTCGAGCAAGGTTCTCTTTGAGCCTGTAGGCATGACGAATTCCCGGTTTCGTTTTCATAGTTTCGTCATGAACGCGCGGGATATGGGCCGTTTTGGATTGATCGTTCTTGGGAACGGAAAATGGCATGACCAGCCGATCATGCAGGATCGAAAGTTTTTTGATTCCATGCTCGAGTCATCGCAAAATCTGAATCGTTCCTATGGTTATCTCTGGTGGCTCAATGGCAAAGAGTCGTATCGTACTGTCGGGAAACAACGTGGTGAAATACAGGGACCCTTGGTACCCAGCGCTCCAGCAGATATGGTGAGCGCTAATGGCAAAGGTGGCCAACGTATCTACATCGCTGCGAGTTTAGGCCTAGTCGTGGTACGCCTTGGCGATACCCCAACGACCGGTCATCCAGGTCCTCGTAAGTTTCAATCCGATGGAACGCAATCCAATTTTGACGAACAGCTTTGGAGCAAGCTCATGCTTGCGATCGAGCCGCCTTCCAAATGAACATTCTGAACAGCAATCCGACCGGGATCGGAAACAAGATCCTAAGCAATGCCTTTCAGGAATATAACACTTTTAAGAGTGGCAAACTGGATTGAGTCGAATTGCCCGCTGCTTTGTACGAGCGACTCGCTAAAGAACAGCTCATCCAAACACAGCGTTAATTTTCAAAGGAATTCAACACGGGAAATGGCTATGACTCCAAGACTATTCTATTTCGTCCTTTGCGCAGTATTTTGCGGCCAACTTCGATCGCAAGACTCGCCGTATTCCACCGCTGGTCCTCACAAGGTTGTCGTCGTTGCCTCAGTCGCTCTCAAGGATGATACGCGCGGCAGGACCATCGAGACTCTTGTGCGCTATCCCAGCGGCCCGGGGTCATTCCCAGTCATTGTTTTTAGCCATGGATCGCTTTCCAACAAGGAGACTTTCGGTCCTGCCAGCGAACATTGGGCAAGCCACGGCTACGTCGTCATCCATCCGAACCACGCCGATGCGCGGAGCGGCGCCGGTGGAATAGGGCGGAATCGTTTCGGTGGCGAACAACAATCTGGAGGCACCGATGAGGGAAAACCCAACAGAACCAATTCCGACAAGCAAGCGAACCGCAGAGGAGCGGGACTTGCCATCGGCGGGTTCGGTAGTGCGACCGGCAACACTGGTCGGGTTGAACGCATTAAAGATATTACCAGTGTGCTCGACGCGCTCGACCAAGTTGAGATACAAATCCCCGCGCTCAAAGGGAGACTCAACCGGGACGCTATCGCGGTTGCAGGACACTCGTTTGGTGCCTATGTCGCGCAATGCCATGGCGGTGTCAAGACGCTTGTCGATGGCAAGCTCGAGAATCTATCCGATCCAAGGGTTAAATGCGTTGTTCCCATATCGGCGCAAGGCGAAAGCCAAAGCTACGGACTTACCGCAGAGAGTTGGACAGACGCTAGCACGCCGGCGATGCATATCACCGGCACGCGCGACCGCTCCGCGCCCGATCGGCCCGGTGGGCAATTCGGAGATGTAAGCACCAAGGTAGTCCCTTTTGAACGCAGTCCCCAAGGAGGCAAATATCTTCTCATCATCGAAGGTGCAACCCATGTCTCCTTCGGAGGAAAGATAGGCCAACTGCGCGGTGGGGCGGACGCTGCTGGCCTCACGAAATCTGTAAGTCTGGCTTTCCTCGAAGCGTATCTCAAACAGGACGTCGAAGCGAAGGCATGGATCGATGGCCAGGCTTCCGCAACTTGGCTTGGCTCTCAGGCCAAGCTGCAGCGAAAGCTTTAGCTTGTTACTGTTCTTTACATCAACTCCTATTTCAAATTCCCCCAACACATAGCCCGGACAGCAATGCGAGTGGAAAGAATGAAGCACCGACTCCCGGCTTCGCAATCCTGCCTGTTCTCGAAAGTATCCTGAAGTTGGAACCCAAGCCATGAGAACTCTCCGTCGTGCAACTGCAGTTGTGGGCATCGTTCTTGTTGTCCTCTTCGTTTCGTTCGCAGTCGCGCGAACGACACGCGCCCGAGCCGACGCGGCGTTCATCGCTGCGGCGAATTTGCAGACCGTGACGCTGACGGTGGACGGAGTTGATCGGCGGGCGCTCGTTCACCTGCCCCCCGCTTACGATGGCAAAGTGGCGCTGCCCGTGGTGCTGATGTTTCACGGCAACGGCGGCACGGCGGAATCTGTCGTTAAGGAAACCGGCTGGGTGGCCAAGTCAGATGCAGCGGGCTTCATCGTTGTCTTCCCCGAGGCGACGCGGCCTGACATGACGCAGCCGCCAAAGTTTGGCCGCAACAATCCCGCATGGAACGACGGCTCTGGGCGCTTCCACGCAGGTGAGCGCAACATGACCGACGTGGCATTCATCGCCGCGCTGCTTGACCACCTTGAGGCGAAGTTTGTCGTGGACAAACGACGAGTGTTTGCGACCGGCTTTTCCAACGGCGCTTCGATGGCTTTCCGCGTTGGACTTGAACTTTCGGATCGCATCGCAGCCATCGCACCCGTGTCGGGCGCGCTTTGGATTGCTGAACCAAAGATCGCACGGCCCGTTTCGCTACTTTACATCACCGGCACCGCAGACCCCATCAACCCGATGGAAGGAGGCGCTCCGAAAATGGCGTCCGGCTCCGGCTTCAGTGGGGTACCTGAAAAAGCCAAACCGCCCGTGCGCGAGATGGTTCAGGCGTGGGTG
>Ga0208085_1000516_pt1 | contig 13074 bp, 8 predicted proteins | sample LakMenEpi21Jun10_FD_150721 | JGI IMG/M metagenome (GOLD analysis project Ga0208085, IMG submission 150721) | Freshwater microbial communities from Lake Mendota, WI - 21JUN2010 deep hole epilimnion (SPAdes) | ecosystem: Environmental > Aquatic > Freshwater > Lentic | place: Lake Mendota, Madison...
AGGGAACGTTTTGATCTCGTTCCAAGAACGTCCAGGGGACTGCTGGGACCCGCTCCGACAACGCTTGCGCCAACGAAGAGGTAAAGTCGCCATCAACGATCTGGACTACCTGCTCTACAGCATGCTCGACGCAGTCGTCGATAGCTACTTTCCCGTTTTGGAAAGGCTCGTCGAACAGGTCGATCTCTTGGAACAGGACATCACCGAGCAAGTCAGTTCCGAGCAGATGTCACGCATCCATGAACTCCGTGGCCAACTGCTCTCGCTCAGGCGCTCGATCCGTCCCCATCGCGAGATGATCAACGAACTGGTCCGAGATTCCATCGCTCAAATCCATCCCGAAACGCGGGTCCACTTGCGAGATTGCTACGACCATGTGATCCAAGTCGTCGATGCGGTCGATACCTATCGCGAAGTCACGTCGGACCTTCGTGATTTCTACCTCTCGAGCGTCAGCAACAGCATGAACGAGGTGATGAAACTCCTGACGATCATCTCGACGATCTTCATCCCCCTGTCGTTCGTTGCCGGTGTGTACGGGATGAATTTCGACCCCGAGGTTTCGGCCTGGAATATGCCAGAACTCAAATGGCGTTACGGATACCTCTTCTCGTTGGCCATCATGGGGACAGTCGCCGGCGGACTACTGATCTACTTCCGTCGCCGCCGATGGATTTGAGCTCGCTTCGAGCCGTCGAATCCGTATGCGGTTACCTGCCGCTTGAGGCGTTGCGTCGAATTTGTAGTGCTCGATTGCCCCGGACAAATCGCCGGTCGTCTCAAGACTGCGCCCTAGCAAATAGTGGGCCTGTGCATGCCATCGGTCGGTTCCCCGTACAGCCAGCAATCGCTTCGAAAGCCAGTCGGCGGCGGTTTCTGGTTTCCCTAGATCGGTGTTGGCCATCGCAAGAAATGCGACAATGTCGTACTTGGATTGACGCAGGTAGTTGCCCATGATCTTGAGCCGCATTTGAAAGTTTTCCAATGGCTCGGTGGGACGCTTCATAAGACCGAACGACTTTTGCAACTCGCTGTCGTACTCCATCTCGCGGATGGTCTCCTCATCGATCCGGCAGTCCATGTACATCCGCAACGCTCCAGGTGCTTCGATCGTACTCTCGAGCTGCCCTTTGAAGTGCAAGACCCTTGCGCGACTGATGGGTGTATCGGTGACATAGCTGCCAAACCGCTCTAGATAGGCCATCGCAAACGGGGACATGTCATCGAGCCGAGTTCGAACCGAAAGGTTGTAAACGTGGGACAACCAAGGGACATTCCACAACCGAATCGAAAGCTTCGGATCGATTTGCAAAAGCCTCTTTTCAAACTCGTCGGCATCGAAACTGAGCCGTTGGCGGTTCTCGCCCGTGAGCGACAACTCCAGCACATGCATCGACCGACCGGCAGCAAAAGGCTCCACATCGACCAGTGCGATTAACTCTTTGAGATCCTTGGCCTCGATCGGGTAATCGAACCGGCCAGGAAGCTTGGCTCGGCGAAGCACCGTCGGATCGGCTTTGGCCTCGGCAAGCGTAGCGATACCGTCCCCTTTGGCGGCCGGAATCGGAAGCCCCCAATGGGGCTCGAACAAGTAAATCTCGTTGCCGATCGGAATGCCGATGCACCAGAGTCGGATTGCTGCGTTCTCGGTCGCACCGGTGATGCTCGGTACGGCCAAGACCACCGCATCGATCCCCTGGGCAAAACACATCTGCGTAAAGACTCGCGAACGCTGCCATGCATCACCCCTAGCAAACATGAGGGTTTGCCAAGGCAGTTGGCGGTAGATAGGAGCCTGATCGCTCGGCGGCATATCCGGATTGACCACCAAGCTTTCGACTTGCTTTGGATCTCCCTCGAGGGCGATGTTGCAGACGGTCCAATCAAAAAGCTTCAGTGTCGTCTCGAGCCGAGACCATTCCGTGGCCGTCAAGTCGCTCTTGCGCGAAGCGAGCCAATTGATAAAAAGTCGATCGCGATAAGGTTTGTCGACAACCCAGCTCGAGACCTGCTTGAGCATCTGACATTGCATCATGTACTCGCACTCAGGCTCGCCAAACTCTAACTTGGTCATCCGCTGAGCAAAGTCGATGGTCCTAAGCGACGCAGGGATCGACTCCAAAAGCGAGGAGGCTTTCCACTCCGGAGGACTCACCACGCTCGAAGACCACGAATTGAGCTGGTAGTTGATCTCCTGCATGGCCACCGTCCGATCCATCCGAATCAGTTGTGGCAAGTACTGAAAGGCGTCCTTGAGCGAGTCCCGCTTCTCTTTTTGCTCAATCGATTCGCTTTGGATGCTCTCGATGGCCCTCTGAGTCGGGTCGACGCATCCGCTCAGACCAACCATCAGCCAAGCACAGAACCCAAGATACTTCCAAGCGCCAAGACGCAAAGAAAACGGACTTTTGTTACAAGATGCGCAAGTTAGATTCGTCATGGACAAAAGACGGCGTCAGGACCGAAAAGGAATAGTTGTCCTACGCACGCCAAGGCAAGGTGGTTCGCCACAGGGAGTGGACTCGGGCCAAAACCCCTGGAAAATCCGACAATGGGACCATGTTCGGGCCATCGCTCGGACTGCGGTCCGGGTCCGGATGGGTCTCAAAGAAAAAACCGTCCACACCAACGGCCGCCGCTGCACGGGCCAGCGGTTCGACCATCGCGCGATTCCCGCCGGTCGCTCCACCGAGCCCTCCGGGTTGCTGGACCGAATGCGTCGCATCGAAAATGACCGGCACACCTAGACTCCGCATCTGAGGCAATCCAGCCATGTCGTTGACCAACCGACCATACCCGAAAAAAGTCCCTCGCTCGCACAAAAGGACTCCTCCTTGGCCGGAACTTCGGGTCTTATCCACCACGTATTTCATATCGCCCGGTGCCATAAACTGACCTTTTTTGACATTCAATGGCTTGCCAGTCTCCGCACAAGCGACCAGAAGATCGGTTTGACGCGCCAAAAACGCAGGAATTTGGAGCAGGTCACACACCTCGGCAACCGATTCCGCCTGCTCGGGCAAATGCACGTCGGTCGTCACCGGCAAACCCAGCCGATCCTTGATCTTGGACAACACCTCGAGCCCATCGTCCAAGCCCGGTCCACGGAAACTCGAACCGCTCGTTCGGTTGGCTTTATCAAAAGAGGCCTTGAAGACATACCCGATCTTGAGCCTCCGACACGCATCCGAGACAGCCTCCGCGATCCGAAGACACAAATCGAGCGACTCGATAACACAAGGCCCGGCGATGAGGGTCATCGATTCGGATGTCCCACACTCGATCGACCCAATGCGGACCGGCTCAACACGGACCGGCTCAACGCGGACCGCCGGATTCCCAACACGAGAGTCCAAACCTCTAGGCCGAAGGCCCTCAGAATCGGAATCAGAATGTGAATCGGGATCGGGAAGTCTAGACATGATGCAGTTCTCAGCTCGGTAGCTTGTTCTACGTTAGCGCAACGGCCCTAGAGACTCAGAACTTTTAGACAAGCCAACCTGCCAATTCGGAAGCTCGCTTGACTCGTTGGATCGCGAGCATGAATGCCGAGGTCCTCAGCGAGACTTTCTTGCTGACCGACTCCTGCCAAACGCTTTCAAAAGCCTCGGTCAATGTTCGATCGAGTTCTTGGCGAACGCGATCGAGAGTCCACTTGTAATGCTGTCGATTTTGAGCCCATTCGAAGTAGCTGACCGTGACCCCTCCGGCATTGGCAAGGATATCTGGAAGCACCAGAATGTTTCGTTCGTTGAGCTTTGCGTCTGCTTCGGGGTCGATCGGACCGTTGGCTCCCTCAATGATCAAATTGGCTTTGATTTGATCGACGTTTTTGGCGGTGATGACATCCCCAAGCGCCGCTGGAATCAAGAGCTCAACGTCCAAAGCCAAAAGCTGATCCGGATCGATCCTCTCGGCCCCTTGGTAACCAGCGAGCAAACCTTTGTTCTTCAAAACATAGGTGAGCATCTCAGGAATGTTGAGCCCCTTGGGATTCACATAGGCACCCGAGACATCGCTGACGGCCACGATCGGAAAGGCCGATTCATACAAGTACTTGGCCGCATGGGATCCGACGTTCCCGAAGCCCTGGATGGCAGTGCGGGTCAGCTCGGGTTTGCGATTGAGTCGCTTGAGCATCTTGATCGCCAGGGTCCCGACGCCCCGTCCGGTCGCTTCTTCACGACCGCGGGAACCGTACTCTTCAACCGGTTTGCCCGTGATCACAGCAGGATTGAAACCATGGTACTTCTCCCATTGATTTCTGAACCAGGCCATGACTTCGTGGTTGGTCCCCATGTCGGGCGCAGGGATGTCCGAGTCGGGCCCGACAATCTCATGAATTTGGTCGACAAAAGACCGGGTGATCCGCTCAAGCTCCCGTTTCGAGAGTGTCCGAGGATCGATCCCGATGCCACCTTTAGCTCCTCCATAAGGAAGATCCACAACGGCGGTTTTCCATGTCATCAAAGAAGCCAACGCTCGGACCTCGTCGAGGTCCACTGCAGGGTGATACCGAAGCCCACCTTTCATCGGCCCGCGCGCATTGTCGTGCTGGACTCGATACCCCAGAACCGTTTCGATTCTTCCATCGTCTCGCTCAAAGGCGACCTGGACGGTCACCTCTCGCTTCGGTGTGATCAGCAGTTTTCGTGTCCAATCTGGAAGTTCCAGTTGATCTGCTGCTTGATTGAAATAAAGATTCGTCGACTCGCTGGCTCGCATCGGGAAGGGCCTTGGGAATAGGGGACAAAAACAAAAATTACTTGCGGACCGACGTGGCCGCCTTAATGATCCCTTCAAAGGAATCCTGCTTGAGCGACGCCCCGCCGACCAACGCCCCGTCGATGTTGGGCTCGGAGAGCAATTCCTGGGCGTTGTCGGCTTTAACGCTACCTCCATACAAAACAATGATTTTTTGGGCGGTACCTGCGGAGAATTGCGTCTCCAGAAGGGCTCGGATGTCCTTGTGTACCTCTTCGGCCTGGGCCGGCGAAGCGGTCTTGCCCGTTCCAATCGCCCAAACCGGTTCGTAGGCCAATACGGTTTTTAACATTTGGTCCTCGGTCAGCCCCGCAAGCGATCCAATGCACTGCGAACGGACCACCTGCTGGGTCTGTCCTGCTTCTCGTTGCTCGAGGGTCTCGCCAACGCAGACGATCGGTGTAAGGCCTGCGGCTAAGACCGCATGGAGCTTCTCGTTGACCATCGAATCGGTTTCACCATAAATCGCCCGGCGCTCGCTATGCCCCAAAATCACGTAGCGGCATCCGACATCCTTAAGCATCGAGCAACTGATCTCGCCCGTATAAGCCCCCTCGGATTTGCTGTTCACATTCTGGGCGCCCAAGCCGATGTTGGTCGCATGCAGTGCCTTGCCCAACTCCCCCAAATAAACAGCCGGTGGACATACGGCGATGTCCACATCCGAGACACCTCGCAAGGACTCGACCAAGCTTTGAACCAAGCTCAGCGACTGACCGCGATTGAGATTCATTTTCCAATTGCCAGCGATGAATAACCTTCTCACAAACAGGGATCCTTTGCTCAAACGACCGAAATTCTCTAGACGCGATGGCCAGATTATCAAGATTGGTCTGGAAATAACTAGGGGAGTCTTGCTAGTGTCGTCCAGACTGGCAGGTCTGCTAGAAGGCCTCCGGTGGGTCACCTCGGTCGATTCGCGGTGGCATTTCGACTGGGAATCGGCTGGAAAAACGGCGTTTGAGTTTTTTTGAGTCGTCGGTTTTTGAGCATTGGATTTGTATGAGAAAAATAGCAGTCATCAATCAGAAAGGGGGCGTGGGCAAAACGACCACCGCCGTGAACCTCGCGGCTGGAATCGCTTCCTGCGGCCATCGGGTCTGCCTCCTGGACTTAGACCCCCAAGCGCACGCGTCCTTGCATCTGGGTGTCACCTTGCACCAAGGCGAACCGAGCCTTTATGACGTCCTTTGCAACGAAATGGCACTCTCCGAAGTCCGCCGCGACCTCTCGGAAAATCTTTCGGTATTGCCCTCGCACCTGGACCTCGCTGCCGCCGAAATGGAACTCGCCTCCGAAGTCGGCCGCGAAGTCATCCTCAGAGATCGTCTCGAGCAAGACTCCGCACCCTTTGACTTTCTGATCCTAGATTGCCCTCCTTCGCTCGGAGTCTTGACCCTCAACGCACTGACGGCAGTCGACGAAGTGATCCTGCCGATGCAGCCCCATTTTTTAGCCCTACACGGTCTGAGCAAATTGCTTCGAACCATCGAAATCGTCTCCAAACGACTCAACCCAGCCCTGCGACTCGAAGGCATCGTCCTGTGCATGTACGAGTCGGGAACCCGATTGGCCGCCGAAGTCAGCAACGATATCGAGGAATTCCTCAAAGCCAGCGCATCGCAAAACCCCGTATGGGCCTCAGCGAAATTCTTCCCAACCAAAATCCGACGCAATATCCGCCTTGCAGAAGCCCCCAGTTTCGGACAGTCAATCTTCGATTACGCTCCGACGAGCAACGGCGCAGAGGATTATCTAGCCCTGGCTCGCGATGTCGTCGGGAAAATGACCCCCGCGGCCCAGAGCCCCAAAGCAGCCCTAGCCGGCGGAAAAGCACCCAGTTGCGATCTGCCTAATCCAACCGTGAACCATACCAGCCCCGCTTCGATCCCTATGACCACCCCATAAGGTCCATGATGCGAACCCCCTTGATCCATCGTCAAACCCTGCATTTGAGCGCTCTCGGATTGGTACTGCTCGTAGCGAGCACCGCAGGATGCCAAGGTTGGTGGAACCGCTCCAAAACCCAATCTCTCCTCGGTTTCACAAAAGAAACTCAGGAAACAGACGACTGGGAACACCCAAACGCTCCGAGCGATCGGGACTCCAAAGTCGCTCCAAACTACAATTCCCTCGCTAAACCCTCCATCCTCGAAAACGCCGGTAGCGAAGATAAACCCTATCGCGTTACCCTTCCGAGAGATCGACAAAAAGAACTCGCACAAGCCAACGGCAAGAATCCCGATCTAGCCGATCTTCCAAATCCAAAAACCGCTGCACTTGATGCACCACCAACAGCAACCCCCAAGCCGCCCGCCCAAGACTCGGCGGTAGCCACATCCGCAGTAACCACATCGGCGGTAAACACAGAGATTACAACTGCTCAAACCACCAACGAAACGAAATCAGGGCCGACCGCTTCCGACCAAAACAACGGCGTGTCCCAAGCCTCCGCAACGACTCCTATTCCCATAACTCCACCCTCGGCATCCCCCAACTCCATTCTCGATTCGGGACTATCCGAAGTCGACATCGAAGGAGCCCTAGCGCTGCTTCCAGCCGATTACCAATCGGTCCTACGAAAGAAAATATCCGGACAGAAGATATCCGGACAAACCGACGCCGACCAAAACACCAACGAATCGACAACCAAAGAAATAGGACGGCTCGGACAATCTGCCGATCAAGATCCAAAAAATCCCTCGCGATGGTCCCATGAATTGAACCAATCGGTCGTCGCTCTTGAAAAATACCTCGAGGCCGGATCGGACCTCGAACCAGCGATCCGACAACACCACGAATTGACTCTCAGACTGCTCTACTTGGCACAACGGAACCTGGAATCGGCCAAACGTCCAATCCAAGGAGCTAATCCACGCGAACAAGAGTACCTCGATCACCAACTGACGGCCCTGTTCCAAGCCACCAACCCCGATGCAAACCCAAGCCGACCTCGCCACTGGGCCCAAGTCGCCGCCGAACAAAAACTCGCCGATCGACAACTCTCGGCCCTTAGCAACCTACTCGTCAGCCCACCGGTCTTCTGCACCCAAGTCGATGGATTCGGTGCAACCCACAAGTTCGATAAAAATTGCTTCAAACCCGAGCAGCAAGTACTCCTCTACTGCGAACTCGAGCACGTCACGAGCCAGCGAGTTCGCGAAGGCTACGAGTCGCGAATCCGTGGGACTTACGAAATCCGCGACTCCCAAGGCAAACGCATCGTCGAACAAATCCTCCCCATGGAGCCCGATGTCTGCTCTAGCCAACGTCGTGATTATTTCCTCGTCTACATGATCTACATGCCGCCGAACATCGAATCTGGCAAATACGAACTGGTCCTGAGCATGGAAGATCTGACCGGAAACAAATTCGGCACCTCGAAGTCCGAATTCGAGATCAAAAAATAACGACTTCAACCCCACAGGCCACTATACTGTTATCCACAGTATCGATGTGTGGTTTTGTTAGGTGGTTCTCTATCGATCAAGGAGCCTTCACTATGGCTTCGAACGCGACGTCTCGGTGGCTCGAAACGACTCTTCCTTCCTTCCGCATTTCATCGCAAATTTCATTGCAAATTGCGGCTCGCAAGGCAGTGCGATTTGTCGCTGCAATTCTCCTGGTCCATGTGGTCCATGCAAGTCTACTGCTGGCCTATGCCAAGGCCTGCCCACAAGACGAACCATCTGCAAAGACGGATAAACGCGTCGAAGCCATCGAGAAAGTCCATGAAGATTACCAAGAGTACCTCAAGCAAAAACAAACGCTTGTAGAAACCTACCAATCGCTTCAGACTTCCCTCCAACAGACCGAGGACGAGTGGAAGCGAATTCAAAACGAAGGGGTGATCAAGCAGTTTGCAGCGATGCAATCATCGCTCAACTCGCTCCAAATCTCCAATAGCATCGGAAGCATCGGATCGGCGCCAGGCGGCAATAACTCTCCAAACGATCTCGCGATGCGACAGCAGTTGCAACAGCAGTTGATGGCCAACCGCATGATGGAAAACATGAATGCCTTCATGCGAAGCCAAGAACTCCAGCAACTCGGAGTCGAAGCTCAACGCGCAATCCAAGCACGCTTTGCCACAATGCAAAAAGTCATGAAAGTCGAAGAGGATTACCGCAAATGGCAACTCGGCGGAAACCGATTCTTCGAGAAGTACTGGAACTTCACCGATCCCCAAAAAGCATTCTCCGAACAAGAAATCCAAACCGTCCTACAAGCCCTCGAAACCGACGGAAAAGAAAATCCACACTCCCAACTCGCCCAAGCCCTGCTCCTGACGCGAAAAGGGGATTACTCACAAGCCAAGCCGCTGCTCGATCCGATCATCGAATCCCCAAGCCCCCTTCAACCCATCGCTCTGATGTGCAAAGCCCTCGTACTCGATGGATTGGACAAAGATCGAGACTCCAAACTCGCCATGCAGAACTCCATCAAGATCGATCGAGCAAACCCCTACTGCCGTTGGCTACGCGCCCGATTGGCTTGCAAACAAGACCAACTCAATATCGCAGAGACCGAATGGAAGGCCCTGACCACCCTGCCGACGATGCAACAGGATGCCAAACGCGCCCTGGCATTGCTCTACGCTCAACGCGTTTCCAAAACCCCAAGCAACGCAGGACGAGCGGTGGCGCTGGCCCAAGAAGCTCACCAAGACGAAACACCAGCGACTTGGTTCTCCCATTACGTGCTCGCCGTAGCTTTGCATTCGGCGAAGAAAAAAGACGAAGCGATCGAACAGGTCCAAGCGGCTAAAAAACTCGCCGCCGACGATATTGAAATGCGCTGCGATGCACTGCGTCAAGCCATCGAAGACCAAACGCCCTTTCTTGCGGACCTATAGCTATTCCCCGCGTAGCTAAGCCAAGCTATTCCCACTCCGCAAAAAGATCGTCCTTGACCCAATGGTCCGGTACACGGCGGTGCTTGCCAGTAGATCCCTTGACATCCGACGATTCACCCTCGGCGGCCAAGAAACTCATGCACCCCTGGCATCCGCAACGATCCGGACCTTGGTCCGCCACCCTAAACGCATCCGATCGGTACACAATGCGACTCGCGACAGTCGGATCCCGATCAAACACATACGACATGAGCCTCGACGGACCGCTCTGGACCGATTCCTCCTGCTCGATCAACGGCGATGCTTCGCCTTCACCGCCGCCACCACCACCAAAACGGTTGATGAAGTTGATAACCATCAGAACATCGAGCGGGCTTAAAAAACGGTCGCCGTTGACGTCCAAGAAAGGTGCAACGCCGACCGGAGTCCCATCGAGCGATCGCGATGAATTGGCATTGATATCGTCGACGAGAGTCAACACATCCAGTGGACCCACGTTTTGATTTCCAGTGACATCCTCAGGAAGAATTTCATTTTGCCAAGGGCTAGGAGGTAGGTACCCCCCAAAGTCCACATGCTGGACCGTCGATGCGGATCCATAAGCGACCTGCAGCACTCCGTCGGGCGTATTGGAATTCTGGAATCCAGCGAGATTCGAATTCACCAGCAATCGGTAGTTACCTTGAGACAGATTGGAAAGAAAATAGCTTCCATCGCTAGCCGTTGTGGCTTGGACTCTAGGACCGAACCGCAAATGGTCTAACATCACAAAAGAGTTCTGAAACGCGCGTGCTACCACAGTCCTTATCGTTGCGGCTCCAGTAGCCACTTCCATCGTGATTCGCTGGTCCTTGAGCAATCCCTTGCGTTCGAATCGAGCGACTAGATTCCCACTGGCATCGAACGCATCGAGCCGAACATTCGAGTTGTCGGATTGAGCAACCGCTTCGATCGACACGTACGATTGAGCCTGATCGAACCGAGCGCGAAGCTGCAGGTCTTCATCGTAAAAAGAATCGACATAACGCCGTGCCCAAAACGAGTAAGGCTTGAAGAACTTCGGTCCACTGAGATTGTTCTTCGGATAGACCCCGATGAGGCCTTGGGAGTCATTGCCGATCGTATCGATCAAGACTTGATTGGGTGATGCTCCCAGCTTTCCAGAAAGATTCCCAGTGACGTAATTGTCCGGATCGATCCATGTTTGCAGAGCCAGCGGTTGGTTGTCCGCGTTGACCAAGGTCACCGTAGCGTTGGGAATACCGCTCTCTAAAGGATCCCATTGGCCGTTTTGATTGCTGTCTCGCCAGACAAAACCTTGAATCCCGTGCTTATCCGTGACGTCGGGGGCATTGCCAATCAAACCCGTGAAGACATTGCTCGAGAGCCCCAACTTGGTCTCCATCGCTCGAATCTCAATCGTCTTTCCAACTTGGGAAGCCAAGATCGGAATTTGAAGGTTCAGATCGACCGAATAAGCATCGGCAGATTGGATCGAGGTCCAAGGCCCTGCATCGATGCGGTATTCGATGCGACGGACCTTGTTGAGGGTGATGTCGTTTTGCGTCCCCGAGGAGTTTCGATTCGGGAGTGTTTGAACCGAAGCCCGACCGCTGAAGGAATACGTATTGAAAAGAGGGTTGAACCGACCTGTACCTTCAAGCTTCAGCGGAACATCGAGCACATCGAAGATCCCGTCGTTATCCGAGTCTTTCCAACCGATCTGCGCAAGAGTCGCTTCGGGTGATTCGATTCGATTAAATGCAGTCGTCAACGACGAGCCTGAAGACATGATGCTCGGTGACTGTGAAAAGTTCGGGGTGGGGTTCAGATCGATCGCATTGGTGTTTTGAGCGTTGTAGTACCCCCGCCTGTCAAAGTAATTTCCACCGCCACTGTACTCATCACGTGCCCAGAAAATGTGACCCGTCTCGTGGGTATATGTCGAGTTTGGACGGCTCGAGGGGATCACCTCAAAGAGCCCACCGGCAAATGCAAAAGCACGGGAGAACGAACCACCAGGAGCAAAGCTCCCATCGGAATCCTTCATCGCATTGACCACGAAAATCGTAAAAGACCAATCGGTATCGAGCTTGTCCCGCTGAGCATGGTTGAACGCTCGGATGTTGGTCTCAAAACTGGTGGTGTTGTTGAACCCGACCCCCTGAAGGAACTGCGGGCCCCACTGCAGGTAGCCCTCAGAAGTCATATTGATCGGTTCAAACGTGATCGGCATCCGATTATCGACGTAGGTCCGATCGATAACCCATTCGAGCGTGTGCACGGAGCTCTTGGTCGCCAAAAGTTGGTTCCACCACTGCAATCCGCTTTGGATGTTCCCCATGACGGCTTCGACATAGCCAGGCGTCCAATCCTCCGTGCTAACCGCTCCTGTGCTTTCCAGAAAGACAGGGGTAACCGCGATGCGGCCGAGCATGAACTCCCCGGTGTCCTGGGAAGTGGCTCCGAAAGGCAAGACCGCCATGACGCGACGCTCTTCCAAGCATTCCATGGCCAGCTTGCGACGCGAGGACACCTTGGGTCGATTGCGTTTTTCGGCTCGAATGCTTAGGCTCATGGCGTCGATCTGGGGGTCAGGGGGCTCGAGTCTCGATAGCTCTAGGTTTGAAATCCGATTGAACGATTAGGAGGACTCTGGCGGTTAGGAAGGCCGTCAATAGGTACTTATCGGGCGTAGCTTTCGATTCGATTGCGTGAAAACCTGTTCCTTTTGGATATCTTTCCAGCCCAATGATTCCAGGCTAGGTCCATTTTTTCCAATTTCCAGGGCCATCGATCCGACAAGCAAAACTTATTCAGCTAGACCGACACCCAAATCCGCTCCCTCAATTTGCTAGCGTCTGATCCGTCTGATCCGTCCGATCCGTCTGATCCGTCTGATCCGTCTGATCCGTCTGATCCGTCCGATCCGTCCGATCCGTCTGATCCGTCTGATCCGTCTCTCGTGGTGGCCCTTCAGGCACCCGTTGCCGCCGCCTCGGTTTGCTAGCGTTCCCCCAGGGTTTTCCTTCAGGTGCTAGGCACCCGTTGCCGCTGCCTCGGTTTGCTAGCATTCCCCAAGGTTCCCCTCAGGTGCCAGGCACCCGTTGCCGCTGCCTCGGTTTGCTAGCATTCCTCGGGGTTTCCCTTCAGGTGCCAGGCACCCGTTGCCGCTGCCTCGGTTTGCTAGCATTCCTCGGGGTTTCCGTCAGGTGCCAGGCACCCGTTGCCGCTGCCTCCAGGCACCCGTTGCCGCTGCCTCGGTTTGCTAGCGTTCCTCGGGGTTTCCGTCAGGTGCCAGGCACCCGTTGCCGCTGCCTCGGTTTGCTAGCGTTCCCCAAGGGTTTCCCCCAGGTGCCAGGCACCCGGTGCCGCTACCTCGGTTTGCTAGCGTTCCTCAAGGGTTCCCTTCAGGTGCCAGGCACCCGTTGCCGCTGCCTCGGTTTGCTAGCATT
>Ga0208085_1000521_pt1 | contig 12988 bp, 22 predicted proteins | sample LakMenEpi21Jun10_FD_150721 | JGI IMG/M metagenome (GOLD analysis project Ga0208085, IMG submission 150721) | Freshwater microbial communities from Lake Mendota, WI - 21JUN2010 deep hole epilimnion (SPAdes) | ecosystem: Environmental > Aquatic > Freshwater > Lentic | place: Lake Mendota, Madison...
GCAATGCGCCGGTCGATCGGGTCGCGTTGAATTTTTTGGTCGCGCGCGACTACTCCTGTCCCCGCCATTGGTAATCCGCGAATCCTGTTCCCAAAACGGGGCAGGATTCGCGGGAAACCTGGATTCCTGGACCGATTCATAGCCCCCGCCGTTTTCGGGGGCTCTATTCGATTGGACTAGTTCGGATTCCCGAACGATACTAGGGGCATGGAAATGATTCTGACCGATTCGCCGCTGATGACTGCCGAACGCGCCGCCACGGTCGCCGGCTGTTCCGCGAACTACCTCCGCCGACAAATTAAGGCGGGCCGCGTCGAAGCAATCAAGACGATCGGCGGCGGCTGGGTTCTCACCCAACGGACCGCGATGGAATTCCGGAAGACACTTTCGAGCCGCGCCGGTTGCAATCGCGACAAGCCGAAAGCCGGTCGGAAATCGGCTCCCCGGCCCCGCCGGGCCGGCTGAAAAAAATTCCGGATTCCTCCCCGGATTTTTTGCTTGAACTTTTCGAAGCCCTCGGCGTATATTCCGGCATCGAAGTTCGGTCCGCCGACCTTCCCGCGTTTGGTAGATGCTGAACGCTGGGCACTTGCCGGGAAACCGGCTTTTGCGATGGTTCGAAGGTCGGTTTTCCACACTTCACGGAGGAAGCGGTCATGGATGCTCACGGATCGGAGTATTTGGCGGCTGCGGAGGGCATGGCGGAAGCCTACGGGCGGCCGTTCCCGCCGATGGGCTCGGTCGTCTGGTTTCCCTACGGCCGCGGCATTTCTAGTGGCCGCGTCTTGGGATTCATCGACACGGCGGACGGTCTGGCAGTTCGCGTCCAGCGGTCGGCGTCCGAAACGCTGGAAATTGCCCTGGACGCGCTCCAGCCCCCGCCGCGGTTCTTCGCGACGAATGCCGCCGCGCCGGTCGTCGGGCGATTGGTCTGGTTCACGGTCGACGGCGGGCAATGCCGCGGGGTTGTCGAGCAAGTAGCGCCGGACGGCGTTTCGTTCCTGGTCCGTTCGAGCGAATCCGGCGAGGTCGTCGAGGTCGCGGCCCGAAACATTCTCAACTTTTAAGGGGGCCATCATGCCTGTTGATAGAGCGCCAACGAAGGCGCAGGGCCGGGAGTCTTTTGAGTTGGCGCGACTGTACCGGGTTCTCCGGGCGCAGTTGGCGGCGCGGGATTCCCGCGTTTCGCTGGGGAAGGGTTTGTATCGCGGCGACGTTGCCGCGGAGATGCGGGCGGCCCTGGAGTTGCAACGGGTCCGGCCCTGGTTGGAGTCGATCGACGCCGAACGCGTTCGCGCGAATGCCGGCGCCGATCGAGCCGGGGGCATTTGATATTCGGCGTGGCACGGCCGGGCTCGGCGCGGCCGGGCGAGGCGGGGCTCGGCATGGCTCGGCGGGGCTCGGCGGGGCTCGGCGTGGCGTGGCATGGCATGGCGAGGCAAGGCCGGGCATGGCAAGGCAAGGCAAGGTTTTATGAATTTCGTTTACGTCATAGGCGAACGCGAATCGGGTCCGGTGAAAATCGGCCGTTCATGGTCGCCGTCGAAAAGGAAGGGGGAACTACAGATAGGGAACCCGCGAACGCTCCACGTTTTCGCTCGGGTTCCCTGCGAAGACGCGGAGCAACTAGAGGCGGTTTTGCATCGGTTTTTTTCGTATCGCCATGTTCATGGCGAATGGTTCGACGTTTCATCACTGGAGGCCGCGGAAGCGGCGCGATTACATGGCTACCGTATCGACCAAGGCGATTTCGATTCTGTGCCGACTCATCGGAGTTCGGCCTTTGATGTTCGACCGCTATTCGGGGGACAACAGCACAAGCCTCCCCGTGGCGGAGAAAATGTACCTGGACGCGGAACGGCGTTTGACGCTTCCCGCCGTCAACCTCTTTTCGATGCTGTGCGCGGAGAACACGAAAAGCGTATGCCGTCAGTTTTTCGGGAAGAACGGAAAGACGATCGGCCTGGGGATGGCTAGTTACGTCACGATCACGCCGTTCGACATTCTTATTTGCGACGATAACGGGCCGGTCGTCTTCAACGGGTTCAACGCTCAGGTCTTCGAACACCGGACCGTTGCGCGTCTGGCGAAGGGAGTCCCGAACGCGAAGCACCGGCCCGTTTTGGCGACGCCGTGGAATCTTGCTTTCACGATGGACTACATAGAGAACAAGTATTGTTCTCTGGAGAATCTCCGGCAGGCGTTGACGATGGGCGGGATGCTCGGCGTTGGCACGTTTCGTCCGTATTTCGGAAGGTATGAAGTCGAAACATTCCAGGTTCAATAGCACGGCTCGGCACGGCGAGGCGCGGCTGGGCGTGGCTCGGCAGGGCAGGGCGAGGCTCGGCGGGGCGAGGCACGGCGAGGCAAGGCGAGGCAAGGCAAGGAAACCGCCGAAGCGTAACCGGTGTTCGCAATCCGGCGGCGGGATGGTTGGTTGCGGGGCATGGCGGGGCGAGGCGAGGCGGGGCGAGGCACGGCGGGGCAAGGCGAGGCAAGGCAAGGCAAGGCAAGGCAAGGCAAGGCAAGGCAAGGTTGTTTTCTAAAGTTCGGTTCCCATAACTCTGGAGGTTTTGAAATGGCTACGGTAGATGGTTCGAATGATTCCTACGCGGTCGCGCCGGCTGGGCCGGAACGGTCCGCGCTGGTGGCGCATCGGGCGGCTACGGATGCCGCGGGCGTCTGCCGGGAGATTGTCACGAAGACGGCGCAGACGATTCAAGGCCGGAAGTACGTTCGCGTCGAGGGTTGGCAGGCTATCGCGAACGCGTTCGGCGCGGTTGCGTCGGCGGTTGACGTTCGGCGGGTCGATGGCGGCATTGCTGCGGTCGGCCAGGTCCGCCGTGTTTCCGACGGGGCGATCCTGGCGACGGCGGAGGGGTTCGTCGGGGACGACGAAAAGACCTGGAGCGGGCGGAACGAATTCGCCCGGCGAGCGATGGCGCAGACGCGGGCAATCTCTCGGGCCTGCCGGTCCGCGTTCGCGTTCGTCGTCGTTTTGATGGACGCGGGGTTAGAGACGACGCCGGCGGAGGAAATGGGCCACGATGCCGGCCCCATTGAGTACCGCCCGCGGCCGGCCCGGGTGCCGGACCCCAAGCGGGGCGCGGCGGATTCGGCCCGTATCGCGATTGCTCGCGCGGCGACGCACGACGATTGCGACGGCCTCCGGCGGCGGCTGGATGAACGGTTGGCGGATGGGACGTTCACCGCGGCGATTCATCGCGAGCTAGTCGGCCTGGTGCTGGCCCGCGCGGAGTCGGTTGGCGGCGTGTTTCTGGACAACACCGAATCGCAAGAGGTCGCGCGTTGATACCCGCCGGGCGTTCCGGCGGTCGGATTTTTGGTTTCCAACCTGGAGGGAAAGCTATGCGTTTTGCTGGAAATGTTGATACGGCCGGGGAGTTGCCCCCGGCCGGGGAATATGTCGCCCTGGTCGTCGAGGCGGCCGAAAAGCCGGCCCCGTGGGACCGTGAGCGGGATTGCCTGGCTCTAACCCTGGAGGTTATCGCCGGGGGCCAGCCGGTCACGTTCGAAGACTCGACGGGCCTGGAGTCGGAAGCCCGGCTGGCGGTTATCTGCCGGGCGTGTGGCGTCCCGCCCGTAGGGGACGTTCACGCGGGTGCGCTGGTCGGTCGTCGGGTCGGCGTCGAGGTCCGGCACAAGATGACGAAGTCTGGCCGGGAAATCGCCACGGTCGGGCGTTGGTTCGAAGCGCCCCCGCCGAAGGTCGAAACGCGGACCGCGGCGCGGCCCGAAGTTCGGAATACTGAACCCACCGGCGGAGCGGAAGACATTCCTTTTTGATTCACGCGCCCCCGCGCGGGCGGCCCCGATGCCGGGCCGCGGCCGGACACTCCAGCCGGCTCCAGGATGGCGCAATCCTGGTCGCGCGGGGATTTCTTCAACACCCGGAAAGGATGCCTGGTTATGGCTCGAAAGCCTACGGTCTACGTCTGTTACATCGGCGGTCCCTACGACGGCCTGGAGTACGCGTTTCGCGGTAAGGAATGCCAGCCGGCCCCGGTTTTAGACCTGGGGCATATGACGCGGGCGCATTTGTACCGGCTTGCGCTGGAGCGGTCCGTCGTCGATGGCGGCCGGTTTCGTGTCGCCGTCTACGTCCACGTTCCGGAGGGGGTAGCGGATGCTAGTTCCTCTCTCTGAACGTGACATACGTCAAGCGGCCGGCAACGCGCTCGAAAGGCGCCTGGAATGGCTCCGGGATGGCCGGGCGGAGCGTTACGAAACCGCCGGCGCCCGCGGGCTCGGCGCTGATTTCGTCGGATGCCTCGGGGAGTTCGCGGTCGCGAAATGGCTGGGCCTTTTCCCGTTCGGGTTCTCCGGCCGCGGCGGAGCGGACGTTCGCGGCGTCGAGGTCCGGACGATCGACGAACCTGGCGCGGCGCTCCAGGTCTACCCGTCGGACCCGGACGATGCCGCGTTCGTCCTGGCGTTCGTCGGGGACGTTTTCCGCGAGGGCGTCCGGATTGTCGGTTGGCTTCCGGCCGCCGAATGCAAGCGCCTCACCTATTGGCGCACTGAATACAAGCGGGCGGCCTACATGGTCCCGCAAACGTACCTGGAGCCGGCGGCGTCGCTGGCGGATTTCTTGGCACCGGAGGGCAAGCAATGCGCGAGCATTTGACAAAGTTGGTCAATGACCTGGCGGAAGTTCTGAGTTTCGAATGTCGGCAGTCGAAGGCGGACCAGGCGGAATTCGAAATCCTCGTCGGGGATTTGCGGCGGGCGATCCATGCGGCGATCTGCCGGGCGCGTGTCCGGCTCATGGAAGGAATGGAAGCGAAGGAAGGGGGTGAAGGATGAAATTCGACGATCGCCCGGAATGGATGAAGGAAGCCGGGTTGCGCCCCCGGTTTCCGGTGGACCGCTACGTTATCCCTCCGCCGCCGGCCGGCCTGCGGATCGAAGCGGAACTAGACGAGGCGAAAGCGGCCCGCCTGGTGACGGAGTTCACGGCGTTGATTGCGGACACGACGGAGCCGGACCAGTTGGAAGCACTGCGGATACGTCTTTTGGACACGATGACGGCAAACCGGCTGTCGATGCTCCAGGCGTCGAAGCTGATTGCGTTAGTCCTGCGGAAGATTGAAGGCACGGGCCACGAAATGCGGCGAATCATGCCGGACGGGACGGACGTTCCGGTTTCATCGACGACCAGGGAGGGCAAGTAATGGCGACGCCACAATTCGATTTTTTTCCGCGCGATTTCTTGGCGTCCACTATCGGATGGCCGGCCGCGGCAAAGGGTCATTACATAACGCTCCTTTCGGTTCAATGGGAACAGGGAGGGCTACCGGGCGACCCTTCGCGGGTCGACGGCATTTCTCCCGGCGTCGTCCGCGATTGGCCGGAGTTCGGGGAAAAGTTCCCGATATGCGAAGACGGCAAGCGACGGAACCCGCGGCTAGAGCGGGAGCGTGTCTACCGGGAAACGAAGTCGGCGGCCGGAAAGGCTGGCGCACGGGCGAAATGGGGTTCGGATGGCAAACCGGATGGCAAACCGATGGCAGACGGCATGGCAAAGCCGATGGCAAACGGCATGGCAAAACGATGCCCCCCTTCCCCTTCCCCTTCCCCTTCCCCTTCCCTCTGCCCGGAAGAATTCACAAACACCGCGGGCGCGGGAGACGAATTCCGAAAGCCCGGATGGGCGGCCGTCGAATGGGAAGCGTTCGCGGCGACCTGGAACGCGACGAAGCGGGCGGCGCCGTGGGTTCCGTTGTCCCCGCCTGGCGGCTGGGTGGACGCCGCGGCCTCCCCTGGCTGGCTCGAACTGGCTCGGCAAGCCGTCGAGCGTTTGCCACGATGCGAGTTTTTCCAAACTCCCCTGGCCGTTACGAAATTTCTCGAACCGGGCTGGGTCGATCGGATTCTTGCCGGCGAGTTCGACAACGCGAAGGCGGCGCCGCGTTACGGGAAACCGGCCCCGGCCGGCCCGATGACGCTCGACGAGAAACTTTCAGTCGATCGCCGCGAAGCCCGGACGCGAAAGACTTGGCGGGCGCCGCCGGACGGATGCCCGGAAGACCTGGCCGGACGGTTTTTTAACCAAATGCTTTCGCAGCATGAATACGATCAAAACCGGACGGAGTCGCTCCGGATTCATCGTCAGAGGCTCCAGGATTGCGCCTCCCGCCTCGCGGCGGAAAGTTCGAAGAGCACAACCGAAACAAACGGGCGTCCTGGCGCAAATGCGGAGGCCGGAGAGACCGACGACGAATCGCTCGAAAGGGAGGATTTTGACCCCATCCGGGACGGCTGGGTCGGGAAGGACGGTCGCCCGTAGTTCGGTTTTCCGAAAGTGCTGGATGGTTTTCACTTCGCCGGATACATTCCCGGCTCATCGGAGGGCGACGGTATGGGTACGGTGGCCGCGTTCGTTTTCATCGTCTCGGGCGTGGTCGTTTGCGTCGGGACGTTTTTCGTTGGGTTCCTCTCCGGCGCAGCCTGGTTCCGGAATCATTCCGCGGCGGACATGACGCGGTTCCGGAAGGCCGTTCGCGACGAGGAACGGGCGAAGGTCTGGCACGGCCGGAACTAAAACACCTCGGGAGGGTCATGGATGACCCCGGTATCTTTTCGGGTCTACGGCGATCCAATCCCCCAGCCGCGGCCGCGTGTCTCCACGTTCGGCGGACACGCGCGGGCGTATGTTCCCGCGGCGCACCCGATTCACGCATTTCGGGAGGCGGTCCGCCTGGCGGCGCTTGCCGCGGGCGTCCAGCTGTCGACCGGCCCCGTCGAAGTTTCCATCCTCGCGGTTTTCGCCCGCCCCCCATCGCACAGGAAAGCGGACGGAAGCCTCCGCGCCGGGGCTCCGCTCTACCCCGGCCACCGCTGCGGCGATTCCGACAACCTCGCAAAGGGAATCCTCGACGGTTTGCAGGGCGTCGCGTTCTACGACGACGACCAGGCGGACCTGGGCTACGTCCGGCGACGCTACGGGAAGACGGCGTTCGTTGAAGTTTCGGTTTCGGAGTTTGAACCGGAAGACCACGGGGAGGGTTTGTGATGCTCCAGCGCTCCCGCTGCAGGCGGTTGACGGAACCCGAATTGGCGACGATCCGCGAAATGTGGGCGGAGGGCGACGCGGTTTCTGTGATCTGCGCGGCGCTCGACATAACCCGCGACGCGTTCATCGCGCGGCGATTGGATCAACTCGCGGACCTACCGATTCGGGCGCGTGGATGCCGGGCGGGCGTTCCTCGGGTTCCCGAACCGACGGAGGCAGATTTCCCGCCGGAGTTGATTGCGCAGCGCGCCGCGGAGATACGCGCCGGGTGGACGGAATCGGAACGGCTCAAGCGGATTTCCGGCGGGCGTGTCCCTCCGGCGACTCACCGCCTGGTACGGCGCGCCGATCTTTCGGCGGCCATTCGGAACCGCTGAAGATTCAAGGGGGACGCGTCCCGGTTTAGTTTCGCCCCCATGGCGAAGCGGCGGAAACCAAAGCGCGACGAACAGCCGGAGACGGAAAAGCGCGTCGAGCGGAAGCCGGCGCCGTCCCCGAATCCCTACGCGTGGCGGAACCGGGTCGCGGAATGGTTCAACAAATAACAAAGCGGGGCGCCCGTGACCAACTACCCTGCCCGCTGCGCTACCGACGACGACGCGCCGCCGCGGCTCACGCTACGGGTTCCCGCTGGGAATGAATGGTGGCGGGCGTTCCTGTTTCGGCAGGATGACGGAACCGGGAACCGCGTTCCGATCCCGATGGAGGGCTACGCGTTCCGGGCGTATGTCTCGGTTCGGTACGACTCGGAACCGCTCTTGGAAATCGCGATCGACGCCGGCCGCGCCGCGCAAGGCGTCGTTTTTCTGTCGTTGACTGAAGACCAGACGGGGTCCGTCACGCCGGGGACGTATTTCTGGCGGCTGCGGACGACCGCGCCGGGCGACGTTGAACGTACTCGGGTCGATGGACCTATGGAGATTTCCCGCCGATGAGTTCCCGCCAAAAATCGACCGTAGAGGTAACGCCCGGCGCCGTCGAAATCGTCGTTTGGGGCGGTCCGCCTGGTCCTCCGGGCGAACCCGGCTCCGGTATCCAGGTCAAAGGCGTGGCGGAGGCGTGGCCCCCGGCGGACGCGCCGGAAGACGGTGATCTTTGGGTTATCCCGGACCCGATCCCGCCGGGAACGCCGGAGGGTTTCGAGCCTGGCGACGGCGCCAGTTGGGACGGAGAAAACTGGGTCAACACGGGACCGATTCAAGGGCCGCCCGGTGAAGACGGCGGCGCCCATATCGTTTCGGAGACGGCGCCGCCCCCCGGTGACGTTGGCGATTTGTGGATTCGCACGAACGCGCCGGAGGTCGAAATGCCGGCCGGCCCGCCCGGCCCTCCCGGCACGGCGGCGACGATCGAAGTGGCGGAAACGGTCACAATCGACCCCGGCTATCCGGCTGAGGTCGTCAATCTCGGCAACGCCAATAAGGCGCTGTTGTCGTTCAAGATTCCGCAAGGGATTCCGGGGGTCGACGGTGCCCCCGGCCCGGCTGGCGTCGACGGCGTCCAGGGCATTCCGGGCGAGGTCGGCCCGGAAGGACCGCAAGGCGAACCCGGTCCGCAAGGTATCCAGGGCGAACCCGGAAGCGACGGTGCCCCCGGCGTTGACGGCGCCCCCGGCCCGGCTGGCGAACCCGGAAAGGACGGCATCGACGGAAGCGACGGAGAGCCTGGCCCGGTCGGACCGCAAGGCGAGCCCGGCGCAGTCGGCCCGGAGGGTCCGCAAGGAATCCAGGGGATACCCGGCATTCAAGGCGCGCCGGGGCTCGGGATCACCTACCGCGGCAACGTCGCGACGGTAGACGATCTGCCGGACACGGCGGCGCAGGGCGACCTATGGACCGTCGCGGAGCCTGCCCCGGCTCACGGGTTCGTATGGGATGAAGACGCATACGATTGGGTCGATGCCGGCCCGGTTCAAGGTCCGCAAGGCGTCGCGGGTCCGCAAGGCGTCCAGGGTCCGGCCGGCGAGCCGGGCGCGGTCGGTTCGCAGGGTCCGCAAGGAATCCCCGGCGAGGCTGGCCCCGCTGGTCCGGCCGGCATTCAAGGCGAGCGCGGCGAACCCGGCATTCCCGGCGAGGTCGGCCCGGAAGGTCCGGCGGGCGTCCAGGGCGAAACCGGCCCGGCCGGCCCCACGGCAATCGCTACGGATACAGTCCTCGGCGGCGTCAAAATCGGCGCCGGAATCACGGTTACGGCCGATGGCACGATCAGCGCCGCGGCGGGTACGGATTACGTCTTGCCGAAGGCGAGCGCGGCCGTACTGGGCGGTATCAAAATCGGCGCCGGGCTATCGATCGACGCAAACGGCGTGTGTGCGGCGAGCCTCGCGGGGAACTACGTCAACAAAGCCGGCGACGTAATGAACGGCCCCCTACGGTACGCGCCAAACGCCGGCCCCGCCGGATTTAATGGAACCGACGTTTATACGTACTACGACGGCGCGTATTACCGTTTGTATATGCCGGGCGGCCGGCAAGCGTTCATAGCCGCCCCCGATACGGCGCAAGTGCAGTTCCTCGGAGCGAACCCACAGACCCCCTTTACCCCCGCCGATGATAAAGACCTGGCGAACAAAAAATACGTCGATGGCGCAGTATCCAGCGCGATCACCGGCGCGACGCAATTCCTAAAGACGACCGGCGGCACGATGACGGGGACCATCGTCGCCCCGACGGCTGTCAATACGATGACCTGGGCGACGAGCTACAACATTTTCGGCTCCAGCGGTGGCGTCGCATTCCGCAACAATAACGCCAACCTGTTGTTGATGACGACGACCAGTGTCGCGGCGGTCGTGTTGCTAGAGGTCCGGGCAACCGGCGCGGCCATTCGGTTTGGCAGTGCAGGCCCGACGGTCACGAATGTATCCGGCGTCGTGTCGATCACGGCAAACGTCGAGTCGACCACCGCGGCCCCCACGGCCGCCAGCCACTTGACCAGAAAAGACTATGTAGACGGGCGGGTAATCGCGCAGGCAGCCGGCGGCGCAGCCCCCGCGGTTACGGGCCTGAGCGCGGGAACCCTATGGGTGGAATACTGATGACCGTTCAAGTTCTCAACGCCGGAGCATGGAAGCCCGCGACCCCGAAAGGGGTCATGGTCGGCGGCGCATGGGTCGCGCCTAAGAAAATGTATGTCCTAACGGGCGGCGCGTGGAAACTGGTCTGGGAGGAAGCCGCGGCCGCGGAGCCTCCGTACCTTTACGCGTGCGACGTAGTTTACAAGCCGGGCTATGTCGTCGATTTCACTGCGCGTATCGGTGCGCCTACCGATCCCGACGAGGCTTTCATGTTTCAATGCGTCCAGATACCGCGAAACGGGTATGTTTCGCGCACCTTTTCGAAAACATTCACGGCAAGCGGCTATTCAAAGCTGGATTGTACGCTTGAAGATTTGTCGAACGTTCCGGGCCGCGACCGCCGGAAAATAGAGTTCTACATTCAACCAAGGTCCTGACGCATGGCGGACGCTCTTTACTATTGGGACGGAACGCAATGGCGGCCGATAGCATCGGGCGGCGGAGGCGGCGGCGCCTCGGGTCCGGCCGGTCCGCCTGGCCCCGCCGGGCATAGCGTCGAGGTCTACGGACCACAGGCGTCGATTCCCGCGACGCCGGCGAAGGGCGATATGTGGCTCTACACTTCCACGCGCGCGGTGACGAAGACCGCTTGCGTGAACCGTCTGAAATACGCGCCGCTGCCCCCTGTGGCGGCGACCCCGTGCGGCAAGCGCCCCGCATATCCAACGCTTTCCGGAGGTTTGACGTACAAGCCTGGGAAATACCGGGTTCTCAAGAAAAGGAAATGACAATGGCAGACACGCAAGACGTTCTCGTATACGACGGCGTTTCCTGGGTTTCGATCCGCGGACCGCAGGGCGACCAGGGTCCGGCCGGCGGAGCGGGTCCGGCTGGCGAAGTCGGCCCCGCCGGTCCGGCTGGCGAAGCCGGTCCCGCCGGCGTCCAGGGTATTCAAGGCGAAGCGGGTCCGGAGGGTCCAGCCGGTCCTACGGGCCAACAGGGTATCCAAGGCCCGGCCGGTCTCGGCATCAACTTCAAGGGCGAAGTTCCGACGGAAGCCGATCTGCCGGCCGGCGCGGCTCAGGGCGATTCCTACATTGTCCAGGCGGACGATTCGTTTTGGGTCTACGACGCCGCCGGGGCGAAGTGGGTTTCGGGCGGCTCGATCCAGGGACCGCAAGGTATCGCCGGTGAGGCTGGCCCCGCTGGCGTTAAGGGCGACCAGGGTATTCAAGGCGTCCAGGGCGAAGCCGGCCCCGCGGGCGCGAAGGGCGACGCCGGCCCAGCGGGCGCGGACGGGCGCAATAGCGAAGTGTACGTCCAGTTGGCGCAGCCCACGCCGATTGCTCCCGGTGCGATGTGGATCGTTCGCGGCTAACGGTCAACCCTCGGTCAATTCGCGGGCGGCCCCCGGCGCACGACGCGCCGGGGGCGCCCGTCTTCAACACAAAAGGCGAAGCAATGGCGACGGAAATCTATGTATGGACGGGGGCGGATTGGGAATCATGCCGCGGCCCCCAAGGCGCCACCGGCCCGGAAGGCCCGACGGTCGTTTCCGCGGACGCGGTCAACGTCGCGAAGATTGGGACCGACGGGAAAATCCTGGTAGCACAGGCGGACCTTGACACGCGCTATGTGAATGTGCCCGGCGACACGATGACGGGGCAGTTGATCGTTGCGCCGGCCGTTGGCCCCGCCACCCCGGAAGGGACTATCAAGTTAATCGGGGACAATACAAACGCGAACATGACGATACAGCGCAATTCCAACACGGTAACGGGTCATCCGTCCGTCCGCTATATCAGGACACTTGGAACGACTGCGGCTCCACTGCCGATCGGCAATGTCGATACCACAATGGGCGGCATGGCTTGGCATACCATAGGCGCAACGGGCGCGTCGATTGCCTGCGGATACATTTATTGTATAGCGAGCGAAGGGCCAACCGCCGCAAATAAAGACTATATCAATTCTCGTTTAGTCTTTAGTGCGGGCCGCGGAGTTCCCGGCGACGGTTCGGCCTTCACTAAACAGCTTATGACAATTACGACGGTTGGCGTCGGCATGAATTGGGAAAATATTACGCGTCAGCTTGAAGTCGGCGGCGGAGCAATCATTCGCGGGGCTTTCGAGGTAACGGGCAATATCACGAGCGCCGGCACGGCCCACAGTTTCGCGGCGGCGTCGATTCCGTCGTCGGCTGTGATTGGGGACGTTGCGTTTACCCCCGCAGGCACCGCCGCCGCCGGAGCCAATGGCAGTATGCGTTGGGATGAAAACTTTCTGTATCTGCGCACGGGTACGGCGTGGAAAAAGGTTGCTCTATCCGCTCTATAGGGGAAGACATGACAGACGACGAAATGGATGCCGCAATGGCAAAGGAAGCGGAGGCCCGCAAGGCCGCGGAGGCGAAGTTGGCGGCGGAGCAAGATGCCGCGCTCGACGCGGTCCGGTCGGCCTGCGATGCGGAACGTGCTGCGATGGGTCAGCCGACAAGCGACGCGCCGCAAAAATGGGATAAGGCGTAATGCCAACGCGGCCCCAATCTTTCCGGCCCCCTCGGCTGCGACAACGGGCGCGGCCCCTCGGGCACAACGCGCACTATCTCACCCCGCAATGGAAGGCGCTGCGGAAGACGATCTTGGTGCGAGACGCGTATACCTGCGCCGATTGTCGGCGCGTCGTCACGGGGATAGCGGCGCAGGTTGACCATATCCTCGCACTGAAGGATGGCGGGACGGACGACCCCGCGAACCTGGCTGTCCGGTGTAACGTTTGCCACGGTCGGAAAATCCGGGACGAGCAACAGCGGCGAAAGTAGCTGGACGGCTTACGGCATTCGCCATAGGCTGAAGTTTGTAACACCGAACACGCGCCGAACGCTGCCAAAATGGCGGGGGGGGCGTCCAGCCTCTAAAACCTGGCCCCTCCGAAAC
>Ga0208085_1000523_pt1 | contig 12975 bp, 8 predicted proteins | sample LakMenEpi21Jun10_FD_150721 | JGI IMG/M metagenome (GOLD analysis project Ga0208085, IMG submission 150721) | Freshwater microbial communities from Lake Mendota, WI - 21JUN2010 deep hole epilimnion (SPAdes) | ecosystem: Environmental > Aquatic > Freshwater > Lentic | place: Lake Mendota, Madison...
AGTCGATTGTCGCTTGGGTGGAAAGCGATTTGGTTTGGATGCTCACCAACTGGGATTCGAGCCGAAAGGGTCATTTCTTCGGGGTCGACAACAGAGATTCTTCTTTCTGACCAATCGCTCACATACAGCAAGCCATTGTGAGGCGAAATTTGGACATCGTATGGCCGTCCCCCAAGCTCCAACTCGGATACGGTCTGTCCGTCCTGGCTCATAACCAGCAATTTTCCTTGGTTGATATTCAGGGCATAGAGTCGGTTTCGTTTAGCATCCCACGTTAAACCGCTTTTAAAGGACTTCTCTTTGGCTAGTTTGTTTCGTATTTCAGTCAGTTCACTACGGCTCAATTCAAAGACATTCGGTTCCTTTTGGCTTGTTTGGATCAATTGATTTTCTTGTAGGTGGAACTGATGGACTTTACCGAATCCACCACCAGACCACCACAATTGAGACTCATCGGGACTGAGATCCAATCCAAACCAACTCTGATGGACAACTTGCTTGCTCAGGAATTCCCCGGTGTCTAAATCGACAAGCCCCAATTGATGCTCGTTAAATCCGCTCGTGGCGATGAGTGCCCTGCGCGAATCCTTCATGGGATGAATGTTCAAGAGCAGGTCGCTCGTATCGACCTGCCTTCCGGCCGGAGTCAGGTGCCAGCCGTTGGGCAGAAGGAAGCCGGTATCGGTTGGTCCCGCGAAGCGTGAGGTTCGTTCGGGCGTGGCCTCCTGTGCCAGACAGGCCGCGCAACCGAGCAGAAGGCTCGCTGAGATCATCAACGCAAAAACCCTCAATTTTCCGATGTTTGGATCGCCAATGGCCATGACTTTTCGTTTCCGTAGAGAAGCGTACCAAGAGTAGATTGCAACGAGCGACGATTCCGATCAGGTCCGATCGGGCTCGTTTGTGTTGCACATTTCATCATAAACACGCGGTGAGTGTCGCAGCATTTGATGAAATCTTGAAGAAGCTCTGGCAATTCCCAGATGCACTTGTGGCCTTAACAGACCCCTGATCAAAGATTAACAGATCCGAGTCTGTTTTTTTCCCGGGAAAAGCTATGTTGGGCGATCGGTCGTTTCGCCTCTAGCCGGAAGATCGATCGTGGGGACGTAAGGCCATTTTCGAGAAGCCATTTTCGAGCGGGGCTCTCACGTGAATCGAACGCTAGATACGAATGGATAACGCTGGACAGTCATGGGGGAAACTCAAAAGATGGTAAAGAAAACAGCGTTTTTTTCGGCCGTGATCGTCGGATTGTTGAGCCCGGGCCTTTTGGGCCAAGACGGTCAAGAGGGGCTCGCTCAACCCACGGTACCAGTTCTCAGTGCGAAACCATCGGTCAGGGTAGCGACGTTTTGCCAAGGACTTGATGGATACCTTGGCACGGTCGATACAGAGATTTGGGCACTTGCTGGCAACACATTGCTGGACAAGAACCCAAATGCTTCTTCCGATGCCAATAACGATGGAGGAGAAAGTCAGGTTGTTTTGCGGTTTGATGGAATCATCGGAAAAGAGCCTAAGCAAATTCCAAAGTTTTCGCGGATAAAGACCGCCAAGCTTTACGTCAGCGCCTTCGACCAAGGAACCACGGTCAACCTCCATAGGATGCTCGTTCCGTTCTCGAAGACTGCAACATGGAATTCGCTTGTTGACGGAGTATCCGCCGATGGTCTTGAAGCCTCTCGGCACAAAGACAGTTTCACCTTTGGGAAGATTGCTGCGAACACTTCGGTGGTTATCTTCGATGTCACCGATACGGTACAGCGTTGGGTCAGCGGTGCACCCAATTACGGGTGGGTCTTTCTCAATACGGGCGGAAACGGTTGGGATTTTTACACATCGGATTTTGAGGATATCAAACAGCGCCCCAAATTGGTAATCGAGTACGAAGCGAAATAGTCATCGTCCTTAAGAATCGGTCCGCGTTTTTATATCGAGCAAGGGAAGAGAATATGTCGAGTTCACCGTTTGATTTGTGCTGGAAGCGACGCGAGTTCATGCGAGTTGGTTGGTTAGGCGGAGTTGGGTTGTCCCTCGGACAGTACTTGAACCTGCAGGCTCAAGCTGAGCAAAGTCAGATGGTGGCCAAGGCAAAATCGGTGATCCACATCTACCTTCAAGGTGGATTTGCGCACATGGATAGCTTTGATCCAAAGCCCGATGCGCCCGCCGAGTACCGAGGTATTCTTTCGCCGATCCCAACGAGTATTCCGGGGACCTACTTTAGCTCCCACATGCCCTACAGTGCGAAAATCGCCGATAAGATCACTGTCGTGCGCAGCATGACTCATACCGAGGTTGACCACAGCCGGGGTGAACACAGCATGTTCACCGGATATCGACCAAGCCCTGCGTTGGTCTACCCGAGCATGGGGTCCGTAGTCGCCGATCAACTAGGGGTTCGCCAAGCGATGCCGGCTTATGTGTGTGTACCGAATCAAGGAAGTCAATTTTTAGGAAGTGGCTATTTGAGCAATTCCTGTGGTCCGTTTGCGTTGGGAACCGATCCAGCCCGATCGAATTTCACGGTGCGCGATCTGAACTTAGCCAAGGGTGTCGACGAGGATCGTTTCCAAAGGCGAAAGGATCTGAAGAATCTTGTGGACGATCATTTTCGTAGCCAACTGCAAGACGATGCAGTTTCGACCATGGACTCGCTTTACCAACGCGCCTATGACTTGCTCTCATCGAGTGAAGCGCGAGGAGCTTTTAGCCTCAAAGGGGAGTCAGATGAGACAAAAGAACTCTACGGCATGAAACCGCATGGGCCGGTACTGAGACCCTCTGCTGGCGCTCGATTCCTCATTGCGAGACGGCTCGTCGAGGCAGGCGCTCGATTTGTCACCGTAACCTATGGTGCTTGGGATACCCACGCTTTCCACTACCGATCCATCGAGCCTCAATTACCTGATTTCGACCGCGCCTTTGCCGGCCTTATCAGCGATCTGGATCAGCGCGGAATTCTTGATTCGACGCTGGTGATGGTAACGAGCGAGTTTGGCCGCACGCCAAAGATCAATGCTGGTGGTGGTCGAGATCACTGGCCTCGAGTTTTCTCGATCGTGATGGCCGGTGGTGGAGTTCGCCGAGGATACATTCACGGTGCGTCTGATGCGCTGGCAGCAGAACCGGCAGACGCTCCGCTTAGCGTCGAAGACTACGTCACCACCGTCTACCATTTGCTGGGAATCGATGCTAGCGCGTCCTTGATGTCCCCGGGTGACCGCCCGCAACCGATCGTCCTCAACGGAACCGTTGCAAGGGATCTGCTCGCATGATCATCGTGTTTTTGCGTTGGATCGATCGATCGAAAATCGCTGGCCTTAACGCTGCTTTGGCTGCCACGGGCTTTCTCATCTTTTTCTGCTTGTGCCCAGTCGGCCATGGCCAAAGCCCGAGTCTGGACTTGATCGAGCCGAGTGTGGTTACTCGTGGACAAATTGGCAAAGTTCGTGCCCTTGGGGCATCGGTCGGTAGCTGCACACAGGCACTGCTTCCAAGCGATGGGTTCAAGGTGGTCCAGATCAACCGGGTCGACGCTGATACAGTCGATCTACTGGTAGAGGTTCTCCCGACGTGCAAACTCGGGTTGCATCCGATACGTTTGGTGAATTCCAATGGAATCACCGAGATACAAGGATTAACCGTTACGCCTTTTGAGACAGTATCCGAGGAAGATGCCCGTAAAGATACAGATGTGTCCAAAAACCGAACCGTTCTTGGGACGCTCGAAGGGGATGAAATCGATCGATTTGCCGTCGAGCTACAGCTAGGTCAGTGGGTTTGCGCTGAGGTTGCCGCTGTTCGTTTGGGTGGAAAGTTGCTCGATACGGCCATCTCTCTGATAGATCCTTCGGGATTGAAACTACTGGAGATCGATGACACTCCTTTGGCGGCCCAGGATCCATTCTTCTCTTATCAAGTGACCCAGCCTGGACGATACGAGGTAGCCGTGAGGGCCATCGGGGCCGATGCAGACGCCAACAGCCACTACGCACTCCACCTTGGTCACTTTCCACGTCCCGCGAGAGCGACGCCTTTGGGAAGCATTGCAGGACAGAGGTGGCGGTTCGATCGACAAGTATCTGGCTTTCATGCGGATGGTTTTTTGCCTGTTTTACCGAAGGAGACCAAAGGGGCAATCGAGTTCATCGAGCTCGGAGCGCAGGCAGCCGATGGCAGTCTTGTTCATTGCCCTACTCCGCTTCCTGTTCGTATTTCGCCCGAAGGCTACGCGTTCTCGACGAACGAGCAGGATTTGCATGTGGCACCGTTTGTGTTTGAAGCGACAATGGCGGGCCAAAAAGATGTCCACGATGTCCGATTCAGAGTTCCTGCCGATGGAGCTTATCAGGTCGCTGTCTATGGCTCTCGCTTAGGATCATTGCTCGATGCCACGTTGGAGATACTCGAGGAGCACACTGGAGTATCGATCGCATCGGCCGAGGATGTCGATTCACTGGATGCATCGCTGGAGTTCTATGGCAAAGCCGATCAAGTGTATTTGGCCAGGGTCGACGACAAACGCTTCCTGCGTGGTGAAGACTATTTTTATCGTTTGGAGTTGGGAGCCAGGAATCCCGATTTAACCGCTTTTATTGCTCGGCGAGACAAATATTCCCAAGCTCACCAATCGATTGGAGTTCCAAAGGGCAACCGTGTTCTTGCCTTGGTAGGCCTTCGTAGCGACACCGAGGATCCGGAAATCGTGCTCGATTTCCAGTACGGTGCAAAAGGATTAGAGTTCAGCACCGTACCGTTCACTCAGAACAAGCGGATTCGACCCGTCGTTGTATCGGCCGACCGCGACGCACCCTTGGGCTGGGAAGAGACCAGATTGGTACCTGTAAGCCGAGGTCCTTTCGACGGTCAGGAATCCAGCGGCTCGACGCTGCGAGGCGAATTCGTTCAGGTTCTCGATTTGATCCGTGGTCCTGCCGATGCCCTCTACTTTGGAATGCAACTCGACCATTTCATGGTTGGCGTTGTCGAACCGATCCCGGTCTGGGTAGAGCTGCTTCCGCTTAAAGCCCCGTTGTCTGTCGATGGTACTTTGAAGATAGATGGCGTTGTTCAACGGGGTAAACGGGCCGATGGTTCGATATTTGAAGGGGCTATCGACGTGTACTTGTCCCATTTGCCCGAGGGGGTTACGGCTCCGGTTCAAACACGGGTTGCAAAGGGCAGCAACAACTTTAGCATCGAACTACAAGCCACTTCGCAGGCACCGCAGGATCAATGGCCACTGGTGCTGGAAGCTGCAGAAGCTCTTTCAAGCGAGCGGGAGGCCGCGCCACAGATTGGTGCTATCGATATTGCCGTAGGCTCCTGGGCAACCAACGCATCCTTGGTATGTTCATCGATCCGAACTCTTGATATTGTTGCGAACCCAGCCAAAGGGCATCTTGAACCCATCGCGCTGGAGTCAGGAGAAACTCGAGAGGTAGTCTGCGAAATAGCACTAGACCCACCTTTTGACGGTCCATTCGAAGCGAGGATCGAAGGATTACCCAATCGTCTCGAATCTTCGCCGGTCGAAATGCAAGCTAGCGATCGAAGGATCCGCTTTCGGATCTCGGCCCCCGAAGATGCTCCGTTGGGACGATTCGACTCGGTGTATGTCCGATTGATCGGTGAAAGAAATGGGCAGGATGTCTCTTACTGCATCTGCCGGTCAACCGTCTTGGTCATCGCACACAAAGGCCAATTGGTCAAGGATTCTTCGGGTCGCCCTCTGAGTCCTCTCGATGCGTTGCGTCAAAAGTCCAAGGCTAGCCGTTGATAGGAGTATTCTTTTGAGTGACTCGAAATTCTGTCGATTGATGAACTATCCCATGAAGGCGTTTTCAATGCGATTTTTAATCGTTGCACTTTGTTTGATGGTAGGCGGCATTCAAGTACGAGCTCAAGGGCCAACCCCAAATCGCTTGAGCATCTATCCTACTGAGATATCTACAGGCTCGGCTCGCGAGTTCCAAAGGATCGTCGTGCAAGCCCACTACGAGGATGGCAGTTGTATCGATGTCACAGACAAGTGCAGCTTTGAGGTTCAACCGAAGAACATCGGTCGCTTGGAGGCTGAGGCTTTCGTACCCCAAGAGGATGGAAAAGGGGTTTTAGAGATCAAGCTCGATGCGCTCGGAAGCGTGATTCCCGTTGTTGTTTCCAACGCCAAGAAGCAACCACCGGTCACGTTTCGCAACGAAGTTCTCCAGGTTTTGACCAAAAGTGGCTGTAACACCGGCAAGTGCCACGGTGCAGCGACGGGCAAGGATGGGTTCCGGCTGAGCCTTTTTGGCTATGACCCCAAAGGAGACTTCGACCGCATTACCAAGGAGCTCAGCGGTAGACGGATCAACAGAAACGCACCCGAGGAATCCTTGTTGATACAGAAAGCCATCGGTTTTGTGGCCCACACCGGCGGTGGGCCGATCGCCGAAAAATCAAAAGAACACGAATTGCTCATTCAGTGGCTTCACGAAGGGGCTCTCGATGATCATCCCAAGAACTCGGTTGCCAATGGCATCGAAGTTCTACCGGGTCAAAGCGTTGGGGCTGCCCCCGGCGGTGTCCAAAAAATGATTGTCATGGCCTCATTCGATGACGGTAGTCGGCGGGATGTAACCGATCTATCGACGTTTTTTAGCAACAATGAGGGTGTTGCCACGGTAGATAAAGAAGGCCTGGTGTCTATGCTAGCCCCGGGCGTGTCGCTGGTCATGGCTCGGTTTGATCAATTCTCTGCAGGATCTGAAATCATTGTTCGCTCTGGCGAAGCATTCGAATTTCCATCGATCGTTTCCTATGGCGCGATCGACCGATTGGTCGACGAGCGACTTCAATTTTTACATATTCAACCATCGCAACTTGGAACCGATGAGCAATTCCTCAGGCGGGTGTTTGTCGATCTGGTCGGGCAACTTCCAAGCGAATCGGATTACAGCGAATTCATGAGCGACTCGAGTTTGGACAAGCGATCGCGATGGGTCGATCGTTTGCTCGATCGAAACGAGTACCAAGACCAATGGGCGTTGCATTGGGCAGAACTGCTTCAGATACGCACCAACAACGGAGTGAGTCGAAAAGCATTACGGCTCTATGACAATTGGCTCCGTGAACAAGTTGCACAGGGCAAAACCATTGCGGACATCGCCAAGCAGACGATCGCTGCAAGCGGCAGCACACTGAGCAATCCGGCGACCAATTATTTTCAAACGGAAACCACGCCGCAATTGATCGCCGAGAACGTCGCACAAGTGTTCCTCGGAACCAGAATCCAATGTGCTCAGTGCCATAACCACCCCTTCGATCGGTGGAGAATGGACGACTACTACGACTTTGCGTCCTTTTTCAGTCAGATCGGATACAAGCAAGGGAAGGATCCCCGCGAACTGACGATCTACAATGCCGCCACGGGTAGTATTGTCCATCCACTGGGCAAAGAAGGAATGCGACCTCGATTTCTTGGAGCCATCGAACCGATCCAAGCCGATCAGAGGGATCTCCGAGAGCATCTTGCGGAGTGGCTAACTCACCCGAGCAATCGAGCGTTTTCAAGGAATATTGCCAATGTCGTTTGGTCCCACTTTTTCGGAAGAGGGATCGTCGAGCCAGTCGACGATGTGCGGATCAGTAATCCCGCGAGCAACGATCCACTTCTAGACTATCTGGCTGACAGACTCGTCGCCGAGGATTTCGACATCAAACCGTTGGTACGCGAAATCTGCAACTCAAGGACTTACCAAGCATCCACAACCACAAACCCTACGAACCGACTCGATGAACGCGAGTTCTCCCACCAGAAGGTTCGTCGGCTCAAAGCCGAAGTCTTGCTCGACTGCATTTGCCAGGTTACCGAAGCACCTGAGAAGTTGCCCGGCTTGTCCAAGGGAGAGCGTGCTGTGAAAGTCGCCGATGGACAGGCCCAGCACTACTTCTTAAACACTTTTGGAAGGTCGAATCGCAATTTGGCGTGCACCTGCGAAACCAAAGTATCACCCACACTCTCTCAAGCGCTCCATTTGCTCAACGGTGAGACAACCAATCGAAAGATCGAAGAAGGGTCGGTGATCACGACGTGGATCGAGCAAAAGATTGATCCGCAGGAGATTCTCAGGCGGATCACGACCCGCTGTTTGACTCGTCAGCCGACCGAATCGGAATTGAGTTGGCTCGAAGACCAACTCCGCCGAAATTCGAATATCGAGCAATCGCTTCAGGACTTCTTCTGGGCGATCCTAAACAGCAACGAATTCATTTTCAATCACTAATCGCGATGCTTGATTCAATGATAGTAAAGTTGGCGAAAATGGCTTGCGCTTTGGCAATTGCATTTGCATTTTCCAAGGTGGCATCAAGCCAGGAACCCCCAATGGCTTTGGCAGAGGAATCCCAGAAGGTTTCCTATGAGCAGGTGCAAGGGATTTTCAAACAGCATTGTGTTACCTGCCATAATGAGGATCAGCCAAGAGCCGAATTGGTGATGACCTCGGTCGACGGCGTTCTGGCCGGTTCATCCAGCGGTCCGGTGGTCGTGGCAGGCGATCCTTCGGCAAGTCCACTGTATCTGCTTGCTGCTCATTTAGAGTCACCGGCGATGCCCCCGAACAAGCCGAAGATTTCTCAACGAGAGCTCAATAAAATTCGGGATTGGATCATGACCGGTTTGAGAGATCTCAAGAAGACTCCGGATCCGAAGGCGATGGATCCCAGTGCGGCGGATTCAAGCGCGATGGATGCGAAACAAATGGCTTTAGACCCAAGCTTGATGTCTCCCGTGCAAACAGTCTCACAGCACCATCGCGTCGCGCACATGGCTTGTTCCCCAGATGGAAGCAAAATCGCAATACAAGGGAATTCGCAGATTTGTTTCTGGGATGTCCAGTCCCAGAGCATCGAGACCCAAGCGATCCGAATCGATGATTTCGAGATATCTGGGTTGGAGTATTCGATCGATGGCAAGTACCTTTGGTGCGCGATCGGGAAACCGGGCGAGTCGGGATATGTCCGTCGATGGGATTTCCAAAAGCAGTCATTCGATAGGAGTCTGCCGCAGGAAGACGACACGATTCAGGATTTTTGCGTGGCTCCATCCGGCGAAAGCCTTGCGATAGGAACGAGTTCGAAACTCGTCAAAGAGTTTGGTTTAGGGAATTCCGTTTCTCGCGAATACAAAAAGCATACCGATTGGGTCACCCGTACGGCTTACAGTCCTGACGAGTTGCTTTTGGCAAGTGGGGACCGATTTGGAGCAATCCTTCTTTGGGATCGCTCGGGTAATCGTGAGTTCGCCACTCTTCGTGGACACACCTCGATGATCACCAGCCTCGCTTGGCATCCACAGAAAGACCAGCTCTTAAGTAGCGATCTGTCGGGCATGGTACGAATCTGGGATTTGCACAATTTGGAAGCGAGAGAGAGCTGGAATGCAGACGCGTCTGAAATCGTGCTTGCCCGATGGATCGATTCAGATTTGGTACTAACCGTGGGTAAGGACGCGGGCTGTCAAGTTTGGAGGCTAGAGCCTGGAAATCATGACCCTAAATTGGTTTGGACTGCGTCGATTGGTTATCCGATACTTTCAGCGGAGCTTGGTGAGAACCGACAGGATTTAGTCGTATCGGGTTCAGAGGGACAAGTTGAACTATTGACGATTTCAGCGATTGATGGAGTCTTAACAAGACGTCGCATCGAGCTTCCCCAAGTGCGTTCCTCAAGATCGCTGGTGACATTTCTTCCTAGTTCCCCGAAGCGCGGAATCGCTCTCCAGAGCAGTCCCACCGATGAGGCAGTCCCAATCGATCGAGCGATTGAAGCCGCTGAGCGATCGCTTTTATCGGCACGGCAAACCGTCAAAGAACTCGAAGAACAACTCAGTTTGCTGCATCAAATCAAACAATCTCAGCAGATGAAAAAGAGTGGTCCATGAAAAGGCAAATGTTTGTAGTTGCAATCTTCAGGCAACTTTGCATCTCCTTGAGCTTTGTTGTCGGATCAGTGCATGCACAAGACTGGTCGATGTGGCGTGGAGCACGCGGAGACGGGATCAGCCAGGAGACTCAAGTACCGACCGAATGGACCGGAGATAAAAATATCGCTTGGAAAACTCCAGTCCCTGGTCGCGGTCTATCCTCCCCAATTGCCTTAGAAGGATCGATTTACGTAACGACTGCCGATACGCACAGCGATGTTAGATCACTGATCAAATTCGACCAAGCCGACGGAAAGGTTCTTTGGTCTCGAGAAGTCCATCGCGGGCCGATGGAAAACCAGCACAAGTTCAATACGAGCGCTTCGAGCACCCCGGCAGCAGAAGCTGGGGTGATCTACTGCACATTTGCAGATGACAAGCAACTGGTGGTTGCCGCTGTAAGTCAAAACGGCGACATACTGTGGAAGGTGTCCCTTGGATCTTATTTCTCCAAGCACGGCTTTGCTGCGTCGCCAGTGGTTTGTGAGTTTGGAGTGTTGATCAATGGGCATCAGGACGGCGAAGCGTTTGTCGCGATGCTTGCCAAAGAGGATGGGCGGGAAGTGTGGCGGTTTGTTCCTCCTGTCGCCCAGCGCTCTTTCTCAACACCCGTTCTAACTCAGGTGGGTTCCGATCCAGCGATCATTCTCGTTGGTGCAAACCGGACGATGGCACTAAAACCTCAATCCGGTACGGTATTGTGGCAAGTCGAAGGTCCTAGCGAGAAAGTGGTTTGTTCGCCGAGCGTGGGGCGCGGAATGGTCTTTGCGTTTGGAGGATCGCCTGATATCAAGGCTTTTGCTCTCCCGCTTGATCCGCGGTCGGCGAAGCCCAAACGAGCCGAGGGAAACACTGAGAGTGCCGATCCTGCCATTTGGAGATTGGAAAGAGGGATGCCTTATGTCCCTACCCCCCTACTTTATGGTGATTACCTTCACGTGATCGACGACGGCGGGGTCTACACCTGTTTGGATCCGGCAACTGGCGAGAGTCGACGACGGGTTCGCAAGGGTGGGAACACTTACAGTTCTCCCATCGGTATCAACGGGTTGATCTATTCATTTGAGGATTCAGGCAGATGCGTCGTTTTCCGCAACGATGATCGCTATGATGTCGTTGCAATCAATGAACTAGGTGAGAGTGTGCAAACAACTCCCTGCGTCTTCAAAGACTCGCTCGTCGTGCGCGGAGAGACTTATCTTTGGTGCATCCGCAGGTCCAAGGAATAGTCTCGTTCGATTGATTCAAGGCGTATTCCTCCACAGATTGCCTGATCCCTTTCGATCCTGAATGGTAGCCATCGGCTGCCAAGCGGTGGTAGGCGTGGCGAGGAAGGCTTCCACCGTCTGGCGACAGGTTGCTACGGGCGACAGGCTGATTCGTTTGGTGTTGAAACGTAGCCATCCGCTGCCAAGCGGTGGTTGGCGTGGCGAATTAGGCTTCCACCGTCTGGCGACAGGTGGCTACGGGCTGAATTGTTTCGCGCTGAATGGTAGCCATCCGCTGCCAAGCGGTGGTTGGCGTGGCGAATTAGGCTTCCACCGTCTGGCGACAGGTGGCTACGGGCGATGGGTGGTTACCGCTACGCGTCGGAGGATATAATTTAGGCGACTTCCGCCCAACGGTCGGTTTCTAATCTGCTTTCTAACGAACGGAACAAAATCTAACTGCGAGTACTGATTATGAGAAACGAGGCACGTGACGCTCTGCCAAGGCTTGACCCAGGTTTCTATCGTGGACAAGCCTACGTTCATTGGGTGATGACCATTCAGGCTCGAAAGACAGGATGGCTTGTTCCGATCTTTTACTACAAGTTTCGTGAGATACTTTCCCATGCTGCTTTTCGTTACGCCTTTGCGTGTCCCATCTTCTGTTTGATGCCAGACCATATGCATATGCTATGGCTTGGAATTGACGATCGCACCGATCAACTAAAGGCATCTGAATACCTTCGGAAACGGATTTCAGGACCGCTCAGTAAACTAGGTGTCGAGTTTCAACATCAGCCCTACGATCATGTACTCAAGGACGAAGAGAAGCTCGATACCGAGGTCTACAATTTGGTTGAGTACATCGCTAGGAATCCCGAACGCAAGAAAATCGTTTCATTCGATCAATTCAAATCGTATCCGTATACCGACTGTCTGATCCCTGGTTATCCCGAACTGAAGATATGGCAGCCTGATTTTTGGACGCGGTTTTGGCGATGCTATTCGTTCCTAAGGAAAAACGGTCTTTTCCGTCCCGCTGATGAAGTGCTGTAGATACCATCATCATGTAGCCATTGGCTGCCACGCGGTGGTTGGCGGCGCGAGGGCGGCTTCCACCGTCTGGCGACAGGTGGCTACGGGCGACAGGTGGCTACGGGCGACAGGTGGCTTACGGGTTAGATCGTAGCCATCCGCTGCCAAGCGGTGGATGGCGGCGCGAGGTAGGTCTGGCGGCGCGAGGTAGGCTTCCACCGTCTGGCGACAGGTGGCTACGGGCGACAGGTGGCTACGGGTGACGGGTGGCTACGGGCGACGGGTTAAGCGAATTTGGCGCTGCTGGTTCCTGAGGCCATTCGTTGTGCGATACGCTCGGTGATCTGCGATTGAAAATTGCTTAGGCTATGGAACTCAACGAATTCCCTCGAACGATCGCTGACGCGGTGTGTTTGAGTCCCGTCGGTGATATTTCGAATCGTTTGAGCAAATTCGATCGGGTTCCTGGTGTCGCACACCCAGCCTAATCCAAATCGGTCCGTTACGTCTTGCATCCATCCGATCGCGTTGGCTAACACGGGAACGCCAACCGATGCAGCACGGATGAGAATGCTCGCTGAATACTGGTGTTTGGGGTAGGGTGTTGTGATGGCATCCGAAGCGATGCACGCAGCCCATAGCTCTGTTTGGCTCAAGTGGCGATCCAACACAACGACCCGGCGGCTTGAAATCAAATCGCTATATTCTGCGGCCAGCAAATCACGAGCTTCCGGAGAGTTTTTGCCCGCCAGAAGTATT
>Ga0208085_1000535_pt1 | contig 12740 bp, 11 predicted proteins | sample LakMenEpi21Jun10_FD_150721 | JGI IMG/M metagenome (GOLD analysis project Ga0208085, IMG submission 150721) | Freshwater microbial communities from Lake Mendota, WI - 21JUN2010 deep hole epilimnion (SPAdes) | ecosystem: Environmental > Aquatic > Freshwater > Lentic | place: Lake Mendota, Madison...
TGGGGAACTTGCTCGTGGAGGCTGGGGACAGGACTCGCGGGCAGGAACTTCTTGACCGGGCAGCACAGCTGAATTCGGCAACGCCCTAACGTTGGCCCATCAGAGCCAGCAATCTCGTGTTGGCCCTTGGGCGGACTATCGCCGCCTCCTTCTCGTTGCTGCGTGCATTGCCGGGGCAATCGCTCTGGGGATCTTGCTGCGGACGGCGTGGAACGCTGGTCTCAATCCTGATCAAGAGGTAGATCAGCGATACTTCCTCAACAACCTCGCTGGATTGACCGGCACCCGACAGTTCGGCAACTTCTTCAATGCGAACAGTGTGCAGTTGGAAGCCTCCTACGGCTACACGTTCCAGGCCCTCGCATTCGCCACGAGTTGGGCGTGGTCGGCGATCTCAGGCCAGAGCTTTGATCCATTCGCCACCGAGGTACTGAACACCCGCAACGTCCTTGTGCTGCTCGCCTCACTGGTCGTACTGCCGTCGGTGTACCTCATCGCCCGAAGTATCAGCGACAAGCGTTGGGTCGGTTGGGTGAGCGTTGCTGGGATCCTGCTGATCCCGACGTTCACCGGGCATGCATTCATCAACCAAAAGGACATGCCACTCGCCGCAGGATTCACTGCGCTCACCGCTGCGACGGTCGTGTTCATGCGCCGGATCCTCATCCCCGAGCGTCAGACGCACATGGGCAGGCGCACGCTGCTCAACCTTGAGTACGACCAGTGGGCACTCGCCGGGCTCCTCGCGTTCGGGGTGTGTATGACTGTCGGCACCAGGCCACCAACGGCGGTTGCAGTTGCCGCAACCTGCGCGGTGGCGATGTTTGTCGCCATACGCCACCGCCAAAACCTCCGCCGATCAGACCTCATCTGGGTTGGTGCCGGCCTCGCAACTGGCGCGATCGCCATCGTTGCGACCAACGCTGGCGCCACCCCCAACCCCGTAGCGTGGATTGTCGACAGCATCTCAATCGCTGGGGACTTCCCGGCGTGGCGGGCCCAACAACTCATCAACGGCGATCGGCTGCTCCCAGAACAACTCCCTCGGACCCAGATCATCGGCATGGTGCTGGCCCAAACCCCCGTGGTGATGCTCCTGCTCACTGGCATCGGCATCCTCGGCATCGCACGCGAGGTGGCCACAGCCGGACCCCTTCGACGCCAGTCACTCCTCTGGGTGCCGGTGATGATCCAACTCGCTCTCCTTCCAGCAGGAGGAGTAATCCAGGGATCGCTCTTCTACAACGCCTCCCGTCAGGTGCTCTTCGTCTACCCGATGATCGCGGTCATCGCCGCATGGGGCGTGTTCTCCCTCGCTCAATGGTTACCGCACGGGGCTATCCGGAATCTCGGCTTCACCGTCGTGGCACTGCTCGCCCTAGTCCCCGCCATCGACACCCTTACCCTCTACCCCTATCAGTACGTGTACTTCAACGAGGCAACCCGAGGGGACCTCACAAACCGATACGAGTTGGACTACTGGGGGATCTCGGGACCAGAGACCCAACGGTGGGTGAACCAGAATTACCCGACTGCCATTGTCGTCAACCCACCACCATGGGATCTCAAGCGCAGCGCCTCATCCGGCATTGACATTGTCGAGGAGTGGCCAAGCGGATCGGACCGGGAACTCATCTGGGCGGGGCCCTGGTACCCATCGTGGAATTTTGCGGACTACCCCCAGTGCCCGATCGTTCACGAGACGACGAGAAGCCTGTGGGGAGAGGACCTACGGCTCGGGTACGTGAGACGCTGCACCGAGCGACTCTGATCTCAACGTGGTGGCCTTGGCCTCAATCCTCCTCGGGACCCGATGAGCCCGATGACATCGAACACCGATCGGCAGGTTTCGCGCACCGAGAGTTTGCTGCCCCCCCGATCAACCCATGACCGCAGCGGCTCCTCAATCACCCGGGCAGGGGTTCCCTGCTGCGCCGAGGATGCCGGGGCAAGCAGGCGTTGGAGCAGTTCGACATCGAACACCCAGCGAGTGCGAAATGGTGTACCGAGCGCTGAAGTGAGTCTCGGAGTGACAGTGAAGACCTTTGCTCCGCATTGCGTGTCATAGACCGCCTCGCGCAGGGCAACCGCTGCCAGAGTTGCAAACACGCGTCCGGTGTAGTGCCGGATCCGGCGGCGTTTGATGTCATACCCGAGCATTGCAACCCGCGAACCGAGTACAACGTCAACGTCTGGGTCAGCCTGAAGAATCCCTGCGAGTCGGAGCCACTCCTGGGGATCAGTGGCGCCATCAGCATCGAGGTACCCGACAATCGCTGCACCATGCTCAATGGCGTGGAGCATTCCAGCTCGCACCGCCTCACCCTTGCCGACGTTGCGGTCTAGGCGGAGGACAGTGAGGGAACCATGGGGCGCGATGGCCTCGGCTAGGTACGCAGCGGTTCCATCAGTCGACCCGTCATCAACGAACAGGACAGACACATCGGGCACTGAAGTCATCGCCACGAACGTCGAGGGATCAATCCGGCCTGTCTCGTTGTAGCAAGGCACTACGACGGTGACAGCGGTAGGCGAGATCACGACGGCAAGGTGTAGGTGTTCTCGTACTCGTCTTGAAGCACGGTGGCGAGGCTCGCGGTGGTGTCGACGACAAGCTCGTGGTCGAGAATCCGATGACGATAGGACCAGCCAGATGGAAGCGCTAGGCGTCCACCAAGCCCGCTGAGCGCTTCCTCGGTCAATGTCGGATCGACGCCAATGCAATAGGCCTGCATGACGAACGCACGACCTGAGGGATCAACGAGTTCGTAGACCGGTTTCCCCGCATCGAAAAAGAACACCGCACGACGGTCAACCCGGATCTCGGAGTAAGGCGGGGCGACCGGCGACTCGCCAAGGGGAACCACCGCAATGCGCCGAGTCATCAACCCATTGAATTCACGCAGTACCGGGTCGACCGGGGCGAGTTTGGTGCCGAGGCCGTCGAGCATCCAGTGACGGGGGCCATTGAGCTTGACCATCACGGCTCCCATCTCCGCAGCAATTGCCTCAGCGTCTAGGGACGACCACAAACCGTCCGGACATTCGTTGAGCATTTGGGTGCCGTAGATGTGGGCTTCGAACCCATCAGGTGTCTGGAAGACCGGGAGTACCTCGCCGTAGCGAACACCTCGTTGATGGTCGATGAGCCGCTCAGGGCGTTCTGCTGCCACACGGGCATCTTGGCAGACATCGGTGTCACCGCGGGGAGCAAACACGATGTGGTGGACTGTCGAAATGACCCCGAACGTTCGCCGCGCTCTCCTTGGTTCATGCTTCCTGGCACTATCTCTCGGTGGTTTGACGAGTTGTGGGGGGTCGGCTGACGCCCCCGCTGCCGCCGTGCGCACCGAGCTCGGAAATGCTCAGCCGTTCAACGCCCCCGGCCAAGACCTCTACCTCGAGGAGGTCGTCATCCCGCCGGGCCTGTCGCTGACCAAGCACATCCACGAGGGCACCCAGCTTGCAAATGTCCGCAGTGGCACACTCACGTACACGATTGAATCGGGCGACACTGTCATCAACCGGGCAGACGGAACGACTGAGTCGGTGCAGGGGCCGGCGGTGGTTCAGCTCGGTCCCGGGGACTGGATTGTGGAGGATGAGGACCTCGTCCACTTCGGCGCCAATCAGGGTGGCGAGCCTGTCACGGTGATCCTTGCTGTCCTGGTGCGTGAAGGGGCACCGAAATTCACCCCGGTGCCGTAGTCCTCACTGAACCCGTGATGGCGAACGCGAGCATCAATCGTCCTTGAGCGCCACTGCATTCGGCGTCACGTTCATCTTCGGTTCGTACGCCTCGGCGGCAGTAACCCGGGCGGCGGCAGTGACGGTGGCGCGCAGGTCTATCCGACACGTCTCGCATGGGCCGTAGAAGCGCTCAGTGACTCCCGCCCCACAGCGTGGGCAGTCAAATGGGGTGACCTCGTCGAGAGTGCCTTGATTCGCCATCCCCCCATCGAAGCACACGGCGCCGTCGGCACTGGGCAAGGCGACACCAGTCGTTTCGGTTCCCGAGCAACCAACCGCACTACGTTGCTCACGTGCTCAACACCTCATTGCGCATCGGGTCAATGACGGTTCGTAATCGCCTGTACCGCGCTCCGGTACTAGAAGGTGCCGGAGACGGCCCCGACGCTGCAGAGTCGTACGCCCGGCAGTTCGTCCCCAACGCCCGAGCCGGCGTGGGCCTCATTATTCAAGGCTCGTCATGCATCCTTCCCGAAGGCCGCACCTCGCCTGGGATGACCTGTGTCGACACGCGGGAGAAAACCCTGCGACTGGCACCCATGGTGGACGCGGTGCGTGCCGAGGGGGCGGCAATCATGCTGCAACTCGGCCACGGCGGTCTGTTCGCCATGGAGGCGTGGCACGAACCGTATGCCTCGGCGCGCACTGGACCGCTCCTCGCCGTGTCGAAGGTCCCTGTCCTCATGCGCCCGGCGTTTCGGGGTGTTCCGACACATGTGTTGCACACCGACGAGGTCTATGGCCTGGTGAACCGGTACGCCAATGCCGCCATGTGGGCTCGAGAGGCCGGCTATGACGGAGTGCAGCTGGGTTCGGCGAACGCCAAACTGCTCGACCAGTTCCTGTCCCCGCTCTACAACCGGCGCGACGACGAGTTCGGTGGGTCGTTACGGAACCGGGCTCGGATCCTTGAGTTGATCCGCGCTGGCATCGCAGAACGAGCGGGCCCAGACTTCCCTTGCACCGTCAAGGTCCCCGTCGAGGTGGCACCCGCCGGGTTTCGTCGCAGCGGCCACGCCGACGCACTCGAGTTGGCACGAATGGTCGATGCGTGGGGTTTTGATGCCGTCACGCCGGTCGAGGTGTCGGTGTTTCCCGACACCACTCTGTCGCGCGGGGGTACCCCCGACGCGCTGTGGACCAATCCCGCTATGGCCGAGCGGCTCCGGGTCGCTGCTCCGACACGACGGCGACGATTCACTCTCACCACCGGTGCCCGCCTCGGAGCCCGGCGGGCACCGTTCACACCGGTATGGAATCGAGAGTTGTTCACCAAGGTGCGTTCCGTCGTCAGTGTGCCGGTGTTCGCTGTCGGAGGCATCCGCACAGCTGCGGAAGTCAACGAGATTCTCGATGCAGGGGCGGCGGACATGGTGGGTATCGGGCGGCCGTTCTACGCCGAGCCGGAACTCCCTGCCCGTATTCTCACTGGCGATCAGGGACCAACGCGTTGCGTGAATTCGAACAAGTGTGTGGCGGCGCAGATGCTCGGCATGAGAGGACTCTGCTACAACCCGGCGGTCCGCGGGCGCTGAATCGTTCGGTTCAGAGGTGCCAACACGTCACCGGGGGCCCGATGCCGCCCACGCCACAACAGGCGTCAGTCAGAATCCGTTCCAGCCGGGGAGCGCGGCGGCTTGTTGCACCCACGCCACGAACTGATCTTCGTCGATGACCCCATCGTCAAAGATGTGCAGATAACGGGTCGCGGGATCCTTGGACGTCTCGGGTGGTGGCGGGTCAAGCGACGCACCATTGAGAAACGAGACCTTCACGTACCGTTTGAAGCAATGGAATCCAAGGAACCAACCGTTGCCCTCCAGCCCGTAGAACGGAGTGTTCCAACGCATTGCTTTGCGCACACCGGGGACCGCACCGATCACCAGCTCGTCAAGGCGAACGCCAACGTGGTGTTTCCACTCGGGCATGGCGTCGAGGTAGGCCTGCACGGGTGCATCTCCGTCGCCCTTTGGGATCTGGGGATTTCCGCCCGACAACAGCTTCGGTGGTGTTTCCGCTGGTGGCATCACCCCATTTTGCCATCGCCAGTGCACTGCGTTGCCGTCCACAGCCCATCAGGAGCCACCTGGTCTTGACGCGCCGACCGTTGCATCCGGAACCGTAGAATCTGATGTCGACCACATGTCGACTGCAGACCCTTACCCCCAACCAGATCAGGCGACGCCATGAGCGCCACCGACACCGCAGCGCACCGAACCCCCCTACCTGAACCAGACTCGACGCAATCGACCACCGGGTTTCCTCATTTACGCGCCCTTGACGGGCTTCGTGGTCTTGCCGTGCTTCTGGTGGTCTTGTCGCACTTCACACCTGAGGTGACTCCTGGCGGGTTCCTCGGTGTGGATCTGTTCTTCGTCCTCAGCGGATTCCTCATCACCAGTCTGTTGGTGGCGGAGCATCGCAGCACCGGTGGCATCGCACTCGGGAACTTCTGGGTTCGACGGGTTCGGCGCTTGTTCCCGGCACTACTGGTCGTTCTCGCCGTCAGCGCAGCGGTGACCGCCCTCACCGAGGACGGCGCCACCCAACATCAGGTCGGTCTCGACGGACTGGCCTCGTTGTTCTACGTGGCCAACTGGCGCTTCGTTGCGTCAGGCCAGTCCTATGTCATGGAGTTCGTGCAGACGGGACTCAGTCCGCTACGTCACATGTGGTCACTCGCCATTGAAGAGCAGTTCTATCTGGTGTGGCCTCTGGTGGTCGTTGTGGTCGCTGGGGTGGTGGCACGTCTGCGGCAGCGCTGGGCCACCCTCACCCTCGGCCGGACGTTGGCGCTGCTATGCGGTGTGCTCGCCGTCGGGTCGGCGATGTGGATGGTGCTGTTGGCCGGAGCGGGCTGGGACCTCGATCGCCTCTACTACGGAACCGACACCCGCCTCTTCATGATCCTCGCCGGGTCGGCCATCGGGGCCATCACCGTGGGCCGACCCCAGTTGAGTGGCCTATGGCGGCCCGTTGTGGTGGCTGGTGGCGCCGCCGCTGGTGTGCTGCTCGTCGTCGCCACCGTGGTGGTCCGCACCGACGCCGTGTGGTTGTACCGGGGCGGGTACGCCGCTGCGGCGGTGGCGTTGTGTGTGTTGCTGGTCGGGAGCGCCCAGAACGGGCCGAACCCGTTGGCCCGGGTGTTGTCGGTGCGGCCGCTGGTGGGACTCGGGTTGATCTCCTATGGCGTGTACCTGTGGCACTGGCCGATCCGGGTGTGGGTCGACACGGAAACCACGGGACTCGACGGACCGGTCCTGTTCATCGTTCGTTCGGCGCTCACCCTTGCGGTGTCGCTCGTCAGTTACCGCTTCGTCGAACGCCCCATCCGGCGTGGCGACCTGTCCCGGCTCGGTTCGTTGCGCTGGGTGGCCGCACCGGCGTCCGTGGCGTTGCTGACGTTGGGGTTCGTGCTGCCGGTGGTGGTCCATCCGGCCATCCCCCCGGCCCCGACAGGGCCTGCGCCGAGCGCCATGACCCGAGGGGACTACGTCGCAGCCCCACGCTGTGACGACCCAGCGCCCGCCGAACGGCTCGCCGGGGGCGACACGCTTCAGTTCCAGTTGATCGGTAATTCGCTCGCCGGTGAGGTGCGCGACTGCCTGACCGAAATTCTTGGCGCCCGGGGCGCCGAACACCACACGGTGGACCGTGAGGGGCTGCTGATGTGCGAGATGGTGCCAGAGATTGAAGACCAGATTCGCGAAGTGGAACCGGACTTCGCCGTGTTGTTCGTGTTCGTGGCTTACGACGACCGGTGTGGTGAACCGTGGCATGGGTGGGTGGACCGGTTGATCGACGCGTGGTTGGCGGCGGGCACCCACGTCTTTCTCGTCCCCACCGTGCCGATCGTCGACGGTGGTCGCACCGACCTGCAACCCGGTGCCGATCTTGAACGGGCGTATTACCGTCAGCGAGCTGCAGCCGATCCAGACAACATCACCGCCGTGGACGGCGGACGGTTCGTCCGTGACGCCGACGGCACCTACCTGTGGCGCATGCCGTGCGTTGCCGACAACGAGCCCGGTTGCACCAGCGAAGGCACCGTCCCGGTCCGGTTCGTGGACGGCATGCACTTCTGCGCCAATGAGAGTTTCGGTCTGGAGGGGTGCAAAGCCGCTGAGGACTCGGCTGGCCAACGAAGGGCTGCGGCATCGATCGCCGTGGACGTCATCAGCACCCTGCAGGGCAGTTTGTCTGCGAGCGTGTCTCAACCCTGATCTACGGACGCCGCCGCTCCCGTCGGGGCTGTGGCCCGGTTCCGTTCGGGTCACCGACATCGGAGGTCACGACAGTGCCGAAAGGGACCATGAACGAGGCCTCCCCAGTGGTACCCGCGACCCGACGAGCCACGATCTCGCCAAGAGTTGCGGTGGTGCCCAGCCCGCTCGTCAAGGCGGCAGGAGAGACGTCCTCGGGGGAGCACGCCGACTGGGACATGCTCAAGTTGCACCGACCACTCAGCACCAAGGAGCCGTCGGGTCGGCGTCGTTGCATCTTGGGGTTGTGCACTGCGCCGGGTTCGAGCGCAGCAAGAGGCTCCACCCCCCTGCGGTTTCCGGTGCGCCCGATCAGGGGAAGCGGCGCCGTCAGTCAGTGATGAGGGCGTCAGCCCACCACGTCGGCGGCACGGGCGGTGACGACATCGGCGGCCCAGTCGTGTACGACTCGCCAACCACCGGCCACGCGCACGGATCAACCGATGCCTGACGTGTGACGACCGCCGCCTCGGTCACGTTGAAAACGGTCAGGTCCTGGGAGATGACGACCGGTCCATCGTGATGGGCCCGCATCTGGGAAAACACTGGGCCGACGGTCTCATGGTCGACAGCGAGATGCCACATGGCCGACATCCGGGCTCCGGCCAACTCGAACACCCGCCCCACCATGGACGGACTGGTGTGCACCCCGTTGACGACGGCCTCAGCTTGGCTGGGGGGCACCCCTGCCTTGCGGGCGAACACCTCCGCTGAAGGAAACGTCTCGTGGATCAGGAGGTCAGCGCCGTCACATGCGTCGACCACCGGATGGCACGGTCGGGTGTCACCGGAGAACACGACGCTCCGCCCGGCGAAGTCAAGGCGGTACCCCACCGCCCCATCGAGCATGTGGATCACCGGGAAAGACGAGATCTGCACGCCATTGCGCTCGTACACGACGGCGGTGCGGTCGTGTGGAACCTCGGTGGGGATGATCCGGGTGCCGGACTGCCCGGGGTGACCAGCCATCGACGCGAAGTCCCACGCGTGTGCGGCCTCGAGGTTGCGGGCGTACGCGGCCGTGCCAAGATCCGGGTGTGCACCCGACGGACCCCACACCTCGACCGGGTCCCGGCGACCGCCCTTGGCCAGACTCCACAGCAGCGTCGGCATGTCCCCGACATGGTCGGCATGCAGGTGGCTGATGAACACCTTGGTGGTGGACGTCACCGGCAGACCAAGACCGTTGAAATTTGCCAGCGATCCCGAGCCGAGGTCGAAGAAGAAGAAGTCCCGCTGGGGGTTGCCCACCTCCATGAGCACTGACGCCGACGCCTGGCTCCGGGTCACGAACGGATCGCCGCTGCCGAGGATCGTCACCCGGATCTCCTCGGGCCCAAGCTCCTCGGTGCCCGCCGTGAAGACATCGGCGTAGGTCACACCCGGCGTACCGACAACCGGGGTGGCGGTGAGGGGATGGACGCTGCCCTCATGGGCGAGTTCGGTCATTGCGGTGATTTCGGCAGTCAAGGTGGCTCCCCTCGTCCAAGTGCGTCACGCACCCGCCCGTATGGCTCACCCGCAACCTACGAGCGGTCCTGAAGCCTCGTGTGGGCCGAAGGTCCTCTTCAGAGCGGTTGGCATAGGACGCAGGTTGAAGTTCGACAGGAAAGCCGCTCGCCGCCGCAACGGCGAGTCCAAAGTCACCGACGTCTAGGCAGGCACCCCCCAATGGCGCTCGGATCCGTAGCGCCACCTTGGAGGCGGCGGTCACCCTCCTCGGAGAGTACCGACGAGCGCCACACGGCGACCGGCCACCATCAGCGGCACTGCGATGGCGAAGCTGATGGCGGCATAGGCGAGCAACGTGAACAGCGCGAGGTCGGCAACCACATCACCTGCGGTGGCAGCGATTCCGAACACCGACGTCCGCACGAGCAGACCCAGGTTGGTATTGCGCACCGTCGTCTCAATGGTGATCGCCGTCACGTCCGGCCAGGGTCGACGAGTCACCACCGCTGTCGCAATGCCGATCCCGGCAAGGAGCAGCGCGAATCCGAACACCACAGCGAGGTTGGCCAACCCCATCGCATCAACGTCGAGCCGACCTGCGGTGGCCGACCCGACGACGATGATTGCGATCAGGATCGTGGTGGCGACCAGCGCCAATCGCGCCACTTCCGCAGCTCGCTCGGGCCACCGGCGGAGCACCCCCATACCGAGGGCCAGCGGCACAAGGAGCGTCACGATGATCTCTACAGCGATGCGGCCGCGAGGGAGGCTGAACGTAGGAGGGACGTATGAGCCGACCAGCCACTCCAGAACGAACGGGACCGTGACGACACATACCAGCGACGTCACCGCAGTGAGGGCGATCGAGAGCGCGACGTCGCCCTTGCCGGCGTAGGTGAAGACGTTCGACACGGTGCCACCGGGGACCGCTGCGATGATGGCCAGGCCAATTGCAACCCCCGGATCGAGATCAAACGTCCGCAGCAGGAAGTATGCGAGGATCGGGACCAGCACCATCTGTGCCCCGAGACCGGCCAGAAACGAGCTCGGGAAGCGAACCACTGCCCGAAAGTCCTTGATGTGCAGGGTGGCACCCATGGCGAACATCGCCATCACCAGTTGGGCGAAGGTGATCGCGTACTCGTACTCGACGTAGAGGTCACCCATGGGCGACAAACATACGGCCCGGGTCCACCACTACTGACACGACCGTGTCGTCGGATGTCCAGCGGTCATGGACGACACCATCGACCGACGGCGAAGCGCTCGTCGTTGGTACGGTGCAACGTTGGTGTGAGACCAAAGAATCCTCTGCCGCAGCAGAGGATTCCTTGGAGTACCCCCAACGGGATTCGAACCCGTGCCGCCACCTTGAGAGGGTGGTGTCCTAGGCCGCTAGACGATGGGGGCCTGAGATGGTCTTGCTGTTGGTACCGCCGCCGCATCCCTCGGGGGTGCGACCCGGTTCCGTTCGGGGGGGAGGACTCGAACCCCCAATAACTGGACCAGAACCAGTTGTGTTGCCAATTACACCACCCCCGAAAGGTGAGCACAGCATCCTACCGTGAGGCCGGGAGCGCCGACAAAGACACACCGAACCCCCGCAGTCGGCCACTCAACCCGTTGGGGAGCGCCGGTGAGCGGTCAAGTCCAGTTGGCGAGGCGGCGGAATCCGATGAGGCGACCTGCGGCCACGGCGGCGGTTTCGCGGGCCATGCGAGGCAACCCACCGCTACCTGACACCGTCGACACCTGGGGGTCGAGGCCGACCTCGTCGGCGACCATCTGGGTCCGCAAGGCGTGGTAGCCGTCGGTGACCAACAGCACCCGGTCTCCCACACCCGCCGAGCTCAGGATCGCAGCAGCCGCCGCCAGTTCGCCGTAGGTGTCAGTGCCTTCCACCTCGACAAGGATGGCCTCGTCGGGCACGTTGCGGCCACGCAAGTAGTCGTAGGCGGCAAACCCTTGGCTGACACGATCCCCCTCCTGTTTGCCGCCGGCCACGACGATGCGTGGCGCAGCCCCGGCGTCCCAGAGTTCCACCGCCCGGTCGAGTCGCCGCTGGAACACCGGTGAGGGGGCACCATCCCACTGGGCGGCACCGAGCACCACCACGGCGTCAACCGGTCCGGTGTCAGCACGACCTGCCGCCTGCCAGACCTGCACGAACGTGACCGTGAGGTACACCCCACCGAGCGCCCCAACGATGACGAGGGCGGTGAGCACCATGCTCAGCGGACCTCGGCGGTCGCGCCGCGGGCCACCCGAGGGGGTCACGGCTGGGCGGCACCCTCGCCCAGCGAGTCCGCCAGACGTGTCGCCGCAGCACTGAGACGACCCACGGTCGCCGAACGACCGAGCACCTCGAGTGATTCCCACAACGGTGGGCCGACCGAGGCTCCAAGGGCAGCAACCCGGATCGGGGCCTGAGCCCGTTTGCGGTTCACGTCGCCGTCGTCGCGTCGGAGCGGACCGTCGGGCACGTCGAACACCACCGTTTCGATAGCCGATGCCGTCCAGCCGGTGTCACCCAACGCGTCGAGACCCGCTGCACACCGTCGCAGCTGGTCGACGGCCAACGCGCCCTCCTTGACCATCACCTTGTCCCACGACACCGGGTCGATGGGCACCGGGTCACAGAACAGGAACGCCACATACCCCGGCACCTCATCAAAGCGTTTCACCCGTTCCTGCACCAGCGGCGCCAACGCAGCGAACCGGGTGGCGTCAAAGGCGTCAGGCGTCCACGGTGGCGCACCGGGCACCGTGACCTGGCCTTGGGGTTGGCCGGTCAGCCAAGGCTGGGACCGGTCGATGAATTCGCTGGCGGACAGGCCACGGATCTTGTCGCCACTGATGTGTTCGAGCTTGCGTACGTCAAACGCGGCGCCAGCCTTGGCCACCGCTGCGAGGTCGAACATCGCCACCAACTCGTCGAGGGGACGTTCCTCGACGCCGTCTGGTGGACCCCACCCCAGCAACGCCAGGTAGTTCGTCATGGCCTCGGCAGGAAACCCACGGTTGATGTAGTCACCGACCGACACGTCGTCGCGCCGTTTGGACAACTTCTGCCGTTTGTCGTTGACGATGAGGGGCAGGTGGGCAAACACGGGGTCCTCGTTGATGCCGAGGGCGTGACGCAACAGCAACACCTTCGGTGTGACGTTGATGAGGTCCTCCCCCCGAATGACGTGGGTGACCCCCATGTCAGGGTCGTCCACAGCGTTGGCGACGAGGAACAACGGTGCACCGGTGGAGCGTTGTACGACGAAGTCC
>Ga0208085_1000543_pt1 | contig 12628 bp, 8 predicted proteins | sample LakMenEpi21Jun10_FD_150721 | JGI IMG/M metagenome (GOLD analysis project Ga0208085, IMG submission 150721) | Freshwater microbial communities from Lake Mendota, WI - 21JUN2010 deep hole epilimnion (SPAdes) | ecosystem: Environmental > Aquatic > Freshwater > Lentic | place: Lake Mendota, Madison...
GTATTCAAGGGGCAAGGGGTAGCGGACAGCCATTAGATGAAAACATCCGACAACCGATGGAAAAAGCCTTTGGAGGTGTAGATTTTAGCCAAGTAAAAGTTCACAATGATGCAGTATCTGACCAATTGAATCAATCAATTCAGGCAAGGGCATTTACCACATGGCAGGATGTGTTCTTTAGAGGTGGGGAATATAATCCTGGGAGTCGAGGGGGACAGGAGTTAATTGCCCATGAATTGACTCATGTTGTTCAGCAGAATGAAGGGGTGGTGCAGCGATCGCTATCAAAGAAGCCTTCACCTCCCCCCACACCACAGAACAACAAAGGATTGATCACTGACAAACTCCAGGTGCGGGAGCAAGTAACAATCCAGCACATACAGGATTCTCAATGAATCCAATGAAAAATGTACCAGGGCGAGTTGAAGAACCAGATACAGCGCATGATCCTAATGTGACAAAGGAGTATGATCTGACACTAACTCAGGTTGGTTCTTTGATATCATACGTGAACTCAAAACGTAGTGCAAACTACAACCTCTATACATTCAATTGCACAACTTTTGCTGTGGAGTCTATCCGTAGTGCAGGTCAGGTTGCACCTAGTGGATCGTCGTGGGGAATTTGTCTACCGAATGCTCTCTATAAAGACCTTTATCAAATGAAAAAGAGGGGCGACAAATCTGTAACGGTAGCACCGCTGAAATCAGGTGAACGCCATGAGTAAGTAATCCCTATGAACAAAACAAGTATTTATACGTTTCTAGCTGCAATTTTGATAGGGTGTTCTCAGTCTCCAGAGCAAGTCGAAGTACACCCGTTACGGAAAACTTACCAATCATCAAAAAGGATTATAGTGATGCCAACAGAGGATATCCCTAATGTGAGATTTGAAGTAACGGGAACAGTTACACAGTTTAATATTGCAGATCGCAGTAAAACAGTCAAGGTGAAAAATAACTATACGTACATAACTGTCAAAGTTGAAAAAACCGAACCAGCTAACGTAGCATTAAACCTTCCAGTCAAAGAGCTAAAATTTTCAAGTCAAACGAATGAAACTCGTGATCGAGAAATATCCATTGGCGATCAAGTTAAGGTGACAGTGGTGGGTAATAACTATACAGATCCAACATGGTTTCGATTGTCCGATTTGAAAAAGATTAATCGGTAGCAATCTAGCCAATGATCACGGTTACCGAAGAATGTGGGATTCCTGATCTTGTAAGGTGCGTTAATAAAATGTAACGCACCACATTGAAGGGATGTTTCGGTGTGTGACGCGACCTCTAACACATCCGTTGGTTCATTGACCCGGATAATCTAAGTATTTTGTTGTTGCAGCCACAGCAACAGCCGAGTCTTGGTCAGGAAAATCAAGTTCTTCCTGTCTATCCCCAGCTAGATTTAGAGCTTACAGCTTCGCAAGTTTTTGGCTGGTTAAACATGAAGAAAGTATAACAACTTAGTACACAAATGACTCACATGAGTAGATCATTTTGTGTGTCACAAATGATTTAAGATAATTAAATTAATGATTTAAGTAAAATCTTAGCTTTTCAATACGGATTCTGTAATCATGCCAGAACTTATTAATGACCAACCCCCTGATTATGTAGGACAAGGATTATCCTTTCCACTACGAGTTAATATTCAATCTAATCTCCACCTTAGTGCTAACACTTATAATATAGAAGAGTCAATGCGACTGATTCTCGCTACTAAATGGGGTGAACGACTCTACAGACCAGATTTTGGGTCACGGTTAGACGAACTCATTTTTGCACCCATGAATACTGAAACCTTATTACTCATTCGTTTATATGTTACAGAAGCATTAGAACGGTGGGAACCGCGTATTAATCTTATAGGTGTATACGTAGAAGTAGCATCATCTCAGTTAACGAAAAAATCTGATCCTAATCAGGGAAAATTAAATATTGTGATTCAATATCAAATTAAAAACTCCCATGATTCCAAAAGTTTCGTTTATCCATTTTATCTCCAAGCCCCTAATTAAAATGCTACAGCATTTCCCGGTGTTATAAGGTACATATCTAGCGGGCAAGATGACCGCACCATAAGAGTTTGATGATTCAACCTTGTATCTTATAAGAACGGAAACGGATGTATCTAGGCAGTGAAAAGTATTAACTAGTTACAAAAAATGAATTATTGCCAGATTATGATTTAACAATTAGATACAGCCATAAACGTTCGTAAAAATTAAAGATCAACCCTAGAATAGAAAGGGAAATTACCGCTTGAGTCTTGCGTCTTGTCGGTTTTCGTTGCATAAATAGGCATAATTTTTAGGTTTTGTGTTATAACCCAGTTGTGAAAACGAACTCAAACGAAAGACTACTCTATGGAACCAGACAAACTGGCACGATTGAAAGAGTACGGTGAATTTATCCTTCGCAAAATTGACTCAGTTCCCCAACGCCCTTCCCAAGAGGAAGATTGGGTTCCCACTAGTCTTGATGATTGTCTGTTGCGGCTGCGAGAGGCTGCTGAGAAAACTGTAGAACTGGCCACCTCCCCGGTAAAAATCGGCGTAATGGGGGAATTTAGCAGCGGTAAAAGTTTGCTGCTAGGTAGTCTAATTGGTTATGCAGACGCTTTACCCGTAAGTGAAAATCCCACCACCGGTAATATCACTGCTATTCATGTGAAATCCCAGGATAGTTTTACAACTACTCAAGTAGAAAATTACACGATAGAATATTTATCTCATGAGGGGGTAAATGAGTGCTTACACTTCATGCTGAAAGAAGCAAACCATCGCGCTATGTCCGCTGGGGTGGCATCTTTACAGGTAGCTAAAATTAAAACCGGTAAAGATATTAGTATTTGGTGTGAAGAAGTTTGGAAAAGTTCCAGTAATTTAGAATTGCGCTATTTAGTGCGGGAGTTGGTGTTATTTTTGCGGGCTTATCAGGCTTATGGTGAGGCTTTATGCGGTCGTTTTTACCAAATTGATGGTATCACTGCCCGTGAAGGTTTACAACTGGCAGAAATGCCCATGGTGATTCAATCTCTCAAATTTGAGGATTTACCACCAGCAAATATCCGCTTACCTAACGCCCCTCAAATATTAGGAACGCAATTATTACAAAATAGTTTTCTCTTAATTCGTCGCGTTGATATTGATGTGAAAATATCACGAGAAATTTGGGATGTTACCGGTGCAGAAGAATTTGTTCTGTTAGATTTTCCAGGGTTGGGTGCGGCTAATTCTGGAACTAGAGATACATTTTTATCATTGCGAGAATTGGCACAGGTACAGACAATTTTAGTCTTACTTAATGGTAAATCACCGGGGAGCGATCGCGCCAATAAAATTTTTACAATGATGCAGCAACAGCGTCCAGGACAAGACCTCAAGGATTTAATTCTTGTGGGTGTGGGACGTTTTGATCAATTACCTTTAGATAGTGAAGGTGGGGAAAGAGAACTAGATTTATTAGTTAATAATCCATCGGATTTTCAACCCTTACAAACAAATACCGTTTTCCAAAAATTGAAAGTTCTCAAAACCATTATTGATGGGGCTGAAGCATTTACTACTCAAAAAGACAGAATTGTTTTATTATCACCATTATTAGGACTGGCGGAATTAGCCAAACGTTCTAGTCAAGTTAAAGCAGGTTCTGAAGAATTTCTCGCCAATTTAGATTATCCAGATTATCTGGAAAGACCGAAAAAATTACAACAAAAATGGGGTAGTTTAAGTGAAGCTTTATTAGCAACAGATGGACGCAATCAATTAGGTAGACAATTGGGTTATTTTGCTCAAGATGGTGGTATTAGTAAATTAAGAGAATTGATTCAAAATCATGTTGCTAATCACGGTTTAAAGCAATTATATGAAGATACCTCTCGGATTGCTGATGTGATTCGTCAACAACAAGAATATCTCAAGGAAATTATTACCGAAATTCACGAACAAGGGATACCCACCATTGATACTCCGGTTTTAATGGAATTGAGAACAGCTATAGAAAATCTAGATAAAACCTACAGAAACTTCCAAAAAGATTTAGGTAAAGAACAACTAAAAGATCGCCGAGGAGTGGTAGTTAGTGATGTCATTAAAGATGAACTAACCTTGAGAATTTTGAATTGGAGTCAGTGGACATTACTATTTAATAAAGTCCAAAATGGTATAATTACCTTAGCTGAATTTAAAGGTGCAGCGGGGAAATTATTTGATAGAGGAAATCGGGTGAATACTTCCCTCCCCACTAAGAGTGATGACTTTTATCCGACCTTTGAGAAAACAATCAAAGAACTGGAAAATTTTGCCAGCGATCGCATTCGTCAAGCCGTGATAGACTTATTAAGTTCATTGGCACATAAAATCACCTTAGAACGGGAAAAATTGCAAGACATTCTTCAGCCAGAAATGGAACAAGAAATTGAAGCAAAATTTGGACTTGAAGAAGCCGATTTATTTTATAAACTGTTATTAGGATGTGATCCTCGCCAATGGAAAGAAGCTATTATTGGGGAAATCAATAATCATGATCAAAATATCAAAGCAGAAAGTATTTTTCCCCTAGCCAGACAAGATGAAAAACATAGTGTAGGACAAATTTTTGATTGGTCACCAGCTAGGAATCAAAACCAGTCTAGAAGCATCAATCATCAACTTTTCGTATTACGATTACGAGATGAAATTACCGCTAGTGCTAGTCTTCACCTAGTGCAGTATGTGAGTGAAATTAATCAGCAGGTGAATATAGAAATCCATGGAATTTTAGATCAAATTATTCCCAGTTTGCAAAATCTTTCCAAAAAAGAAGCATTACTAAGATATATTGCTGCAAGAGATTCACAATCTGAACTAGCCATTCCGGCTTGGTTAGAAATTTTAACCGATATTGCCACAATTAATGAAACTGAATTATTCAGCTATATTTAATTAGTAATACCCTGCTTGTTTCCTGTTCCTCGTCCCTTGGTGGTTTATTTCATCCATATTCTTGCAAATTGTTAAACATTTGCCTTTTTGCTAAAGAACCTGATTGTAAACACCCAAACTAGAAAAGAGTAAACCTGTAGTTATCAAATAAATTTAGGGGAATGCACTACCAATGAATCATTAACAAACAAAAAAAGGAACATCAAAAATGCCTGTGGAAATTCAACTTCTACCTAGCTTTAAATTAGGCATGAAAGAAAACGCACAGTTGCATCTACCCTCCATCCAAATTGTCCCTAATAAAAGCAATATTCCCCACATTTCTCGGATTACCTGCATAGTTAGAGGTACACCATATCAATTAGCAGCAAAAATTCAAAGTAGCTATAGACAATTTAACTCAGTTACACCCAAACAAATTTCTAATATTTGTCAATTAGGACAAGATATCTGTCAGCTAGATACACCTTTAATGACAATAGTTGATTGTACCTTAAAGGTAATTGTAGAATATTTTGATTCTGACGTTGCAGGAAACCCAAATTTGTCTATATCTAATCATGTATGTGCTGAATGTGATCTTTGGTTCATACCCAATTTAGAAAAATCATCTAGTTCATCTACAAAAAATTATCCAGCCATGAATACTTCGCAATTTGACCACTATTTAAATAATTTAAGTCAACAACTTAGTGAGAAACTCAACGAAAAACAAAGAAAAAGATTTCCCGGTTGGTTAGCCTTAGATTTTGGTACTTCTAACTCTACAGTGACACTTTTTGACCCTATTGAAGTTCCCATTGCGGAAGTTTTACCAAGAGAACAAGAACTGAGATTAAGAGAACGTATGGCTGAGTGGTTAAATTCTCCTTCAGATTTAGCCTTATCAGATGTTAGCGGTGGTGAGTGGGAAAAATTCTTAGCTGATATTAGCAGAAACTTAGAAATAGAATCAGATCAATTAAGCGAAATTTTTGAAACTGATAACAAAGAATTATTTTTAGAAGCAATTCGCCAAATTGAATTATGTTTAGGAACAAGTGATAGATTTCGGCGGGCTGTGAGTAAAAAACTTTATGCTATATATCATGAAGTTTTTCGTGTTCCCACATTAGAATCACAAAATTTAATTCCCGTAGTTTTAGATATTGACCGACGTAGTACAGAAATTCCCAGTGAAATGGAAGTATCGCAATTAATCCCCTTAAAATTACGCATGGGTAGAGACGCAAGAGATAATAGAAAAAAAGCCATAGCCCAAGGAACAACAGCTTCTATTAAAGACATTATTAGCAGATTTCATCATTCACCCAAACGCTATTTTGGTCAAGATAGATTTTTCCCAATTACCTTAGAAGAAGATGAAGAAAATATTCAAGTTAATCGCCTCATTCAAGCAGCTTGGGCGCAATTAATTGAATTAACAGAAGATTATCGTCAACGGGCTAGACGGAGATTTTCGGAAGGCGATTTTTTAACAGCAGTTGTTACCTATCCCACCGTCGCCCCTCCTGTAGTTCGCAAAGAAATTAAGCAATTAGTGCAGGAATTAGGCATTGATGATGTACAAACAGCTTATGATGAAGCGGTTTCTGTAGCTATCTTTTTCCTCTGGCGAGAATTTGGCGGTAATCTTAATATTGGGATTGAATCTTTTAAAACTCGCTGTCGTCAAAATGGTAATAAATGGTCACAAAATGTTCTAGTTTTAGATATTGGTGGCGGTACAACAGACTTAGCTTTAATTGAACTGACTCTAGAAGATAAAACACCTTTCTTTGCAGATAATGAAGATAGAGGTTTAGGAGGACGTTACTATAAACTCACTCCTAAATTATTGGGTTCTTCAGGACATTTACAATTAGGTGGTGAATTAATTACCTTGCGAATTTTCCGCCTATTAAAAGTGGCAATCTCTGATTTTCTTCTCACCGCAGTTACTACAGGTGATATCGAAAGTGATAAATTAGAAGACTTAATTAACTCCGAATTAAACGACCGTTTTTTAGAAGACGGAAAATTTAAAACTGGTAGTTTATTAAAATGTATAGATAAAGAAAATCCCGAAGGTGATGTTGCTTTTAAGGATGCTTTAGATACGGCAGAAAAAGTATTACCAACTCGTTGGCAACAAGCAACCCAACGTCTACAAACCTTTTACACATTGTGGGATCATGCGGAAGCTGCTAAACTCAAATTAGGACAAAAACCACCCACAGATAGTTCTTTATTAACCTTCACCTTAAATGAACAACAAATTGGTGAATTACTTGCCCAAAGTTCGATTAAATTTCAAGTTAGAAGTTCTGAATCTATTTCTTTAACTTTAGATCATCAGCAATTTGAACGGGCAGCAACTTCCTCAATTAAAGAAGCAATTGGGATTGCTAAAGGCTTAATGGAAAGCCGTCTCAATTCAGAACCTAATCAAAAAGTAGACTGGTTAATTCTTTCTGGTAAAACTTGTAATCTTGATCTAGTGCAACAACAAATTTATCAAGAATTTAGTCAATCACCCTATTTTGTTTGGAATCCAGAACGAATTACCTTTGTTTTAGAATTTACAAAACTTGCCACTTCCGCAGGTGCTTGTTATGCCGAAAAGCTGCGTCGCTTTCGATTTGATCCTGAAGAATCTAAAAATCTGTTACGCAAAGGTGCAAATCAATTAGAAATTGATGTCAAAAACCTATTTTATTATCTTCCTTGTAACTTTAAACGCAAAACCCAAAGTAACGAACCATTAGCCATTTTTAATGCTGGACAAGAACTATATCAACTTGCACCTTGGGACACCGTTGCTAAAGTGCGGACACCTTGGCAAGGAATGCAATTAACAAATATTATTCATCGTCAAGATTATGAAAATGGAACTTTTCGCCTGTGGGGTAGTTTTGATGGTAAGATATTGATGGATAAATTAGGTATGGAAGAACAGGAATTTCTCAAAAAAATCAAAGTTCAATTTGAGATTGATCAAGCTTTACAATTTAGTGTTTTACTATGTCGTGGTAATCCTCATTATTTAATAGATGCCCCTGGTATTGATATTAATTCAGTCATATCTAAAGCTACTGAAAATACTTTATTTATTGATGGCAATTTAAAATGGAATATCGCCATTGAAAATCATCAACACAACTTAAATGATGGTGATATTGCTGTTAATGTTTTAGAGTCAGCCACAGTTGATCAACCCCATGCTTATCATTTAGTATTTGCAGTTGATAATAATAATAGTGATCGTAAATTAATGGAAATATTTCATTATTTACAGGATGGTGTGAAGCAACCAGGAACAGGATTAATTAGTAAACCTTTGCCACCATTTCCCCAAAGTGGTCAACATACATTCTATATTTATCAGACTGATGGTGATACAAATAGTAAAAAATGGCTTAGAATTGGTACACTTAGTAGACCGGATATGATCACAGATTATCCTTGTCAATATCATGTAACTCTTGATAATATGGGAGTATTAAGAATGCACGCTGGTACAGTTCCTTATTTGACATCTAATAATCAAGAATGTCTGGAAAAAGAAGGATGTGTTTATCGTGCAGAATTGGAATTACAACCCAATGAAGTTGATAAAGAACGTGATCCATTTTGCGGTATTCATTAGCTTGAATTTGTTGGTTTGATGTAAAAAAATCCAACATTATTAATTATTGAATTGTTTTTTGTTGGGTTGTGCCGTCACTTAACCCAACCTACTTTTTACTATTTTCATCCTGATAAAATTATGCAGTATTTACATAAACTACTAAATACAGAAAACTCAGAATTAGCCAAAATATTGCGGTTTAATTTATATGGATTAGTCGCAACTTTAACAAAAGCAAATCAAGAATATCCAATTGATCCAGGATATCAAATATGTGAAGAACTCCTGGAAGAACTTCATCAATTATTACAAACTTTACCATCTCCAAATTCTTTAATTCTTGAACCAGTCGTAAAACAATCTCAAGTAATAAACGAATTAAAATTATTAAAATTAAAAGATGCTTTTAATGATGATAATGAATTAAATTTTTATTTAGGTAATGCCCATATTCAAAGTGAAACTGATGAAGAACTATGGAACGAAATTCATAGAAAACTTTTGCGAGTTCCTGAAGATTTAGCTATATCTTGGCAACATAAAGCTTTAGAATTTGCCCAGGAAATAGGGGCAATTGCAGATGATGATAATCTTGAACAATTACCATTTGTGCGTGATGAAATTATTTATCCAGGGTTGAATGGTACAGTTAAAGCGAAAGGACTATGTTTATCTCAACAAGCGTTAATAAATTCAGAAATTAATCAAAATTATCTTTCTGAAAACTTATATTTAATGACAGGATTTTTACTTTTATATATTAAATTTATAGAAATAGATAAGGACTTATATCATGCTTTAAAAAGTGTTTTTAGCTTTGATGTCGTTGCTTTAAATTCCAAATTGGAACAACGTCATCAATATATTGATGCTTTGAATGATCGCTTTCACCGCATCCAAAAATCCGATGAAAATACTGATACAATCTTTAACTTATGTGCTTGGATTGACATGGATGAAGCCATTCATTCTCTAGTATTTATTCCCCCTGTTGAACGTTATTCTTGGTGGGGAAATTTACAAAAAGAATCCCGTCGTTTGCTGAGAAAAGTTGCTGATAAAGCTGTTAAAGCAGGTAATGAAGTGAGACTAAAACAGTTATCAGGACTGTATGCTGATGTTTGTGAGTTATCTAAAGATGACTTACAATTAGACTGTGGTGGTACTCCTGGTGAAGTATTAACTTGTTTACGAGTTTATGCTAGAATTAATCAGCAAGAGTATCCAGGAAGGGTAATATTTAGGACTTTAAGGTAAATCACTTTTATTATCATCAAAAAAGACGATTATTCTAGTTAAGAATCTTCATTTTCTAATTCTCCTAATCACGAAACATGAAGACAAATAAAATGCAGGTAAGTGATGTTTTCCAAAGAGTAAATAAAGTTTTCTTAGATACAATTACTAAAAACCTTCATAATAACTCCTTTTATTATTCAGTATCACCAAAAAATAAAGGTAAAACAAACGCTGCAATAATTCCCCCTAATACAATCACCTCGATTATTTTCAATAATAAATTACCCTCCATAAACTGATTAATTTCTTCCCTAATATTAGTAGAAAAATTACCCAACCAACCACGCAAACGAATATACCAGTTAACAGGACTATCTTCTGGTCGAAATTTCCATGATATTATTGACAGTAATAATGGCAAACCTCCCACTTTAGCAGACATCAAAAGATGAATTGCTAAACAACAAATCATAATTAACCAAGCTATTAAATGAACATAATACCAAACATGATCAAGTTCTCCTATTGGTAGCCATTCTTCTTTCATCATTCTGCCAGAAACTACCGCCAAAACACCAGCGAGTAACATTTTAGTATTTGCTAAACGTTGTAGACTTACCCACCAAATTGGTCTACCAAATTGAGTTAAATTTTGGATAGAGTCTGGTTGTAATAAGCGTCTTTTCCCAGCATGAAAACTATAAATAGCAAAAAATGGGAGTAAAATTAGGAAAAATACGGCTAATGTCCCGTGAATGTCCTGAATAGGATTTATTTTGGGTAGGGGAATATATCCAAATCTTTTGTCAAAAGTGTTGTAAACTAAGAATCCACTGATAATTGCGCCAATTACTAAAGTTCCGCTGATACCATGCAGGATTCGTAATATTAAGGGTTGATAGGGTGTTGAACGGTTCATAAGCTGATATGGTAGGTTGTGAAGATGGGTAATTTTGCTGTAGCTGCGTAGAATGTATAATTTATATTATCACTTCTCGAACCTCAAACAACATGAATATCAAAAGTCCTCTCCGTTATCCTGGTGGAAAATCAAGAGCAATTAAAACAATCTCTGAATATCTTCCAGAAAAGTTTTCCGAATTTAGAGAACCCTTTGTGGGTGGTGGTTCAGTTTTCATTTATCTCAAACAACAATTTCCCAATTTAAAGATTTCTATTAACGATTTAAACCCAGAATTATTTTTATTTTGGCATTTGGCAAAATCTGATTTATCAAAACTAGTTTCCGCAGTTCGTCAAATTAAAGAAAATCACCAAGATGGAAAATTACTCTTTGCAAAATTAGCTCATGTAGATATCAACACCTTATCAGACTTAGAAAGAGCAACGCGCTTTTTTGTTCTGAATAGAATTACATTTTCTGGAACAATAGAATCAGGAGGTTTTTCCTTAGAATCTTTTCATAAAAGATTTACCAATTCATCCATAGATAGACTGGAAAAATTAGAAAGTATCTTAACACAAGATATAAAAATTACCAACTTAGATTACAGCCATCTTATTAATGAACCAGGAAAAGACGTATTCATATTTTTAGATCCTCCCTATTTCAAAGCCGAAAAATCCAAATTATATGGTAAAAAAGGAGATTTACATACAGGATTTGATCACCAAAGACTTGCCCAAACATTAAAACAATGTCCCCATAACTGGTTAATTACCTATGACAATTGCCCAGAAATTAGAGAAAACTTTCAATGGGCAAATATCACCGAATGGGAATTACAATATGGTATGAACAACTATAAACAAAAAAAAGCCGAAAAAGGACAAGAACTATTCATTAGCAATTACGAAATCAAACAAAAATTACAAAAATCTCAACTCATTGCTTAAACCTTATCATTGCGTTCTTTCTTCGCGCCTCCGCGTGAAACAAAAAGCCATTTTTCGGTAAAATGAAATCCAACATTACAAAAAACAAACAATGGATTTTACTATTTGGTCCGACCTGCTCAAACAATTATTAGAACGTCAATCATTATCCCGCACCCAAGCAGCCGAATTAATGCAAGGGTGGATAAAAGAAGCTATTCCCCCAGAATTATCCGGGGCTATTTTAATGGCTTTAAACTTTAAAGGTGTTTGTGCTGAAGAATTAACAGGAATGGCAGAAGTATTAAAATCTCTATCTTCCGTACCTATCAACAAAAGCGGAGAAACCCCACCCTTACCATTAATTGATACCTGTGGTACTGGTGGTGACGGAGCCTCCACATTTAATATTTCCACCGCAGTAGCTTTTGTGGTAGCAGCCGCAGGTGTACCCGTCGCTAAACATGGTAGTCGTTCAGCCTCCAGTCTCACAGGAAGCGCTGACGTTTTAGAAGCATTGGGTGTTAATTTGACTGCTGCGAGTGAAAAAGTCCAAGCAGCAGTACAAGAAGTAGGAATTACCTTTTTATTTGCACCGGGGTGGCATCCAGCACTAAAAGCAGTTGCCCCATTACGAAGAAATCTCAAGGTCAGAACAGTATTTAACTTACTTGGACCCCTAGTAAATCCCCTGAATCCCACCGGTCAGGTAATTGGTGTATTTGACCCTAAACTGATATTAACTATGGCAGAAGCCTTAAATCTCCTGGGTACACAAACAGCAATTGTTTTACATGGTCGAGAAAAATTAGATGAAGCTGGTTTAGGGGATATTACTGACTTGGCGATATTAAAGCATGGTAAAGTAGAATTAAATACAATTGATCCCCAAGCAGCAGGACTAATACCCGCCCCCATTACCGCTATTAAAGGTGGTAATGTCCAAGAAAATGCCATCATTCTTCAAAGAGTTTTACAAGGGAAAGGGACACAAGCACAACAGGACATAGTAGCAT
>Ga0208085_1000546_pt1 | contig 12590 bp, 7 predicted proteins | sample LakMenEpi21Jun10_FD_150721 | JGI IMG/M metagenome (GOLD analysis project Ga0208085, IMG submission 150721) | Freshwater microbial communities from Lake Mendota, WI - 21JUN2010 deep hole epilimnion (SPAdes) | ecosystem: Environmental > Aquatic > Freshwater > Lentic | place: Lake Mendota, Madison...
AAAGAGAACTTCGTGAACAAGTCACCGATGCGGACTTGGCGAGGCGAGCAAGGGGAGTACATCGCCGAGGGTAAGCTCGTCGACTACGTTTACGGGACGGTGGTTCTCGAGCAGAGCGATGGCAAGCGGGTCTCTTATCTACAGCGCAAGCTGAGCGATGCCGACCAAGTGTTTGTATCCGAGGCATGGGGTGTCCCGGTGACCTGTCCGTTGGGTGATCAGGGGTTTGCACCTAGGTTCTTTGTGGATTCGACGTTCACGTGGAAGGCATCGGGAGCTTGCAACAAGCCGCTGTATTTTGAGGACGTAGCCCTAGAGCGCTACGGGCATGAATGGGGTCCGCTCGTCACACCGGTCGTCTCGACGGTTCGGTTCTTCGGAGACTTGGCCGTGTTGCCTTACAAGATGGGGATCCATCCACCCAACGAGTGCCAGCATCCTTTGGGGTATTACCGACCGGGCAGTTGTGCACCATGGTCGATCGGACCGGTTCCTTTGAGCATGCGAGGGGCGGTGACCCAAGCTGCATTCGTAACCGGAACGGCTCTAGCGTTGCCCTAGCGACGATCCACCCACGTACGATAGACCGAGCGCCGCGTACCTAGCTAGTATCTAATCGCACCCAGTCCACAGAAATCCCAAGGATCTCTCAAACGAGCGGTTTCTGTGTGGGATAAGCATGGTTTCTCAGCGGAGGACAAGGGATTCGAACCCTCAACCGGTTTCCCGGCGCCTGATTTCGAATCAGGTTCCTAACCATTCGGCTATCCTCCGAGCTTATCGCATAAGAATGCAATAAAATAACCTCCGGCCCGCTGGCTGTAAAGCGTCCTTGGTTTTTGTTTAACCGCGGAACACACGGAACACACGGAACACACGGAAAAAGAAAGCCCTGGTTTCCGTGTGTTCGGCGTGTTCTGTGGTTGGATTCTTGGCTTGTAACTGGGGACAGTCCCTGGGGTTTGCTAACCACGGAAAACACGGAAACCACGGAAAAAGAAGGCACTGGTTTCCGTGTGTTCGGCGTGTTCTGTGGTTGAATTCTCGGCAGGTAACTGGGGACAGTCCCTGGGTTTTGCTAACCACGGAAAACACGGAAACCACGGAAAAAGAAGGCGCTCTGATTTCCGTGTGTTCGGCGTGTTCGGTGGTTGGATTCTTGGCTGGTAACCGGGGACAGTCCCTGAGTTTTGCTAACCACGGAAAACACGGAAACCAAAGAAAAAGAAGGCACTCGTTTCCGTGTGTTCGGCGTGTTCGGTGGTTGGATTCTTGGCTGGTAACCGGGGACCGTCCCTGGGTTTTTGTTTAACCACGGAAAACACGGAAACCACGGAAAAAGAGGGCGCTCGTTTCCGTGTGTTCGGCGTGTTCTGTGGTTGGATTCTCGGCTGGCAACTGGGGACAGTCCCTGGGTTTTGTTCACCACGGAATACACGGAACACACGGAAAAAGAAGGCCCTGGTTTCCGTGTGTTCGGCGTGTTCTGTGGTTGGATTCTTGGCTTGTAACTGGGGACAGTCCCTGGGTTTTGTTCACCACGGAATACACGGAACACACGGAAAAAGAAGGCTCTGGTTTCCGTGTGTTCGGCGTGTTCCGTGGTTGAATTCTCGGCTAGTAACTCCGGACCGTCTCTGGGTCTTTGAAACGTTGGAATCGGCTGGCCGATGAAAAAATTTCGAACCAAAAAAGCATGCTCGGTACCTCTGGTTGATAAAATCGGAGATTCACACCGCGGAACGATCCATTTCCAACAGGAGGAACACAGATGACTAGTCACCCGATCGGAATCGCCCTGCGGATTCCAGGTACTTGGGCCAACGAAGAACTGCTGGCTCAAGCCATCCCCAGCGATTGCAAACTCTCAGGGAATTCGCTGGTTTTGGCGGATGGATCCCAAGTCGAACTTTACGTCAGGCCCAAAGATAGCCAATTCATGGACGTCTTCAAAACCAGCATCAGAACAGATCCCACCGGCCAAGAATCCGAAAGACTTCGAAATTACCAATTACAAGTCTGTTTGGTCGGTCCAGGAGGGTCCATCCAAAGCGCCTCGACCATGATGCGCAGTGCCATCCCGATCCTCAAAGCCGGAGGTGCAGGTGTGTTTGTCGACAACTCAGCACTTTCCTTTGGAGCATCACACTGGTGCAAAATGGCTGGGTTCTGCGATGCCGATGCTTTGACGTTCGGCTTTGTCAACATCGTTCGCAACAAACAACATACCTATACCGTCGGAATGCAGGTGTTCGGAAAACCTGATTTGATCATGCCAGCCAAGAGCGCAGGCCATGAGGGTTCGGTGATCATCGACATGATGTTGAAAACCGCCACTTCGGACCACAGTTTCGACGAAGGGCATCAGATGGATCTACCCTTCGCACGGTTATTCAAAGTCCATAAGATCAGCGACGACAAGTCTCCCGTAGGATCTCCGATGCATAATCCGTGGGGTCGACTCGAATTCTCATGCGATCGAATCGAGCAGCCTGTCTACAAGAGCCTTAGCCAAAGAAACGCGATTCGAAACAAGCTGAGATTTTAAGGGGTCGGAAGACTAAACATCAGGGCTGATGAGTAACGCTTCAATTCTGGCAATTACTTCGGACAACTCGGAATCGGACACGCGATGAATAATCTGAATATTTCGAGCCTTCCAGTCGACGTTGCGCAAATGATCGGCAAGGACGACTCCGGAACTTTCGTCATCACGAGCGATCGCTACTTCAAACGCATACCCCTTTGCTTGACGCGTCGCCGGACAAAGGACGCAAAGCCCGGTTTTCCGGTTGTAACTCTTTGGGCTAATTACAAGCGCAGGTCGACGACCAGCTTGTTCATGGCCAGAGGTAGGACTCAGGGATATCCAGACAAAGTCGCCTCGGTCTGGAATGTAAGTCGCAGACTTGCGGGTCATTCAACAATCTCCTTGCCAACGTCGATCCCAAAGTCCGTTTCACCATGTTGCTGGGACGGCTTGCAGTCTTTGAGTAATGTGCTGAGGCTGAGCTTAGGGGATCGATCCGGTCGGATGACGAGTTCACCATCGCGAACTATTAACACGATGGCCGAACCCTCCGCGACATCGATCTGACCCGCAAGCGATTGCGGAATTCGAACTGCAAGGCTGTTTCCCCACTTTTGTAACGTCGCCATCATTCGCCTCTCCCTTGGGTTGTAGATACATTGACTATACATGCCTTGCGGGCTGCGGTCAAGAACCTATGAGATTTGATTCGACGGCTAGCGATCTGTCAAAACAGGATCGCTAGTAACTCCGCACTGCCCCCAGTTATGTTCAACAAGCACGACGGGGTGACCAAGCAGGACGGGTTAACCACGGAATACACAGAAACCACGGAAAAAGAAGGCCATCATTCCGTGTGTTCGGCGTGTTCTGTGGTTGGATTCTTGGCTGGTAACCTGGGAAAGTACCTTGGTTTGTTTAACCACGGAATACACAGAAACCACGGAAAAAGAAGGCTTTCATTCCGTGTGTTCGGCGTGTTCTGTGGTTTGAATTCTTGGCTGGTAACCTGGGACAGTACCCATCCGATGGTGGCGTTGCGCTTACCACCGGCTTATTGCTTCGATCCCTCCGGGATCAGGTGCCCCAGACGGCTATAGCGGGTGACGCTTCTTAGCTCAATTCGCAAACCCCACGGCCCCAAAAAACCGATTTGGCCCCTGTACGCGTGCCTCGAAGATGCAAAGCGGATTGTCACGCAAATCGTGGATCATTACACCGATCGTCGCCTTCACAGTGCGATCGGCTACATCACTCCCAGTGACATGCTCGCAGGCAAGCAAAAAGCGATTCACGACCAAAGACAGTGAAAGCTTGAAGGAGTCCGAAAGATCGAGGAGAAATTCGTGCACTGTAGGCTGTCGTAAGGTATCTTAAGGATATTCGACCGGAGGATGGGGTAACGCTGGTAAGTAACCCCCGGCAGAATCATGACAGCGCCGAGTCGATGCTGAAGGCAAGTGCAAGGGGCGTGGAGGTCGAGAGTCTCCCCCCGGCAAGCGCCACTTGCCTTTGGCCACAATGCAATAAATCCCGCGGGTTTGGGGGCAGAGCCCCCACAAGACGCACAGCATCTGTTTTTGTTCATTTACTAAGCTAAATCTAGCTAACGTTTACGCTACTTACGTTGGGCCCAAACAAGCCACAAGGTCAATCGATGCAGCTTGAAACAATTATCAAAGACTCGAAGTCTGAGGCGCTTTTTTTGGAACTAGCTCTCCCCGATGACTTCACGAAGCGATGGGTCTCGACCGAAGAAGACAAACAATTCGCTTGGGATCTTTACACGGAACTCCGTACTCGAATCGCAACCCAACCGCTGCACTTCATGCACGGCAAGGAAGACGTCGCCCTTCAAAGCATGTACGAACTGTTCCCGATGATACGCAGTCTAATCCATCAAAAGGGTAGAGCAGCAAGCAAGACGGCCGACTTGTCTCTTGCAATGCTCAACAAGGTGGTTCGTCCCTTCACAGCCAATTGGCACGGTCGTATCGTCAGTGGCGTTGATTTGCCAGAGGACCGAGGAACCCAATTCCGAAAGGAACTGGATGCACTGCAAAAGAAGATTCGAACCTTCGCGTCATTGCTTGCATATATCGCGCTGCAGGATCAGTATATTCCAAATACCGAATCTTGGCCGACGGAAAATCCTGATCGCCCCAACCGTGATAACCCCAAGCAACTCCCTTCGATTCCATTTGCCATCCAATTTCACTCGCTGGTTAGCAAGGAAGTTGCAGATAAAATCTCGAAGGCGGAAAAGGATGCAATCACTGCTCGTCGCCAAGCAATCGATCCGCAAAGCGCTGGCAAAGACCTGCAAGATGTCACCGGCTTGGCGATCTCCGGTGGCGGTATCCGCTCTGCTTCGTTTGCATTGGGCGTCGTTCAGGAGCTATCGCGACACGATGTCCTTGAGCATTTTGACTACCTGTCGACGGTTTCCGGCGGAGGCTACCTCGGTTCTTTCTTAAGCAGCTATCTCAATAGTGCACCAGTAACTCCAAAGGGAGCAAAGAAAAAGACTTCCGAGGAAGATCAAAAGCAGGATCCTACAATCGGACTAGGTAGCAATCAATTGCCGCTTAACCGCCCCCGAGAGGCATCGCAAGAAGCATTGACCCAAGTTAGCCATAGGGCCCAATCCGAATCGGCTCCCATCCGCCATTTGCGAGGGCATAGCAAATACCTCCTCACGGGCGGCCTGAAAAACCGCCTATCCATGTATGTGCTTGGGGCGTTTGGGATCATCTCCAACCTGATCATCTTCTTGCCCATCGTGGCTGCCATTCTCCTCTCTGTTGTCCTCTTGCGCCCTTCAGCCATCGATAACCTCGAAAACCTCAAAAACAACCTTCCACCATTTTTCACCGAGCTAGCCAATGACGAAACGTCTATGGGGTTCCTAGTCTCGATACCTGTGATGATCGTCTCGTTGGCCGTGGTCTTGAGCATTGCTCGGTTGCTCACGCTCGACGGTGTCGCTCGCGGTTGGCTTGGCATCGTTTCCCTTTTCGTGCCCCTTGCCCTGCTCTTTGTCCTGTGGCGAATGCTGCCATGGGGCCTATTTCAAGCCGAAGCGATCCTTTGCACGAACCCTGCTAATGAATCAAGTCCAAGGTTATCCAATTGGTTCACATCGATCGCGAGCCTCTCGACCGTCATCATGTTCTTGCAACGCTATTGGGCGATCTTGAATGCGAACCCGTCGATGTCCAAACTCAAGCGAACCATAAGCATCATCGTTCTTGGCCTATTCGGTCCCATTTTCCTTTTCACTTGCTTGTTCTTGTTGGCTCACTTTACGGTGCTCAAGCCATGGCATGATGTTCCACCGTTCTGGAGTCTACTACTGCTGACCACAGTGCCGCTTGTTTTTGGTTTGCTGTTCCTCGACATCAATCAATCTTCTCTCCATCCGTTTTATCGAAGAAAGCTCTGCGAAGCTTTCGTCATTGCACGGCGCGATTCGAACGAGACGCTTGTTCCCAACGACACCTTGAAGCTGAGCAAAATGCGAACTCGCAACCAATCGGGTCCGTACCACCTGATTAACGCAGCACTCAATGCACCTTCGAGCGACAATGGTGCGATGCGCGAACGGGGTACCGATTTCTTTCTGTTCAGCCAAGCCTACAGCGGGTCGGCATCGACTGGCTATTTCCCAACGGAGAAGTGGGAAAAACGGGATTCACGGCTCAACCTTGGAACCGCGATGGCCATCTCAGGCGCGGCTGCCTCTCCGGTGATGGGCCTTGTGCCACTCCCGTCGGCCAAGTTTCTTCTAGCACTATTCAACGTGCGGCTCGACTTTTGGCTTTCGGTACCTGAACGCCCAACGATTCCATTTGTATGGTGGACTCCAGGGCCATGGTACTTGATTCGCCAAGCGATCGGCTGGATGGACGAGAAGTCGACCTTTGTCAACTTGTCCGACGGCGGCCACATCGAGAACTTGGGCCTGTACGAATTGCTTCGGAGGCGCTGTCGTTACATCGTTGTGATCGATGGAGAATGCGATCCGAAACTCCAGTGCGGGGCGTTCATGCAAGCGGCTCGATTCGCCAAATTGGATTTTGGAGTCGAAGTCAAGATCGACATGGCCCGATTCGAAACAAAACAAGACGGGTCTGCGAAGTATCACTTCTCGTTCGGATCGATTCACTATCCAGAGTCGAACCCAGGTGATCCGGTCGAAATGAAAGGTCGCATTCTGTACATCAAGTTATCGCGAACGGGGAATGAACCTGCAGGCGTCAAACACTACCGTCTTTTGAATCCCGATTTCCCCCATCAATCCACGGCCGATCAATTCTTTGACGAAGCCCAATTCGAAGCCTATCGATGTCTCGGCGAACATATTGGCGAAGACATCTTCAGGTTCGCAAACATCAACCCTGCCAACACATCATCGACCCGGCTTGCGGAGTTGTTTCAAAGCATCGAGGACAAACTCACCGATCCGAATCGGAACTAGTATTTCAGCGTCAAAAGGCTAACTGCCCCTCCCGGGCACTTCCAGGCCTGTGATCGGGCCGAAAGCTTCGATAGAGGCGCGGCGGGGGATGGCGTTTGGTCGATCGTGGACCAACCAACCCAGCCAACGCCAAGCCTCGGGCGACGCGCACTGGACAGCACCTCGGACGCTATCGTCTTGTAATGCTCCGGGTTCGAGAATAGTTGCCCATTGGTTCTCAGGCAGCAAATGAAACGTTCGCAAACAACGGCCAGTGCTCGCGTCCCAAAGCTTGAAAGTATTGTCCCAAGAACCGGACAGGATTTGGCGTCCATCGGGACTCCAGGAGCAAGACGTAACATTATTCGTGTGCCCAGTGAGCGTACCAGTGCATTGGCCTGTGCTCGGATCCCAAAGTTTGAGCGTATTGTCCCAAGAAGCGGAAAGGATTTGGCGTCCGTCGGGACTCCAGTCGCATGACCAGACAGCCGCGTGTCCCGAAAGCGTTCGCATGCACTGGCCGGTTTCGGGATCCCAGATTTTGAGAGTATCGTCCCAAGACGCAGAGAGGATTTGGCGTCCGTCGGGACTCCAGTCGCAGGACATAACAGGGCCCGAGTGTCCCGAGAGCGTGCGATTGCATTGAGCTGTGTTTGGGTCCCAGAGCTTTAGCGTGTTGTCAAAAGAAGCCGAAAGTATTTGGCCTCCATCGGGACTCCAGGCGCAAAGCCAGATGGCCTGCTGGTGCCCAGAAAGAGTTGCAATGCAATCGCCTGTGCTGGGATCCCAGATTTTGAGAGTATTGTCATATGAACCAGAGAGGATTTGGCGTCCGTCAGGACTCCAGGCGCAGGACATGATCCAGCCCGAGTGTCCCGAGAGTGTTTTGGTGCAAAGAGCTGTGTTTGGGTCCCAGAGCTTTAGCGTCTTGTCCCATGAAGCCGAGAGTATTTGGCGTCCATCGGGACTCCAGACGCAGGATATGATCCCGTCAGAGTGTCCCGAGAGCGTTTGAAGACAGTAGCCCGTCTTCGGATCCCAAAGTTTCATAGTATCGTTACCTGGAGCCGTGAGGATATGGCTACCATCGGGACTCCAGACGCAGTACGTGATACTGTTCGATTTTCCAGACAGGATTCGAACACATTGGCCTGTATTCGGGTCCCAAACTCTAAGCGTCCTATTCTCAGAAACGGAGACGATCCGGGTTGCGTCGGGACTCCAGGCGCAGGAATTTACAGAACTAGATTGTCCAGAGAGTGTTCCGGTGCAATCGCCGGTGTTGGGATCCCAGAGCATAAGTGTTTTGTCCCAAGAAGCCGAGAGGATTTGGCGTCCGTCGGGACTCCAGGCGCAGGAATTCACCGCACTCGAATGCCCCGAAAACGTTCGAATGCAATGGCTCGTGCTTGGATCCCAGAGCTTGAGTGTATCGTCCTCTGACGCCGATAGAATTTGTCGTCCGTCGGGACTCCAGGCGCAGGAATTCACCGCGCCCGAATGTCCAGAGAGTGCCCCAGTACAATCGCCGGTGCTGGGATCCCAGAGCTTGAGTGTCTTGTCATCGGAAGCCGAGAGTATTTGGCGTCCTTCGGGACTCCAGGCGCAGGAATTCACCGCACTCGAATGTCCCGACAACGTTCTCATGCAATCACCCGCGTTGGGATCCCAGAGCTTGAGTGTCTTGTCATCGGAAGCCGAGAGAATTTTGCGTCCGTCAGGACTCCACGCGCAGCAATTCACGGAGCTTGAATGTCCCGACAACGTTCGAATGCAATCGCCAGTGCTAGGATCCCAGAGCTTGAGTGTTTCGTCCGCTGAAGCGGAGAGAATTTGTTGTCCGTCGGGACTCCAGGCGCAGGAATTCACAGCGTCCGAATGTCCCGAAAGCGTTCGAATGCAACGACCCGTCTTTGGATCCCAAAGCTTGAGCGTATCGTCATGGGAGGCCGATAGGATTAACCTACCGTCAGGACTCCAACTGCAGCAACTGACAGAACCCGAGTGCCCGCCTAAGACATAGGGCCCCTCTGCTTGGCTTGGAATATCTGACTGCCGGTTGATTAAAACGCTCTGTGTGTCCGACTCGGTATCCACGTGAATCATCTCGCAATCCAAGCATGCCTGCGAAAGGTCCACCCCTCGGAGCGAACCGATCCGCCATTGAGCCCCCGATAGGTCGGCCCCCCTCCACTGCGACCTATCGGCCTTCACGTCGATAAGTACCCCTTGGCATAAGCCAACCTGGGACATGTCGGCTCCCGACAAGTCAACCCATTCCAAACGCGCTCGTTGGAGCTGTGCACCGTGGAAACAAGCCGATCGCAAATCCAAACGGTCGCTAGGACCTCGACCACGGATTGTCCATTCCTCGAGGTTCGCTTGCGCCAAGTTGACCTTGGTCGGCTTGGGCAACGGCATTCGGCGCTCGATGGCCCGCAACCAATAACGAAAGGCCAAGGTGGCGGCACCCACATGGTTCCCCTCGAGTACCTTAGCCAACTGAGAGAGGGACTTAGCTCGCTGCCGCTCCGAGTCCAACTGCAGCAACTGACCCAGGAAGTCGAGCGTCTCGATCGAAACCATCGGCAGTTCAAAGGCTTCGAGATTTCCATCGGAGAGCCCATTCCATAACCAAGCCGCCAAGAAGAATTCCTGCAAGGAACTGTGAGCAAATCGAAACGAGGAACGGACATCAGCGGGAGACCCTGTATCTTGGTTGTCGACTCTCTGATCGTCCCGGAGCACAAAGCAAGCGGTCCGAAGATCCTCTTTGAGAATCGATCGATCTGTCGATGCGTAGGCCTGCCCAATGTAGGCGTGTTCCTTAAGAAAACGATCTAACCACAAGTCCAATTGATCGGGTGACATTTCGCGTTCACTCTCGCGCCACAAGTCTGCTGCTAATTGCTGCATGAGGATCCGTTTGTGCAGAGGATCCAAGGAGTGCTTGCCATCGTCGCGGCTGAGCCAACGCTGCGTGAACATCTGATAGAGTCGAGCGGCATTGACGGTCTCACCGCGTTGACGGGCACCATCAAATTCCTCGAGCCGCTCGGCGATCATCGACAGCAAATAAGGTCGAGTGGCCAACTCGGACATGTTGTGGATGGAACCGATCAACTGAATCGCACTTTCAGCCCGATCCGCATCGCCATCCAAGATGCCGGTCAAGTAGTTTCGGATTTGAGATTCATTAAACGGGAGCAGCGTCAGCACAGGAGTATTGGCTCGGTCGATATCCTCGCGATGTTCACCGGTCAGCATCGATGTTTCGGCTGGTACATCGCGAAAGTAGTGAGAGCGGCAGGAAATAATCAACCGCCCTGTGGGTTTTGCATCCACTTCCTGCGTGCGTTTCTTGGATCGGGCTTGGTGCCCCGTCTCGGGAAGCGCTTGCCATAGGACTCGGATAAACGCGCGAGCTTCGCTCGGTGTCATGTGAACGGTTTTCTCGTCCAATCCATCGAAGATCAGCAATGCGCGTTCGTCTCGCACCATCTGTAGGATGTCGTCGGCACCGAGCGCTGGTGGACCTGGCAATCGCCAATTCCGAGCGATGACCGCCGTAAGCAATTCTTGGATCGAGGTCGGAACATGTTGCTTGCGTTCGAACAAATAGTGACGCAAATCGACAAACAATGGGACCGGAATCGAACTATCCGTTTTGCGGCGTTCGAGCAGATCATGGGTGAGTTGTTTGAGAGTGGTCGTTTTGCCAATTCCGTAGTCCCCCAACACATAGAGAATCGGTGGCGCGTTTTCTGAGCCGAGCCAATCGTTCAAGTATGCGAGCGCATCGATCGGTTGCGACCCAGGGTTGGTCGCCGCCAAAGGCTTCTCAAAGTGCTTTAATCGCTCAGGATCCTGACCGAGTCGAGCTTGATCGATGAAGTTCCTTGCAACAGCGCCAGGGATGTCAGCAGGATCGAGCTTGTCGTCGATATCCACTTCGATTGGGCTTGAAATCGGAGGGAGTGGCTGGTTGTTGGTGTTTGGCGTTCGCTTTCGTCTTGAAAGAACCGTTCCTGCCAAGACATTTGACTGTGCATCTTGAGGGCTTTGAAATCGCCGATCGAGGGCCTTTTGGCATTTGATGAATAACGCATGCGCAAACAGACGTTTATCCTCTTTGAACCGCAAGTCGGAATAGAATTTTTCCTGGGCACCTGTAGTCTTAGCCCAACAAAAGATTTGCTGCTCTTCCAATCCGCGCAAGTCGTGATCGTGAAAGTCGAGCTTGGCCAAGCCGACGGCGATCAATGGTTTCCTGCCTGGCGAACCTTCTGGGCTGATGAAGGCGGGCAGTTCGTCTTCACGAATGTACTTGCTGTTGAGGAATGCGGGACTCAGCAGCAGAAATCCGAAGTCGCACTCATCGATGGCCTTTTGAATTTCCGCATGCCACTGTTTGTCAACATCAATCTCATGAGTGTCTTGCCATAGGTTGACTGCGTAGCGAGCGGACGCTCCGAACTCGGTCCTAAGTCTGCTGAGCAGATCTTTTGCCAATCGAGCCTCTTCATCAGCGCGGCTGTACGAGACAAAGAATCGGACTGTACGCTTCCCTTTTTGCAGGGCATCGGTGGACGTGACGCTTGCCTTGGAACGTTCGAATTGATGCGAGCTTATATCTTGAACGCTCAGCCGAGACATTTCAGCGGCGGCCTCTGATCGCATGTTTGGGCCGGTGAACCAACAAGTTCGATCCTTGGGTTCATCGCGTTTGCGAGAGTCGACCACGAGACGAAGCCCCAGATCGGGGAGGTCGAAGGCCAAACCCATCGAGGCATCGTTGAGTCTTTTACGAAGCGAGGAAAAGGCTACAAGCGCTTTCGCAGGTTCTTTATCGGGAAAGAGCCGACCGAGGATTTGATCCAAGGGAGTCTGTTCCTTGGCGGCCAGATCGATCAGGGAGTCGAGTTGGGCGGCGTCAGGTTTACCGAGCCGCTCCCTCCAAGCCGCCGCTGAGTGCTTGAGTGCCCCCCCGAAGAGAACCGATTCTTTTTTTGCCACGACTATCTCCCTTGTCCCTCGCGAAAACCCTTGGTTTGATGGTTTTGATGATATCTGCATTATTTGGGTCGTCAAGGGGTTGACGGTCGTGCACTCGGGGCCGAAACTGGATGGGGATTGTGGTGGTGTTGAATTGTGTGGGGCTGGGCCCGATATCTTAAAAACCTGCATGTTGAGTGGAGAAACCAATGGTGACCAAGCCAAAGTGCATCCATCGATCGCGGTGGCCAAGGCATCGGATGTACCGAAGTCGAATTGATTTTGTATCACCTCGAGCAGGGGGTTGCATGGAGATCGAGGGATCTAAGCAGATCGATGACAAATGCAAATCTAGCGTGGGTCACATCACCGGTGCGTGCGGGCTCGGACGCCCATACTACGAACAATCGCTTCATGCAAACTTTCGCTCCGGACTAATTGGCTACGCGACGCTGCCAGTTATCGATCTGAATCGCGGATGGTTCTAAGCCCGGAGGGCTGGAAGACCCTCTGCCGGGGTCGAAGGCCTCGTTGTTATACACAAGTCAGCGACTCATCAATTTGGATTTTGGTCCGAAACTTCGCCAACAAACGCTGATGTCGTAC
>Ga0208085_1000551_pt1 | contig 12529 bp, 10 predicted proteins | sample LakMenEpi21Jun10_FD_150721 | JGI IMG/M metagenome (GOLD analysis project Ga0208085, IMG submission 150721) | Freshwater microbial communities from Lake Mendota, WI - 21JUN2010 deep hole epilimnion (SPAdes) | ecosystem: Environmental > Aquatic > Freshwater > Lentic | place: Lake Mendota, Madison...
ATCGGGGTTCACCTGTGAGACGACAAGGGGCACCGTTGGGTCCATGCGCCAGGCGCTTGAGTTGTCTACGACCGCACACCCACGTGCCGCCGCTTCAGGAGCGAGCTTCAGGCTCACGTCGGCCCCTGCGCTAAAGAGCGCAATGTCGACGCCAACAAAAGCATCCGGAGTCGCTTCTTGTACTGGAACCTGTGCTCCACGGAAAGAGACGCTCCTCCCTCCTGCAGACGCCGCCAACGGCAGAAGCGTTCGAACGGGGAAGTTGCGCTCCTCAAGGATGCTGATCATGGTGCGACCAACAAGGCCGGTCGCGCCAACGACGGCGACGACATACCCGTCGCTCCCCGTGCCGGTTCCTTGCGCTGCGCTGCTATTCATGCCGCGAGTATAACGAACGACCCGCCGCTCTGGCGACGGGTCGTTCGAACGGAAACGTGATCGGGGCTGGCCCCACGAAGGCTATTCGCGTGGCGCAGCCTTGTGGCGCTGCATGGCAGCTCGTCGGGAGAGGTTTACACGACCCTGTCGATCGACCTCCATGACAACCACCATGATCTCATCGCCAACAGCAACTTCGTCTTCAACCGTATTGACTCGGTAGTCAGCGAGTTCGCCGATGCGAACGAGCCCTTCCTTGCCAGGGAGGATTTCAACGAAGCAGCCGAAGCCCATGATGCGGGTCACCTTACCCATGTACAGGGTGCCCACCTCAACCTCCTTGGTGATGCCGTTGATGGCATCGAGTGCACGCTTGGTGCGCTCTGGGTCGCTCGAGGCAATCTGCACGGTTCCATCATCTTCGACATTGATGTTGACCTGGAAATCATCCTGCAGCTTGCGGATCACTGCCCCGCCCTTGCCGATGATGTCGCGGATCTTCTCAGGGTTGATCTTGATGGTGGTGATTCGTGGCGCGAAGTCTGAAAGCTCAGGTCGCGCGGTAGAGATCACCGCATCCATCTTGTCGAGGATCTCGAGTCGCGCTGCAAGCGCATCCTTGAGACCGGTTCGAATGATCGCTCCCGTGATGCCCTGCACCTTGATGTCCATCTGAAGCGCCGAGATTCCCTCGCGGGTCCCCGTCACCTTGAAGTCCATGTCGCCGAACGCGTCTTCCTTACCGAGAATGTCGGTAAGGACAACGAACTCGCCGCCTGGCTCTGACATCAGGCCCATTGCTGCACCAGCAACAGCGGCCTTGATCGGTACGCCCGCATCAAGCAGCGCCAAGCTCGAGCCACACGTGGAGGCCATCGAGGTGGAGCCATTTGAGGTTACGCACTCTGAGACAACGCGAATTGTGTATGGGAACTCTTCCGCGGATGGAAGAACTGGGAGGAGCGCTCGCTCAGCGAGTGCTCCGTGTCCGATCTCTCGGCGACCAGGTCCACGCATCGGCTTGTTCTCACCAGTGCTGTATGGCGGCATGTTGTAGTGATGCAGATAACGCTTCGTGGCAACCGGCGAGATCGTATCCAGGCGCTGGGCCTGGGCGATCGGGCCGAGTGTTGCAATGCTGAGCGCCTGCGTTTCGCCGCGCGTGAAGAGTCCCGTGCCGTGGGCACGTGGAAGAAGTCCAACCTCAACGGTGATCGGGCGGATCTGATCCACCTTTCGGCCGTCAATGCGGATCCCCTCCTTCATCGTGAGGGCGCGACCGGTCTTCTTATGCATGTAGCCGAAGAGGTTCTTCCCAAGGCGCGCCTTGCGACGTGCCGCTTCGAGGAGCGCCTTCGGTTCGCCCTTCCCGCTACGGGCCGCACGGATCGAGTCGCTGATCCCCTCCTTGAGGGTGGCGAGTCGCTCTGGGAGCTCTGCGGCGAGGAGGAGGAGTAGCTCTGCGGTTGCCTCTGCATCGGTCCCTGCGCGGTGCGTTGGGGCCGTCGCTACGCCGTAGATGCGCGCCAGATCGCCGAGCTTGAACGACTCGCTCTCTGGGTACGCTTCACGGAAGAGGACAAACGTATCGAGGTACTGTCCCTGCTCCGTGGCGAAGCTGCGGCCCTTGCCGAGCGCTTCGTCAAGGAAAGAGACATCGAAGCCAAGGTTATGCCCAACAAGGATTGCTCCCTTTGCGAAGTCGGCAAACTTCTCGGCCGCCTCCTTTGGCGCGATCCCCTTCTTCAGGTCAGCCGTGGTGATGCCGTGCATCTGTGCACCCACGATTGGGTTGCCGGCATTGACGAGCGTGCTCCAACGGTCGGTGATCTTGCCACCCTTGATCTTCACGGCAGCAACCTCAATGAGATCCGAAAGCTTCGAATCCAGTCCGGTGGTCTCCGTGTCAACGACGACAAACGTACCGCCGTTTGCAGCGGCCTCTGCGAAGGTGAGGACACTATCGACGCCAGGCTCAATGTATGGAACGCGCTTTGCCTTCCCTACCTTTGCACGGAGCTGTTCCTGAAGGGAGATCAGCGCCTTGATGGCATCGTGACCAAACTCAATTGCCTCGGCCATCTTTGCTTCGTTGATTAGGTTCGCACCAGCCTCGACCATCATGATCGCGTCGGCTGTGCCGGAGACCACAAGGTCAAGATCGCTCGCCTCAAGCTGCTCAAAGGTTGGGTTCAAGATGAACTTGTCGTCGACAAGGCCAACGCGAACGGCACCAATTGGCCCAAGGAATGGAATCTCCGAGATCGTGAGCGCCGCTGATGCAGCGATTGTCCCGAGGATGTCCGGATCGTTCTCCTGATCCGCGCTCAGTACCGTGATGACCACCTGGACGTCGTCCTTGTAGCCCTCAGGGAAGAGTGGTCGAATCGGTCGGTCGGTAAGTCGAGCAGAGAGCGTTGCGTTCTCTGAAGCCTTCCCTTCGCGCTTGATGTAGCCGCCAGGAATCTTCCCCGCCGCATACATGCGCTCTTCAAATTCAATCGTGAGTGGGAAGAAGTCGAGGCCCGGCCGTGGGTCGCTTCGATTTGCGGTGCCGAGGACGACCGTGTCGCCGTAGCGAACCGTCACGGCGCCGCCTGCAAGGCGAGCCATTCGTCCCGTCTCAATGGTGAGTGTCTGGCCGCCAAACTCGGCGGATACGGTTGTGATTTCCATGTTGCTCCTCTTCAGGCCGCGCCCACATGGCGCCCGGCCGATCTAGTTGCTCAGCGGTGCTGAGCGGGGGTTAGCGACGAAGGCCGAGCTTCTCGGTGAGTGCGGCGTGTCGAGCCACATCCTCGCGTCGTAGGAAAGTCAGCAGGCGACGTCGCTGGCCGACGAGCTTCAAGAGCCCACGGCGCGAGTGATTGTCCTGCTTGAATGTCTGAAGGTGCCCAGTGAGCCCCTCAATGCGCTCCGTGAGGAGTGCGATTTGGACCTCGGCAGAGCCGGTGTCCTGAGCGTGTCGCCCATTTGCAGCGACGATTCGCTCGGTCGTTGTTCTATCTAGTGGCAAGGTCTCTCTCTCCTGTCTGGGGGGCTCCAAGGCCCACCCCATCTCATTTCACATCTCTTGGATGCACGGAGCGTAGCAATCAGCGCCCACTCCGTCCAGCGAGCCGCCTCAGCAGGGCTGCGCGCAGCCGAGTGACCCCCTCAGGAAGTTGCTCGGTGGCAGTACGGTCAAGGCTAAGGGTCCGCTCCGCAGGGTCAAAGCGAGCGCGGGCTACCCGCCCTGTGAGGGGGAGGCGGCCCGAGCGGTGGGCTGCCACGCCGATCCGGATCTCGTACTCCCCTGCTGGCGGGAGGGCGAAGCCCTCCCCTTCAACCTGCAGATCGAGGCTGCCTGGGGTGCGCTGTGCCGTGATCGCATGCGGTCGGCCGAGTGCCCGGGCGGCTCCGGAGAGTTCCCCAGCCGCTATCGCTGCACGAATCGTCGTGCTCCGAATTGGGGCTCCCTCCGCGCGCGCCTCCGCAACCGGGTGTACCTGAATTCCGCGAGTAGCCCCCCAGGAGCGAATCCTCTCGAGGCGCCCCTCTCTGCCGCGCCCAAGCGCGCTCTCTGGCGAGAGCACAATGCTCCGTGCCCCCGTTGCAGCGACCAGGCGTGCAAGGAAGGGCTCCCACTCTGTGTCGCGCATCTCTGCGTCAAACGGGAGGTCGCACCATTGTTCAACGCCTGCAGATGCGAATCGCATCTCAAGCTCGATGGGATCAAGGAGCCGGAGCGGCGCAACTCCGCGGAGGAGAAGATCGGGGTGTGGGTCAAATCCGATGTGGATTCGATGAAGCCCTGCAGACGCAGCGAGGCGCTCAGCAGCAGCCAGGATGCGCTGATGTCCTCGGTGTAAGCCATCAAAGATTCCAATCGTGAGAACGGCGCCATCCTCTCGCGCACCAGCGAGCGACGCACCCTCAAGCTCTTCCCATCCGAGAAGGCGTGATTCGCTCGCCACCTGGCTAAGGCTCACCCTGCCTCCACTGGATGCCGTCTCCCTGGTGGCGTTGCATTTGGGGTGATGAAGACGCGTTCCGGCTGCACGCCAGCGTCCGTGCGCCGCCCAAGAGCGGCAAGTTGGTCCGCAACCATCAGGCGAACCTGCTCACCTATTTGGATGCTCTCTACAGCGGTCCCACACAGTTGTGCCGAGATCGCAGCGCCGTCGCGCAAGAGAAGCGTCGCCTCTTCGTTCAGATCAACGCGTGGAATAGTTTCGATGCCTGCATCGAGTGGCAGGAGCAACTCAGAGAGTCGTCCCGCAAGCGCCGCTTCAGCGATCGCCGACATTGGGTGTGCCTGCGCAACGTTGAACGGACCAGATCCGATCCGCCGCAGTGCAACCAGGTGAGCACCACTCCCCACTGCTGCGCCAAGATCGCGTGCGATCGCACGAATATACGTCCCTGAGCTGACATCCAGCTGAGCACCCATCAGAGGTTCTTCAGGGTGACTCTCGTCCCATGACGTCACCTCAAAGCGGGTGATCTCAACGGTGCGGGGGGCAAGATTGACCACCTCTCCCGCGCGTGCACGCTCATAGGCACGCACGCCATCAGTGCGCTTCGCGGAGTGAATCGGGGGAACCTGTTCAAGCGCGCCGCGAAAGCGTGGCAGCAGCTCTTCAACTTGATCACGCGTCGCTCGTGTCGTGGCGCCCGTAATCAGTTCGCCGTCGAGGTCGTCGGTCGTGGTTGCGCCGCCGAACGAGAATGTTGCCTCGTAGCGTTTCGCTCCTCCCTGATGCAGGGCGGCGAGGCGTGTTGCGCGTCCAAGGACGAGCACCAGAAGGCCGGTGGCAAACGGATCAAGTGTGCCGCCATGACCAATCCGCGGCTGACCTGCAATACGACGCACCTTCGCCACCACATCGTGACTCGTTGGGCCATTCGCCTTGTCAACGAGAAGAATGCCGTCAATGCCAGGGGTACTTGGACGTCGACGTGCCATTGCTAGGACTCGGTACCGCGCCCCGTACGAAGTGAGGTGACAGCGCGAAGTACGGCTGCGACTGCATCATCAAGTGGGGCCGCAATACTCGCCCCGGCCGCACGCGCGTGCCCGCCACCTTGAAAGAGCGCGGCAATCTTGGTGGCATCGAGGCCCTGCTCCTTTGTCCTAATGGAGAGGCGCGTGGAATCAGCTCCCTCCTCTTTGAAGAAGAGTGCGACATCCGCTTCATTAATCTGAGCGAGCGTATCAACGATCCCTTCGGTCTCCTCTGGCTGTGCGTTGGTCTGCTGCAGGTCTGAGTTCAAGACAGCGGCCCAAACGGTTAGTCCGCCATCTGAAGTTTCAATGCGATCGAGCACGCGCGCGTGGAGACGCACCTGTGTCGCCGGCTTGGAGCGATAAAGGCGCCGGGAGATCTCACTGATTGGCGCACCAGCCTCAAGCAGGAGACCCGCCACTTGAAGTGTCCGAGGGGTCGTGTTGCTGTGCTGGAAGGTTGCGGTGTCCATGATGATTCCTGCGGCGAGTGTGGCGGCGAGACGACCCTCCTCGGCAGCGAGATCAGATCCAAGCGCCACGGCAATCAGCGTGATCATCTCGCATGTTGCTGCAGCCGTTGGGTCAATCCACTGCAGCGGTGAGGTGCTGCTGTTCGAGACGTGGTGGTCAATGGTTGCTCGGGTCACACTACTCGGCAACGCCTCCATGAGCGCGCCTGCGCGTCCGGCACGACGTGCCTCGCCACAGTCGACGAGAATTACCGCATCAGGAGTCCACTCAGGCGGCGAAGTGAGAACACGATCGATCGTTGGGATCACGTCATAGACCTTCGCCGGAGCGTCTGCACAGAAGACCGCAACCTCAGCTCCTCGCTGCGTCAGAATTGACTGGAGCCCTAGCGCCGCTCCGAGCGCATCTGCGTCAGGTCGTTCATGTGGGATCACCCAGATCCGTTTTGTGGTTTGCAGCAGTTGCAACAGTTCGGCTGGTACTGCTGCGCTCGCCTCCGCGTGAAGAGCCGATGTTCGGGTCAGCAGCGTCATGAGCCCTCCCCTGTCTGTCGAGGTGCGCTAGGGCTCGGGAGCGGAGCAAGATCATCGAGCGGATCATCACCTCGTTCAATGCTTCCGAGTAGTTGCTGGATTCGGCTGCCACGCTCACCCGCGGCATCAAGTTCAAAGTGCAACGCTGGAACGCGCCGAATACGGAGGCCTTTTGAGATGACCGTGCGCAAGTACGGCGTCGCGCTTCGCAGTGCCGCCAGAGAGGCCGCACGTTGCTCCTCCGTACCGATCGTGCTGATGAACACCTTCGCGTGGCGCAGATCGGGCGATGTCTCAACGCCAATGACCGTCACGAAGCCCAAACGCGGATCGCTAATCGAACGAGAGATATGCGTGCTGATCTCTTCTCGGAGAAGTTCGTCAACGCGTGGCATCCGTTCCGTCATTAGAGCGTCCTACGAGTCGACTGCTCCCCAACGATCTCCAAGATGTCGCCCTCTTGGATAGTGATCGTTGGCCCGAGACCAATGCCACACTCTTGACCCTCTTTCACTTCGCGCACATCGTCGCGGAATCTCCGTAGCGACTCCACAACATCTGTGGCAACAGCGGTCCCACCACGCATGAGGCGAACCTTGGATCCACGCGTTACGCGCCCTTCGCGGACAACGCAACCAGCGATCACAAAGCCCTTCCCTGGGAAGAGCTGCTTCACCTCCGCGCGACCTTCAACGATTTCCGACTTCTCAGGGTCGAGCATCCCCTCGATTGCCGCCTTCATATCGTCGGCAAGTTCATAAATGATCTCGTAGAGCCTGACATCAACCTTTTCGGTGTCCGCCATGCGGCGGGCGCCCGGAGTGAGCGTCGTGGTGAAGCCGAGAACAATCGCGTCTGATGCAGATGCGAGGAGGATGTCGTTTTCGGTGATCTCACCAGCGGCCGACATGAGCACATTGATGCGAACCTCGTCGCTTTGTAGCTTCTCCAACTGATGTTCAATGGCGCCGAGTGAGCCGGCGACATCTGATTTCAAGATGACGCGGACCTCTTTCCCAGCCCCTGACTGGATGCGTCGGTAGAGCTCCTCCATGGTCGCCCTGCCGCCGCCATCGCGCGCAGCTGTCGCTTCGTTCTTGGCGGTCTCAGCGAGGTCGCGTGCCTCTCGCTCATCGGCGGCGACTCGGAAGATGTCCCCGCTTGAGGGGACCTCAGGGAGGCCAGAGATGACGACAGCGGTGGACGGACCGGATAGCTTCACGCGCGCGCCGTCCGTGGTCTCAAGGGCGCGGACCTTCCCTGAGATCGCCCCTGCGACAACCGCGTCACCAATACGAAGGGTCCCAGTCTGCACGATCACCGTTGCGATTGGACCACGCCCTTTATCGCGTTGCGCCTCGATCACGGTACCAATTGCGGGGCGTGACGGATCCGCCTTGTAGTCACCGAGGTCTGCGACGAGAAGGACCATGTCCAGCAAGTCGTCAAGGCCGACCCCCGTCTTTGCGGAGACTGCGACCATCGGAATATCACCGCCGTACGCCTCAACGAGCACGTTCGCTTCAGCAAGATCGCTCTTCACTCGTTCTGGATTCGCATCCGGCTTGTCCACCTTATTCATGGCAACGATGATCGGCACGTTTGCTGCGCGGGCGTGGCTGATCGCCTCTTTTGTCTGAGGCATCACCCCGTCATCGGCGGCCACCACAATGATGGCAATGTCTGTGACGCGTGCTCCGCGGGCGCGCATAGCAGTGAATGCTTCGTGACCAGGAGTGTCAAGGAAGAGGATGCTTCGATCCCCGCGCTTCACCAGACTCGCGCCGAGGTGCTGCGTGATTCCGCCGCGCTCCCCCGCTGCTACGGTCGTCTTTCGTAGCGCGTCGAGGAGGCTCGTCTTCCCGTGGTCGACGTGCCCCATGACGGTAACGATCGGTGCGCGCGTCTCAAGCGCTGCGGTCGCCGACTCTTCGAAGAGGATCTGCTTGGTTGCCGCAGGCGGAGCCTCAGGTGCCTCTGTAGGGGCCTCTTCCACCTCTTCTGGTTCTGGCTCTGCCACATTGAATCCAAGCTCTGTTGCAATCAGCGCGGCCGTTTCGCGATCAATTCCTTGGTTCATGGTGGCGAAAACCCCACTGCGGATTAGGGGGTTGATGATGTCGGCCGGGTTGACTCGGAGGATCTGTGCGAGTTCGCCAACGGTCATCGATGGTGGGAGCACCAGAATTCCTGTCTCATGCACCTGCAGCGGCTTCGGTGGCCGCGGTTCAGGGTTCGCGCGGTCAGGTCGAACGGGTCGCACGCTCCTTCTCTGCTTCGTCATGCTCCCCTCCTTTCGCTCGTTGTCTCTATCCAGGCGCGACGCGCCTGATCGATCACATCAGCCTCTTCATCGCTTACCGGGCCACGCAGGCCCTGACGGATCCCTGCATGAAGGCCAGCCTCATGTGAGCCACTACAGATCCACACTCCGCGTCCGCCACGCTCTCCAGTACGCAGTGCACCGTCTCCGTCGCGACTGATTCGCAGCAACTCCTGCGTGGCAAAGCGCCGCCTGCAAAGCACACACGTGCGCTCCACCGCTCTGCGCGTACCTATGCCTCACCCTCTACCGCGACCGCCTCAGCGCCTTCCGGAGCAACCACCGCTGGGCTGCCGGTTCCGTCACTTGCGATATCAATGCGGTAGCCAGTTAGGCGCGCAGCGAGTCGGGCGTTCTGCCCTTCGCGACCGATCGCTAGTGAGAGCGCGTGCTCTGGAACGGTGACGACTGCAGACTTTGCGTTCTCATCAACAACAACAGAGACCACGGGAGCTGGTGAGAGCGCTCTACCGATCATCTCTGCCGGATCGTCGGTAAAAGCGATGATGTCAATCTTCTCTCCACCGAGCTCTTCAACCACGGCCTGCACGCGTGCGCCGCGTTGGCCAACAACGGTGCCGACTGGGTCAAGCCCAACCTGGTGACCGTTCACGATGACCTTTGCGCGGTGGCCCGCTTCACGTGCAATTGAGGTGATCTCAACCAGGCCCGAGCCGAGTTCCGGAACTTCAAGCTCGAAGAGTTTCTTCACGAAGTTTTTATGCGATCGCGTGAGCAGGATCTCCGGTCCGCGTACGGTGGTGCGAACCTCAAGAAGCAGTGCCTTTACGTTCTCTCCAATACGGAACGTGTCGAGCGGCGAAAGCTCCGTGGATGGGAGGTACGCTTCCGCGCGCCCAACATCGAGGACGAGGTTCCTGCGGTCCACGCGCATGACAACGCCAGTGAGGATCTCCCCTTCGCGTTCGGCGAACGACCGCATCACCTGTTCACGCTGGATCTGGACGAGTCGCGCCTGCAGGGTCTGCCGAGCCTGTGCGGCCACGATTCGCCCCATATCGGGACTCATCTCTTCAGTTTCAATGAGCGCGCCAAGCGCGGCCTCTGGGTGGGCCGCCTGCGCCTCTTCGAGCGTCCATTCGGCCCCCGGCGTGAGAACCTCCTCAACGACACGACGGGCACGGAAGACGCGCATCGAACCCGTCTCTGGATCGAGCCGGACGTGGATATCTGCCGCACCGTGTCGGCGATTCAGGGCTGCGGCATAAGACTCTTCTGCCGCCTGCAACACGCTCTCGCGATCAATTCCGCGCTCAGCACCCAACTGTACGAGGGCGCCAACAAGCTCCTTGCTCATTTCTGCCTCCCTTCTCGCTTGGCAGCCCCGATAAAAAAAGACGCGGGGGTCACCCACGTCTCTCGTCCGGCGGCCGTTATTGAGGGGATCATAGCACGCCTCCAGCGAGGCTCAAACCGTGCCATCGGCCACGAGGCGGGCCCGCAGCGCCCCGTGCGGGGCGTATCGTGGGGTACCTAGCGGCTCGGGTAGTGCTCGGCGACGTAGCGGTCGAGGATCTCCGTGAACTCCGCGACGATCCGGTCGCCTCGCAGCGTTGTCAGCAGCGCACCATCCTTGAAGACGGGGGCAACTGGCTCCTCAAAGGTGCCCGGCAGGCTGATTCCCAGATTGGCGTGTTTGGACTCCCCTGGTCCGTTAACCACACACCCCATGACCGCCACCTCCATCGCCTCAACGCCAGGGTGGCGATCGCGCCAAACTGGCATCTGCGACTTCAGATAGTTCTGGATCTGCTGGGCCATCTCTTGGAAGAAGACACTCGTAGTCCGCCCGCACCCAGGGCAAGAGGTCACCTGCGGCGAGAAGGCACGCAGTCCGAGCGACTGCAGGAGTTGCTGGGCCACCTCAACCTCGAGGGCTCGATCGCCGCCAGGCTCTGGGGTGAGCGAGACGCGAATGGTGTCCCCGATCCCTTCATTTAGGAGGATCGCCAACGCAGACGAGGTGGCAACAATCCCCTTCATCCCCATCCCCGCTTCAGTGAGGCCGAGGTGGAGCGCGTAATCACACCGCGAGGCAAGCTCTCGGTACACATCAATCAGATCACGAACGCTTGATGTCTTTGCAGAGAGCAGGATGCGGTCGTGCGGCACCCCCGTCTCTTCTGCAAGTTCCGCGGACTGGAGCGCACTTCGAACGATGGCCTCAATCGTCACGGCACGTGCACTCTCTGGTGCACTGGATTTTGCATTCTCCTCCATCAACTGAGTGAGCAGATCTTGGTCGAGTGAGCCCCAATTCACACCGATTCGGACAGGCTTCGCATGTTCATTGGCGATTTTGACAATGGTTTGGAAGTTCTCATCGCGGCGCTTGGTGCCAACATTGCCTGGATTGATTCGATACTTCGCGAGTGCAGCAGCGGTTGCTGGATAGGCGGCCAAAAGCTTGTGGCCGTTGTAGTGGAAATCACCAACAATCGGCACGGTCACCCCCTCGTCGGCAAGCCTGCGCACGATCTCAGGAACAGCCGCTGCCGCCTCCTCGTTGTTCACCGTGACTCGCACGATTTGACTGCCTGCAGCAGCGAGGTGCGCAACCTGCGCCGCGGTTCCTGCCGCGTCGGCCGTGTCCGTGTTTGTCATTGATTGGACGACGATTGGGTGTGCGGAGCCAACAAGTACGCCGCCCACACTCACTGACGGTGTTGAGCGACGCGTTGGACGCAGCAGATCTGGTCGATCCGCGGCAGGGCGAGGAACGACTGGAAGGTTGCGACTCATCACGCACCCCCGCCAAAGACCGTTGCGAGGTCGCCGAGCGTGATCCAGAAGAAGAGGAGGAGCATTGCGAGCGCTCCCGCTGTGACGAGTGCCTGCTCGACCTTTCTTCCGCGCTCTCCGCCAAGCGCTCGACGAAGGAGGAGTGCGGCGACTCGACCGCCGTCGAGCGGTGGGATAGGGAGCAAGTTCAGGATTGCAAGATTCGCAGAGAGGAGGGCAGCAATCTGAAGGAGCCCGCTGAATCCGAGTCGCTCAGCTGCTCCGGCAACACCAACAGCAATCCCAACCGGTCCCGAGAGTGCTGGGCCGTCTTCGGCACTGCGAAATGGTGCACTAAAGAGATCGGCGAGTCCGCCGATGATTGCCCCCCCTGCTTCAAGGGTTCGTTCTGCAGCGAGGCGAACCACATCGGTCACTGGTCGTTCAAGTGGACCCGCTGGGAGAAGGTCAGCAATGCTGATCCCGAGTACCCCCTGACCGGCCGCCTCCTCAATGGTGCGTAGCCGAAGCGTGATCTCACGAGGGACGTCGGCGCTGTTCAGAACCGAAAGCTGTACCTCGGTCCCAGCCGCTTCGCGCAGCCCTACGAGTGGGGTTTCAAAGCGGTCAAACGGAACGCCGTTGAGTGAAGAGATGCGTTCCCCGGGCAAGATCCCAGCGTTCGCGGCCGGCGATCCCGGCTGCACATCGGCTAGCAGGAGCTCTCCTCGCTCGGCGAGTGGGCCCGCGAGTACGAACATCAGTGCAAACGCGACAAGAAGATTGACGACGACACCCGCAAGCATGACAAGCACTTTTGACGTGAGTGAAGCGCGCTCCCAACCGTCAGGTTCGCTGCTCCCTTCGGTGGCGCCTGCCATGCGCACAAAGCCACCGAACGGGAGTGCGTTCAGGGTGAGAAGGGTGCGGGCCCCGCGATGCAGCACTGCAACTCGCGGAGGAAACCCGATACCAAACTCCTCGACGGCGATCCCCCTACGACGAGCCACAATGAGATGCCCTAGCTCGTGGACCACGATCAGCGGGACGACCAGAAGTAGGAGGACCAGAAAGGGTCCCAGAACTCCGCCA
>Ga0208085_1000556_pt1 | contig 12453 bp, 17 predicted proteins | sample LakMenEpi21Jun10_FD_150721 | JGI IMG/M metagenome (GOLD analysis project Ga0208085, IMG submission 150721) | Freshwater microbial communities from Lake Mendota, WI - 21JUN2010 deep hole epilimnion (SPAdes) | ecosystem: Environmental > Aquatic > Freshwater > Lentic | place: Lake Mendota, Madison...
AAGCGGATCTGCTAAAACTTTAAAATCATCATTTACTAAAACAGCACCCACTTCAATGATCTGATCCCAAGAACTTGATCTGCCCGAAGTTTCAAAATCATAGAATACGTAGTTCATTTAGTAATCTCGTCTTTCGATTCTAACTCTTGAATCTTTTCAGCTCTACTTTGAATTTTATCTGCTGACACTTTAATCCCTCTAAATTGTTCAGACACTTGATTAAATCTGCTCTCAACATCAGCAACACGCTCTGCTAAACGGCTAATATCTTTGCCAATAATTCCTATTTCTTTAATAACGACTTGGGCTTTCTTGCTCATCTCTGAATCTTTTAAAAACATACGAAGAGTATTTAATAAACCCCAAAGTAAACTTGGAGAAACAATCAGAACATTTTTCTCTAAACCCTTACTTATTAAATTACTCTCACTAATTTCACGGTAAACTGCCTCAGATCTTATGAACATAATTGCATGAGGAGTGGTTTCGCCGCTAATTATATAATCGCTTGAGATCTTCTTAATATTATTAACAACGTCATCTTCAAATAATTTCTTATATTTCTTAATCTCTTCTTCAGTTTTTGCAGACCGAAGGTACTTGTAATTATCTAAAACAAACTTTGAATCGATTCCAATTTTTTGCGAATTCTCACCTAAATCAATTAAGCAATCTACTCGCTTGTTATTACTTAAAGTGTGTTGAAATTTTAAATACTGCGAGGGTAGTCTGTCTTTTAATAACTTCTCTAATTCCATCTCAGAAAAAGCACCGCGCTCTTGACGATCATTCAACATCCCTTCAAAACTTTTAAAGGTATTATCAATTGAAGCTTGTGTGCTTGAAATATTCTTTGTCGCCTCTTCTACTTTAGAAAACCTAACAATTAAATCTGCAAGCTGTGAACTTAATAAATTATTGTCCCCGCCGCTTTTGCCTTTAAAAAAATTATAAGCAATAAATGCAACAACAACTATACAGGTAATAATAATTACTATCTCAGTCATAAAAATTTAGGGAAAATGATAAAGGGAGATAGAGGACACTCACTAAATACAGCTTCCATTACAAAGTTCGCCTTATTAGTAAGTGTCATTTTAATGTGATTCTTAAAGATCCTCAATAATATTACTGTATCTTCATTAAGATAATAATTAAGATATATAAAAATGATTATTAATGCTGATTTTGCTTTAAAGGCTGTGGTCCACACTCAAACTATGCCTTGGGAAAAATCACCCATTGAAGGCGTTGAGAGAAAATATTTAGACCGTGTGGGTGGTGAAGTTGCGATCGCAAGTACTGTTGTTAAATATGCGCCCAACTCTTCTTTTACTCGCCATGCCCATGGTGGTGGTGAAGAAATATTAGTTTTAGATGGAGTATTTTCAGATGAGAATGGAGATTATCCTGCAGGTACATATCTTAGAAATCCACCAAAAAGTTCACACACTCCCTTTTCAAAAAAGGGTTGTACTTTATTTGTAAAATTAAGACACTTTCATGAGGGTGATTTAGAAAGTGTTCGTATCAACACGAATACTGAAACCTGGCACCAAGGAATGGTTCCTGGTTTATCAGTGATGCCACTTCATGAATTCAATGGTGTTGGCACAGCTCTAGTTAAATGGGCGCCCAATACTATTTTTAATCCGCACGTTCATCCAGGCGGTGAAGAAATTTTTGTAATCAAAGGAGTATTCCATGATGAGCATGCAAGTTATCCAACGGGCACTTGGATCAGAAGTCCAAGATATAGTAAGCACGCCCCTTTTACAAAATCAGAAGGAGCACTGATATATGTTAAAACGGGTCACCTTGATAATCCTCTTCAGTAGAAAACTAGATATAAATTTGTACTAATTTTTTTTATACTTAATTACGACGACCCCATAGATAACAGCATTTAAGACAATTAAAGAGATACCAAGGTTGATTTGTAAGTCTTTAGTTAAATTGAATGGGTAAATAATTGCATACAGATAGTTTTGGATAAAGGTTGTGGAATAGGTTGTAAGATTTGCTTTAGTTAAGAGATAATTTTCCAAATAAGTGAGTGGGCAAATAGTTTGCGTAAATTCCATATAAGCCCCATAGAGAAATGCTGGAATATGAAAGTATAATGTCCAAGCTTTAATAAAGAATAAAAGCCCTCCAAAGACAACAAATACAATAAAGAGAAAATGAACGATGAGCGTAAGAGTTGCTAGGAATTCATACATTTTGATTAATTAAATACTAACCTAAACCTTACTGTTTTTTAACCTAATCATAAGTTAAAAAATTAGTTATCTTCTGGCATTCTAGATGAATGGTGAGAGGTAATTAACCACTTATTTTTATAAAGGCGATAAGTGAAAGTATAACGAGCTTTTACCACTGCTTTAGTTTTAGCAAAAGTGAAGGTGTAAACACCTGCATCAACTGCAGTGTCGTAACCAACCTCAATTTTACGAGAATTAATTTTTCCAGCAGGTTTGTTTGCTAAAAAAAATTTAAAATAACTTTTTTTTTGGGCAACTGTTAGTCTTGGCTTATTTGCAAGAGTTGCAAGCAAAATAGAATTCTTTGCATAATTTTTAACGACTTGATCTGGATCTCCACTTTTTAATGACGTATTCCATCTATCAAAAAGTGAGGCAATCTCTTTTTTAGAAGAACGCTTAAGATTTTTTAACCTCGTCATCCTGAGCTGATGGTTGAGATTTATTGATGTCTTGTTGTAAACTTTGTTTCAATTCATCGCTGGTGTAAATTTTAGCACCTGTAGTTTGACTGCCTTTTCTAAAATAAAAATAAGCAGAAACTACACCTAAGGTTAGAAAACCTAAAATATAATAAAGAAGATTAGACTGATTAGATTTTTGCACCGGGGAACTTAAATTCGTCGGCTCTGATTTTATAGGTTCAGATTTTACAATTTCTTTCTTTGCAAGCTCTTTTGTAGGTTGTTGTTTTGCAGGATCTGCATTAACTTTTTCTGTAACTTTTTTCTTCTTTAGTTTTGCCTTTGGCTTTGCTGCTTTGTTTGCATCAATTGTTGTTGAGACAGATTTTATTTCTTGTGGCGCTTTAGTTTCAACCGGCGCATTCACGGTTGCAATTGTAATAATTCCAAAGGCTAATAATGCTTCAATAACCATTTGTTCTTTTTATCGAAATTCTTTTTTAATTAAAGTAAATTTTACAATTTTTCAAAATTAAACTTTAAATTGTATTAGGATGTTTTTTGACTGTATTCTAAATATTTAACTTTTTCTGTATCAACTTTTTTATTTTTATCTTTTTTAGTCTTTTGCACATGCCCTAAAATATCAGCGCCTTCTGCAACACTTAAATTAACCTCAAATCTTAAATCTCCTCTAACCACCCCTTTTTCACCCACATGCACATTTACAGATTCAGTATTACCAATCATACATCCTAAAATTTCAACTTTTTCAGCATTTACATGACCGGTTACTTTTCCTGTTTCTAAGATCCTTAAAAATTTGGCTGAAATGTTCCCTTTTACTTTTCCTGCAATTTCAATTTCACCTTTACAATGAATTTCACCATCAAAACTTGATCCTTCGCCTAAATGAGAAAAGCCATCAATAGAGCTATCATTTTTTTTATTTGAATTAAAAAACATAATTATTCTTTATTTAAATTTGAAATCTTTTTTCTAGTTCTTGCAGCAACTTCTACTTGTGCCCCTTCATCAACCACTAAATTTTTATGAGATAATTTTCCTTTAACTTTTGCAGAATTAGTAAGATGAATTTTATCTGAGCTCAAATCACCAGTGACTTCACCATTCACTTCAATATTAACACTTGCATTTAAATTGCCGTTAATATTCCCTAAATTATTAACAATGATTTCTTCAGCTTTAATATCACCAATAAAAACTCCATCAATGCTCACGCTATCTTTCTCATTAAAATTACCTTTTAAAATTGTGTGGTTTAAAATAACTGATGGCATAGTTTTTAAAAAACTAATTAAAATACAAAAGAGCCGAAAAGACAAGTTATGAAACAATCTTGATTTTATTGACTAAAGAGCTGTTTTGCTTAATGTTTATTTATTTTGAATTAAGTTTAATGAGATACTGAGTTAAGAAAATAGAACATACAATAATCGCATAAACAATTATTAAAAATAAAGTTTCCAATAATCCATAAGTAACAAGTGAATAAAAAAGACAGGCTGTATTTATTCCTAAAATTAAAGCAGCTGATAGCAGATAAGGACTGGTCATACTTAAGTTCGCATTTTCCGTCATTTTTTTATAAAAGAAGGGTATCAGCGAAGTAAACATTGCAAGAATAGTTGTAATAATAATTTCTAAATTCATTTAATTTTTTTATTTTATCGATTTGTCATTTATTAATTTAATCAAGAGAACAATTAAACCAATAATAATGAAGGAAATAAATAACATCGCAAAAAGAATATGATCGGGTTTGTAATCTTTAAGATCAAATACTCTAGGCGCTAGAATGGTTAATAAAACTGTTAAAAGCAGCCAAAATGCCAAGATCTTTCTTGGCGTAATTTTAGTAATATTCTGTTTTATATTTGGCTTTATGATTTTAAAATTTTCCATCATATAATATCTTCTCTATTATATTTGCATGTTACCAATTATCAACCGTCCTGATTATGTAATACAGAATGGAAATTAGAAAACAAGCCTTAGAAAAGTTAGAACACTTTTGTCTAAATCATTTAGCAAAATATAGTTCAACTAGAAATTTTGATTTTGGACCTGAGCAAAGAGAAAATACTAGCGTACTTTCTAAATATATCACCCACCGAGTTGTTGATGAAATAGAGGTTCTAAAATCAAGTTACAGTAAATTTTCCTACGCAAAGATTGAAAAGTTTATTCAAGAGGTGATGTGGCGAACCTATTGGAAGGGTTGGTTGGAAATGCGCCCAAAGGTTTGGCAGGATTATAATAAAGATTTATTAGAGTTAAAAAAAGAGACTAAAAAAAATTATCTAGATGCCATCAACGCACAAACGAATGTTGAACCCTTTAACGACTGGGTGCTTGAGTTAAAACAAACCGGTTATTTGCATAATCATGCAAGGATGTGGTTTGCAAGTGTTTGGATTTTTACTTTAAATTTACCATGGCAATTAGGTGCTGATTTTTTCTTAAAAAATTTACTCGATGGTGATGCTGCATCGAATACTTTGAGTTGGCGCTGGGTTGCGGGACTACATACTCAGGGCAAACACTACGTTGCAGCTGAGTGGAATATAAATAAATTTTCTAAAAAAAAGTATAAGAATTTAAAATTAAATGAAACGGCCATAGCAAAATTTGAAACTACAACTTATGAAACCTATCCAATAGCCTTTGATACAACTACAAATGATCAATCATTATTTCTTATTCATAATTTAGACTCTAACTTTATCCAGCAAAATCAAACGCAATCTAATCATTATGGCGTTATGGATTTTAATAGCATTTTACAAAAGCAGGCTTATTCAGAAAATGTAATTAATTTTAAAAAAAATATAAATAATGAATTAAAAAATCTAATCAAAGAAAAATTTAACTCAGAAATCTATATTGACAGTCTAGAAAGTTTACAAAAAGTTATTAAAGAAAAAAATATCAAGCAAGTTATCCTGCCCTACCTAAACGTGGGTTATGAAAATGACTTTATTCAAAGCATCAAAAAAGAACTCAATATCACTTATTCAGTAAGGGATTATGACAGGTATTGCTGGCAATTTGCAACGAAGGGTTTTTTTAAATTTAAAGAGCAAATACCAAAAGTTCTTGCTAAATTTTTAACTTAAAATTTTTATTGTAGCAATGATTGGTCTAATAATTTAAAACATATTAACTTTTAAAAAAATGTTTGAACTACCTAAATTAAATTATCCAAAAAATGCATTAACTCCAGCAATGTCTGAAGAGACGTTAGATTTGCATCACGGTAAACATCATCAAACTTATATAACTAATTTAAACAATCTAATTAAAGACACGCCTCTTGCAAAAAATTCTTTAGAAGAAATTGTTAAGCAAACAGCAAAAGATGCATCAAAAGCTGCAATTTTTAATAATGCAGGTCAGCACTGGAATCATATTTTGTTTTGGAATTGTATGAAACCTAAAGGTGGTGGAGCTATGCCAAGTACATTAGAGAAGAGAATTATTGCTGATTTCGGCAGCGTTGAAAAGTTTAAGGAAGATTTTATTCAAGCAGGAATTACACAATTTGGCTCAGGCTGGGCTTGGCTTGCCATTCAAAATGGTAAACTTGTTGTAACAAAAACAGCAAACGCATCAAATCCATTAGTCGATAATATGAAGCCTATCTTTGGCTGTGATGTTTGGGAACATGCTTACTACGTTGATTATAAAAACCGTAGACCCGACTATTTAAAAGCTTTTCTAAATGAGCTGGCGAATTGGGAGTTTGTTGAATCGCAATTAAGTTAATTTTTAAATTATTAAAATTAAATTAACGCAATTTTTATAATCTTAAATATGTACTTATCTGCAAGATAAATTGCAAAGCCGATAGCAAGTCCTAAGAGAATATATGAGTACGAATCTTTCATAATTTATAAGCGCCTTAAATACCTCCAAAAAAATGCAAATAAGCAATTAAAGCTATAAAAAAACCAATGACTAACCACAGTTTTTCAAGTCCCATTGCCATGAGAAAACCAATTGAGAATACTAATAAAATAATAGCAAGCAGCGGAGTCATTATTTTTAATATTTACTATCATCTATTCATTTTTGGAAGTGATTAATTAATGATACATATATTCTTATGGTAAGTTTTTTTAGAAAATTACAGCTTGTATTTGCATCAGTAATCCTCATTGCAACCTCAATTGCTTTTTTACTTGAGATTATGAACATGATTCAAATCCGCAACATCAGTTTACCAGATCTATTATTACTATTTATTTATTTAGAAGTTATTGGAATGGTGACTGGTTATTGGAGAACACAGACGATTAGATTAGCTTACCCTTTATTTATTGCAATCACTGCCCTTGCACGATTAATCATATTGCAAAAAAAAGATATTGATCCATCAACGCTTGTCTATGAAGCGGGTGCAATTTTACTTCTTGCTATTGCAATTGTAATTTTAAAATTTAGAAGATCAAAGCACTTAGGTGTCAGCCTTGATAAAGACGAACTATAAAATATTAAAACTTTAATAAAGTTTATAATTTTTCCTAAAGTTAAAAATAATAATTGGATATTTAAGGTTTGATTAAACTTTGAAAATCATTTGCATAACCCTGCAGTTTTTGGGCAGCTTTTAAGCGTTGCTCAGGAGTTGTTCTGTTGTGCAGTTCTGATAATTGTGCGCAGCCATCTTTTAACATTTGTTCGCTATAATTTGCATACTTTGGATCTGGAGATTGTTGATTATTTTTCCAAACATTTTTTAAAGTTTGTAAAGGTTGAGCTCCTTTTTGAATAAGATTAACCGCAGCAACAGCTTCATTATGTCGGCGTTTTCGCTCTGGTAAAACAAGTTCTGCTTTAAAAGCACTTTTTTCAAGACGCTTTGCGATCCATTCTTTTTGCTCCGCAGATAATGTTCCATAAAACATTTCTGCACGATCAATTGCTTTTTCTAATCGTCTTTCATTTATTATTTCGCCCTTGCGACCTAATCCAAAATTGGTCATAAATTCTTCATCATTTTTTAATTGATATTTATTCCAATTTTCAATTTGTTTAGGCGTTAATGTTTTTGCAATTGGAACAAGCGCTGGTAAAAATTGCACAACCGCTTCATCAACAAAAATACGGATCACGTCGACTTCTTTACAAAACTGTTGCGGTGTTAAATCTTGAATGATTAATTTTTCATAACTTTTAAGTTTATTTGCATACTGCGGTAAATGCGTTGTACGATGCCACGATAACCAGTTATCTAATTCTTTTCGAGCCAAACTACTTTGCTGGTCGGTGAGATCAAAAATTGAATCTAGTTGATACGCCGCTACAATTGGAAGCCTGTTGTAGCTTAAAGTAATAACGCTGCAGCCAACAAAAGTTAATGCAATGATGACAATAAGGGCTCTTTTTAAAAATGACATGATAATTTATTTAACTAACTATTCTAAACTTATCTTAAAGTTTCTTAAGGGCATTAATTAGCAAAGGCGAAAGAGCTATCAGGACTGCTACAATAATAACTAATTTTGGTCTTTTGATAATTTTATCAATAAAACTAAATATTATATTTTTAATCATTCTTTAAAAAAATAAGTTTATATAACCGATTATAAACAGTGGTAACTGTAATCCAAAGTTTGTCATAATAGCTTTATCTTTATTTATAAATCCTGCAATGGTCCAACCCACAGCACCTAATCCGTGTGAGAAAATGTTAAGTGGATAGATGTTTAAATTAGTCAGTAATATCCCTGTTAATACAAGTGCAGTACTAATCCATTTTATGTATTTTTTTACAAAGTTCATGATTCCTCCAAAGGTTAAGAGATATCATCTTACCACTTTTTACGTGGCGATCATAAAAAATTTTAAAGTTTTTATTTAATTTAATCTTGGAAGATCGGCATTCATAATTTTCGTCCACACTTCAACGAAGTCTTTTATGAATTTTTCTTGATTGTCATCTTGTGCGTATAATTCTGCGTAAGAACGAAGAATTGAGTTTGACCCTAAAACTAAATCCACTCGAGTTGCAGTAAATTTAACTTTATTAGATTTACGCTCAATAATATCGTAGCTATTTTTTCCCGTTGGCTTCCAAGTGTATTTCATATCAGTTAAATTAATGAAAAAATCATTTGTTAAAGCTCCAACTTTATCTGTGAAAACTCCGTGTTTTGAATTTTGAAAATTAGTTCCTAAAACTCGCATACCACCAATTAAACAAGTCATTTCTTTTGCAGTAAGACCAATTAAATTTGCTCGCTCTAATAATAATTCCTCAGGCATAACCGAATATTCTGCTTTGACATAATTTCTAAACCCATCATGCAAAGGTTCTAAAACTTTAAGGGAATCTGTATGTGTTTCTTTTTCAATTGCATCGCCTCTGCCACCTCTAAATGGAACTTTAACTTTTGAGCCTGCTTTTTTAATAGCTTTCTCAAGTCCAACAGTTCCAGCTAGAACAATAGTATCTGCAATAGTTGCTCCTGTTTTTTTTGCAATTCCTTCTAAAACTTTTAATGTTTTTTCAAGTCTTTGTGGTTCATTCGCCTGCCAATTTTTCATTGGGGCAAAACGAATTCTTGCACCATTTGCTCCACCTCTTTTATCTGTTCGTCTATAAGTTCTAGCGCTATCCCAAGCAACCACAACCAAATCGCTCACACTTAAACTTGTAGCTGCAATCATTTTTTTAACTTTTTCTAAATTATATTTTTTCTTTGGAGCTGGCACATTATTTTGCCAAACTAAATTTTCTTTTGGTGCCCAAGGTCCAATATAATTGTCACGATTGCCCATAGTTCTGTGGGTTAATTTAAACCAAGCTCTTGCAAAGGAGTCTTCAAAGAACTTTGGATCTTTGTAAAATTGTTCTGAAATTTTTTTATATTCTGGATCGATAACCATTGCCATATCCGCATCAGTAAACATTAATCGAGCTTTCTTTGTAGGATCTGCAAGGTCCACTGGTTTTTTCTCCTCTTCAAGACCAATAGGTTCCCACTGCCAAGCTCCTGCAGGACTTTTTTTGCTCTCCCACTTATAATTAAGTAAAAGATCTAAATATTGATGATCCCATTTATCAGGATGAGTTGTCCACGCTCCTTCTAAACCAGATGTAATTTGATTAGCACCTAATCCATTTTCTTGATTCCAACCAAATCCTTGTTCATGAATTTCTGCTGCAGCAGGTTCTCTTCCTAAATTTGCAGGATCCCCATTGCCGTGCGCTCTACCAATAGAATGTCCACCAATTGTAAGTGCTGCTGTTTCAACATCATTCATTCCCATTCTGCCAAATGTTTCTCGCACGTCCATCGCTGTTCTTAATGGATCAGGAATACCTTCTACTCCTTGTGGATTAACGTAAACTAATTGAAAGTGAGATGCTGCAAGAGGCGCCTCTAATGATGAACGATCTTTTGGATCGCTGTATCTATCGACAGCTAATGGTACTGTTTCTTTTCCCCAGTACACATCCTTCTCCGGCTCCCAAATGTCTTCGCGCCCAAATGAAAATCCAAAAGTTTTAAAACCTGAATGTTCATATGCCATCGTACCTGCAAGACACATTAAATCTGACCAGCTTAATTTATTTCCGTATTTTTTTTTAATTGGCCAAAGTAATCGTCTAGCTTTATCTAAATTTGTATTATCTGGCCAAGAGTCTTGAGGAGAAAATCTGTGTGATCCAACATTAGGACGACCATCAAATTCTCGGTAAGTTCCAACTTGATGCCAAGTTAATCTAACCATTAAACCAGAATAAGTTCCAAGATCTGCTGGCCACCATTCTTGGCTGTCAGTCATTAATTTAAGTAAATCTTTTTTTAATGCTTTAAAATTTAATTTTTTAACTTCTTTTCTATAATTGAAACCTGGAAGTGGATTAGTTTTAGTATCGTGTTGATGCAAAATATCTAAATTAATACTATTTGGCCAAAGTCTTGATGTGTTTGACTCTCCAGCTTTAGTAATTCCACCATGCATCACAGGACATTTGCCTGCTCCATTTTTGCCTGAACCGTTTGTTTTTTTAAGGGTTTCTGTACTCATAATTTTTAAGGAAGTGATTCTTAACAAATAAAAGATCTAATGTTAAGCAAACAATAAATTTACTTCTACTTTAGGTTTAGTTTTTTTATTGCAAAATGACGCGGATAATTAACTGCCCTATATTTAACAGGTAAATATTTTAATCGCTAAATTTTTAGTCAAACTTATTTTGCAAGATAATCTATGGCAGCCATTAGTCCGCCGGCTTTGTGAGGAATTTTTGCTTTTCTAAGTCCTAATTCAACGCCAGCTAAGGCTCCAGCCAACATAATTTCATTAAAATCTCCAAGGTGTCCTATTCTAAATACTTTTCCTTTAACTTTATTTAAACCCATTCCCAACGACATATTATATTCATCATAAATAACTTTTCTAAGATTGTCGGAGTCGTGACCTTGAGGAAGTAGAACTGCAGTAATAGTATTTGAATATTCCTCTGGATTTTTAGCTAAAACCTCAAGACCCCAAGCTTTAACTGCAACTCTTGTCGCCTCTGCTAATCGTGCATGACGTTTAAAAACATTTTCTAATCCCTCTTCATTTAACATATTCATTGCCTCTTCAAGACCAAAAAACATATTTACTGGTGGCGTGTATGGAAAAGCATTGTCTTTGTTATTTGTCAAAATAGGTTTCCAATCCCAATATGATTTTTGCATAGTAGATTTTTTATGAGCCTCTAAAGCTTTTTGACTTACAGCATTAAAAGAAAGTCCTGGTGGTAATAATAATCCTTTTTGTGATCCACACACCGTTACATCAACTTTCCAATCATCGTGACAATAATCAATTGAAGCAAGAGATGAAATTGTATCAACCATTAATAGTGCTGGGTGTTTAGCGCTATCCATTGCTTGTCGAATTTTTGCAATGTTACTTGTAACGCCTGTGGACGTTTCATTGTGCAAAGCAAAGACTGCTTTTATTTTATGCGAGGTATCTTCACTTAATTTTTTTTCAATAATTTTTGGATCTGCTCCAGTGCGCCAATCGCCTGGTACAAGTTCAACTTCTAAATTAAATTTTTTTGCCTGCTCTGCCCATAATGTTGAAAATTGTCCAGTTTCAAACATCAATACTTTATCATAAGGATTTAGTGTATTTACAATTGCAGCTTCCCAAGCTCCTGTTCCTGAACCTGGAAATATAATAACAGGCTGTGTAGTTTTAAAAATTCCTCTAATTTTATCTAGAATTCTTTTTGTAATTTCTGCAAATTCTGGACCGCGATGATCTATTGTTGGAAAACTCATTGCTCTTAAAACTCGATCAGGAATATTGGTAGGTCCTGGAACTTGTAATAAGTGTTTGCCTGGTCGAAAAGAATTTGATTTTGCCATAAAATTTAAAAGTTAATAGACCACAATAAATAAATAAGTAAATTAACTTTTAAAGGGAAATCCACTCCATTTTTCCAATCTTTGTAACAGTTGAGTTTAAGATTGGCTGACTTTTTAATTTTTTAGTCTCATCGTTATTTAAGAATTTCATCTCTTCTAATAATCCAGCAATTGCAACCTCAGCAGCTTTCATGTTGCCATCTTTGATCTTAACTACCAGCACTGCTTTTTCATCTGGAACGATTGCTATAAAGACCCCATCCGCACCATTTTTAACTAGAACTTTTTTATTACTGCTCTTTGTTAAAATAGAATTCACGCTCTCAGATCCACCAAATAATAACGGATGTTTTACGCAAGATTCAAATATTTTAATAACAG
>Ga0208085_1000567_pt1 | contig 12318 bp, 14 predicted proteins | sample LakMenEpi21Jun10_FD_150721 | JGI IMG/M metagenome (GOLD analysis project Ga0208085, IMG submission 150721) | Freshwater microbial communities from Lake Mendota, WI - 21JUN2010 deep hole epilimnion (SPAdes) | ecosystem: Environmental > Aquatic > Freshwater > Lentic | place: Lake Mendota, Madison...
TTTATAATTCCGATGCTTTGTATAACAAAAATACAATGGATGTTTTTTTACATCCTGATTTTTCGTTAGAGTGGAATAGTAGTAAAGGCTTGATTAGAAAAGACAGAGAAGGGATACTTCAATTGGCAGAAGAATTGAAAGTGGGATATGAAGCATTTGTGGTTCAAATTCACCAAATTCTGGCTGAGGATAATTTAGTGTCGGTTCATTATACCCATTTTGGGACTACTATTGAAAATCCGGGGCAAATTAACCGTTTAGCGTATTTCTTTGTGATATGGGAAATTCAAGAAGGCAAATTATTTCGTGGTTATCAAATGAGTCAATTACCATAATTACCTTAAATTATTATATTAATTTAGCAACTTTATTTAAAAAACGATAAAAAAAGTAAGCTATATTTTTTCTAAAGAATTACTTTTGTAATACAAAAATTAAAAACAAATAAACACAATCATGAGCGTTTTAGTCAATAAAGATTCAAAAATAATAGTACAAGGATTTACCGGAAGCGAAGGAACTTTTCACGCTTCACAAATGATTGAATATGGTACAAATGTAGTAGGTGGCGTAACTCCTGGAAAAGGAGGAACAACGCACTTAGACCGTCCGGTTTTTAACACTGTGAAAGATGCTGTTGAACAAGCCGGTGCTGATACGACCATTATTTTTGTTCCACCCGCTTTTGCTGCCGATGCCATTATGGAAGCCGCCGATGCCGGAATTAAAGTAATTATTACCATTACAGAAGGTATTCCTGTGGCAGATATGATTAAAGCATACGCTTATATTAAAACTAAAAACTGTCGATTAATTGGTCCAAACTGTCCGGGTGTAATCACTCCAGAAGAAGCGAAAGTGGGTATTATGCCGGGCTTCGTTTTCAAAAAAGGAAATGTTGGAATCGTTTCAAAATCAGGAACGTTAACGTATGAAGCGGCTGACCAAGTGGTAAAACAAGGATTAGGAATTACAACTGCAATCGGAATCGGTGGAGATCCAATCATCGGAACTACAACCAAAGAAGCAGTAGAATTGTTGATGAATGACCCGGAAACACATTGCATCGTAATGATTGGTGAAATCGGAGGTCAATTGGAAGCCGATGCTGCCAAATGGATTAAAGCCGACGGAAACCGCAAACCGGTTGTTGGTTTTATCGCCGGTGAAACAGCTCCAAAAGGAAGAACAATGGGTCACGCAGGTGCAATTGTTGGTGGTGCCGATGACACAGCCGAAGCGAAGAAAAGAATTATGAGAGAAAGCGGAATCCACGTTGTTGATTCGCCGGCTGAGATTGGTAAAAAAGTGAAAGAAGTTTTAGGATAATCATCCAAAAATAGAAAGATATAATAAGCCTTGATTAGTCAGGGCTTATTTTTTTAAAATATAAAATAGAAGCATAAAAATGTATAAAGAAGTAAGCAAATTTAAAAATAGTGGAAGTTTTCAATTTTCATCAAACGATGACTTGGAATTAGTTTGTAATGCACCAAATGAGGCCAGTGGCGTTTTTTTGGTATATGCTATTCGAGAAGAAAATAAAACATTAATTATGGTCGGTTCAACCGGAACGGTTCAAAATGATGGAACATTAAAAGCCAAAAATGGTGGCTTATTTGACAAAATTGTAAACGGACATCAATTTGCTAAAACTGCTCGAAAATATTCTTGGAAAACGCAATTACAACTAGAAAAAATAGAAGCTGTGAAAGTGTTTTGGTATGAAACCTATAACGACAAAACTAAAGTAATTCCAACTTTTGTTGAAGGGCAAATTTTGCAATTATTTTTAAAAGAGAATGGGAAGTTGCCGAGATGGAATGTGGCTTTTTAATTGGCTTTTGTAATTATGTAAAAAGGTTTTCTTGTGATGGGGGAACCTTTTTTGATTATTTATCATTATAATGACCCATCGCAGAAATTACTTCTACAAGCACTAAATTTTCATTAACGGAGTATATTAATCTATCTTTTTGATTAATTCTTCTACTCCAAAATCCACTTAATTGATGTTTTAAGGCTTCAGGATTTCCAACACCTTCAAAAGGATGATTTTCTAAATCTTTAAAAATTTTATTAAGTTTTGAAATGGTTGATTTATTTCCTGCTTTTTTATGTTTTTGTAATTGTTCTTTGGCTAAGTCAGTCAATTCGATTAAATACTTTCCCATAAATTTTTTGATGTAACTCGAGTTCTGTTTTTACTGGCATGAGCTTTTTTGATTTTTTCAACAAACTCTTTATTATAAGGACTTTCAACTTCTTCAATAAGTTCTATCTCTTTTGAGTTTTCAAAAAAAGCACGAGCCATCTCTAAAAAAGCCTTTCCTTTTTTAGTTTTTTCATTTATTTTTAAGGTTATTGTAGTCATAATCAATTATTTTAATCAAAGTTACAATTTTTTTCAATTCAATAAATAATTTCAAATTCTTTTGAGTAAGATTTGGTATGTGATAGGTACCAAAAGTTTGGTTAATGATTATTGATAAAAATAGGTTATTTTTGGAATATTTAATGAGAATTCTGTTCGACTACCATACTTTTCGGATGTTAATGTACTTTGTTTTACAAAATTTCAACTCCCAAATAAAACAATTCCTCAAAAAATCAAAATCAACCCCAATGAAACACCTCGCACTTCTCCGTGGCATCAACGTATCCGGTCACAACATGATTAAAATGGATACTTTAAAAACCATCCTTGAAAATGCTGGATTTCAAAATGTGGAAACCTATGTTCAATCCGGAAATGTGTTTTTAGAAACGGAAGATGAAAATCCACAAAGTGTTGGTTTTACCATCAAACAGGAAATAGCTAAGCACCTTGGTTTTGATGTTCCGGTTATTGTAATTAGTAAAACTGACTTAGAAAAATGCCTTACTAACAATCCTTTTTTCAAGGAAAAAGAGGTTGATACTAAAAAACTATATGTAGCCTTTATTTCAAAAGAATTAAACAATTCGGCGATAAACGAATTAAAAATAAGTCAATTCAAACCCGATGAAGCCTTTATCGATAGAAACAGAATCTACATGAAATTAGAAACCGGTGCTGGAAATACAAAATTGACTCAAAAATACATCGAAAAAAAATTAAATGTAATTGCCACAACCCGAAATTGGAATACGGAGAATAAGTTGATTGAGATGTTTTAGGAAGAGGTTAAAAGTTTAAAGGTTTAAGAGTTTAAAAGGGGATGAGGTTTAGGTTGTGAGAATTTCGGTTGATGGATTTTATCAACCTTACAGTTATTGAAATAAAATTTTTATTTTTTTTTATTTCATAAATTTTCTTTTCTTTAACTTAAAGATGTCAAACATCGATTTAATAATAGAACGACGCAACCGCTATTGTTGTATTTTCCATTAAAAAGGATCCGACCATTTTGGATTTGTATAAACATCCGACCCCGATAAGGTTTTCAAGAAAGCGATAACAGCATTGACTTCTTGGGCATTTAAATTTAGATGTTGTCCAAAACCATTAGGGCGTAATTTGGGATCTAAATTTGTATTTCCCGGAGCTAAATTAATTGTCCCATAATGACCAATCGCAGTTTGTAATGTTGTTATTACTCCAGTGTGCATCATTGGTCCGTTAGGTGTTCCGTCCAATTTAACTAAATCGCGTAAGGATGGGGCACGCGTATTTGTAATGTCAATACCTGTTGCATTAATTGTTCCTATAATTCCATTATTTCCGGAATTGGGGTCTATGTCAAATTCCGGAGCTCGATGACAACCGGCACAACCTAATCCACCTCCGGTTCGACTGCCAGTTGCATCAAAAATTGGAGGAGAAAGAAATAGATTTTTTCCTTGATTTTCTTGTGCTGAAAAATTGGTAAAAGGTTGAACATCATTTGTAGCTAAAGCTCTTCCGGCGTCATATTTTGAATCAAAGGATTGAATACTTCGAATGAATTGAGCTAGTGCTATTTGCAATTTACTTTCAGTGATTTCTTCAGAACCATAAGCAAATTGAAATAATTCTTTATAATAGTCAAGTTCACTGAGTTTCGTAATTAATCCTGAAAAGGGTAAATCACCATTAGTACCACTGAAACCCATCTCTCCATGATCTTTTATGGGCATTGTCGTTTGCGTTTCTAAGTTCAACGCCCTTTCGTCCCAGAAAAATTTAGTTTCTGCGGCAAATCGAGTGTTTATTAATCGCATGGAATGTCGACCGGTAGTTCCGTTTACACCCGAACTGGAAACAGAAGTGTCGCTAAAGGCATTTATCTGCTGATGGCAACTTGAACAAGAAATGGTATTGTTAGAAGATAGATTTTTATCATAAAATAAAACCCGTCCTAATGTGGCAACTTTATCAGAGATAGTGTTTCCGTTAGTATTATCCTTTAGGATATAGGAGGGAACAGGTTGATTTGCATAATTTGCTAAATTAGTTAAATCAATTGTATTCCCGAAAGCTGCTAAAACGGCAGGATAAGTATCGACTTCCTGAATTGTTGTATCTGAATCATTTTGGCAAGAAAGAAAGGAAAATAATACGAGAAAGGAGAAAATGTTTTTATTCATAGTCTATAGTATTGTTTGGTCTTACTACGACTATAGAATTTAATTAAGGTTTAATTTAGAATTATATTTTTTCCTTTTTTTATGAAATTATTGCCTATTTCTTTATGAATTCTTTAAAAAGTGTAATACAAGGATTGTTTTAGCCTTTTTTTTTTGAAATAGTTTAAATGTCCTCTAATTTTTTTCAAAGATTAAAATATTGTTATCTTTGGCTTTTATATAATTGAACAAAATTTACAAATTCAACTATGAAATTATTAGAACGAAAAGTAGCCATTATCACCGGAGCCAGTCGCGGAATTGGTAGCGGGATTGCGAAAGTTTTTGCTCAACACGGAGCTAATGTTGCATTTACCTACAGTTCATCTGCTGAATCTGCAATAGTATTAGAAAATGAATTAAACGCTTTAGGAATTAAAGCCAAAGGATATAAATCAAATGCAGCCGATTTCAATGAAGCTCAAAAATTAGCCGATGATGTGTTGGCAGAATTCGGTACTATCGATATTTTAATCAACAATGCCGGAATCACGAAAGACAACCTTTTAATGAGAATGTCTGAAGAAGATTTTGATAAAGTCATTGAAATAAACCTTAAATCGGTTTTCAATATGACCAAAGCTGTTCAGAAAATCATGTTGAAAAACAGAAAAGGTTCTATAATAAACATGAGTTCAGTTGTTGGAGTAAAAGGAAATGCCGGACAAGCGAATTATGCTGCCTCTAAAGCCGGTATGATTGGTTTTACCAAGTCAATTGCGTTAGAATTAGGTTCACGAAACATCCGTTGCAACGCCATCGCACCTGGATTCATCGAAACCGAAATGACCGGAAAATTAAACGAAGAAGTGGTACAAGGCTGGAGAGATTCTATTCCACTAAAACGTGGCGGAACACCGGAAGATGTGGCCAATGCTTGTCTTTTCCTAGCTTCCGACTTGAGTGCTTATGTAACCGGACAAGTGATGAATGTTGATGGGGGAATGTTGACATAATAGGTTTATAAGTTTAAGGGTTTAAAGGTTTAAAAGGTACTACTTATGAGAACATTCAGTTTTGAAAAGCTTATTGCTTGGCAAAAGGGAAGAGAATTGGCTCTTTTAATTTATAAAACAACAAAACAATTTCCGAAAGAAAAAATATTTGGTTTAACAAGTCAAATGAGACGTTGTTCCATTTCCATCGCATCAAATTTAGCTGAAGGTTCTGGAAGACAATCTTTAAATGAAAAAGCTAGATTTTCTGAAATAGCCTATAGTTCATCATTAGAATTATTAAATCAAGTCATTTTTCTAACGATTTTGAATACATCAATGAAAATGATTATTTAAGTTTAAGAGAAAAAATAGCTGACGTTAATATGTTGATTGATGGTTTATACAAATCACAAATTAAAAATTTGGAACACTAATTTAACCTCAATCCCTTTTAACCTTTTAAACCTTTAACCTCTTAAACCTTTAACCTCTTAAACTTTAGCAATAAATGACTACAACTACTGTGCTTTTACTCTTACTTTCAGTATTATTAGCCGGAGGAGTATCATTTTTTCAATATTTCTATAAAGCCAAAACCAATTCAAAAATCAACTGGTTGTTGGCTTTTTTACGTTTTAGTTCAATTTTCGGATTATTGTTGTTACTAATTAATCCAATTTTAACTAGAAAATCATTCGAAACCATCAAAATTCCTTTACCGATTGTAGTTGATAATTCATCTTCTGTAGCTGAATTTAAAGCAAAAGATATTGCTTTAGAGGTTTACAAAAAAATAATTTCAAACGCTGAGTTAAAAGAAAAATTTGACATTCAGTCTTATCAATTTTCTGCTGATTTGGAGGCTTCTGATACATTTGACTTTAAAGGGACTCAGACTAGAATAGATGCAGTAGGAAAAGGGCTGAAAAGCATCCACAAAAGTGTCAATCATCCCACCGTTATCATCTCCGACGGAAATCAAACCCAAGGAAGCGATTACATTTATTCATTCGACGAAAATAAAGCTGTTTATCCTGTTGTTTTGGGCGATACGACTTCGGTTTTAGATTTAAAAATCAGTCAGCTTAACGTCAATAAATACGCTTTTCTTAAAAACAAATTTCCCGTTGAAGTTTTTGTAAATTATTCCGGAAAGAAAAATGTGAATGCTATTTTTTCTATCTCACAAGGAAATTCAGTTTTGAGCAAGCAAAATGTGAGCTTTTCATCCAGTCAAAAATCGCTATTAATCACCATTTTATTACCTGCTGAAAAAGTGGGTGTTCAGGTTTTTAAAGCAACGATTTCATCTCTTGAAATTGAAAAAAATAAATACAACAATTCCAAGAATTTTGCGGTAGAAGTCATTGATCAAAAATCGGAAATTGCTATTATTTCCTCAATCAATCATCCTGATATTGGAGCTTTAAAAAGAGCTATTGAAACTAATCAACAACGTAAAGTGACTATTGTTAAGCCAAATCAAATCAATTCATTACAAGATTTTAATGTATTGATTTTGTACCAGCCTACTTCTGACTTTAAAACTGTTTTCGAAAAAAACGTTGTAGCTAACTTGAATACATGGATTATTACAGGAACTAAAACCGATTTTACTTTTTTAAATCAACAGCAAGACGCTTTTTCTTTTAAAATGAGTTCACAACAAGAGGATTATTTGGCTACTTTTTCCTCACAATTTAATCTCTTTGCATCGGAAAATATAGGTTTTGAAAATTTTCCACCCTTGCAAAATGCTTTTGGGACCATTACGCCAAAAATAAAAATGGAAACATTATTAACGGCTCGAATTTTAAATGTTGAACTTAATACACCATTATTGAGTTATATAGATATTCAAGGAAAAAGAACTTGTTTTCTTTTTGGTGAAAATAGTTGGAAATGGCGTTTGCAAAGCCACATCGACCAGCAAAGTTTTGAAAAATTTGATGTGTTTATCGATAAAACAATTCAGTTTTTAGCTTCCAACAACGCTAGAAAATCATTGGTAGTCACACACGAAAATTTCTATAATTCAGGCGATGCCATCGAAATTAATGCTCAATTTTTCAATAAAAATTATGAGTTTGATGACAAGGCCCGTTTATCCATTACGGTAAAAAACAAAGCAACCAATCAAACCAAATCGTATGATTTATTGAAATCAACCAATTCATATAAAGTAAATTTAGATGGTTTGCCGGCCGGAAATTATTCTTTTACCGTAACAGAAAATAATTCTAAAGCTTCCCATGCCGGTTTTTTTGAAGTGTTGGATTTTGATATCGAAAAACAATTTGTTAATCCTGATTATGTAAAATTAAATCAATTGGCAACACAAACCAATGGGAAAACGTTTCTAACAAATCAAGTAGAGAAGTTAATTAAATCGCTCATCACCAATGATAACTATAAACCTATTCAAAAAGAAATGATAAAAAAAACACCTATTATTGATTGGATTTGGTTATTGGTTTTGATTGCATTGTCTTTAGCGGCTGAATGGTTTATTCGCAAGTACAATGGATTGTTGTAACTTAAGATTCGCTTAATTAATTTTAATCATTCAAAATCTTACTCTCTTTTCCGTTAATTTTACATAAAAATTTATCGGATGAAAAAAGTTTTGTTTCTTTTGTTCCTTTTCAGCAATACGATTTTATTGGCACAAAATTGGCAAACTAGTTTTGAGGAGGCAAAATCCAAAGCCATTAAAGAAAATAAAAATATAGTATTGGTTTTTTCCGGTTCTGATTGGTTTGCTCCTTGTATGAAATTTGAAAAAAATGTGTTTAATTCTAATGTTTTCCAAACTGAGGCTGAAAAAAATTGGGTAATTTACAAAGCTGATTTTCCTGAGAAAAAAGCAAATCAATTAAATCCGGAACTTACCGAACAAAACAAAAAATTAGCTGAAAAATATAATCAAAACGGAAGTTTTCCATTAGTTCTTTTATTAGATAAAAATGGAAAAGCGTGAGGAATGACCGGCTTTAAAAATGTTTCAGCGGAAGAATATGTCAATTTAATTAAGTCGTTTCAAAAATAATGACTGTTTTCAATAGATGTTTTACGGATATTTCATTTTTATGTTCTTTTGATTATGATTTGTTTGTCAATAAAATTCTAATAGCATGAAACATTTTTCATTAGTATTTATTTTTTTAAACGTCATTTTGATGCAAGGCCAAAATGTCGTCAGAAGAAAGACAATGATGCTCGGAAGCCCGTTTGAAATGACTGTTGTAGCTAAGGATTCCTTGCAAGGTAATCTTTATATTGACCAAGCTATTGCTGAAGTTAAACGTATTGAAAATTTGATTTCAGATTGGATTCCAACCACACAAATTTCTACAGTCAATCAAAAGGCTTGAATTGAACCCGTAAAAGTTGATCGTGAAGTTTTTGAATTAGTGGAAAGAGCTATTAAAATCTCTCAATTAACAAGCGGAGCTTTTGATATATCCTATGCTTCTATGGATAAAATTTGGAAATTTGATAGCAGTATGACAGCAATGCCAAGTGAAGAGGCAATCAAGAATTCAGTTGCAAAAGTTGGTTATCAAAACATCATCTTAAACGAAAAAGAATCTACTCTTTTTGAAAGAAAAATTATTATTGCTCAATATCAACCCAACTCAAGTAGAACGCGGAAATTTCACATCAGTCATTACTGTTTTCGCACCAATTTCCGGTGATTTTACAGTAATGAATGCAACTGTCGGAATGTTTATGGCTCCGGCAGATGTAATTTTGGAGATTGTGGACACCAATCATTTGCAAGTAGATCTTGCCGTTTTTGAAAAAGATATTTTGCAAGTTAAACAAGGGCAGACCATTCGCTTTAAAGTCCCCGAAGCATCAGAAGAAACTTTTACTGCAAACATAGTTTTAGTAGGGAAGTCAATTGAAGGAAACGACAGAACCATCAAAGTGTATGGAAAATTAGATCCAAAAGTGAAACACTTTTTATTAACGGGTATGTTTGTAGAAGCAGAAATTATCGTGAATTCAAAAAAGGGATTTGCAGTTCCAAAGGATGCTTTAATTACTGAAGGGGAATCCACTTTTCTGTTGGTTTTAGTGAATGAACAGAACGGGTTTGTTTTTGATAAAGTAGCTGTAACCGTTGGAGAAAAATCGGAGCAGTTTGTAGAAATCATGCCAAATAAATGGATCACACCAAGTTCAAAAATTTTAATCAAAGGGGTTTTTGACGTAGCTAATTAAACAATCTTAAACCTTTAAACAATTTTAAACCTTTAAACAATACTATTATGAACGACGCCCATTTACACTTAGTGGTTAACCACTTTCCAATTATCGGGACGATTTTTGGACTAGGCATTTTAATTGCCGGATTAATTTTTAAAAATCAAACATTAAAAAACACGGCATTTGTACTTTTTATAATTGCAGCTGCATTTGGATTTGCTTCAATGAATACAGGAGAAGGAGCAGAGGAAATTGCTGAAAAGCTTCCCGGAGTTACTGATCAATTAATTGAAACGCATGAAGAATTGGCTGAAACATTTAGCTTATTTTTATATGCTACAGGTTTAATGTCATTGATATCATTGTTTTTAGCATACAAAAAGAGTGCTATTGCAAAATTCACAACTTTAGCCACTGTTGGTGTTGCAATTGTGGCAGTTTTCTTTGCACAACAAACCGGTACCAGTGGTGGCGAAATAAGACATACAGAAATTAGAGCCAATGCAACCACACCTTCAGAAGGTGCAATAAATAAGGAAAATGATTTAAATGCAGATGATCATTAAATCGAATTTTAAAGATTGATTTTCCTTTTGTATCTTTATCAAAATCAAAAAAAATACAATGAACAAAGCATTCAATTTCAAACTTATTCCGTTAATTATCGGTTTAATAATTCTTATCATTATTCTATTTAAATCAACGATAACTATTGAATCCGGTCAAGCTGGTGTACTTTACAGAACATTTGGCGGTGGTGTAGAAACAAAGAAACCTCCACTAGGCGAAGGTTTTCATATGGTTGCACCTTGGAATGACGTATTTATTTACGAAGTTCGCCAGCAAGAGCTTTCGGAGGAAATGCAAGTGTTATCATCCAATGGTTTGGAAATAAAATTAGATGCAACGGCTTGGTTTCATCCACAATATGAAAACACCGGAAAGTTACATCAGGAAAAGGGAGAAAATTACATCGAACGGGTGATTCGGCCTGCCATTCGTTCCGCAGCCAGAAGTGTGGTTGGACGATATACTCCGGAACAACTCTATTCTACCAAAAGAGATGCCATTCAAGATGAGATTTTTACGGAAACACAAAAAATATTAGCCAATCAATTTATTCAGTTGAATGAGATTTTGGTTCGCGATGTCACTTTACCTGCCACCATTAAAACGGCTATTGAAACCAAATTGAAGCAAGAACAGGAAAGCTTAGAATACGAATTTCGGTTAGAGAAAGCTCAAAAAGAAGCCGAACGGCAACGAATTGAAGCAGAAGGAAAAGCCAATGCTAACCGAATTTTAAGTGCATCGCTAACAGATAAAATTTTACAGGAAAAAGGCATTCAGGCAACCATCGAATTGTCTAAATCTGCTAATTCCAAAGTAATTGTCATTGGTTCCGGTAAAGACGGTATGCCCATTATTTTAGGGAATCAGTAATTTTTTCGTTTAGTTATTTAAAACACTTTAGAAGTCCATTCTGAGGTGTTTTTAATTACCTTGACGAAATTTAAAACCAATACCCAAAATACAAATAGAAAATCCATTCTCGATTCGCTTGCGTAGATTTGGCTGCTAAAACCTGTAACGGTCCAATCGGAGATTTATAGGCGTAACCACCGCCAAATCCGTCAATGTATTGAAATTCTCGCCATTCATCTGAATTCACCGCGGGTAAAGTAGCGAATGTACCGATATTGCCGATGGCTTTCAAATGTTGATTGGGCAAAAACTCCCAGTGTACTTCTGCAGAAACACTCCCCAATCCGTCGCCAATAAGTTCCATGCGATTATAGCCGTAAAAAGGTTGCATATTCAAAGGATAATCCAATCCCCAACTTCCTGCGAAGGTTTTGTTTGGAAACAAAGCTTCGTCTGTTAATAATCCACCCGAATATACCGAATAGAGCATTCCAAGTTTACTTACCGGTTTGAAACCCTGTGTAAAGCGGAATTGGTAATATACAAAAGGATTGTCTGTTTCAAAATTGTTCAGGTCCCAAGTGCTGCTAACTTCGGCTTCAAAACTCATGCCTTTGGTAGCAAAATATTGCGATCGGAACGTACTCCATTTATAAAATATAAATCCGTTCATCAAACTAATGCTTCTGCCGGATTCGCCAATTAAAGTAAATAAGTCACCGTCTACTTTAGTGTCTTGATACGAAATTCCTATACCTATTTTGGAATTTATGTTAATATTACTTAAACCGTAAACTTTTGCCAAAAGTGTTTTAAATTTATAGGTGGAAATTTCAATCTGATCTTCATAAAAAGGCTGCTCAAAATTAAAATAGGTAAGATCAATTGCAGGTCTAAATTCTCTTCCAATCGAACGTCGGTATTTTAAACTGATTAACGGACTCTCAGAAATAATCAAATCGGTTGACAATTTATAACCCGGATATAAAAAATTGCGATAGGTGTAATTCAAAAGAAGTGCTGCTTTAAAATCTGATGTGTAATTCAGACTCAAATTGAGCGATTGGTCATTTTTTTTTGGAGTTAATTTTAAAAAAAATTCTTTTCCATCCCCTAAACTGTCTTTGTTAATACGATAGGAAATTGCATCATA
>Ga0208085_1000571_pt1 | contig 12286 bp, 14 predicted proteins | sample LakMenEpi21Jun10_FD_150721 | JGI IMG/M metagenome (GOLD analysis project Ga0208085, IMG submission 150721) | Freshwater microbial communities from Lake Mendota, WI - 21JUN2010 deep hole epilimnion (SPAdes) | ecosystem: Environmental > Aquatic > Freshwater > Lentic | place: Lake Mendota, Madison...
CCCTCCGGCCGCCCCGGCGCCGCCGGACGCCTCTGGGGGCGATTCTGCCCCGCCACCGACCGCGCCACCCGCGACCGACGGCGCGACGGTCGAGGGACGAAGTGCGCGAGACTGCGGAACCGGATCCGGCGGCTTCCAACCCGGCAACGAATGCGGAAAGGGAGAAGGGGGCGTCGGCGCTGATGCAAGCGGCGCGGGCGAAGACGGCAGCAGCGCGATCCCTGATGCAAGCGAACTGAAGACCGTCGGTCGCCTCGGCGGATCGACGGGCGCCGTCCTTACCGAAGACGCTGATGGAAACCAGTACGTCGTGAAGGGCGGCAACAGCGCCGACCATATCCGCAGCGAAGCCGCGGCGAACGACATCTACGCCGCGGCGGGGGTCCCGATCCCCGCGCATCGACTCGACGAAACGAACCCGGACGCGCCGAAGCAGATCACCAAGTTCGTCGAAGGAAAGCCGATCGGTGATCTAAAGGGCGAAGCGTTCGCCGCAGCAGCGGCCAAACTCTCCGAGAACTTCGCGACTGACGCGCTCCTCGCGAACTGGGACGTAGTCGGAATGAGTGGCGACAACGTGCTTGTCGCGAAGGATGGAACTCCGATGCGAGTCGACAACGGCGGCTCGCTCGCGTTCCGCGCGCAAGGCGGTCCGAAGACATTCGGAGACAAGGTTGGCGAGCTCGAGTCGATGCGCACGAGCGATCAGGGGCGGCGCGTATTCGGCAAGCTCACGAACCCGCAGATCGCGTCGCAGATTCGCGACCTCGGCCGGCGTAGGGCGTCGATTCTGCGAGCGACGCCGAAGTCGTTGCGCGGGACGATCAGTGCTCGCCTCGACTACATGGAGCGATGGGCGAAGGAGAACGGCGCGCGATCAGCAGATGACGCGATCACCTTCGCCGTCGTTGACGATCGCACCATGCGCGACTGCGTCGAAGACAAGATCAAGATCCTCGTTGATGAAGGATACGAGCAGGATCAGGCGATCGCGATCGCGCTCGATTATTGCGGTGACGAGGACCGCGACTGCGGCACGGGCGCGGGCGGCTTCCAGCCCGGCAACGAATGCGGCAAGGGAGAAGGAAGCGGCGGCGAAGGCGGCGGAAGTGCAAAGCAGCCGGGCGAATGGGTGAACAAGAAAGGATCCGAGTACGCGGCCGCAGTGAAAACAGCCGGAGATGCGAAGCTCCATGCGTGCCTCGTTGCGCAGCATCAAGCCGATGGCCTGTCGAAGAAGGAAGCGATGACCGCGGCGACGCAGGAACTTCTGACGAGCAGCGCCGAATCCAAGGCGATCGCAGCGAAGGAGTTCGGCATCAACATGTCTGCGGAGGAGAATCAGGTCGAAGCCAAGTCGCTGAAGAACGACCCGGGCATCTACGCGAAAGAGAAGGCGATCGCGGCCGGATACATCACGGCAGCGCAGTCGGGCTCGCAGGCGAATGTTGCGCCGATCAAGGCAGATCCGACCGCGCCGCCGACGCAGCCGAAGGTAGTTCCAGTTGCGCCGACGGCGCCGAAGGATCCATCGAAGGAACCTGCGATCCAGCCGCCGAAGGATCAAGCGCAGTCGAGCAGCACTCCCGGCGTTCCGCCTCCAGGAATCCTCCCGACCGGACATGCTCAAGGATGGGTCGATCAGGAAAAGCCGAAACCGACCGACGCGCAGTTGAAGGTGATGGCGAAAGTGCCGCTCGCGAAGGAAGCCGTAGAGGCATACTCGGGATCGTCGTATGAAGGCCTCAACGCGAAGTTGAGGCAGGGCGAATACCCCTACGGCGGATTCGGAGTCGTTGAAGGCATGTCACCAAAGCAAGCCGCAATGGTTGGCGCGCTCGACGTACTGACGCGAATCGATCAGCGAGATCCGCCACCTGCGACCGTCTATCGCGGAGCGGGAGCAACCGTGGCACGAGAACTCGACAAGCTTGGCGTCGGCAACACTTGGACGGAACTCGGATATCTGAGTACCTCCACCGCCGTGAACACCGCATCGGGATTCGGCTCGAAACACGGTGGCGTGATGATGCGAATCCGAACGCGACAAGGCGTTTCGATTCAGGACCTCAGCGGCTTGCCGGGCGAGCGCGAAGTGCTGCTACCTCGCGGCGCACGTTTCCGTGTTACGTCGAAGGAATGGCGATACTCGAAGGGCGTCGGTCCGCGACTGTATATCGACCTCGAACACATAGACACCAACTGATGGCAACACCAAGCGACAATCCCGAAACGGACTCGAGCATCATCAACGAAACGACGGATGATGCTGATGCGAACTTCCGACGCTACCTGCAGAACACGCTCGTCCTGCGAGACATCGCGCGCCGAATCAGCGAAGGCGTCGATCCAGAAGAAGCCGTAAGGCAGGCGAAGGCAGTTGCCGAAGGAAAGCCCGATGAGTGATGGACATAAGCCAACGGCCGGAATGCGCGAAGAAGCCGAGCGCGGGCTCGCGTGGCGGCGCGAGTTCAATCGCGGCGGGACTGCCGTTGGGGTCGCGCGAGCGAGAGACATCGCGAACGGAAAGAACCTGTCGGACGACACCGTTCGACGGATGCACTCCTACTTCGCGCGGCATGAAGTCGACAAGAAGGGCGAAGGATGGAGCCCCGGGGAACCCGGCTTCCCGTCGGCCGGACGAATCGCGTGGGCTTTGTGGGGCGGCGATCCGGGCAAGTCATTCGCGGAAACGATTACCACTCGACTCAAGAAGAACCAAGGAAGAACCGACATGAGCGCCATCGAAATCCGCACCCGCACCGGAACCATCGAGCATCGCTGCCCGACCGGAGAGCGAGGCATCCTGCGCGGCTACGCCTCCACGTTTGACGAGCCGTACGACATGGGGCGCTTCGACGAGGTGATCGCGAGAAGCGCGTTCGCGCGAACCCTCCGCGAGCAGCCCGACGTAGTCGCACTCGTGAACCATGACAGCGCCAAGCCGATCGCCCGAACGACTAACGGGTCGCTCCGATTGTTCGAGGACGAGCACGGGCTCGGGGTCGAAATCGAACCGATCGCGACAACCTACGCCGCCGACCTGATGGAAGCCGTCCGAGCGGGGGTCGTGAACGCGATGAGCTTCGGCTTCAACGTGAAGGCCGACCGATTCGAGCAGCGCAGCGGCAAGGTTACGCGAATCATCGAAGACGTCGATCTGCATGAAGTCTCGGTCGTTTCCTTCCCGGCGAACCCGGCGACGAATATCAAGCTCGACGCGCGAAGCTTCGAGCGATGGATCGAATCCTCGCGTCGTCGATTCTTCCTCATCCCGCAGGATTGACCTGCGAACATCCTTCCCCATAGGCTGCGCACCATGTTCGACGAGATGGAACTCGACCTTCCACGCGGCACGACCGCGACCGACCTCGACCATCTAGCCCGCAAGGCGATGATGCGAGGGCAGAACTCGCTCACGTACGCAGAAGCGCGCGCGCTTGGCGAAGCGACGGGCAAGGGCGTGACCGAGAACGGCTTCTACCTCGCGCCGAGCACCTTCTCGAAGGAGTGCTTCTACAAGATCCGATCGCTCAACCCGCTGCGAAAGCACGGCGCGCGAGTGTTCCGAAACGTCGGCTACAGCTTGCGCGTGCCGACCGTGTTCACCGACATCGGCGCGCGCAACACGATTCGCGACACCGACAACGCGGTGCCGATGACGGAATACACGACGACGCCGAAGTTCTCGCTCCCGCTCGACGGAACGAGCGACAGTGACGGTGTCATCCTGTATCCGAAGCAGCAATACGTCTACTTCCGTGCGAGCATCGAACTCCTGCAGGACACGAGTGAGGACAACGGTCCCGCGCTCGAGCGACTGCTCGGAGACATGGCGGCGCAGGCGTTCGTTGCAAGCGAAGTCGAGCAGATGCTTCGCGGCGCGCTCGCGCCCGATCCGATGAGCGACAAGCGCATGGGCCTCTCGCTGCAGTTGACTGATTCCGCGCGATTGAGCAGCGCCATCGGTACGGGACTTGGCGCGTTCACCGCCCTCGAGCTCGCGCAGATCATCGAGCGATTCAGCAGCGGTCGATACGCGCGCGCGTTCCATTGGTGGCATCCGCGCATGCTCGGAATCCTCGCGACGAGCTTCGACGCCATGTTCTTCGGCACGAACTTCGACAAAGCGAAGGACGACACGCTGATGATGCTCGCCGGGCGGCCGCTCTATCTGGAGCCGCAGATCCTCGCAGCAGGCACCGACTTCATCGCCGGGGCGAAGGCGGGCTACGTCATCGACCCGACCGCATACGTCATCGCGGAAAGCGGACCGCCGGTCGCGCTGCGACGCCTCGACGAACTCGGCGCCGCGAACGGGCAAGTCCTGTTCCAAGCGAGCCGCCGCATCGACTTTGCCCTCGCCGACGTGGATGCGGCGTTGGCGATCGTTCTCTGAATCCACCCAACACGCACCACCACCTACCAAGGAAATCAAGATGGACGACACCGCACCCGCTGCCGCCCCCGCCCCCGAAGGCGGCGACCAGTACCGCACCCTCATCGAGGAGATGGGCAAGCTCTACGAGCGCATGCGCGCCCTCGTCGAGAAGGCCAACCGCCAGGGCGAGATGAGCTCCGACGAGGAAGAGGAACTCGCTCGCATGCAGAAGAAGTACGATTCGATGCGCAGCCTCAAGGAGCGCAACGTCACGCTCATGCGGATGGCCGCCGAGCACCGCGAGTCCGCTCCGGCTCCGACCGTCAACGTCGGCGTCGCTCGCCAGTCGCAGAAGACCTCGCACTTTGCGCAGACCAACGAGTACCGCGACGCGTTCATGGCCTACCTCAAGGGGCCCCGCTTCGTGGGTGACCTCGAGCGCCGCGCGCTGAGCGAAGGCACCGACGCCGACGGCGGCTACCTGCCGTCGCAGGACTTCTACTCGACCCTCGTGAAGGTGCTCGAGCAGCAGGTGATCTACCGCCGCATCGCGAACGTGATGAGCCTCGGCGCGTTCAAGACGAACATCGCGCTCGAGAGCTCGATCGCGACCGCGTCGTGGGGCGCCGAAGCGGCGGCCATCAGCGAGACGACCCCGCAGTTCGGGCAGCTCGTTCTGCAGCCGCGGCGCCTGAGCGCCATCGTCAAGTCGAGCGTCGAACTCATCGAGGACGCCCCCGCTCGCGGTCCCGGCTTCTCGGTCGAGTCGATCGTCGCCGATCAGCTCGGCCGCGCGTTCGCGCTCGCTGAGGAGAACGCGTTCTCCACGGGCGTCGCCGCGTCGAATCAGCCCGTCGGAATCTTCACCTACACGAGCTCGGGCATCAGCGACGGCAAGACGTGCGCCTCGACGAGCGCCATCACGGCGAACGAGCTGCTCGACTTCGTGTACTCGCTGCCCCGCCAGTACCGCGAGCAGAAGTCGACGTGCATCGTCACGAGCGACGCCGTGCTCGCCCTGATCCGCAAGCTCGCGAGCCCCGGCACGAACACGTTCCTGTCCTACCTGTGGCAGCCGTCGTTCCAGCAGGGCGAGCCGGATCGCCTGTCGGGCATCCCGATCTACGCGACCCAGTACGCGCCGTCCATCGCGGCGGGCGCTCGCGTCGCGGTGATCGGCGACTTCTCGCGCTACCACATTGGCGTGCGATCGGGCATGAGCGTGAAGGTGCTGCGCGAGCTCTACGCGGGCAACGGGCAGATCGGCTTCCAAGCGATCGCTCGCCTCGACGCGGGATGCTCGATCTACAACGCGTTCCGCTACCTCCGCATGGCAGTGTCCTGATCCTCGCCTTCTTCTGCGAGCAGGGGCGAGGTCGTTCGCGACCTCGCCCCTGCCCCCTTCGGAAAGGACTCATATGAAAGTGCGCATGCTTGAATGCCTCGCCGGAATCGACCTGACGCTGAACGCGGGCGATATCGTGGAACTCGCTGATGCGACGGCCGAGCGATACGTCGCGGCGGGCATCGCCGAACACGTGAGCGAGCCGACCGACGAGCCGAAGCGAGAGACCGCCTCGAAGCGATCGACGAGTCGCGCGATCAAGGAGTAACCATGCCGACGATCCTCGACGGCGCGACGTACCTCTCTCACGCGGCAACGTCGCTTCCCGCGACGGAGCCCGTTACGGTCGCCGAGGCGAAGGCGCACTCCAACATCGACCACACGATCGATGACGCGTTGATCGCGGCGCAGTTGATTGCCGCTCGAGAGTATGTCGAGGCGCTTATCAAGTCGCCGCTGATGCAGCGAAGTTTCCGACTCAGGTTGGACCAGTTCCCGATCGGGAATGCGCTGATGCTGCCCGCGTACCCGGTGCAAAGCGTGACCGCGGTGCAGTACGTCGATTCTGCAGGGGCGACGCAGACGCTCGCCAGCGCCGCCTACACGCTCGACACCGACTCGGCGACGGCGCGAGTAACGCTGAACCGCGGCTACAACTGGCCCGGCGTCGGCGTCGAGTACGGCGTGTGGGGCGCGCAAGTGACCTACGTCGCCGGATACGCGCTCGCTGCGGACGTTCCTCAAACGCTGAAGCAGGCGATCCTGTTGGTGTTCGGGCACTGGTACGACAACGCGCGCGAGACCGCAACGGCGGAAAACCTCCGCGAGGCGCCTCACGCGGTCGACGCGCTCTGCAAGACGTTCGTCCGGACGAGGTGGTTCGCGTGAGCCTCCGCGCCGCGACGATGCGATTCGCGCTCACGGTGCAGAATCCCGCGAGCGGCGTTGATGCGACCGGACAGCCGTCGCGTTCCTGGACGGACGGCGCGACGATCCGTGCGGCGATTGAAACGATGCAGGGCAACGAAGGACCGTACGCGGGCGGGCAGCAAGCCGCGTGCTCGCACAAGATCACGATCCGAGCATGGGCGCATGGCGTCACGACCGGATCGCGATTGAAGTTTGATCGCGGAAACGGGGCAGCGGTTCGATACTTCGAGGTCGTGTCGATCACGGATCCGACGGAGATAAAGCACTACCAACTCGTCCTCGCGAAGGAGGTGGTCGCATGAATCGTTTCGCGGCGATGACGAAGCAGGCATACGCGAAAGGGTTGAAGCTCAACCTCGACGCCGTACGCGTGCAGCTGCAAGGCATCGAAGGCATCGATGACACCATCGCGGCGCTGAGTGCGTTGCCGGGAAGGGCGCAGACGAACCTCTATCGTCGCGCGATCAGACCCGGCCTGATGGCGGTGGCGAAGGAAGCGCGCGCGTTGGTGCACAACATTCCGATCCGCAGCGGGCTCGAATCAAGGGAAAGCAAGCGAGACGAAGATGGATCGGTGCGCGACGAAATCGCGCGAGCGATCAAAGTTCGAGTCGGAATCAAGCCGAAGAGAGGCGTATACGGGAACGTCGCGGTTCGATATCCGAAGCGACAGAAGAACATGAACAAGGTGCCGCCGGGGCGCAAGGCGCAGCTCGCGCACCTCATCGAGTTCGGATGGACGCTCAAGGTCGCCTATCGAGGCAAGCCGCGCGCGCAGCCGATCGAAATCGAAGGCTCCGAGTTCATGTCGAGCGCATTCGACCGCGTCGCCCCGCGCGCTCGACGGCTCGTGCAGCAAGCGATCGCGGCGCTCGCGCGAGATCCATCGCTCTCGAAGAAGCAGTTCGCAAAGACGATTGAGGCGGTGATCTGATGGCAGTCCTCGAGCAAGCCATCTACACGCTGATGAACACGAAGGGCGTAACCGACCTCGTGCCGCTCGCGTCGATCACGCCGGACGTTCGCCGCAAAGACGGAACGCTCCCCGCGCTCGTCTATCGCATCGGATACGGCGAGCCGATCAAGACGCTCGCCGGGCCGCACGCCTCGCTCACGCGGACCGACGTGACGATCACGGCATACGCGACTACGCGCCTTGCGTGCCGGAACATCCTCAACGCCTGCGGGGTTGTATTCGACGGGTACAGCGGGGAAACTGCCGGAGTGGTCATCCGCGGCCTGACGCTAGATTCGTTCGAGACGGCATACTTCGAGCCGATCGCGGGCGAGAACCAAGGCGTCTACGCGGCGGCCCTGACGATCCGCGTGATGCACGAGACTCTCTGATGCCGCTCCTCTCGCAAACGACCTACGTGAAGTTCGGCGCGACGTTCGATACGTCGGGCGGTGGGCTCACTGTGGCGCAAGTCGTTTCGTGGTCGTTCAATCCCGCAACGACGCGAAATGAGTTCATCGCCAACGACCTGGACACGACCACGGTATCCCCGAAGCTTGCGACGCTCGACTACGGGACGCTCGAGCTGCAAGTGAATATCGACGGCAACGCAAAGACGCAGACGACCGCGTTGTGGAGTGACTATCAGGGGCAGCGATTGACCTATGCCGTCGCGATCACGTGCCCGGACAATCCGGCCGGAGACCGCTATCAGCAGTTCTCGTTCGACGGCATCCTTCGCGATACGTCACGCGAAGCGGCCGTCGATACGCAGCTCACGCAGACGCTCACGATCCGAGTGATGACGTACATCACGACGAAATACCTCAGCGCGTTGATCTTCGACTGAGGACCTCCATCAGCACCTACACCCAAAAGGGGATACCAACATGGCAGCGAACAGTTCATACAACACGATCATCAAGAAGGGCGCGACGACTCTCGGAGACATCACGGCGATCAGCCTGTCCGGCATCACGAGGACGGAGATCGACGTGACCGCGCTGACCGACACCGCAAAGACCTACCTCATGGGCACCGTGGATTCCGGCACCGTGGAGGTGAGCTTCAACTACGACGACACGCTCGACGACTACATCCCGGCGAGCGCCGAAACGACATCGTCCTCATGGTCGATCGTCTATCAGGTCGGCGCGAGCAAGACGCAGACCGTGTCCTTCAACGCCTTCATCCAGTCCTTCAGCATCGAAGCGGGTGTCGATGCCGCGCTCACGGGAAACCTGACGCTCCGCATCGATGGCGTCGTGACCTTCGCAGCCCCGGCGTAACGAGTTGCGAAACGGCGTCGCAAGCATTACGATGGGGACATGAATACCTCGGCCGCATCGCATGCTTCCAAAGACGCCATCCTCGCACTTGCGCGCAGCACGAGGATCGAGCGCGTCGAGATCGACGGTCTCGACGCGCCGATCTTCGTGCGCGGCCTGTCTGCTCGAGAGCGAGACGCATTCGAGGCGTCCTGCATGGCAGGCAAGGGCAAGGCGCGCGGACTCAACATGGACAACGTGCGAGCGCGCCTGCTCGTGCGTTCCATCTGTGACGCGAATGGTGAGCGGATCTTCGGCGATCACGAAGCCGACGCGCTCGGCAACGTCCCCGCCGCCGTCATCGACCGCCTGTTCACGATCGCGCAGCAGCTCTCGGGACTCAGCCCGACGGACGTGGAAGACCTCGCGGGAAACTGAAAGCGCGCCCGGGGCGGAGATTCGTATTCCGCCTCGCGGCGCAGCTCGGGATGACGGTCGAGGACATGCTTGCAAAGATGAGCTCCGAGGAACTCTCGGAGTGGATCGCGTTCGACCGCCTCGAGCCGATCGGATGGGCGCGAGTCGACCTCGTCGGCGGCTTGCTCTGTTCCTTGATCGCGAATCAGAATCGCAAGCGCGGCTCGAAGGCATTCAAGCCGGGCGACTTCATGCCGTTCCTCGAGCGCGAGACGCTCGACATCAGCGACCCGGACGCACTGATGACGGCCTTCGGCGCGCTCGTGAAGAAGCCGTCGCGTTGATGGAAATGGTTACCACTGGGAAGCAGGGGGCCTACTGATATGGCGACGATCGGAAATCTGTTCGTCAAGATCGGCGCAGATACGAAGCCGATGGAGAAGTCGCTTGCCGAAGCGAAGGGACGCCTCGGGCAATGGGCGGCCTCGATCGGCGGCATCGCGATGGGTGCGGGAGGAATGCTCGCCTCCGTGCTTCCCGGAGACCTCGGCGCAGGAGCCGCTCGCATCATGAGCGGCCTTCAGGGAATCGCGAACGTCGCGCAAGGAGGCTCGAAGTTTGTCGCCATGTTCGGCGACTCCATCGCGCTCCTCGCGAATCCGTTCACTGCCGCGGCACTCGCGGCGACCGCGGCCGGCGTCGCGATCGCTGCCGTCGGGGCGGCGATCGTGATGGCGACGCTGAAGGCGGCCAAACTCGGCGACCAACTCAAGGAAACCGCCGACGAACTCGGAACGACTGCGGAAGGGTTCCAACGCCTGGAATACATCGGCACCGCGGCGGGAGCGGGACCCGAGAAGATCCGCGCGTCGATCACGAAGATGCAGTTCGCGCTCGCGAGTGCGGCGCAGGGAAGCCAAGAGTCGGCCAAGGCATTCGAGCGCCTCGGGCTCGACATCGGCAAACTCAACACGCAAGACGCGACCGCTGCATTCGAGCAAATCATCGGAAAGATCCGCGAGCTTCCGACGCATACCGAGAAGGTCAAGGCGTTGCGAGATATCTTCGGCAAGGGGGGCGCCGGACTCGCTGGTATGGTCAAACTCACCGCGGAAGAGATGGAGCAACTCAACAAAGAAGCGGCGGCCTTCTCCATCAGGGAAGGAAGCGTGCAGGCGCTCGCATCGCTGCAAGACTCCGTCGATACGCTCGGACTCGCGTTCCAGCGACTGCTTGCCGAAGCCGTTGCGCCGTTTGCGCCGTTGCTGCAGAAAGTCACTGATGGTCTGAAGGAACTGCTCTCGCAGAACGCGGACGACTTGTATCAGGCGATGAGTGGTCTCGCGCGATTGACGGCCGCATTCATCGACGGACTACGCCCGGCCTACGAGCTGCTGATGGGCATCCTGAACGTGCTGCAGACGATCAACGGATTCGTCGCGGGCGTCATGCTCGACGTGATCGGAAAGGTGCTCCGCACGATCCTTGGGATCGTCGAAACGATCAACCTGATCCCGGGAATCGAGATCCCGACGGCCGGATTGGAAAGCCTGACGGGACTCGCCGACAAGTTGAAGACCGACGCGTTCAATCGCTCGGCGCAAGACTTCAACGATGCCGGAGATCGCTTCGCCGCGTTCGCGACCTCGTGGCTCGCGAACGCAAAGGGTGAAGCCGGAGAACTCGCCAAGGCGCTCGAAGCGTTCGAGGCGGCTCGCAAGAAGGCTGCTGAAGCACCTGCGGCCGCGGCGGCTCCGGCGCCAGTCATCGATCCGAAGGCGATCGCGAAAGCCGAGGAAGTCGGGAAGATCATCAGCAAGCTGCGTGATGACATTGCCAACGTCGGCGCGTTGCCCGAGCAAATGCTCGAGCGGCAGCTCTCCACGCTCAACGCAACACAAGCGCAGATCGCGGAAGCGATCACGCTGCAGAAGCAGCTCAACGAGGCACAATCCAAAGCCGAGAACGCGAAGCAGATCGCCAAGACGATGGAGGACCTCGCGTCCAAGTACGACCGCCTCGTGCTGAGCGAAGAAACGATGCTCGAGCTCGAGCTTCGACGCCTCGGCGCGACCGAGGCGCAAGTCAAGGCGGCAGAGGATTACGCGCGAGCGATCAAGGATGCGGAGAACGCGAACAAGATCACCGCGCAGCTCGAGGAGATGCGAAAGAAGGTGGACGAGTTCGGCAAGAGCGCGAGCGAACTTGCCGCCGCGCAGCTCGCATCGTTGGGCGCTACGCAGGCGCAGATCGATGAAGCGATCCGTCTGCAAGGCGAACTCGCCGCGATGGAGACCGCGGCGAACAACGCGGCCGAGGTCGAGCGCATCCTCGAAGACGTTGCGCGCGCCGCGGATGACGCCGGGAAATCAGAGATGGAACTGATGCGGCGCCGCCTCGAGGCGCTGAACGCGACCGAAGACCAGATCAGCAAGGCGCTCGGTGCTCTGCGCGATACGCAGGTCGGGAACATGCTTCGCGACCTCGAAGATCAAGCGAAGCGCGCGACCATGAGCGAGCGCGAACTTCTCGAAGAACGCCTCCGAGCGGCCGGGGCGACGGCAGAGGAAATCGCCAAGGGGCTCGCGCTCCAGGACAAGATCGACGCGTCGAAGGAAAAGTCGGCGGCGAAGGAAGACAAAGCCGCCGCGGCGGGACCGGACTCGGTGCAGACCGCGCTCGGGTCGATCAAGCTTCCCGGCATGATGAGTTCGGTGCGCATCGCCGAGCAGCAGCTCGACGTGCAGAGTACCTCGGCGCGCATGCTCGAGCAGATCGCCGGAGCAACCGCAACGACCTCGAGCCTGATGGCGGCGGCTGCAGAACAAGGCGGCAGTCGCAACACGGGAACAATGCTTGAAGACCAGACGCTCTCGGTGCTGAAGCAGATCGAAGCCAATACGCGAGCATTCGCGGGAGTCCTCACCTAATGCCTGCCGTCGTCCTCGACATCAAGAAGATCGGCGCGTCTGCCGGATCAGACGACACCA
>Ga0208085_1000573_pt1 | contig 12229 bp, 10 predicted proteins | sample LakMenEpi21Jun10_FD_150721 | JGI IMG/M metagenome (GOLD analysis project Ga0208085, IMG submission 150721) | Freshwater microbial communities from Lake Mendota, WI - 21JUN2010 deep hole epilimnion (SPAdes) | ecosystem: Environmental > Aquatic > Freshwater > Lentic | place: Lake Mendota, Madison...
GAAGCCGTTTGGGTCGATTTCCCAAGACAACTTCGACCATGAAAACCTAGCGATGACACTCCTGTGCCCTCGCCGAATAGGCAGGGCTCAACTCACCGGGATGCGTCGATCGAGCATTTGCTCCCAGCGATTCGAAGGCTTGGTCGCATCGGCGTTGATTTGCAGTTTCATTGGGTTTACACCGCGAAGACGGGAAGGACGCAAAGAAAAAATCTCCAGGTGGTCATAGCTTGTTCACGATTCGTTTGATTCCATCTTTGATAAGCGGAACGTTCCAGTTGACCAAGAAGCCCAGCCGACACCCTGAGAGCTTCATATAGGTCAGCAATTGGGCCTCATGGATCGGGACCAACGCTTGAACCGACTTATTCTCGATCACGATGCAGTCGGCCACCAGCATGTCGATCCGATAGCCCGCTTCAATGTCGAGCCCCTTGTACTTGACCGGCAACTCGACCTCGCACCGAACCTCGATGCCCCGTGTACCAAGTTCATACGCCAAACATGCCTGATAAGTAGACTCCAACAACCCCGGTCCCAATTCTCGATGAACAGCCAACATAGAATCCACCAATTGCGTCGCAACTAGTTCTATCTCTTCTTTGGACTTACTCATTGGACTCACTCATTCGATGGTCCCTATTCCCACCGCGAAACCACGAAGAATGCAGAGTCGACCACTCACCCTAGCTCCTTGTCTTCCTTCGCCCCCTTCGCGCCCTTTGCGTCTTCGCGGTGAATCCCTCTTCCACTCCTTCTCTTCCTTCTCTTCCTTCTCTTCCTTCTCTTCCTTCTCTTCCTTCTCTTCCTTCTCTTCCTTCTCTTCCTTCGCGCCCTTCGCGTCTTCGCGGTGAATCCCTCTTCCACCCTCTAAAACTTCAACCAAACCCGATCATCTCACTGCGGCTTATGCGGATCACCTACAATCGCAATCCGCAACTCACGCAACTGCTTCTCCGAGACATACGACGGAGCACCCATCATCAAATCCTCAGCCTTCTGATTCATCGGGAACAAAATCACCTCCCGAATGTTCGGCTCGTCAGCAAGTAACATCACGATCCGATCCACACCCGGTGCAGAACCACCGTGCGGCGGCGCTCCATACTTGAACGCCGTAATCATCCCCTTGAACTTCTCATCGACCACCGATCGATCGTAGCCTGCAATCTCAAACGCCTTGTACATGATCTCAGGCTTGTGATTCCGGATCGCACCCGACGACAACTCGATCCCGTTGCAGACGATGTCGTACTGATAAGCCAAAATATCCAGCGGATTCATCGTCTCCAAAGCTTCCATCTCACCCTGCGGCATCGAAAATGGATTGTGACTGAAAATCACTCGCTGCTCGACTTCATCCCACTCGTACATCGGGAAATCAACGATCCAACAGAACTTGAACGCGTTCTGCTCAATCAAGCCCAACTCCGTTCCAACCCGTGTCCGCACCAATCCAGCAAGCTTCGCCGCAGTCGACGGCTTGTCGCAAGCAAAAAACACCCCATCGTTCGGTCCAAGCCCCATCTTGGCCACCAACTGCGCGACGCGCTCAGGTCCGAGATTCTTAGCGATCCCGCCACCCTCGCCACCCTTGAAATTGATGTAAGCCAATCCCGCATAACCCTCATCCCGCGACCACTGATTGGCCGAATCAAAGAAGCTACGCGCTCGTGTTCCAGCCTCAGGAGCAGGAATCGCTCGAACCACCGAACCTGATTCAATCGCTTTCGCGAAAACCGCAAACGAACCATCCTTGAAAATCTCGGTCACATCCGAGATCTCGATCGGATTCCTCAAGTCAGGTTTGTCCGATCCATACTTGAGCATCGAATCCTTATAAGTAATCCTCGGAAAGGGTGGCGGTGTCACGCTGCGCCCCCGAGAAAACTCATCAAATACTCCGGACAACACCGGCTCGATCGCCCCAAAAACATCCTCTTGGGTCACGAAACTCATCTCGAAATCGAGCTGATAGAACTCACCTGGCGATCGATCGGCCCGCGCATCCTCGTCTCGAAAACACGGTGCGATCTGAAAGTACCGATCAAAACCCGCTACCATCAGCAACTGCTTGAACATCTGCGGCGCTTGCGGCAACGCATAAAACTTGCCGTGATGAATCCGCGATGCGACCAAAAAGTCCCGCGCTCCCTCAGGACTCGACGCCGTCAAAATCGGTGTCTGAAACTCCGTAAAGCCCTCGTCGATCATGCGACGCCGCAAACTCGCTATCACCTGACTCCGCAACACAATGTTCGCATGGAGCTTCTCGCGACGAAGATCCAAAAAGCGATTCTTCAACCGCATCTCCTCGGGATACTCCGAGTTGCCAAAAATCGGAAATGGAACCTCCGATGCCTCCGACAACAACGCGACTCCCGTCGCCTTGACCTCAATCTCACCGGTGGGTATCTCCGGATTGACTCGGTCCGCACCCCGGGCTCGAACCTCTCCATCGATGCAAATGACCGACTCGAGCTTGATCCCCTCGACAAGCTTAAAGGCCTGACTGTCTCGGTCGACGACCACCTGGGTTATCCCATAATGATCCCTTAAATCGACAAACAGTAGATTCCCGTGATCCCGTTTGCGATACACCCAGCCCGAAAGCTTGACCGACGATCCAACATGGGCCGAACGCAACTGTCCACACGTATGTGTGCGATAGGCGTGCATTATGAAGTCACTTTCGAAGCGGCACGGGCTGCTTGCTCGCGCTGAGCAAGCCACAAAAGGATCGGAGATGCGATGAAAATCGAACTGAAAGTACCGACCACAATCCCGACCAACAAGCAGAAAGCGAATCCATGAATCCCCTCTCCACCCCAAATGTACATCAACAAAATCGCAATGATCGTCGTCGAGGATGTCAACAACGTTCGACTCAATGTCTGTGTCACCGATGCATTGATCATCTTCTCAGTCAAATTGGGACTCTTGCCCTTGACCTCCCGGATCCGGTCAAACACCACAATCGTGTCGTTGAGCGAATAACCGATGACGGTCAAAATCGCAGCGACAATCGTCAACGACACCTTGAAATCCTCGATCAAAAGGAACCCAAGTGGCCTAAAGAGCCAGTGGCTGATCGCCAACAGACCTATCGTGATCAATACGTCGTGGACCACCGCGACGACCGCCGCGACCCCATAGGAAACTTTGTTAAACCGAAACCAAATGTAAATCGTGATAAACAAAAGACTCAGGAGCAAACCCAGGATCGCCTTCTGCTGCATCTCGCCTGCAACACGACTCTCAATCTTGCTGAACGACTGAAACACAGGCTTGGTCTGAATCGCCGTACGCATCTGATCCAACACAAGACCCGTCGTGGCCGCGTCATAAGGCAACTTGACGTTCCACTCCGAAAAACCAACCTCCGAAGTCCTTGTCCAATTCGCGTCGGTGGCAGGCTCAAGCTCCACTTGCGAGTCGACCAAGTTCCGTCCAGCAGCTTGCGATGCGGCCACCAACGATTCGATGATCTGCGTCGCATTCAAACGAGCCGAAGACGATCCGATCGTATCGAGAAACGTCAATTTCACCGCCGTGGATTCCACAGGTGCATTACTCGGTGCCAAAGGTGCACCGCCGACTGGATCTTGGATCGCCGACTTCATGTCATAAGTCACCAGCTTCGCCCCGGTCTCGCCGTTGAAGCCCTTGAGCAACCGGTCGCGAACTTGCTCCTCGTCCTTGAGCGAGACGTCCAATTTGAAAACCGTATTCTTATCGAACTCACGCATCTCCACATTCGTCAACGTCGTTTGAATAGGCAAACCTCCCTCGTCGACATCGAACGCCTTCTGCGCAATCTCACGCACTCGGTCTGGCTCCATCGTCTTGTCCAACGAGAATACGACCGACGTGCCACCGTTGAAGTCGATATCGAGAAACTGCCGTCCCCTGAGCACCGTTGCAAGCAAACCGATCGCAATCAAACAACCCGAAATCAAATAGGCGATGTTGCGATAGCTCAAAAAGTCGATGTCGGCCAATCCAAAAATCGAACGCTTCGTCGAGTTGACCCAATCGGACATCCCCAACTTCGCAAAACCCCAACGCTCGGCGATCTCAAACAAATTGTGAGCAAAAAACACCGCCGTAAACATGCTGATCGCCAATCCAATGATCAACGTGATCGCAAACCCCTTAACCTGCTCGGTCCCCACATAATAAAGGACCAAGGCGCTGATGAGCGTTGTCAAGTTCGAGTCGAAAATCGTCGTCCAAGCTCGATCGAAGCCGTTGCGAATCGCCATGCGATTCGTCGCATTCTTTTCCTTCTCCTCTCGTATCCGCTCAAACACCAAAACATTGGCGTCGACACTCATCCCCACCGACAAAACCAACCCCGCTAGTCCAGCCAGTGTCAGCGGTTGACGGAAAAGCATCATGCTCGCCAAAATCATCGCCAAATTCAAAACCAAAGCGACCGTCGCGATCAATCCTGAAAAACGATAGTAAGCCAACACGCACAAGATCGTGCTGATCAACCCGAGCAGACTTGCCATGCGACCCTTGGTAATCGCATCGGCACCCATCGTCGCTCCTACCACATTCTCGCTGATCGGTTGCTTGCTAATCGCACCAGGCAACGATCCAGAATTCAATATCTGCACCAAAAACTCTACGTCCTTGAGCGAGAAATTACCCTCGATCTGACCCTCGCTGCGGATCGGACTGTTCAAACTAGGAGCAGATAAGACAATCCCATCGAGCAAAATCGCCATCCGACGCTTGAACCCCGTGTTGACGTCCGGTTGGTTGGCAATCGTCATCTTGAGCATCTTCTCAGCACCAGCCGTCGTCATCACAAACGAAACCTGATATCCACCATTCTTGGCGATCTCAACCTTGGCTCGCGAAAGATCCGATCCGTTGACCTCTACATAAGGAACACTGTTTTTCTGCAGAGCCAACAATACGTCGACGTCCTTGATCTTCTGGCCGTCTAACCAAACCTCAAAGTCGTTGGGACGACCCGTCAAAACAGGATTGAGGATCTCACCGGTCCTGGCATTGCGTATCGTATCCCCAGGCACATAACCCTGAACCTCTCCCGCTCCACCTTCCTGGGCCGTTCGACCAAGGGTCCGCCAAAGACCTACTGTCTCCAACTCTCCACTGGTCTTGTTGGCTAACTTCACCTCGCGACTCAAACGCAAATCCATACTCGGATTCTCAGCCTGAGCCTTGGCCGTCTTGATCAACTCCTCGTGGTCGTTCAAGTTCGCAACAATGCGAAACTGCAAAATACCCGCATTGGTGATCTTGCGCTTGACCTCTTCAATCTCCGCAGGATCCACATCCGCAATGATGATCTCAAGCTTGTCGTCCCCAGCAGGTCGCACCACCGACTCGTTCATCCCCGAAGGATTGATCCGATTGAGGATCGGTGCGATAAAGTCCTTGGCCGTGACCCGATATCCACTGTTACCCACCGTCGTCTGATCGATCTGATAAATCAGATTCGTTCCACCCTTGATGTCCGGACCGAGCTTCAACTGCCCAGTCGCCAACACAATCCCCGTAGCAATAATGGCCAAGAGAATCCAACTAAATGCCATCGCATGGCTGGGCATCTTCAGCCGACTCGAAAAGAACTTGCCCAAGACAAAGGGAACGATCACGGCGAATAAAAACAAGCCGACATCGTAAAAACCCTTCCAGTTATTCGCCGCAACCTGTGCAGCCTCCGCGGCCTCCGCGGCTTGGGCCGAAGTTTGAGCCAAGACAAGGGACCATCCCGTTCCCAAAGATTGCATCGAATCCAACAGATTCAGCGACGCAACCATCGGTTGAATAAACGTTTCCAGCATAGGGTGTATCCTAATCCTTCTTGACGACTCGAATCGTGTCGCGATTAACAGTCATTTTTGCATTGGAATTTTCGTCCAGGCGGATCGTCACGGTGCCCGCCTCGGATTGTGTGCTCACGACCACGCCGTGAACCCCAAATGAGGTCACCACCCGATCGTTTTTCTTGAGACTTGAAATCAGATCCGCTAATTCTCTCTGCTGCCGCTTGTTGGATCGCTGGGATGGCAAAAGCACTCCCACATAAAAAACCAAAAGCATCGCCATCATCAACCAAAGCGGATTGCTAAGTACCTCTTCCCAAAAGGAAACAGGGGCCTTCGACGGCTTTTCAAGACCCGAAACCGCACCCGAGGCCGCCTTCACTTCGCCCGAAATCGTCGAATTGTCCAAGGAATCCTGAGTTTCGGCAAGACATACCGACGCACAAGTCCAATAGGAGATCCACAAGCAAATTTTCCACGTAGCCATGAGGCCTCACGGCCGGGTCGAACACCCAGCCCAAAGGGTACCAGTTCGCAACAAACAAGCAGTGTAAATCCATCGAAAATATGCCACAAGTCCAACCGTGACCCAGACCCAAGTCCCATCCCTAACCAATCCACAACCCAACTCGCCATCTCAAGATACGACCCTACGCCGTTTGGCTCGCAACTGAGGATCCCCCTGACTCTCCTTGAGCTCCTCCCGCAATTCGCTATCGCTCATGAGCAGTCGACGCTCATGGGTCCACCATTGCCAACCAAAATCGATTCCCGCCAACAAAAGCCAACCGAAACCCAAGGTCCAGCCTAACCCCAATAAAAAACTCCAGGCCGCCTCGAAGCCCTGGAGCAACGGCAATTGCCCCCAAGCCGATATCTCACCCATCCGATGCCAGATCCCCCCAAAAACGACCGCCACAACCAAAACGAGACGAAGCACCCCCTGGAAAACCCTAAATAAAGTCTCAGGACCAATCCAATGCCCTCCCCGGGGGACCAGTCGCCCCCAATCCCAACCGAGCCGCTGCGGACTCCAACGAAATCCAGCCTGAGCAAAATGTGCCGCCAACGATACACACACGAAACCCAAAAACATCGGCGCCATCGAGTACATCCCTTGCACCGCACATCGGACCACCCCCCCATGCCAATCCAATCGACTCGAAACCCCTGGTTCCACCGACCGAATCTCCTGAACTAGCATCCCGGTCAAATACGCATAAGCCTGCGGACCGCCCCATTGCAAAAAACCAATCCCCATTAGCCATACCAATGCAACGGACCACTCCTGGCTCCGAGGAAACACTCCCTCTTGATCGATTCGACGACGCTTAAGCTCCGTCGCCGGGTGCTTTTTGGACTCCATCGAATCAGCCATCTGCACGCACCGAACGCTCTTCCCCCGAGGAACTCCACCGCTGCGGCTCGATCAACATGCGCTGTGTCTGATCAATCCAGTCGGCTAACTCATACTGATACACCCATCCCATCGCGCTGAACGATAACACCAATCCCCATACCAACCCCATCGCCTGCAAGGGCCCCCCCACCGCTTGGCGATCCCAAGCATTCAGACTCCTCATGATCCAAACCTTGGCTATCCCAACGGCAATCATCACGACCGCCGCTGGCAAAGCGACGCTCAGGGCGATCGACAATGCATACCCAAAACGAAACGGTAACTCATAAAGCCAATCGGTGGTCTCAAAACTCGTTCCCAGCGGCAGTCGCTCAAAAGTCTCGATCACCAAACGCAATACCCAACGATGACCACCGACGAGAACAAACAAAGCTCCAGATACCCAAACCAAAATCTTCTCGATCTGATTCGATACCCCTTGATCGTCCTGCGCATCGACGAGACCTTGCCCACCCAACTCAGCGAGCATGTTGCCCACGGTCTGAAACGCTCCAAGGAAAAATTGCACACCCAACGCAATCGTTGCACCCAAAATCAACTCCCCAACCAATACCGCCACCCCCGATACGATCGTCTCGGGAACCTGAATCGAAACCTCCAAGGCAACCAGTGGTGTCACCGATAGACTGACCATCGTCAGCAATAACGCTCGGACCAACCACGAAACTCCACGGAACGAAAACGGAGGAAGCGTCGCGAGAATCGGCCCGAGCCGCATCGCAACGCACACGTAACACCATACGAGCCCCTCGAGCCCATGCATGGCGAACCCATTCATGGCGAACCTTTGCCCGAAACGACCGCAGGGATCTCCAAGATCAAGTCCCGCGAATAATCGACCAGCCGCTGTGCCATCCATGGAAGCAGCAGCACCAACGCGAACCCGATGACGATCAACCGCGGAACAATCGCCACCGTCGTATCTTGGATCTGCATGGCCGTTTGCAAGACCCCCAAAAACAACCCGACGACCATCGCGATCAACATCACCGGACCTGCAATCGCCAATACCTCAAAAAGTACCCCTCGCACCAAATCCAATGCATCCTGCGCTATCATGCCTAAGCCCCCCGCTATATCGTCGAGCCGATCGAACCGAAACTATCGAGCAGCATCTGAATGACCAACCGCCATCCATCCACCAACACAAATAGCAAAAGCTTAAACGGTATCGAAACCATCGCCGGGGATAACTGCGACATACCCATCGCAGAAATCACCGCCGCGATCACCAAGTCCAACACCAAAAACGGCAAACAGATCTGAAACCCCATCAAAAACGCCGTCTTGAGCTCGCTGAGCATATACGCCGGCAACAACACCACCATCGGCACACTCTGAAAATCGTCCGGCGGCGCCGATTGCGGTGCATACCTGCTATAAAACAAATGCACATCCTCGTAATTGCCCGCCATCGCTATCTGCCTTGCCATAAACCGATGCACCGGCGCGATGCCACGCTCCCAAGCCTCGTCGGCTCGCATCGTACTCTCTGCAGCCGTATAAGGCACAATCGCATCGTCATAGACCTGCTTCCAAACCGGACTCATCACAAACAACGTGATGAATAGCGATATGCCACTGAGCACCTGCGCCGGTGGCAACTGCTGATTCCCCAAAGCTTGCTTCAATATCCCCAAAACAATCACCACCCGCACATAACAGGTCGTCATCAACAACGCCGCTGGCGCTGCGCTGAGCAAAGTCAACAAAAGCAACGTCTGGACCGATTGCGCTAATCCCTTCGGTCCCACCCACTGCTCGAGCCCCTCCAACCATCCCCCCACGTTCGGCTTGCTCGAACTCTGCGATAACCGATCCAGTGTCTCAGGTAAAATCGGCTGCGCTGTCGGCTTGACCACCTCGGGCTCTCGCGTCGATGCCGACCTCTGAGAAAGCGACCTACCAAGTCGTGTCTCCCCAGCACCAACTCCCCCAACTCCAACTTCCTGCGCCCTGACCGACGCTCCACCCAAAACCACTACACACAACAAAAACAAACACGCCCTAGCGAACATGGTCGCTGCCATGCGGCTATCGCTCGTTCCCTCGCTTTGCCATCGTCGAATCCAATTCATCCATTGGATGTACAGGATCCACCCCCGCCAATGCAAGACAGCCTGCCACCCCAACACCCGACAGGCCATACAAGAGTCCATGCAACGGTATCAAAAACCGACCACCCGTCTCATACAAAACCAAGGTCGTCCATGCATCGGCCAAAAAGATGCTAGCTAAAAGGATCCCCCTCGGCCGACTCTGACGCCACACGAAGACCCACCCAAGAAACGCCATGATCTTCCATAACACATGATCGATCCGCCATGGCCCCCAATGCGATATCAATCGCATCGCGCCGAGCTTGGGCAACTCCCAAAAATGCTCACCAACCCAATGCTGTGTCTCGATCATCGCTAAATCCGCCAACGCGACCTCACGCTCGACGGCCGTCCATCCCAAAACACCCTCTTCGCGATCCAACTTCCGCTGCATCGCTTGCTCGGCCTGGGAATGCCAGTTGCCCCAATCGGCCAACGCCTCATCGCTATATCCCCCCCGAAGACTCGCCGCCCCCTGCGCTCCCATCGGCATCCAACGCCCCGTAACCTCGCAGTTGCGAACCCACCAACCCCCCGACACCAAACACACGACCAACACAAACAAAACCGCTGAAAAACCACCTCGCTGCACCCAACCCCCAGACCGATCTCGACCGGCCAAAAATATCCCTCCTGCAAGCACCGGCAACCAAAAAATAAACAACGAGCGAAACAACAACATCAACCCAAAAAATACTCCCCCAAACATCAACCAACGCAACGCTGCATTCCTCGATCCCCCCGGCGATGATCCACCCGACGATGATCCCCCCAACTCCGCCCACCGCATCAAACCCCATACCATCCCCATGAGCGCAAGCAGCGCCCAAGGCTCCGTAAGAAAATCCTCCACATACGTCTTGATCGTCCGATCCAAACACGCAACCCCCAACGCGATCATCGCCGCTATCGCCGGCAAGAAAACCGAACCCTTCCTCGGACTCCAATGCCAAGCGAATCCAACGGCCATCCAACCCGCAATGCTCAAGGCCACCACCGATAAACTTCGTACCGTGGCAAACGCCATCGGTCCCCGAGGCACACACCGATACACCCATCGGATCAACCAAGGCAGGGCAGGGGGCCGCGACGTCGTTGGCCCCTCCCAATCGCGCCTCGACAATTGGCTATACTCGGCCACCCGGCGTGACTCCCGATACACCGATTGCCACTGCGGATCCTCCCAAGCAAATTGATAACCAGCACCCACCGAAAGACTGTAAGCGATCGACTCGTAGTCCGGTCCATCCCCATGCGGCAACGGTGGATCATAAAAACCATCAAAGCGATATAGCCAATATCCGTTGACCAACAACAAGACCAACGCAGCAAGGACAAACCAACCCCAGCGAGCACCAAAACCCGTGCCAAAGCTTGCCGCCGAACGATCTGCTGATGCCGCCAAAACCACCTCGCTCGATCAGTACCGACCCCGAAGACTGTTGCCACCTGCTACCCCAGGTACAATCACCCCAGCACCTCCAACCCCAGCACCTGATCCATTGGCCATACCAGCCGGAACACTCCCCCCAATAGCTGCCCCACCTGTCGCCATACCCCCAGCAGCCACTCCACCCGGAACTACACCACCGGGTACCAACTGCGTCGATGCCGATCCGCGATACTCGACAACCAAGATCGCATCCTGCTTCTGAAACGATAAATCCGGTAGCATCCGATTGATCCCAAAGAGCCCGCCCGCCCCTCCCGTAAGCAACGTGCTCTGCGCGTTGACCACCGGCGGAGCAATCACCCCACAAGACAAAATCAATAAATGATCCGTCGGCCACTTGAACCGCTCGGCCATCTGCCAAGTCATCATCTGCGGAACCTCTACCTGATAGGCCCCCCCAGCACCGGGAACCTCCAACGCAACGGCATTCATCTTCTCGACTTGATCCACCTGGCACTTGAGCATCATATCCATCGTGCTCCCATCCAAACTCAGCAAGGGACTAAACACCATCCGATACCCCTCTTGAATCTCTCCGTAAGCCGGACTCAATGGAGGCCATGCAGAAGTCGTGTTCGGAGCATACTCCCGTAGATAATTCCTCGGACGCATCTGCTCGATGACCTGCGTCTGACCCTGCACCAACCGCAAATCCACCGACTGCAACTCGCGCACATCCTGCCGCTGACGCAACTGCGCCATGACGATCGCACCATTCTCCTTAGGCATCAACCAAGCCGATACGCCGGGGGATCGTGCCGCCGCCGATCGCATCAACGGCAAAGCCTTCGATCGCCAATTCGGATTCCCAATCGTGATGAGCCGAAGACTGTACACCTGTGGCTCATTGATCCCATTGACGAAGCGCTCATAAACCTGCGCAACGACCTTCTGCATCCCCGCATTGTGATACACACGCAACGTCGATCGATCCGCCGTGAGAACTCCCACCGGCTCCTGGAACCACAAATCGCTTCCCGTCTCGCGAATAATCCAATCGATCACCGCTTGCTGCGGTCGATCCACTCCCTTCAATGCCAATGTATAAGGCTTCAAGTCATACTCAGCCCAATACTGCCCAGCATCGCTAGGCAACTCCAATCGCTCATGTACCTTGACCCCAAGCGGATTTCCTAACCCACCAGCCCGAGCTCCACCTGGCTGGGCTCCCACAGGCTGGGCTCCCACAGGCTGGGCTCCCACAGGCTGGGCTCCACTAGCCTGGGCTCCCACAGGCTGGGCTCCACCCGAAGATAACCCCTCAATGCTCGGGACACTCGGGATGCTCGGAAGACCCGGGACAACCTCGCCACCCCCCGGATTCGAAAGACCCGGCGGATTCGAAAGTCCCGGCGGGTTCGAAAGTCCCGGCGGATTCGAAAGTCCCGGCGGATTCGAAAGTCCCGACGGCTGGCCAACAGGTCCCACCGGCAGACCACTTTGCCCAAAC
>Ga0208085_1000580_pt1 | contig 12153 bp, 15 predicted proteins | sample LakMenEpi21Jun10_FD_150721 | JGI IMG/M metagenome (GOLD analysis project Ga0208085, IMG submission 150721) | Freshwater microbial communities from Lake Mendota, WI - 21JUN2010 deep hole epilimnion (SPAdes) | ecosystem: Environmental > Aquatic > Freshwater > Lentic | place: Lake Mendota, Madison...
ATTGACAGTTCACCAACTCCTAAAACAATTTCTGTTTTTGGCACTGCTCAAATTAGTACAGCGCAAAGTAAATATGGTGGCAGTAGTCTTTATTTTGATGGCACAAACAATTGTTTTATAGGTACACCAGTAGATAGCATTTATACTCTAGGGTCAGATAATTTCACTTTAGAGATGTGGGTGTATCCTTACTCCACTTCCCCTAACGGGATCATGGCTTGGAATGCCAACGCGACAATGCCTAGCCTAGCAACACTTAATCCTGTGTATTCTAACTTTGGTGGTACTTTTTCTTTCTGGAGACAAAACGCAACTGTAACAGGATTGCAGCAATTAACTATTAATACATGGCAACATCACGCCTTAGTTAGAAGTGGCAATAACTTTAAATGGTTTTTAAACGGTACATTAACCGTCAGTTTTAGCTCAACTGAAAGCTTCACAGGTGAAAGAATTGTGATAGGTACAAATGGTGTAAATGGTTATTTAGCATTTGCTCAATTCTATTTATCTCACCTGCGGTTAACAAAAGCGGTCAGATACACAGGTAATTTTAACCCCGAAACTGACACTTACTTGAATGTTTAGTTATGAAATTCAACAACTACTATCTGATTTATTCAAAAAACCATAGCTCGGTTCGCGCAGGTATACAAATATGGCAATTTTAGAATTACCTCCCGTTAAATGGGAGTTAACTAAGGTTAAAAAAATAGAAAGTAACGGAGACGGGTTAGGTGATGGATATACCTTAACCGGAAGTGTCCCCTTCTCAGGCAGAGATACTTTTAACATTACGATACCGGGATTAACCACTGTAAAATTTAATGAGATTTGGGCGATAATTAAGGATTTTGCGGGCTACAAAACCTTTGGATGGCGAGAATTTTCTTGGCAAGATTACAAAACTTATGTTTTTGATGGTGAGCCGCAAGTTATTCCTCAAGGTTTGGATTGTTGGGAATTAAGGCTAATTTTAAAGGAAACGAGTCCGAGTCCGTCGGAGTTTATCGGAGTTATTCGTATGACTTGCGATAACGCATTCACTCTTTTCCTAAATGGTGTGGAAGTAGGAAGTGGGAGTAATTGGTATGTTGCCAATGTTTTTTCTGTGGATTTTTTGTATGAGAATCAGATAGCTGTTGCTTGCCGTGATTTTGGGGTTATTTCTGGACTGTTGGGCGACATATCGGTTAACGGAAGTAGAATTAATACCGACTCTAGTTGGAAATATTCTCTTACAGAGCAAACTGGATGGAAAGAATTAGGTTTTAATGAAAGTTCGTGGACTAATGCCACGGAAGTATCGAATTACCAAGGGGGAAGGTGGCCTACTATAGCTAACATGGATGGGACAACAGCTAAGTGGATATGGTCTTCAAGTGAATCAGACGACCTCGTTTATTTCAGAAAAAAATTAATATTTTAGGGTTTAAATAATTTATGACTAATTTAGCAAAAGAATTACAATCTTTGGATGTAGAAAGTCCTATAGACTTAATTACAGTTACAGCAAACTCCCAGATTTTAAGATTTTGTAATTTATCTACGGTTAACTTCCAAGGCTTGACTTATTTAGCTAGACCTTGCGAAATATCTTGGCTGGGGCAATCAGGAGAGGGTACAGAATTAAGTAGTAAATTAAATGTGTCGGATATTGATGGAGTAGTTGGAATATTAATTGACAATTACGAAGAAGATGTAATTGGTGCATCCGTTAACGTTAAAAGAACTTTAAAAATGTTTTTGGATGGGGAAAGTTCAGAAGATCCTACACAGTTTGTAGAGTTTAGCTTAAGAATAAACAGTTGGACTGGGCAATATGGCATAGGGTTTGAATTTAATTTAATCCCACTAGCTTCACTAGAGAGAAGAAAAATTCCTGGAAGAACTTACTTAAGGCGTTGTGGCTGGGAGTTTAGGGACTCTAACTGTGCAGCCACAACTGCGCTAAACTTTGATATCTTTGGCAATGCTACAACTTTAGTTAATAGCGTTTGCGGTAAAGATTTAGATAGTTGCGGAAGATACCAAAACTTATTAAGGTATGGTGGTTTTCCAGGTATTGTTAGGAATAATTAAATTTATTTACTTAATTAATTCCTTAATTTCACTAGGAATAATAAATTGTGAGATTCCCCAATATTTAACAACTGCATTTACTACTATAGTAGCTGTAATGTTAATCATAATAATTATTATGATTATTGTTTTTTTACCTCCTGGGATGTTGTTAAAAAACCGAGCTAATGATGCTAGTTTTTGGATTTCGTCTCTATTTTCTGTGAATTTCTCCCACTCCTCATCGTCATTACTTTGGCGCACTTCTAATTTATTTAGTCTAGCCATGAGGCTATCCTGGTCTATAAAAATATCCCTTTCTAATTGGGAATATTTAGCCAAGGCTTGCTTTGATAAAATTTCTACTTCTACCACGCTAGTGTTTTGGGGTTTTTCCCCACTTACGCTAGGATTTAGTGCGAGGATTAAAGCCTTAAGATCATTCCTCTCGTTACTTAAAGCTAATGCAGAAGGGAGGTAATTTAATATATTGAAAAGCCTTTCTTCGTTAGCAATAACTTCCGTTATGTCTGTCGCTACGTTTAAGATTCCCCACTCAAATTTTTTACTTACCACCATTAAAACTTGGGTTTTCGGATACCTTTCTTGCCTATAAATCCATTTATCCTCAGTTCCGACGGGTGTGTTAATCAAAACCTTCATCCTTTGCGGTAGACCCTCGCATCCAACTTCGCAATCAATTGATTGTCCGTTAAGAGTTTTTTCCGAGGCAAATTTTTTTAATCCTGGGCTAACGGCAATATATCTTAAATCCAAGCTTATTGCAGAGACATATCCAGGCATCAATTCTATGATCTCCAAAAACTTAAAGTCATCCATTAGAGTAAATGTAAATGAGTATAATTCTTTACATTATAGCAAAGTATTTTTACTTACTTAATTTACGTAATACAGCGCGCCGCAATGGTAGATTAAAAAACGTCAAGAGAAATCCTTATTAAAAGAAAAATCCTTTGACACCATTCACCTGACTCTGCGTTTTAAGATTTTTTTGCGATCGCGTATCTGTTATGATGGGATGGCGCAGAGAAGAAGTCTTAGTTAATAGCATATTTCCTTAATTTATTTGGAATAATAATATTTTTTGGCGCGGGTCTAGGTTTAGTTATTTTTCTCTTCATCCTACTTCTGCCACCATTATCAAATTTTAAATCTGTGGGACAATATAAATTTACTCCCATAAATTAAAAAAATATGGGAGCGGTAATTTTACCCTATTATAAAACTTTGTATTGGCGCAACCTCTGAAGAGGTTTTGTGTTCTGGAATCAATTTCCGCTCGATCTTGAAACCTTCTAATTCAAGAGTCGTGCAAATTCTTTCCATTACTTGTCGCCTGTCCATCCCAACAGGCGACTGTATCCACAGAATCTCATCGCAGGGCATTCCGATCACCCCGAAAGCTTTTTCTCTAAGATCTTTCTGTACAGATATTTTTAATTCTGCACTAGTAGAGAACTCCATCCAAAACATATTGGTATCTTCTGAAGCCCAGACTAAAACATCGTAACTTGGTTTTATCCCAGAAAAATCAAACATTTTTTACTATCCCTTGTTTTTAATTACACGAAACTCGCCGCTGATGTGATTGTATTCAAGTTCTTCATCGTTTTCTAACGGATGTATTTCCTTAATTAATTCCGTTATTGTGTCCCAAGCTTTATCTTTTTCTTTTAATAGTTCAACGTGGGCGGAAACTGCGGCTTTAATTAAACCTTCTAACCCTATATTGCCTAGCATTAAAGAACTCTCAAAAACTCTTTTAGCACAGTCCTGATCCTTGCTAAAAATAAAAACTTTTTCGCCATTTGGTTTAATTTTAATTTCCATTTTATTTTCCTTTGTTCTAGTTTTATTTGCTCAATCTCTTTTTCCGCGTCCAATATCTCTTCTAATTTACTTTTTAATAAGGAAGAAGCGGCATTGGTAGCTGCGTCAAACAACTCTTGACTTGTGGCTTTGTAGGCATCTACACTAACCCAATCATTGTAGACAAAAGATGGGTACTCCATGTTTCTAATTTGTACCCAAAAACGAGACTGTGTTCCGTTATTGTGGTAATGGACGCTGACGCAAACGAGCTTTCCCCTGTATGAAATATCTTCCAGTTTGCGAATAGCCATTGACGAAAGGAATGATTGGTGATCACTCCACTCCCATCCGCTATCTATCAACGCCGGACAGCGATCTTGATAAAACTCTAATTCCGACTGAGATGGTTGCATTTTTTTATTTTCCTTTATTACTATTCCAACATAAATAAGCCAAAAGTGCCGACTCTTCCTCATCTGCTGTAGCAGAAGGATTAAATTTAAAGTAAGGAAAAAGCTTATTAGCTCTCGCTTCACTTAACTTTTTAAGAGCCTTATCTTTATCCTTACCGTTAAAAGTCCCTAAATTTTTTACAGATACGCCCATTAAATCTTTCCACTCAGTTGGCGGAGTTGAGTTAATTTCTCCAACTCCCAACACTTCTAATATTAAGACTAATCCTATGGCATTAGCACCAAAGTTAAATGCGCTATTTCTGCCCTGGTTATAAGAGTTAACCCTCTCAATAAGGGCGGTCACTTCCGAGAAATCTTTAATTAATCCCCGAAGTTCTTCAGCAATAGTTCTAGCGTTAATTATTTTAAATCCCCACAAAACCCTAATATGATTCTTGAAAGAAATAACCTTAATTAATACTCCCTCGGAATTAATTATAGAAATTGCGCCGCTTTGTCCTGGGTCAATTCCTAGGAAATACTTGTACATTTTTTCTTTCTCCCGCGTTTCCTTACTTCTTTTTGTATTGCGCTTTGTACCGTTTGGCGTTTTCTTATTGTCGTAATTTGGCTAAGGTCTTGTATTAGTGAAGATTGTGCGCCCAAGTTAAATGCCTTGTCTCTTAATTCCAAAGGAACTAAGTAATGGGGTACGACACAATCTTCAAAGTCATCCTTTTTGCTAAGTCCTAGTTTTTTTGCAAAATCATGCAATTCTTCCAGCGTGTAAGCTACCATCTGGCAGACTTCTCTATCCTTTTCTCCCAATCTTATTAATTTGTACGGAAGATTTAAAAACACTGTCATTTTTTACCCTATCCTTATTTAAGAAACCCCCTAACTTAATTTTATTTTTTAAGTTAGGGTGCGAATTATGCGGAAATTCTTATGGCGTACCGTTCAACTTCATCGTTGAAGCCTTGTCCCTGGATATCTTCAAAAAACTCGCGGATAATACGTTTTATGATGGGATTATTTACGGGATAGACTCCCCCATCAAAAGCGTTTAACCCTAATCCTAAGCCTATTGCGCCAAGCCTTCCTTGGTTGGGAGATAAGCCCAGTGTTTTTAATTCCCCCACTACATAAGCATTTAAACTACTTCTGCTTATTTGTCCTGGATACCCCATACTTATAGCTAAACTAGAAGCGTCTAATTTTTCTTTGCTAGGTCTGCCAAACGTTCCATTAAATAATGTAAAGTTGAAATAACTCTGGACTATGGATTGAGTTAATTTTTCTTCAGATGGATATCTGGCATCTTCCTTTTGAATGGGAAATAAACCTTTAGAAAGTGGGACAAATCCCCACTTTTTAAAGGTTTTAAATACGTAAGTATTTAAAGCATTCTCGTTAGTTTGGGAAATGTTTAGCCCCAATTCGTCGGCCATTACTATTGGACGCGACAGGTTGATCCCGTTGGACTTGATTGGTTTTGTGGTCATAATCGCTAAGTTAATTTCTTTCCTCATCCTACTTGACAACGGTAGGGATGTCAAGTAGTTTTTGTAAATAAAAATAGTTGCCTAACGACGGTAGAGTGTGCTAGGGTAAATTTACACAAAACATTTTTAAAAATATGCAGCAGTACATATCTCTTCATAACCACACCCGCAGAGGCTCAAACTTTGATGGTGACATAGACGTTAAGAGATTAGTTGAGTTTAGTAAGGTACAGGGCTTACCCGCAGCTTGCATTACCGATCATGGGAGTATGTCTGCGGCTTTTGAGCTATTTAAGGAGTGCCGAAAAGAGGGGATTAAGCACCTGATAGGCTGCGAGTTATACGTAATGGAAGAGGGTGGGGAAAAAACCGCCAACGGAAAAGACTATTACCACTTAACCGCTATTGCAATTAACCTAGAGGGTTACAAAAACTTATGCCGTTTAAGCACGATAGCCAGTTTAGAGCAAGTACGCGGGAAGGCTAAAAAGCCTTGTGTTACTAATGCTCAAATTTTCTCCCATAATGCTGGGTTGATAATTTTAAGTGGCTGCATTAGCTCCGAGCTAAACCAAAGCCTTAGCGCGGGAGATGAGCTTAGGGCTAAGAAGTGGATCATTAAATACCGCGCCGTCTTTAAGGACAGGCTTTATCTAGAATTGCACTGCCACTACGGCATAAGGAAAAGTTGGCCAAGTCATACTCAAAAAATTGTCGAGTTAGGTAAAAAATTAAATGTTGCGAGAATCATTACCAATGACGCGCACTTTTTAGGTAAGGAAGATTGGTTTAGTCAAACACTCGCGTTAAGTATAGGCATGAAGGGTAATGCCACTTTAGGATCGGAAAGGCTTAATAACTTCGAGTACACCGGTGAGGAGTATGTAAAAACGAGGGAAGAAATTTTCCAACACTTCTATGACAATTCTGGGTTATCGTCAGAGGAGATTAACGTAGCCCTAGATAATACCCTAAAAATCGCGGATAAGTTTGAGGATTACAGCTTATTTAACGTTGTTAAGCCAATTAAATTTTCTCCCAATGCCGAGGCAATATTTAAGCAAAAGTGCGCCGACGGGATGTTTAACCGTTACCCTCCCGAAGCTTTAAGCCCTGAGTTATGGGAACGACTAGACTATGAAATGAGAGTAATCTCAGAAATGGGTTTCGCAGATTATTTTTTAATCGTGGAAGATTTTTGTAGTTTTGTGAGGGGAATTGGCCATAAAGTTGGGAAAGGCCGGGGTTCTGCGGCTGGGTCAATCGTGGCTTACTGTTTAAAAATTACTGATATTGACCCAATCAAACACGGGCTAATGTTCGAGCGATTCCTCAATCCTGGGCGAAAAGCAATGCCCGACATTGATACAGATATGAACGGCGAAGGGAAGGATGCCGTAGTGGAACATTTAAGGGAAAGATGGGGTCGGTACAATGTTGCAGCCGTCGGTACAGTCACTAAAAGTGCGGCTGGCAGTGCCTTAGCAGATTCCTTCAGGACACACAACTTAAGTTGGCGTAAGGCTACGGAAATATCCAAGAGGTATTTCAAAACTATTAGGGGCGTTCCTCCAAAAATTAGTAAATTATTAGTGGATGAGGGTGGGGAATTTTATAAATTTTTCCACTCCGATGAATTATCAGAAGAGGAAAGAATAGCCATAACTCATGCAGCACAATTTATAGAGGGACGGGAAAGACAAAGCGGAGTTCATGCGGGCGGAATTTGTATTTCGGAAGAATTACAGGATTACGTTCCCCTAGTCTGGGACGGCGGCGAGGAAAAAATTACCACCGTTTACGATAAAGACGAACTTGAGGAAATGGGCGTTATTAAATTTGACGTTCTAGGACTTACAGGTTTATCCCAAGAATTAGAAATAGAGGCATTACTTAAAGAAAGTAATTGTACAATTCCTGTAATTAATGAGTTAGGGAATTATCCCGAAGTTTACGCCATGTTAAAACAGGGGGATACTTTTGGCGTATTCCAGATGGAGGGTAAAGTTCCTTCAAATTTATTGCGAGAAATAGGGGCAAATAACTTTGAAGACTTATCGGCGGTAAACGCTCTAAATCGTCCAGGATGTTTAGACAGTGGCAGCGATAGGGTTTATGTCAGAAACAGGGTTTTGGGTACTCCAAAGGTTCACCCCATCGTAGATGAAGTGCTTAAAGATACTTTTGGGATTATGCTTTACCAAGAGGAAATTATGCTTATGGCTCAAAAACTTTCAGGGTATTCTTTAGCTGAAGCTGATGATTTACGGAAAATAATTGGGAAGAAAAAAATTAAGGATATGCCCGCGCAAGAGGAAAAATTTGTGGGGGGCGCAATTACTCATAGCGGGGTAAGTGAAGAATTAGCATTAGCTTTATGGTCAGAAGTTAAAGCTTCGGCTGAGTACAGTTTTAATAAATCCCACACTTATGCTTATGGGTATCAAGCCTTAATTAGTGCATTTTATAAGGTTTATGCACCGAGGGAATTTTGGGCAGCCGGAATTACCGTGTCCTCAAAATCATTTGAGAAGTCAGCAGAGTGGATTAAAAATACAAAACGCCACTTTAATATAATCCTCCCTAAAATGTGGGCAGAATTAAGGGTTAAATGTTTCCTAACTCCAGAGGGAATTAATTTAGGTTTAGCTAATATTAAGGGACTGGGCGTAAGCGTTGCGGAGGAAATAGTTAAGAATTACCCTTATAGTGGCGTTGTGGATTTTTGCCTAAGAAGTGGTGGTGATAAAGGTGTAGTAATTAGCTTAAATAATTTAGGGTTTTTTGGGGATGAAATTTTTCCAGAAGAAAGTTTAGTGGTTTTATTTAAAGCCTTAAGTTATTTTAAGGGAACACTAAAACGTCGGGCATTAAAAAACGGGGGAGAGGGGGAAGTAACTTTAAACGTAGAAGAATTTAAAACTTACCTTGTGAGTAAGGATTTTAATTTTCCCCAACCTACTTTAAGGACTACGGAAAAAATAGTAGAAGTGGAGAAGGATCTGATCGGGACGGTCGTAAGCGTCAACCCGTTCCAAAACTTAAATTTAAACTTACCCCAAAGTGAATGGGTAACGGGAATTGTCACGAATTACAAGCCCTTTACGACAAGAAATGGCGACTTAATGGTATTTCTCATGGTTAATGATGAAAATGGGGAAAGTCATGACATTACTGTGTTTAACGAAGAATTAACCAAGTTTAATACCCTAATCCAAACTTCAGTATTGGAATATAAACCTTTAGCTTTTAACGTAACTAAGGGTGAATATAACGGTAAGGTCAGTAATACTTGCAAAGCAGTCCTAAGCTTAAATGAAGTTAAAAAGTGCTTAGATGAATTAAATTTAATAGTAGCCTTTGAGGGGGAATATGGCGATCGCATAGCGTCAGGCAAAATCATCCAAAATAAAGTTCTCACAAACAAACAGACGGGAGGGACTGACCATTTCCTTAGAATTATGCAAAAAACAGGGTGTGTTTTGGAGGTATTTTTGCGTGACGGCACTCAGGGGAAAGAATTTTTAACATCATGTTTGACGGCGGGAATAACCGTAAATTTAAGTGACGGTGATAGGCCAAAAATCATAGAAATGACAATTTTAGGATATGAGTTCGCGCCACGTCAGGTAAATATGTGGGAATATCCCCAAACTGCGCCGGCAGGTTTTTGGTAAACTAAAAGCGTCAGGCAAATTACACTAAATCCTCCAAATCTTTATACAGTAAGGTTTTGGAGGATTTTAAAATATGTAAAGTTATATGAAGCGTCAGTCAAAATCCTTATAGTAAAGAAAACTGTCTGACCCCATTGCATGACGCTCTGCGTTTTAAGATTTTTACCATTTTGCGATCGCGCTCAAATATAAAAACGGGCAAAAGCCTCTAAAATGCCGATACCCATTACCCATTGAAACAGATAATTATGGAGATTGTCCATCTGGTAAGCTGATCCGCAACATGGAGAATAGCATTTAAGCAAAACTAAAGCCGCAATTCAAATGTCGGATCATCTACAGATTTTCTGCTATAGTCTATAGTTTAGATATATCTAGTGGAGTTAATCCCAAATGTCCCGACCGAGTGAAGATAGAGTTAAGATCCAGTGTCGTCTGCCCAGAGACAAGAAAGCACACTGGGACGAGTTGCTGATAGATGGCGGCTTTTTCTTTCGGCAAAAAGCCGCCATTTATCCTATGTATGGGGAATTTCTAGAAGCACTGCTAGATGGTGATCCTAGGGCGTTATTGGTTATCCTGAAAATATTTTCTAAAACCACTTGACAAATTGGAATAAGTCTACTAGACTCTAAATATAGAGTGAAACAAATTACAGGACATTAATCATGAGATTACTAAACAAAACGGTTCAAAGCTTTGAGTCTGCTAACAATCTAATTACTCAATTAAATAAAGCGATTAACACTTCCTATATCCCAACTGGAGATAACGTAAATGAAGTTGTTAACAATTTCTTAAAAATCCAATTAGGTAGATCATTTAATCCATACATGAGTATACGGGCTGATTTAACCCTGACCTTCAATGAAGGGGTTATGATGATCAGCTATACATCTACAAGTGGAACATCAGTTCTAGTAGAGTATAAGTTTGATGACTCAATGCAAGTAAAAGAAATCCAGATTAATGTCTGGATACCAGATGGTAGAGCTATGTCTGGAAGGACTCATTATGAGTCCTTAACCCGCGAGTTCTATAGAAACGACTTCTATGATGTAGATTGGACTGCTAAATCAGTCCAATTACTTCTACCGCTTGACCTACCGTCATTAAATAATGACGACTGGTCAATAAATGATAATGTACCCAATTGGGTACATGAAGAGATCAGCAATTATAATGCTGTATGGGATGGAAGATATCTTGAGTTACTGGAACTTGGTTATGTTCCAGTTAATAATCCAATAGGATTCAAATTAGTATTTCACAATCCCACTCAGTATTATCAATACATTGTAGTTATCGAAAAACTACATGAAATAGATAATAACTACTATTTACTTGAAGATGTAAATAGTAAGCTACGAAATGAAGGTGTTAGTTACTTGAGATTGATCGAAATGATTAAATCTGCTGTTGATAAACAATCACGCAAGGTTGAAGTTATTGACTACGAATACGATGAAAATGTATATGATGACGGACACGAAAGAGTTAGTAATAATTTACCCGAAGGCTTTGCTGGCTGTTGATTTAGACGAAGCATAAAGTCGAAACAGGGTTAGCAACCCTGTCTGCATGAGGTTAGTGACCTATGCACTGATGAGACAAACTAGGGGGAAGCTTCAAAGAAGTTAGAACCTACCAGTGGCAACACTGCCACCAAGACAATAAAAATTCCCTACTTTAAGGGCAAGTATTCTGATTGGGCAGAATATGTAGATTCTCTCCCATTTGATAAGTAGTTCCTTGACCTAAGCAAGTCATTAAACTGCTGTTGTAAATAGTTAGCAGGGAAACAATGCAAACAACAATGACAGTGGGTGAATACACTTATCACCTATCCGAATTAGAAAGCCGTAGGGTAAAACCGGGCTGGCAACCTTTTACCGTTTAACCCACCTGATGACTAACGGTATTGGTATTTTATGGGGCGTTATCCAGTCGCCCCTAATAATTTCCCCACTCTACCCCGTGGGGAGTCCCCACCATACAACACTCCAGTTTGGGGTTGGCCGCCAAGACTGGAAAGAGTGGGAGGGTTTAGAGTTCCAAGCCACAACTTTATATGAAGCTTGGAACGGCAAAATACAAGCTGTAGCTGTCAAACTTCCTGATCATATTCCCTGCGCTAACAAATATCCTCACATATCTGTTAGTTGGTGTAAAGGCATAAAGCCCTATGAATCGAACCTGATGCTGTCATCTAAGTTTGACTACAGACTGTTCAAGCAATCTGTAAAGATGAAAATAGAGTTTTTAGAGTGGATAGAATAAAGCGTCTACAAGGAATAAAATACGCATGAAAAACATTTTTGTTGAAGATTTAGGAAATGGTGTGATATTGGAAATGGCTGCAATCCCCGGTGGCACTTTTATCATGGGTTCACCACCAGAGGAATTGGGACACCAAAAATATGAAAGTCCCCAACATTCTGTCACAGTCCAACCCTTCTTTATGGGTAAATACCAAGTCACTCAAGCACAATGGCGATTTGTAGCTCAGTTAGCCCAAGTGAACCGTGAGTTAGAGCAAGACCCATCTAACTTTAAAGGTGATAATCGCCCTGTTGAGCAAGTGTCTTGGTATGATGCAGTGGAGTTTTGCGATCGCCTCTCAAATCATACTAAAGAACAATATCGCCTCCCCAGTGAAGCTGAATGGGAATATACTTGTCG
>Ga0208085_1000581_pt1 | contig 12150 bp, 10 predicted proteins | sample LakMenEpi21Jun10_FD_150721 | JGI IMG/M metagenome (GOLD analysis project Ga0208085, IMG submission 150721) | Freshwater microbial communities from Lake Mendota, WI - 21JUN2010 deep hole epilimnion (SPAdes) | ecosystem: Environmental > Aquatic > Freshwater > Lentic | place: Lake Mendota, Madison...
TGGCTTGTGAGCTTGCTTGCGGCAAGGGTCCGGGTGGCAGCGTACTGCTCGGCAGTGTGCCAGTCGGCAGCGTGCCAGAGGACGATCGCATCCCCTGCGGTGGCATCATGCCTTGCGCGGGTGGAAGCATGCCCTGCGGTGGCATCATGCCTTGCGCGGGTGGAAGCATGCCTTGCGGTGGCATCATGCCTTGCGCGGGTGGAAGCATCCCCTGCGGTGGCATCATGCCTTGTGACGGCGGGAGCATCCCCTGCGGTGGCAAATTACCCTGCGGTGGCATCATGCCTTGCGCAGGTGGAAGCATCCCTTGCGGAGGCATCATGCCTTGCGGGGGTAGCATCCCTTGTGGCGGAAGTGAGCCCTGTGGGGGCATCCCCTGCGGAGCAAATGAGCCGGCCGAAGAATAATTCGATGGCGTGCTGGCCGCCGCCGGTGGGAGCGATGGTGTTCCCAACGGTTGGTTGCTAGGTCCGCCATAGGCCGCTGGCAAATTGGGAATCCCCGTTCCTATCGGAGCCGCACCCGCAGTGTACACGCCGTTGGCGGGAGGGGTTGAACCGTAAGGGTTCGATGCATTGGGGGTCGGGGCCGATAGGGTTGTCGCTGGCATCCCAGTCGTCGAACGGTTCGGTGGAATATTGAAATTCCCAGGAGTAAAGCCATTGTTGCTCGCCGCCGCGCCTGGACTGGGCATGCCGTTGGCACTGCCTGCCATCGTATTGCCGGGCATCGTGTTGCCGGGCATTGGGCTGCCGGGCATTGGGCTGCCGGGCATTGGGCTGCCGGGCATTGGGCTGCCGGGGGGGCGAGTTGCCATCGACTGGCTGGGTATAGGGCTTGGCGTGTTTCGCGCAGCGGGACTCACAGGCCCTCCCGACGTTGCACCGCTGGAACTCGAGGAGTCTTGGACCAGCGTCGTTGCGTTGGAACTGGGTAAATTCGTCGGGGGTTTGGTCCCTAGAAGCTTATCCTGCGAGGGTTTCTTGGACCAAGGAAACATATCGGCGCCTGGCATTTTCCAAGCTTTGCAGCCGGTTTGTGAGCCGGCAAGCACCGCGAGCAACAGACCAGAGCGGACCCAAATTGGAAAACGACTGTGCATGGCGAAACTATCCTCGCAAAGCGAACCGTGAACCGAAATCCTCCCGAGTGTCTCCCCGAGAAGTTCCCCTATGACTCGAGTCGCCGACGCTTGTTACAATCGTCGGTACCCACCAGATCCATTGTGGATGCTTCAGGGGGTAGTAACAAAACCGAGGTTGGCAAGTCAACGTCGGTTCGAACAAGTCTTATGCATCCAAAAAGCGATCCGGATCCACTCCATGAAATCCGAACATGAAATCGAAATTCGGGTCCAATACCACGAGGTCGATGGCCAAAGCCGCGTTCACAACGCTCAGTACTTGAACTACTTTGAACGAGGCCGCGTCGAGATGCTGCGAGCCTCCGGACTCTCCTACCTGGAGTTCGAGCAAAGCGGCATTCTCCTGGTGGTCCGAAGCATGGAGGTCCAGTTCCTCATGCCTGCTCTCTTCGACGACCTCTTGGTACTCAACACCCACATCGAATACTGCCACGGAGCCCGTATCGAGCATCATTATCGCTTGGTCCGAAAACATGCCGATGGAATCGCCGAAGACTTGATCGTCACGGCCAGAAGTCAAATCGCAAGCATCGATCGGACAGGCAAAGTGCAACGGCTACCGCCGATCCTCCAACTGAATATCCGCCCCACGCGAAACCTCTAAGTCTCGGCCGAATGCCAATAAAAAAACCCTCAGTGAGCACACCGAGGGTTTTTTAGTTTGATTGAAATCCGTGCCTGCGACGCTAAGGTCGACTACACGAGTTCCTTCTTCGCGCCGATCAGAGTTCTTAGTCTCTCTGCGAGTAGACGGGCATCGAAAGGCTTCTTGAACGTTTCATTGATGCTGGAACGATCAAAGCTCATCGTGTTTCCGTCGTCGGGAAGCAGAGCGATCAGAACGATTTCGGAGAAGTCGGCATTCTTGCGCAAGTTCTGGCAGATTTGCAAAGCTTCGAGCTTGCCGACCGAGAAGTCGACAATCATGCAATCTGGGTGAAAACTCTCTGCTTGAATCCCTGCCTCGAAACCGCTCGCGGCGACCTGAACTTTAAAGCTTTTTTCCAGAGGAAGTTCTCGCTTCAAATTCTCGATCAAAACCTGATCTTGTGCAACGATCAGGACTTTCGCCATGGCCTCATCTTCCAAATCTCCAAGAGGCATTCCATGCTCCTTGAGGAATTTGATCAGATACTCGCGGGGTATGCGACGGTCTTGTGAACCGGGGATGCGGTACCCCTTGAGTCGGCCGGAGTCGAACCACTTGCTGACGGTTCTCGGGGCCACCTTGCAGATCTTCGCGACCTGGCCTGTGGTGAACACCTTCATATTCTTGGTCTCCGTTACCTTCCAATTATGAAATCGAGTCAGAGCCGTTACCTGTCAAGTAACAGCCCAGGACGGTGGTTGCCCTTGTCGAATTTACCTCTTGCAAGGCTCAAACAACTGGGTCAGGGCATTTACGTTGTTGGACGCTCGGTAGCCGTCCTGCAATCCGATCCATCGGCCTGCAAGCGACCCAAAGTTTTTCCTGTTCCTGCTCCTTCAACCCCACAACGATCCGGTGTCGTTCGAACATCGCACCCCTACGACGCACTGCTCGATCCGGTATTCATCGCTGGGCCAAATGCGGCCGAGAAATCCAAACACTCGAATTGGAACCAGATATGCCTGCGATGCGGTCGTACGGAAAACCGATCTCAGACACGACGCTCAGTGCCTAGGCGACACCAAACGCTTAAGATTCCCCCCTTGCTTTGTCTCCCCCGGCTCGACCGAACTGGACTTGACTCCTTCAAGCCGTCCAGCGCAGTACAGGCCGTCCAGGAGCTACTTTCGTTTCAAACCGGGTGATTACTTTAGAAAGAATCTTCGCTTGACTCAGTAACCACGGAATTTCAAGCAGAGCATTCAGGCTCCCGCAACCTTTTCATTTTTTAACGGGGATCGATTAGAAATCTGTGAAGTTCCCGCTTTTGTTAGGCCGAAATTATCGCCCCTGCCGAAAACGATCGCTCCCCCAGAATCTCCCCAAAGCGTTGCTCACCGATCGCTCCAACCCAAACCGCAACCAAAATCGGTTCTCCACATGTTATCGTGGCTAAAAATGCTCGCTCGTACTCGTACTCAATGAAATGGTACTCGTACTCGAAAGACGCCCCCCGAGCCCCATCCGGTAAATGTCCCGGCTGGTAATGCTCTCAGGTACTTCGAAAATGACGTTCGATCCTACTCGATGCAAGAAATCGAGTACGAGTACGAGTACCGTCCGCCGCGGCGGACTGAGTACGCAAAAGCGGGAAACCAGCGATTGCCCAGTGAAATCCCAAAACAGCCCAACAACAGCCTTAAGACCGGTCGTGAACGACCCTAAAGACCATTGGGGACAATGGCTCTACACTGCCGAAACAACTCTCAGAGCCATTGAGGACAATGGCTCTACACTGGCCGAAACGATCGATCAGGTATCGATCCCCGAATCAGGCTTGGCCGGCTTGGCCTGCTTCTCCTCGGTCTCTTTCTTCTCCCGCCAAGGCTTCTTGGACTCATAGCCCTTGAGCTCCTCTTTGAGCTGCTCGAGCTGCTCGTTCTCTTCCTGCCCCCCCAATTCAACCGCCTTGGTCGACCATTCTACCGCTTTGTCGAATTGTCCTAACTCCGCATAAGCCGCCGCGAGTGTACTCAAAATGTGCGCCTTCTTGTACTCGGTCAGTTCGCATGCCTTCAGACCAGCTTCCAATGCCCGGTCCCCATTGCGGACCGAATCCTCAGGGCTCGTCGCAAGGACCCAAGACAAATTGTTCAACACCCCCGACAAATCCTCTTCGTCCTCCGGAATGTTCTTGATGGCCTCCTCGTAATCGCCAATCGCATCGGCATGCCGACCCAATGCCAACAGCACATCCCCCCGAAGACGCAAAGCTTGCCAGTCGGTCGGCTCGGCCTGAATCAATCGCTCCGCAATCCGCATCGCTTTGCGAGGACGATCATCCATTTGATACATCGAGGCTAGCTGCATGAGCAACATGCGGTTCTCGGGATTGAGCTGGACCAGACGCTCCAACTCTCCAATCGCATCGGACATCCGCTTTTCTTGAATGGCAATGTCCATCCTCAAAAAGGCTAGATCAGGGATTTCAGGACGCTTTTCCTCTAAGTATCCGATGTCCTTTTTGGCTTGCTCGAGATCCTTGAGCGCCAAGCTGATTCGGGCCCGGTTCAAATAAGCATCGAGGTTCTCCTCATCGAGTTCAATCGCTTTGTCGGAGTCTTTCTTGGCCGATTCAAGCCATGTTTTTCGATCTTCTGGACCCGTATTCCCTTGGCTGGCCTTGGCAAGCAGGACGTTCGCTCGCAACGCGTAGACCAGACTCGATTCGGGTTGCTTTTGGATTCTCTCGCTCAAGAGCGCTTCGGCTTGGTCCATCTTTTCGCTCTGAGCGAACATCATAATCAATCGGCGAAGCGCATACTCGTTCGTCGGATCGGCCTCCAAGAACTTTCGAATCGTCGCCTCGGCTTCCTCAAGCCGACCGACAGAAGCCAGGGATTCGACGGTCAGTTGGATCGCTTTTTCATTCTCCGGATCGGCTTCGATCGCCTTGAGCAAATCGTCGATTCGATCATCGACATCCTGCCGAGATACCGATCGCATGATGATGACTTCGGAAAGCTTCTTTTTGACTTCCGGATCGCGCTCTCCCGCATCGACCATGGCCTGGAGCTTGACGCGTGCCAAATCGAGCGCTTCGCCACCCTTGTTGATTTCCTGCCGCAACAAGTGGATCCGGGCCTTGAGCACGTAAGCGTCGACAAGCTCGGGGTCCGACTCGATGGCAGACTGCAAGTCCTGCATGGCCTCGTTGGTGACCTTCGTCACGCGTGCGGCTGGCAAACGCGCTCCGGCCAGCTCCTCAAGGGTGCTCTGGGCTCGCTGAAAATTCGCCGCGCCGAGCATCTTTTTCGCGTCGGCTGCGTCGAGTTCATCAAGCCCCAATTCCAACGCTTTTTTGCAAAGCTCGATGACTTTCCCAAGCGACTCTTTGGAGGCCTCGGTCACCCGCAACCGGCTGGCCTCCTCGAACGCCTCGGATCCCTTGTAGTCGTCGGTCGTCGCTGCCGCCTGAGGCTTGTCCTGCCCCCGAGCCAAACTCGCTCCGAAAAACGGGACTCCAAACAGCGCCACACCCAGTGGACCAGCAGCCAGAATCCGACCGAAACCTTTTAGGACAACCACAATATACCTCTTAAGCGGAGAATGGACGCAATAACCCTTGGGTTTCCGAACGACCTCGTGGGTCGCTCCATTGACAAAAAGGAGCGATCCTTTTGTATTGTAGCCTGTGGCCCACTGGCGGTGGTAGCCCAGCAACCACACCGACGGCCGCCGGTCCGTATCTAACCGGCAAGTAACCCCACGGAAAACCACTCCGATGAACCCGCAAAAATCCGATTCCTTTCAACGGTTCCACCTGGACCCCTCCGACGATGGATCGGTCCTGGAAAGAGCCCTGAAAAAAAGGCTCACCGATTGGAGCTGGGGCGAGGTCCGTGAATCGATTCGACGCCGCAAAGTCCAAGTCAATGGCAACCTCTGCTTGGACCCGGTCCGCAAAGTGACCTCCAAAGATGTCATCAAACTCTGGAAAGAGTCGCTCCCCAAACCCATCGAAGCGACCGATATCCGAATCGCCTACGTCGATGAGTTTCTCGTCGTCGTCGAAAAACCCGCCGGTATCACCAGCGTCCGACACTTCGAAGAACGAAACCTCTCGGAGAAACGTCGACAACTCCAGCCAACCCTCGAAGAACTCGTCCCGCTGGCTCTCATGCACCACTTCCAGGACAAATCGCACTGGAACAAACCCCAAAACGACGACGATGACAACTCAGGGCCCAGACGGACCAAACGCATCCCAGGAACCCCTCGCGAATTCAAAGACATCAAATCCGAGGATCGCCGCAACCTCGAACACCGACTCAAACGCTACAACGTCATCGCCGTTCACCGCCTAGACCGCGATACGAGCGGCTTGATGCTCTTTGCTCGCACACCAAGCATCGCTCAAGGCTTCATCGAAGCCTTCAAACACCACAAAGTCATCCGCAAATACCATGCCGTCGTCCACGGCCATCCCCAACAACAAACCTTCAACACCACCCTCATCCGCGACCGTGGCGATGGCCACCGAGGCACCAAACCCCCCGAAATCCAAACCCCTGACCCCACCGAACAACAAGCCATCACCCACATTCGGCCCCTCGAAACCATCGGCCCCTACAGCTTGATCGAATGCCAACTCGAAACAGGACGAACCCACCAAATCCGTATCCACCTGGCCGAAGCCGGCCACCTGCTCTGTGGCGATGCGATCTACTCGAAAAAGGCCGATGGCTCGATTGCCCAAGACATTAGCGGAGCACCCCGCCAAGCCCTCCACTCGGCTACCCTCGCCTTCTCACACCCGATCTCCAACGAAAAACTCGAATTCAAAATGTCCTGGCCCTCCGATTTGCACCGATGGCTCTCGAAACTCCGACTCAATGCATCGCGATGAGCGCCCGAACCTCGCGCTGAGCGCCCGCTCGATTCCAACCACCACCCCACCAACCACCAAAGCCGATCTCGATGCCTCATCTTTTCGAGCCCTTTGCCCTCAAAGACATCTCCCTGAGAAACCGAATCGCGGTCTCTCCCATGTGCCAATACATGTCCGACCAAGGTGCAGCGAACTCATGGCACCAAATCCACTACGGCACACTGGCCCGCGGTGGAGCTGGGCTGGTCGTCGTCGAAGCCACTGCCGTCGCCCCCGAAGGCCGTATCTCCTGGGCCGATGCAGGCCTGTGGAATGACCAACAAGCCGCAGCCCTCGAACCGATCGTCCAAGAAATCAAACGCTGGGGTGCCGTCCCCGGCATCCAACTTGCCCACGCAGGCAGAAAAGCCTCCGCAAATCGCCCCTGGGAAGGGGACGACCATATCCCCGAAGGCCAACCCAACTCCTGGACGACCATCGCCCCCTCAGCGATCCCCTACGGTGCCAACCTTTCGCGGGTCCCTCAAGCCATGTCCATCGAGGACATCGCAAGGGTCCAAGCCGATATGGCCAGCGCCGTCCAACGGGCCAAAGACATCGGCTTCGAATGGCTCCAACTCCACTTCGCTCACGGCTACCTCGCCCAAAACTTTTGGTCTCCTAAATCCAACCAACGCCAAGACCTCTACGGTGGCAACGCCCAAAACCGTGGACGCTACCTTCTCGAAACCCTCGCCGCGGCTCGCAAGGTCTGGCCCGAAAACAAACCCCTCACCGCCCGAATGGGGGTGATCGATTTTGACGGTGACGATGAAACCATGCTCAGCGAATCGATCGAGCTGCTCAAAGTGATGAAAACCCAAGGCCTCGATTCGGTCGATGTGTCGATGGGATTCAATTCCCCCAACGCAAACGTCCCCTGGGGACCAAACCTCCTCGAAGACATCGCCGCTCGTGTCCTTCGCGAAACCCAACTTCCAGGCTCGACCAGTTGGTTCATCCACAGTCCGACCGAAGCCGATCGTATGATCCGCGAAGGCAAAATCGATCTGGTCATGATCGGACGCCCTCTGCTGTCGGATCCCCACTGGCCCTACCACGCGGCCAAAGAACTCAATCTCGACGATGCCGCATGGAAAACCCTACCGGCTCCCTACGCACATTGGCTCAAAGCCTATCGCTAAGTCGACTTGGACTCTCTGCGGCCGTTGAGAAAGACTCCAAGCCAAGTGTTTCTGACCAATAGCTGGTAACTCAATAGCAGCAGTGAAATCGAGACGACGCTGATGATCAGCAACTTCAAATAAGCATTCCCGCCAGTCCAAGCCAACTTCGATTGAAGCACGATCACCAGCGGCAAGTGCGCGACATAAAGCCAGTACGAGGAGTCGGAAAGATAGCGAATCCAAGGCGTCTGCTCCCGAACGCAACTTCGGAATAACCCGATGCATGCGATCGACATGCACCACGCAAACACCGATTGGCTCAAAACCGAAAGCGGCAAAACCCATCCCTTGGTGATCCACTGGTCTCTCAACCCAAACTTGCCCAAGTTGATCTCCAAAGCAATCGGAAAAAGAACCAGCATCGTCAATGGCAAGAGCCATCGCCAACTCCGACCCAATCGAGCGCCGGTGTCCTGCCCAAGGTAATAGCCAACGCCGAACAAAAAGAAGATCGCGTAGTAAGCGAAAACCTGCGGGGCCGGGATCAATCCGACGGACGTGTCCGGACCAAAAATAAATCCGATCGTCCCCATGAAATAAAGAGGGATCATCGTCACAAGCATCCAGAACAACAAAGCCACCGGCGAGTAAAGCCCAAGCGAACTCCACTCCACAGGTTGTTGGCTCCAGAACGATCGGATCGAACCAAAAACCCATTGAAGGATCACAAAGAAGACAGCAAACCACCAAAGGAACCACAAAAACCAGAGGAAGGAAAACGCAGGATAAGTCGCCAACCACATCGCGATCGCCCTAGGGGTGCTCTGTGTCGATGCTGATCCGGATGCGGACGCAGGAGTCTCCGAAGTGCTCCCGTCGGCCCCCTGCTCAACCTCGGTCTGCTTGGCCGGCTCGATCAGTTTCCGTTCGACCAATGCGTTTTCAATCAGCGCTCTGCCATCCTTGATATCGGCCAACTCCCGTTGGACCGAGAGCAACCCAGCGATGTACTGCACCATCATCGTATCGACCCGAAGGCTCTTGACGGGGGTCTCCCCATTGCTGTTCCTCTTGGTGATGTCTGCCCCTTGCTCCAGCAGATACTCCACGAGTGGATAGTTACCGAAGAACATCGATGCGTGCAGAGCGGTGTTTCCATCGGGGTTGCTAATGCTCGGGTCGCATCCCATCTCGATCAAAACACGGACGCTCTCGAGATCCCCTTGGATCGCCGCCCAACTCAGAACAGTCGTCTTAAAATCAGGGTGAAGCTCCCCGAAGCCCAATCCCTTCTCGATGTGGACTCTCACCGCATCGGACCGCTTCTGCTGAATCGCTACCCAAACACTCTGCTCAGGCGGTAGATTCTGTATCGCCATCAAGCGCCGCTGATTGCTCTCCAAAAGACCCTTGAGGATCGCCAAATTGCACAGCGGGACCAACGTCACTGCACCGACCAAACACGGCAAGAAGACTCGCCGAAAACGATGCGATACGAGCGCACTTGCTCCCCGTTTCCTCCATAGCATCGCGGTGAAAAAACCGCTGATGATAAAGAACAAGGGCATGCGGAACCCATGCACCCAAGACTGAAAAACATAGATCGGGCCATTGGCCGATGGATCCTGGACAAACCAAGGAAACCCCAGCGCAAGCGACAGCGCTCCATGGTAGACGATCCCAAGCATCATCGCACTTGCTCGCAATGCGTCCAAATCATGCCGCCGCTCCGTTGGGCTTGTCGGTGAACTCAAGAAATCGATTCCTAGGATCTAAAGTACTGTTCGAGGACCAGCCAGCTCGGGAATTTCCAAGTCCCATCGCCGAAGCTTTTAACTCATTGGCTTTTGACGCATTGTAAGCTAAACGATCAACGCCTCCAATCCTGAACAAATAAGCAGTGCTTTTGCATCTTTTTGCAAGTAGCACTTTACTTCGTCTTACCGTAAGTGCACAAGAATTCCAGCGAATTGTCAAAGAGCTGTGATCGTCAAAGTTTCATCACCAGACGGCTTACTCCGTTCGGCTAACACAACGCTACACGCCCCGTTCCGTTGGATGGATGTCGATTGTCGATTGTCGATTGGTGATTGTTGATTTTCGAAGTGTTGGAAGTTGAGCGTGTTCTATCCGGTCCGTGTTTTTTCAATCATCAATCATCAATCATCAATCATCAATCATCAATCATCAATCATCAATCATCAATCATCAATCATCAATCACCAATCACCAATCACCAATCACCAATCACCAATCACCAATCACCAATCACCAATCACCAATCACCAATCACCAATCACGAGCCCACTAAGGTCTCGCGACCTTGCTCGACTCCTCAAGCACCCGCAACACATTCCCATAGAGCACCTTGTGGATCGCCTCTTCCTCATAGCCGCGCCTTAACAAAAGCTCTGTCAAAACCGGATACTTGGAAACATCCTCCATCCCCACCGGAAGTTTCGATATGCCATCGAAATCCGAGCCCAATCCCACATGGTCGATCCCCGCGACGCGTATCACATGCTCGATATGATCGACTAGAATCTCCACCTGCCCGGCCGGATAAGGATGCTTCAACTGCCATTGCTTGAGCTCTCGCTCCTGCTGCTCCTTGCTCTCGGGATATTTCAACTTGAGCTCCTTGCGATACGCCGATTGCTCAAGCAACACTCCCGCCGACTCGGGGACCACAAAACCAGAGAAGAAGTTGATCATCACCACCCCTCCATTCTTCGGTAGCTCCACGAGCACCTCGTCGGGCACATTCCGAGGATGATCCGCAATCGCCCTCGCCGAGGAATGCGAGAAGATCACCGGTGCCCTCGATACCCGCAACGCATCATGCATCGTCGCCGGCGAAACATGCGATAGATCGATCAGCATCCCAAGCCGGTTCATCTCCAAGACAATCTCCTCGCCAAACTCACTCAACCCATCGCTCCGCGCTACATCGGTCGCCGAGTCGGCCCACTCAAGCGTATCGGTATGGGTCAATGTCATGTACCTCGCCCCCATCGCATGCAACTGCCGAAGCTTACCGATCGACCCCTCGATGCTGTGCCCCCCCTCCATCCCAATGAGCGAAGCGATTTTTCCCTCACCCTGGATCCTCCGAACATCCTCCGCGTTGAGCGCTAACTCAAATACATCCGGGTACCGCGCGATCATCTTGTGCACCAACGCGATCTGCTCTTGCGTGGTCTGAAACGCATTCCCCGCCGCGATCGTATCGACGGGCACAAAAACCGACCAAAACTGCGCCCCCACATTCCCAACGCGCAACCGATCGATGTCGGTGTGCAGACTCGCCTGCGGCTTGGCTATGTCCAACTCGTCAAAACCCCGAGTCGCCTTGGTCCGGACCTCCCAAGGCAAATCGTTGTGCCCATCGAACACATAACCCCGAGCATGGATGTCCGCTGCCCGCCTCGAAATCTGGTAGCGGTTCTTGCCCCCACCCTGAGCCTCAGCCACCTGAGCTTCAGCCACCTGCCCTAAAGAGCACCCCAAGGCCAACAGCACAGCGACCCAACATCCGCGGCTTGCATAGGTCGACGGCCGTTCTGTCCTGTATTCCATTTTCGCTTATTCCATCCTCAAGTGCCTGAATCGACGGGGAAACACTGCCGAAACGAAGTTTACCATGAATCGACCTGCCTTAGCATCCGAGCCTGGAGTAAACTGAATACCGTCATGGACTACAACACTCGCTTGGTCATTCTCGGTTGCGCGATGCTCGGAGCCGCCTGCGGTCTCGTCGGGGTCTTCCTGCTGCTGCGCAAACGCTCGTTGATCGCCGATGCGATCTGCCATGCTTCTCTCCCGGGCATCGCCATCGCTTTCTTTGTCAGCCTCGCCTTCGGCGGCCAAGGCCGCCAACCCCTGGTCCTCCTGGCCGGTGCGGCCCTGAGCGGATGCCTCGGTGCACTAGCCGTCATGGCCCTGCGCCGCTTCACCCAACTCAAAGAAGACGCCGCGCTGGGGATCGTCCTGAGCGTCTTTTTTGCCCTCGGGATGGTCCTGCTGAGCCTCGTCCAACAAACCGAATCGGGAAACGCCGCAGGACTCGAAGGATTCATCTACGGCAATACCGCAGGCATCGTCGCCCAAGACGCCAAACTCATCGCGATCGTCTGCGGCATGGTCTGTGCCGGGGTTCTCCTGCTCCGAAAAGAACTGCAACTCCTGTGCTTCGACCCGTCCTATGCTTCGGCCCAAGGCTGGCCGGTCCTGGTCCTCGATCTGATCCTCATGGGCTTCGGACTGCTGATCGTGATCGTCGGTACCTCGATCGTCGGGGTCCTGCTGGTCGTGGCCATGGTGGTCATCCCCCCGGCCGCCGCTCGCTTCTGGTCCGATC